>Ga0315273_10005954_pt1 | contig 15128 bp, 14 predicted proteins | sample YL17G02_0_MG_FD_205753 | JGI IMG/M metagenome (GOLD analysis project Ga0315273, IMG submission 205753) | Sediment microbial communities from Yellowstone Lake, YNP, Wyoming, USA - YL17G02_0 | ecosystem: Environmental > Aquatic > Freshwater > Lake > Sediment | place: USA: Wyoming | collected...
TCCTGTACGTGTGTGCGACTGGCCCGCTTGCCATGATAGCCCCACGGCCATCTCCGGTGTTGGAGATGGGGGCCGTAGTCCCTGAGCGCCAAGGCCTGCCAGACGATCGTGTCGAGAGCCGGCGAGCGTTGCCGACGACTTCAACCGCGCGCTGAGGCGACGGAGCCGCTGCCGGCGCTATTTCGATGCCAACTCCGGTAGCCGACAGCGGCGTAGCGCTTCAGCCTGCTACTTGACTCCCACCACCGACACCGCGTTGCGGCCAACGTGTTGCGCATGACCCGCGTCCGTTGACTCCAATGGTAGCAGAGGACGTGCGAAGTCGGGTCGAGCCGCCTGTTGGACACACAGCTGAGCTCGCCGCCGCCGGTCGCGTCGGCAACTGTAGGAACATGCGTCTTGGAACGGGAATGTAGTCCGGCAGAACCAAACGGACCCACGTCTCGTCCAAGAGGACGATAGACATCACTGCGATTGGAGGCTCACGAATGAACAGATTCGTCGTTGCTGTGTTGCTGGCCTTGCTGGTCCTGACTGGCTGTACCTCGGTCAAGACTCCTGCGTCCACACCACCGCCTGCCGCCGGAGGCCCTTCGACAGGGACCATGGCCGCGCCTGGTCTCTACGATCTGGCGGACGGAACGTCGGAGGCCATCGGCATCCTCGAATGGGTCGATCTTGACGGCGGCTTCTGGGCGATCATAGGTGGCACTGAGGCGACCGGGGATGTCGGCAAGACGGTCGCGGTTGTCGCGAACGCGGACAAGGATGATCCGGCATACCTCCCGCTGGCTGGCACGATGGTCCGAGTTGTCGGCAAGCGAGCCCAGGGAGCGTCGGTACGGGGGGCCGGGCCCGAGATCGTGGCATCCTCAGTCTCTCAGATCAGCGACGCTGGAGCACCAAACCAATAAAGCTCAGGTCGAGCTCAGTGGGACAGACCGGCGTCGGGCGCTTGGGCACATATGCCCCTCGACGCACTCGTCCTTGTTGTGTCTAACAATACTTCGGCAGTCGCATAACTCCACAAACACAGCGATCCCTGTCTGCATAATGCCGGTCGCGGGCCTCGGGGCCGGGTCTGCGATTGCCACTCTGCCACCGGATTCCCAACCTCTTGGCCTCCCCACCATCCGGAGATATGAAGACTAGATGTGTCGCGCGTCTACCCGTCGAGGGGACTTCTCACTCCACGGCCCCTTTGCTCAACGCGTGCGTGTAGACCCCGTCTTCTGGTTCGTCCGGCTCCTGAGCCAGGGGAACACCCATTGCAGGCCCAGTTCGCGGCAAGGCGGCCTTCGGCCGTCAGCGCCGCAGGCTAACGCTCCCCCGTCCGCTCGAGCAACTCCCAGGCCCGCAACCCCAAGGTGAGCGAGACCAGATCGTCGTTCGCAGTCAGACTCAATCCCAGGAGCGCCTCGATGCGTTCGAGCCGCTTGGTGAGCGTGTTCCGGTGCATGTTGAGGCTCGCAGCGGCCGCCCCTACCGAGCGATCGGTCGCCAGATATGCCCTCAAGGTGTCGACCAGATGACTATTCCGGCGCCGGTCGTGTTCCACCAAGGGGGCGACGGTGTCCTCGTAGATGGCTGTGAGGGCTTCGAAGCTCTGCGTCTCCAATAGACGCTCCTCGGGGTGGAGTTGGTCGAAGAACCTGATCCGCTGTCCGCCGCGGCGCTTGGCGAAGTCGACTGCCTCCAGCGCTTGCCGGAACGCACTCGCCGCGGCTACAGGACCACGCCCCGGCGCCGAGACCCCGATGCTCACCGTGATGGAGCCCACCTCCAGCTCGATCGTGCGAGAGAGAGGGGTGAGGGTCCGCTCCGCCGCCGCCCGGTCGGTGTCGCCGAACTGGATCAACGCCACCACAGTGTCGCTCTTCGGCACCGTCAGATACGGGAGCCCGTGATCGCCGAGGAATCGCTCTGCGCTCTCCAGCAGGGCCGTCTTCAGCTCCTGGATCTGCTCTTCGGTGCGGTCGCTGGCGCGAGAGTGACGGCCCGTGACGTCCTCGATATCCAGCACCGCCACGCGCCACCAGGCGGAAGCATCGAGGCCGTGGTAGGCCATCCGCTCGCCCAGGTCGCGCCCACTCCCGATGCCCGAGACCAGATCGTCGAGCAGACCCACGCGCATGCGCCGTTCCAGCGCGGCGACATCGCGTTCGCGCAGGCGATCGAGGGTGATCAGTTTCTGCGCGAAGGAGAGCGTGGTCTCAGCGAGTTCCGGGATGGGGCGGTTCGCATACGCGGCTATCAAGACGCGGTCGACCCGGCCGTAGAGCGAGGCCTCCCGATACGAGACGCGATAGCCGGAAAGCTGGAACGAAGGAAATGGCTCATGTCGCTCGCGGTGCTCGCGATAGCCGCCCCACAGCGCCTTCCGGCTGCGGGCGCTGAACCGGGCCTGAGTCTGGGCCTCGGCCACAAGTTCGCCCTGGCCGTCGAACAGGAAGACGGTAGTCTCCAACAGCAGCGCCAGCTGTGCTACGAGGTCGGCAGGCCCTCGTTCATCGAGCAAGAGCTCGAGCAGGTGGCTCTGTAGCGACAGCGTGCGTCGCAGCCGGAAAGTGTCCTGGGAGCTGAGGGCGAGGTACACGTACGAGGTGATGCGGCGGAACGGCACGCTCATGGGCACGGTGAACAGCGGCAGCGACAGCTCCTGGGCACGCCTCACCATCACATCCGGCAGCGCGTCCATGTAGTGACCCAAGGAGATGCCGATGCCGGCCATGCCAGCTTGCACCATGGTCTCCACCAGCCTCGCGCCGAACGTGGGATCGGACACCAGGTTGAGCCCGGTGGAAAGGAGCAGGCTGCGGGGCACCATCCATGGAGTCGGGTCCTCCAGCTCCGAGAGATGGATGCCCTCGACCGACTCGGCCCCCCTGCGTTCCCCGGCCAGGAGCGTCAGCCCGAACTCTGTCTCCGCGAGCAGATCGCGGATGGTCAGGGCCGGGCGAGACGAGCTTTGCCCGGAACGGCTAGTCGGACCCATGGTATGTGTGCATTCTGCTGCTTCTGTGTTCCATATGAGTGCATCGTACCACTGGACAGGGTCCTCATACGACGATAGCGTCATCGTGCAGGCCGAGCTTCGTTCCCGTGCGCTCTCGCGAGCCCGGGCCGTTCACAGGAGGATCGCGCCAATGTCCGTCACCGAAAGCCCCGTGGTGCTGATCCCCGAGTACAAAGCCCACTACGGCCTCGTTCCCAACTACATCAACGGGTGCTTCGTGCCGTCCGAGAGTACCCGCATTCTCACGGTCGACAACCCGGCCACCGGCAAGGAGATCGCCACGGTGGCCATGTCCACTGCCGCCGAGGTCGACGCCGCCGCCCAGGCCGCGCACGCCGCCTACCGCGATTGGCGTCGGGTGCCACCGCAAGTGCGGGTGCAGTACCTCTTCAAGATGAAGCGCGCGATGGAAGAGCATCTCGAGGATCTGGCCCGCGTAGTCACGCAGGAACACGGCAAGAGTCTGGAAGAGGCGCGGGGCTCCGTGGCACGGGGCATCGAACATCTCGAGGTGGCCTGCGGCATGCCGTCGCTGATGATGGGCTACAACTTGGAAGACGGCGCGGCTCCCGGCATCGACGAAGAGATGATCCGCCAGCCGATGGGCGTGTTCTCGTGTATCGCCCCCTTCAATTTCCCCATGATGGTACCGTTCTGGCCCTACGCGGTCGCGGCGGGGAACACCTACATCGTGAAGCCGTCGGAGCAGGACCCCATAAGCCAGATGCTCATCTTCGAGCTCCTGCATGAAGTAGGCATGCCGGCAGGCGTCATGAACATGGTGAACGGCGACAAGGAAGTCGTCGACGCGATGCTGCACAATCCGCTGATCCGAGGCATCTCCTTCGTAGGCTCCACCCGAGTGGGGCACTACGTGTACCACGAAGGCGCCAAGTTCAAGAAGCGCGTGCAGGCCCAAGCGGGCGCCAAGAACCATCTGGTAGTCATGCCCGACGCGGTGCTCGACAAGGCGTCTCAGAACTGGATCAACTCCTTCTTCGGCTGCGCAGGCGAGCGCTGTTTGGCCGGCTCGGTGCTGGTGTGCGTCGGTGAAGAGACGCACCGCGCGGCGGCTGCCGCTTTCAAGGCCGAAGCCGAGAAGGTCTCCGTGGGATACGGCCTCGACGAGCGCGTAGCCGTGGGTCCGGTCATCTCGAAGTCGGCCAAGGAGCGCATCCTCGGTCTGATCGAGTCAGGCATCGCGGAAGGCGCCACTCTGCTGCTCGACGGGCGCAACCCCAACGTGGTCACGCCGGGCTGTGAAGACGGCTACTTCGTGGGCCCCACCATCTTCGACAACGTGACGCCCGAGATGACCATCGCGCAGGAGGAGATCTTCGGGCCGGTGGCCTGCATCATGAAGGTCGACACCCTCGACGAGGCGCTCAAGATCATCGACGAGAGCCCCTACGGCAACGCCGCCTCCATCTACACCCAGGACGGCTTCACCGCCCGCAAGTTCAAGTACGAGGCGAACGCCGGCAACATCGGTATCAACATAGGCGTACCGGCGGCGATGGCCTACTTCCCCTTCGCCGGACGCAAGGACTCGTTCTTCGGCGACCTGCACGGCCAGGGCCGGGACGCGATCGACTTCTTCACCGACAAGAAGGTGGTTGTGAACCGCTGGATCTGGGATCCCAAGACCATGGGCACCTGGAGCTGAGTCGTGGCGACTGAACTCATGACCGGCGCCGAGATAGTCGAGCGGAGCAAGAAACACTCCTTCTTCTCCTGGTCGGTGCAGGGAACCGTCAACCCGATCCCGATGGTGCGGGCCAAAGGCGTCTATTTCTGGGACGCCGACGGCAAACGCTACATAGACATGAACTCCCAGCTCATGTGCGTCAACATCGGGCACGGCGACCAGCGGGTCATCGACGCCATCAAAGCGCAGGCCGACGAGTTGGTATACGCCGGGCCGGGCATGGCCACGCGGGTCCGCGCGGAGCTGGGGGAGAAGCTGGCTGAAGTCACGCCGGGCGACCTGGACACCTTCTTCTACACGCTGGGCGGCGCTGAGGCCAACGAGAACGCCATCCGCATGGCCAAGGCGTATACCGGCCGCCACAAGATCGTCACCCGCTACCGGTCGTATCACGGAGCCACCGCGGGGGCCATCGCCCTCACCGGCGATCCGCGTCGCTGGGCGAACGAGCCCGGTTACCCCGGAATCGTCCGGGTGTTCGACCCGTACAAGTACCGCAGCCACCTCTACGTGGAGGGCGATAGCGACGCCGTCTTCTCGCAGAAGTGCCTCGATCAGCTCGAGGAGACCCTCATGTATGAGGGGCCGCAGACGGTGGCGGCCATCTTCGTAGAACCCGTCACCGGCACCAACGGACTGATCGTGCCGCCCGACGGCTACATGCAGGGGCTGCGCGCGCTGTGCGACAGATACGGCATCCTGCTGATCGCCGACGAGGTCATGGCCGGCCTGGGCCGTACCGGCGCCTGGTTCGCGGTGGACCACTGGAAGGTGGTGCCCGACGTCATCACCATGGCCAAAGGCCTCACCTCGTCCTATCTGCCGCTGGGCGCGGTGGCCATCAGCAGGAAGATCGCCGACTTCTACCAGGACCGCATGTATTTCGGCGGACTGACATATAGCGCGCACCCCATGTGCCTGGCAGCCGCGGTGGCCACGCTCAAGGTGTTGCACCAGGACGACCTGGTGGGCAACTCCCGGCGTATGGGCGCGGTCATGGCCGGCCTGATGGCCGATCTCAAGGCCAAGCACCCTTCGGTGGGCGACATCCGCTCGATCGGCCTCTTCGGCATCGTCGAGCTGGTGCGCAACCGCCAGACCAAGGAGCCGATGGCCCCGTTCAACGGCACCAGCCCCGAGATGCAGAAGCTCGGCGCGTTCTTCAAGGAGCACGGCCTCTACGTCTTCGTGAACTGGAACAACTTCTTCACCAACCCCCCGCTGTGCGTCACCGAGGAGGAACTGCGGGCCGCCTTCGAGATCTTCGACGCCGGCCTCGAGATCACCGACGCAGCCGTGACCGGATAGCCAACTGCCTGCGCCGGGCGCCGCGGGCGACCGGCTTGTAGAGCCCCCCCTGGCCCGGGTGGTCCCCCCACCACCCGGGCCTCTTCCATTCCTGTACAATCCAGGTCGTGAACGCGACGCACAACCACCCCGATCCAGACGAACTGGTGCCCCAGCTGCGGGCTCTGCTGAGCAGTCTCGCCGACGTGTTCGCGATCCGCCTTCTCACGAACGAGGAGCGGAGCGAGGCCAAACGGTTGGAGGATCTGGCGGAGTCATCCGGCGCCGCGGGGGGCCTGATGCCGTTCGTGAACGAAGGCATCCACGCGGCCCTGGCTTCCGACGAAGTCTTCGCCGTCACCACCGGGCCCATGACCAACGAGCCCCCGACCCCTTGGACCATCATGGTCGACGAGGACGACCAGGTGATCGGAGAGTGGCTGCCTCAGAGCCGCATCCCCGAGGCGCGGGAGAACAAGCGCTGCATCTTCCTCTCCGACGACTTCGTCATGTACAAGGAGCCTCGCCCTCGCGGGAAGAGCCGCTTTGTGATGCCGTTCGTCTGTCTGCCCCTCGAAGGCGATGACTCGCCCTTCACCGTGTGCGGCGTCGGATCCCCCTCAACTCCCGGAGACGAGTACATCCGCTCGCTCATGGGTAATCCTGGGCCCGACGTTGCCACGCTGCTCCTGGGCGTCTGCTTCCGCCCATCACTCTGACGAAGGAGACCACACCATGGCCGACACGCCTCTCACTACCCCGTGGGTAGGTAATCTCACCGAGATCACCGAGTTCGCCAAAGACGGCATCGTCAGCAAGACCATCGTCGACGAGCCTGAGGTCAAGGCTCTGATCATGGCTTTCGCCCCCGGCCAATCGCTATCCGAGCACACGGCCAGTATGCCGGCGTCCATCCACATCCTGCAGGGGCACGCTTCGGTGCTGCTGGGCGACGAACGCCACGACGCACCCGCGGGCACCTACATCTACATGCCCGCGAACCTCAAGCACGCTGTGGATGCCATAGACGACATGGTGTTTCTGCTCCACCTGCACAAGGGGTGACGCGCGCATACCCGCGTGGGTATAATCCCCTGACACGTTCACGCCGGCTCGGGATTATCCGAGCCGCGCCACGACCAGGGGAGCCCACGCCATGACCGAGACTGAAACAGCTGCCGCCACTGCGGTCGAGAGCGCCCAAGCGGAGCCGGCGCCCGCCAAGAAGACCCCCCGCACCACCGGCACCGCCGCCTCGGTCGTCAGGGCCGACATAGACGCGGGCATCTGCGGCTTCCACACCAGCGTGATCGCCGAAGCCGAGACCATGCGCAAGGTGAAGCTGACCATCGAGACCGAGTGCGACCAGATCACCAAGGCCGCCGAGGAGCTCACCGAGATGGACATGCTCGAGGAACTGAAGGCCGGCCTGGGTCACGGCCATGTGTACGGGGTGCTCTCTGGGTGCGTGCGCCACGTCACCTGCCCGGTGGGTTCGGGCATCTTGAAGGCGGCCGAAGCCTCGGCCGGCCTCGCGCTGCCCAGGGACGTGACCATCAAGATGAGCAAGGTCTAGTCCAGCAGCACCAGCCCGGTCCAGCGGACGGGTTGATCCGACGATAACGAGATAGGCAGGCCGGCGTTGGCCGCCGTCTTGAACACGTCGATGCCCATGCCCTCCATCGACGGGCGGGCTTCGTACGGTCGGCGGCAGAGCTTCCCACTGCCGACACTGACGCACTCCGGGCATAGAAGACAGATGCCTCCGCTGAAGCCAGCCGCGTAGTAGTAGCCGGCCTTGAACGCCTCCGCCTCCAGCTGGTTGATGACGCGACCGAGCAACAGGTTCGGCTCGCCGTGAAGCAGAGCTTCGAGTTCGGCTGCGTTCTTCCCCGCCAGACCCTCCTCGTCCAGATCGGCCGAGTTCCGCTCGGACTCCACCTGCACGAGCAACGCCGCCGAGAACCGTTCGAGCACGACGCGAAACTCGGCCACCGACATGGTGTTCGGGGGGCAGTGCAGGTAGTTCCCGTAGCCCTGACACACCGGCACGGCGCACTTCAATCGCACGCGCTCGTCGACCACCACCCGCTCGGCGGGCATCAAAGCGGCGTAAGTGGCCCCGAACTCCTTCGCTTTCTCAACGAGGAACAGCAGCCCTTTCGGAGCATTTTGGTAGGTCATCGGACTAGGAAGCCGGAAGCCTGCGGAGCTCGAACACCACAGGGTTCGCGGCATCTGAGCAGCAGGCCACGACCCTGTCCTTGTCATCCTCCCACGGCACGCTGCCCCCGAACCGGAGGGTAGCGAGATACGGGGCGATGGAGGCGATGGCCCACGTACAAAGGCCTTCGGGAGCGCACAGGTCGGTGACCAGCCAGGAGTCGCCGGGCTGGTACTCGCACGGAGCCTTTCCCGAGCCCTGGATCTCGGTCACCGTGATGCGGATATCGGGAGTGCCGTAGACGCCGCCCATGGATCGCCTCCTGTTTACGGTGGATTACGGCCATCGTAGCAGATGGGCACCGGCCGAGGCCGCGAAACGATCGGGGTTCCCGGCCCATGCGGGAGAGGGTATGCTGATCTGGTCAGCCGGCACTCACGCCGGGAGCCCACCTGGAGGTCAGCCTACGTGTTCGATTCACCGATCGCCGATCTGAGTCACCCTCTGCGCACCGGGTTGCCCGTCTATCCCGGTGACCCGCAAGTGGAGGTGATCCCCCGGCTTACCCACGCCGAGCACGGGCATTCCGTCACCGAGATACGCATGGGTACCCACGACGGCACCCACATGGATGCGGGCTATCACTTCTTCGCCGACAAGCCGACACTCGACCAGTACCCTGTGGAGCGGTTCGTCGGCAGCGGCGTGGTACTCGATCTGCGCTCTCAACCCGCCGACACGGCGGTGACCCCGGACGCTCTGCTCGCCGCTATCGCCGCGGCCGGGGGGCTGCACGCCGGCGACTTCGCCGTCTTGTGGTACGGCTGGGATGCTCACTTCGGCGGCGACCTCATGTGGCGGAACCCCTACCTTTCGGAGGAAGCCGCGCGGGTGCTGGTCGACGCGGGCGTCACGCTGGTGGGCACCGACACGCCCAATGTCGATAGCTCCACCGACCTTACGGCGTTCCCGGCGCACGTCGCGTTGCTGGGCAGCGGCCTTCTAATCGTCGAGAACCTCCGCGATCTCGACCGGTTGGGGGCGGGACGCGTCGACTGCGCCTTTCTGCCTCTTCCTCTCGCCGCCAGCGACGGAGCTCCCGTGCGGGCGATCGCCTGGCCAAGAGCCGACATCGCGGCGACGGAGAGGGCGGCCGAGTGACTGACGAGATCGCACCTCCCACGGAGGCGCAGGCGGGCCCGGACGCCTACGAGCGCCTGGCGAAGCACCTTTCGACTCTGGGGATGGGCTATCCGCCCCGACCGGAACTCCTGGAGTTCCTACGCGCACTTATGACTTCCGCTGAGGCGGAAGTGGCTCTGCTACTTCCTACTGCCGTGACACCGCTGGAAGTCATCTCAGTCGCCGAGGCCGTAGGCCGGGCCGGCGCGGCCGAAGCGCTGAGCCCTCCCTTCGACGGCGCCGAGATCGCTCGGGTGCTGGAAGACCTGGCCACGCGGGGGCTGCTCTTCGCGGGAACGACTCCCGAAGGCGAACGCGGCTACGGCCTTCTGCAGGTGGGCTTCGGCTTCCCTCAGACCCTGTTCTGGGACGGAGGACACAAGCCCGAGTCGGCCGCGATGGCCGAGTTGGTGATCAAGTACTTCAACCGGGAGGCCACCCGGGAAGCCTACGGCGCGACGACCACCAAACCCTACCGCTACGTGCCGGTCAACGCTTCTCTCGAGGAGGGGCTCCAGGCCGTGCTGCCGGCCCACGCGATGAAGCCCATCCTCGAGCAGGCCCAGACCTTCGCGCTCGCACACTGCCCCTGCCGCGTGGCCCTCCGGCTGCGGGGCAGAGCCTGCGAACACCCCGAGGACGTCTGCATGAAGTTCGACGACCTGGCCGAGTACCTGATCGAACGCGGCCTGGGCCGACAGATCGATCGCGCCGAAGCGTTCGATGTCGTCCGGCGGAGCGAGGAAGCCGGACTGGTGCACTTCGTGGACAACGCCGAAGGCCAGGTCAAGCACAACTGCAATTGCTGCGGCTGCGCCTGCTGGAACGTGGGCAGCATCCGCCGGCGCAAGATCCCCCGCGACATATTGATGGCCACGTACTTCATGCGCACCACCGACCTCGACGAGTGCACCGGCTGCGGAGGATGCGCGGAAGTGTGCCCGGTGGCCGCGCTGACCCTGGAGCCTCGAACCGACGGCGCCCGGGCCGGGGGGCGTCGGAGCGACACGATCGCTGTGGTCGATCCCGACTGGTGCATCGGCTGCGGAGTATGCGTGCGGCGCTGCCCCGCCGGGGCGGCGGGCCTGCGTCCACGAGCGGACGTGTCGCTGAACCTGGCGCCCGATTTCCTCACCCTCCACCGGCGTATCCTCGACGAGAAGGGCCTGTCGTAGGAAGCACCCCGGACCCCTTGCGAAGACAGGCGCTCCTGCCGTAGAGTGGAAGCAGCATCACTGTAGGAAAGGGACTACCATGCTCGCCGTCCGCCGGCACCGCCACAACGTGTTGCTCCTTGTGCTACTCCTCCCGATTGCTACGCTTCTCCTCCTTCTCCTCCCCCCGGCCCGGCTCATGCGGCCACCGATCCCAACGAACCCGCAGACGACGACGTAGTATCGGCGACTCACTTAGGGTGGTGGATCCAGGCGCAAAGCTTGATCGGGCACGCCGGCGATGTCGACTTCTTCGACATCCCCGCGCCCGCTGTGGGTTCGCCTCACTACGTCACCGTTGCCTTGGATGTGCCTCAGGGGCGCGACTACACTGCAGCCGTCGCCCTATCCTTGCCCGGTGTGCCGTCAGGTCTCGTCTGGCCGCAGTGGACTCAGAGCCGGCCGTGGGCAGGTAGACTGCAGCTCGAAGGCGACGTGACAGGACCAGCCCGGCTCTACGTGATGGTCAAGGGCGGAGACGACGGTGACTTCTCGAGCGCCGACGCCTACAAGTTGCGGGTGTACTGGACCAACACCGTATCCGAGTTCCCCGACGTGCCGACGGATCATCGCTATCACGACGCCATCATGGGCATGGCACGCGCAGCCTACGTGAACGGCTATACCGATGGAAGATTCGGTCCCGATGATCTCGTCAAACGGCAGCAGTTCGCCAAGATGATCGCGCTTGCCGCTCACCTCGAGGTGACCGAAGCCATGACGTCACCGTTCACGGACCTGCCGGCCGACGACCCCGGCGACCTCTACCCTAACGAGTACATCGCCGCTGTAGCTGCAGCCGGAATCACCACCGGTGTCACGCCGGTTTCCTTCGATCCGGGTGCGCCGATCAAGTTCGCTCAGGTCGTCACCATGGTCACACGGTTCGCCGCGAACTACCTCCCGCCCGTCCCCGCGGAGTACGTGCCTCCGTTCGGCGACTTCGACGACACGCACTATCCGTGGGCGCGGAAGGCGGCTTACTACGGCCTCCTCGACGGCATCGCCACGCCCTACGACTGGTTCAGGGCGGCCACCCGGGGCGAGTGCGCCAAGGTCATCTGGAATATGGACTCGATGTAGCCGGCGCGGGGTGGTTCGGTCATGCGCCGGCGCGGGGCGCCGGCGGCCGGGCGCCTTCGCCGGCCCGGGCCGTGTCGCACCCCCGGCTGGAACGGCTCGACGGCCCCAAACCGCCTTAGCGACCGGCCAACACCTGCGCGACCAGTTCCGCCACCTCGGTCGGGTCGATCCCCACGCGCATACCCGCCGCCTCCATCGCCGTCTTCTTGGCGCGGGCGGTTCCCGACGAGCCCGAGATGATAGCTCCCGCGTGGCCCATCTGCTTGCCTGGAGGAGCGGTGAAGCCCGCGACGTAGCCCACCACCGGCTTGGTCATGTGCTCGGCGACATAGCGCGCCGCTGTCTCTTCCTCGTCGCCGCCGATCTCACCCACCATCACCACTAACCGGGTCTCCGGGTCTGCCTCGAAGCGGGCCAGGATGTCGACATAGGTGGAGCCCACGATGGGGTCGCCTCCGATGCCGACCGCCGTCGACTGACCGATGCCCCGGTGCGTGAGCTCGTTGGCGATCTGATAGGTGAGGGTGCCCGAGCGGCTGACGATGCCTACCGGCCCCGGCATGAAGATCTGCGACGGCATGATGCCCACGTTCGCCTTGCCCGGCGAGATGACGCCCGGGCAATTGGGTCCGATGAGAGTGACCGCGCGGCACTGCAGATAGTTGAAGACCCGCAGCATGTCATGTGCCGGGATGCCCTCGGTGATGGCCACGATGGTGCCTAGCCCTGCATCGACGGCCTCGTAGATGGCGTCGGTGGCCGCGCGGGGAGGCACGAAGATCAGGGAGACGTCGGCGCCGGTAGCCTCCGCCGCCGAGCGGACGGTGTCGAACACCGGGATGCCCTCGACCGCCTGCCCGCCCTTGCCGGGAGTGACTCCGCCCACCACGTTGGTGCCGTAGGCCCGGTTGCGCTGAGCGTGGAACGAACCTTCCCGTCCGGTGAGGCCCTGCACAACGATCCTGCTTCTCTCATCGATGACGATAGCCATCACACCACCCCCCGTGCCAACGCGACAGCGCGGCCGGCCGCCCCCCGCATGGTCTGTTCCACGAACAGATTCGTCGCCCCGGCGGCGATGGCGTCGGCGATGATAGCCCGGCCCTCGGCTTCGTTCGTGCCCTCGAGGCGAACCACGATTGGCATCGTGATGCCCATGCGGCCGATCGAGGTGAGGATGCCCCGGGCGACCTCGTCGCAGCGGGTGATGCCGCCGAAGATATTGAACAGGATGGTCCTGACCTCGGGATCCGACGTGAGCACCTCGAGCGCAGTGACGATCTCCTCTTCTTTCGCTCCACCGCCAACATCAAGGAAGTTGGCCGGCGCCCCGCCTGCCTCGGCGACAACGTCGAGCGTGCTCATGACCAGGCCCGCACCGTTCCCGAGGATGCCGATGTCGCCACCGATCTTCACGTAGGTGACCCCGCGCTCCCGAGCCATGACCTCTTGGGGATCGGCGAGGTGGATGTCCATCATGTGCGCGATGTGAGGATGGCGGAACAAAGCGTTGTTGTCGACCGTGAACTTGCAGTCGAGTGCCACCAGACGACCGCCGACCACAGCCAAGGGGTTCACTTCCACCAGCAACGCCTCGTAGCGGGTGAACGCTTCAAACAGGCGTGCGAACAGGTCGCACACGGGCCGCAACAGCTCGGCCTGGAGGCCGGCCTCGAACGCCAGCCTGCAACCATGGTAGGTGCTCCAGCCGGCGAGCGGATCCACATATACGCGGGCGATGGCATCCGGATGCTCGCGCGCCACGTCCTCCACGTCCATGCCGCCCATGCCGGACAGCATGGCCAGCACCTTCTTGGCCCCGCGATCGAAGACGAGGGCGGCATAAAGCTCACACTCGAACGGTGACACTTTCTCCACCAGCACCCTGTGAACACCGAGGCCCCCGATACTCATTCCGAGTATGCGCCGGGCCGCTTCGCGGGCCGCCTCGGGTTCTTCGGCCAGCTTGATGCCGCCGGCTTTGCCCCGGCCTCCCGTCAGCACTTGGGCCTTCACCACCACCCCGCCACCGAGGTCGGCAGCCGCAGCGGCGGCCCGCGCGGGAGATGTCGCCACACGTCCCTCGGGAATCTCGATGCCGACGCTCTTCAGAAGCTCTTTTCCCTGGTACTCGTACAGGTCCATTAGAAATGCATGGCCTCCCGGGCTTTGAACTCGCCCATCTCTTGACGCAACACACCGATGACCTCGCCCAGGGTGGCGTAGGCACGCAAGGCGTCCTTCATGGGATAGAGCAGGTTGTCGGATGTGTGGGCGGCGGCCCGAACGGCTTCCAATCCCAGGTGTACGGCGGACGAATCCCTCTCCGCCCGCAGCGCCGCAAGCCGCTCTTCCTGCTGTTGCTGCACCTTCGGGTCGACGCGCAGCAGGTTCATCTTGGGCTTCTCGCCCGAAGTGAAGCGGTTCACCCCCACGATCACCTTCTCGTCGCGCTCCACCGCCATCTGGTAGGCGTAGGCGGCGTCCTCGATCTCACGCTGCATGTAGCCCTGTTCGATGGCCCGCACCGAGCCACCCAGTTGTTCCACGTGGCCCATCAATTCCAGTGCCTTCGCCTCCAGCTCGTCGGTGAGTCGTTCCACCGCGAACGAGCCCGCGAATGGGTCGACCGTGTCTACCAAGCCCGTCTCGCAGGCGATGATCTGCTGAGTGCGCAGCGCGACCGTGACCGATTCATCCGACGGCAGAGCCAGCGCTTCGTCGAAGGAGTTGGTGTGGAGTGACTGCGTTCCCCCCATCACCGCCGCAAGGGCCTGCAGCGCCACGCGGACGATGTTGTTATGGGGCTGCTGCGCGGTGAGCGTGCAGCCGGCCGTCTGGGTGTGGAAGCGCAGCATCTGGCTCCTGGAATCGACAGCGCCGAAGCGGTCGCGCATGATCCGGGCCCACATGCGCCGGGCCGCCCGATACTTAGCCACCTCCTCCAGGAAGTGGTTGTGGGCGTTGAAGAAGAAGGAGAGTTGTCCGGCGAAGGCATCCACCGCCAAGCCCGCGTCCACCGCCGCCTGCACGTAGGCGATGCCGTTCGCCAGCGTGAAGGCCAGTTCCTGCGCGGCCGTCGAACCGGCTTCCCGGATGTGGTAGCCAGAGATGGAGATGGTGTTCCAGCGCGGCAGTTCCGCCTGACAGTACTTGAAGATGTCGGTGATCAGTCGCATCGACGGCGCCGGCGGGAAGATGAAGGTGCCCCGGGCCACGTACTCCTTGAGCACGTCGTTCTGGATGGTACCACGCAGCTCCCGCGTGTCGGCGCCCTGCTGTTCGGCCACCAACTCGTACATCAGCAGCAGGATGGCGGCCGGTGCGTTGATGGTCATCGACGTCGATACCTTGTCCAGGGGAATGCCGGCGAACAGCGTCTCCATGTCGCGCAACGAGTCGATGGCCACTCCGACTTTGCCCACTTCGCCCTCGGCCAGGGGATGGTCGGAGTCGTAGCCCATCTGCGTGGGC
>Ga0315273_10005956_pt1 | contig 15125 bp, 16 predicted proteins | sample YL17G02_0_MG_FD_205753 | JGI IMG/M metagenome (GOLD analysis project Ga0315273, IMG submission 205753) | Sediment microbial communities from Yellowstone Lake, YNP, Wyoming, USA - YL17G02_0 | ecosystem: Environmental > Aquatic > Freshwater > Lake > Sediment | place: USA: Wyoming | collected...
ATGACATTTCACCTGGGCCGGTCTCCGGGGCGCTGAAGAACATTTTCAGCCGCCGTGCGGCCGCCCCTCCAACCGCCTGCGCCAGTTCGTGTTCGGTCGCCCGCCGGACTTCGGCGGCGCTGCCGAAGCGGCGCAGCAGCTTGTCCGCGGTGGCGCGCCCGATGCCCGGCACTTCGCCCAACTCCGAGCCCACGCGCGATTTCGCCCTCCTCGCGCGGTGAAAGGTGAGGGCGAAGCGATGGGCCTCGTTGCGCACGGATTGAACCAGGTGCAGCACCGGCGAGAAGCGGTCCAGCTTCACCGGATCGTCTTCCTGCCCCAGCACGTAGATCCACTCCTCGCGCTTGGCGATGGAAGCCAGCGGCTGGTTCAGGATGCCGGCCGCCTCCAGCGCCTGCGCCGCCGCGTGCAGTTGGCCCAGGCCGCCGTCCACCAGCACCAGGCCCGGCATTGGCTGGCCCTCTTGCTTAAGCCGCGCGTAGCGCCGCCCGATCACCTCGCGCATCGACGCGAAATCGTCGTTGCCTTCCACCGTGCGGATGATGAACTTGCGATAGTCGGCCTTCTTCATCCGGCCGTCCTCCCACACCACCATGCTGGCCACCTGGTCGGTGCCCTGGGTGTGCGAGATGTCGAAGCACTCGATGCGGCGGGGCGGCTGTTCCAGGCCCAGCGCGTCCCGCAACGCCTCCTGGATCTGCTTCGAGGTCGGCCGCAGCACGCGGAACCGCTGGTCGAAGCTGTGGCGCGCGTTGGTCTCCACCAGCCCGAGCATGGCTTTCTTCTGGCCGCGCTGCGGCGTGTGGATCTCGACCGCGCGCCCGCGCCGCTCGGTCAAAACCTCCTCCAGCGCCACGCGGTCCTCGAAATCCAGCGGCACGTGGATCAGCCCGGGAATGTACCGCCCGTCCAGGTAAAGCTGCTTGAGCAGGGAAGAGAACAGTTCGGCGGGGTCGAAATCCAGCCGGTCTTCCCAGAAGAACTCGCGGCGGTCCACAATGCGCCCGCGGCGCAGATGGAACTGGTTGACGGCCACCAGCGGCGGTTCCGCGTAGAAGGCCAGAATGTCGGTATCCTCGCCTTCGGCGGCCGCCATTTTCTGCTTCTCGTCGAGCTCCTCGACGGTGGCGATCAAGTCCCGCAGTCCGGCCGCCTCTTCGAATCGCTCGGCCGCGGACGCCTCCGCCATGCGCGCGCGCAGATCGCCGGCCAGATCCCGGTTCCGGCCTTCCAAAAACAGCCGCACGTCGCGCACCGCGCTTTGGTAAGTCTCCTCGGCGGCCAATCCCGCGACACAGGGACCGTGGCAGCGGTGGATGTGGTACTCCAGGCAGGGCTGCGCGTGCGGGCGCGTCAAATCGACGTTGCAGGAAGGCACCTTGAAATGCCGGTGGATGAAGTGCGCCAGCCGGTAGGCCAGGCTGCCGGGGAAATACGGGCCGAAATACGTCGAGCCGTCCTTCTTGAGCCGCCGTGTCACGTAGATGCGCGGGTGCGTCTCGGCGGTCAGTTTGAGGTACGGATAGGTCTTGTCGTCGCGCAGCAGGATGTTGAAGCGGGGCTGGTACTGCTTGATGAGGTTGTTCTCCAGCGCCAGCGCTTCCTTCTCGTTGTCGACCAGGATGTAGTCGATGCCGGCGGCTTCCCCCATCAGCGTGCCGGTTTTGACGTCGCTCAGCTTGTCGTCGGAGAAGTAGCTACGCACGCGGTTGCGGAGGTTTTTCGCCTTGCCGACGTAAAGCACCGTCCCGTGCTCGTCTTTGTAAAGGTAGACTCCCGGGCCGGCCGGCAACTCCGCCGCTCGCTCGCGCAGGCTCATGGCTGGCTATACTTCAATTGTGACACGCCGCGGAAATGGGGGACGGAGCCTGGTTAGAGGACCGGGCCTGATTATGATCGCTCTTGCGTGCGCCCTCACGCAGGCCGCCCAGCAGAAGCCCGCGCCAAAGTCCCAGGAACCGGCCGAGGAAGACGAGTCGCTCACCGTGAAGGAGTACTCCTTCAATCCCCTGCAAGCCGAAAAAGAGGTCAAGATCGGCGCGTACTACTTCAAGAAGGGCAGCTACCGCGCCGCCACCCAGCGCTTCCGCGAAGCCGCGCGCTGGGACCCGGCGAATGCCGAGGCCTGGCTGAGACTGGGCGAAGCGCAGGACAAGCTGAAGGATCGCGCCGCGGCCCGGGAGGCCTACTCCAAGTACCTGGAACTGAAGCCCGACGCCAAAGACGCGGCGGAAATCCGCAAGAAGTTAGCTCGCAAGCCCTGACTTCAGGCGGCTGGCCGGCCGCATCGCGCGCCGGACGGCCGCCGCCACCCGAGAGACGCCTTTCTCCCAGTCCGGAAATAAATCCACGTATTGAATCGACTTCCGAATCGACCCTGGCACGTCACACGGGTCCAGCCGCACCGGAATGAAGAAGATCTCGTCTAGCGGCAGGCGCGCGGCGCAGTCCAGCGCGTAGCGCAGTTCGGAGTGAAAGTATCCCCGCTTGCCCACGGCGCGCCGGGAGAAGCAGGCCACGAAAAGGTTCGACAGTTCGATGGCGCGCTCGATGGCGCGGGGCCAGTTTTGCCCGGGCAGCAGTTTCTCCTTGTCCAGCCACGGTTCCAGACCCCGTTTTTCGAGCGCCGCCGAGAGCCTCCGCGCCTGGGCGAGATCCTCTTCCACATAGGCCAGGAAGATCCGCGGGCGATCCTGCGCGACAAATTCGTACTCGCCCTCCCGGTTTCGCCGGAACGTTCCCAACCCGTCGATTTCGACCGTCGCCCCGGCCTCCAGGCACTGCCGCACGATCTGTGCCACGTGCGTGCAAGTCCGGCAGTCGGCGCCGCTCATGCCCACTAGCTCTTGGCCCGCCCGCGCGGGGTCTTCTTCGGCTCCGCCTCGAACCGGAAGCCGGGCTTGCGGTTCAGCGCCGTGAAAACGCCCAGCCCGGGCAGGGAAGCGGGCTTGCCTTCTTTCAGGGACTGGATAATACGGTGGACGATCTGGTCCAGTTGGTCCGCGGCGACGCCCGGGGTGGTGTGGGTTCTGGAAGCCAGACGCTCAGCTAAGTCATTCTTCTTCATGCCGATCCGATTTTAGCAGCGGACCTGCAAAGGGGCCTCCCGCAAAACCCCGGAATAGACAAAGAAAACCAATACAATCAACGACTTGACTAAATTGCCGACACGTGTGACCGGCTTTCCGAAGGCGGCCATCCAAGATGAACCAATTTTAATGAGCGTTTAAGGTCCGGTTCATCTACGGTTGTCATGATAGGCCCGTAGGCGACTCAAATCGTCACAGCACAAACAAGGAGAACCGCGATGAAAAAATTGATGAGCATCCTGCTGGGCCTCACCCTGGTGGCCGGTACTGCCGTGATCGGCTTCGCCGCCGACGAGCCGGCCAAGAAGGAAGAACCCACGAAGGAAGCCAAGAAGAAGGGCAAGAAAGGGAAGAAGTCCGCGGAGAAGCCCGCCGACGAGAAGAAGTAGTCCTTCCGTTTCCCGTTTTTGCAGTCGCCGCGGCCTTCGGGTCGCGGCGATTCTGTTTTCAAGGGCCCGTCGCGGCCGCGGTTTCAGGTAACATGCAAAGGTTATGAACCGCAGACAGTTCCTGGGCGGGGCGACTCTTCTTTCGCAGGCCTCCAGGCGTCCGAAGAACATCCTCCTGCTGATCGGCGACGACCACGGCCGGCACGCAGGCGCCTACGGCGACGCGCAGGCCAGGACTCCCAACCTGGACCGGCTGGCGAAGGAAGGCGTGTGCTTCACCAACGCGTTCTGCACCACGGCATCCTGTAGCGCCAGCCGTTCGGTGATGCTCAGCGGTCTCCAGAACCACGCCAACGGCCAGTACGGGCACGCGCACGCGGAACACCATTTCTCCTACCTGCCGTTCGTGAAGCCGACACCGCGGTTGCTCAAAGATTCCGGCTATCTCTCGGGCATCGTCGGCAAACTGCATGTAGGCCCGGACCCGGTCTTCGGATGGGACTACCAGGCCGGCGGCGGGCGCGACGTTCAGGCCATCGCCGAATCCTCCCGCAAGTTCATCCAGAGCGCCGGGAACAAGCCCTGGTATCTCCACGTGGGCTACATCGACCCGCATCGCGGCCGCGCGGCGGGCACGGACGAGTTCGGCAACATGGACTACCCGGGCGTGAAGCGCATCTCCTTCGATCCGGCGAAGACTCGCGTGCCGTCGTTCCTGCCGGACCTTCCGGAAGTGCGCCAGGACGTGGCGCAGTACTACGAAGCGGCGAACCGGCTGGACCAGGGCATCGGCATGTTGCTCGAGGTGCTGAAGGAAACCGGCCACATCGACAACACTCTGATCCTGTACGCCGGCGACAACGGCATGCCGTTCCCCAACGCCAAGACCAACACTTACGACGCCGGCATCCGCCTGCCGTTTATCGTGCGCGCGCCCGGCCAGACCAGGCGCGGCGTGGTCAACAACGCCATGGTCAGTTTTGTGGACATCCTGCCGACCTTCCTGGAGTGGGCCGGCGCCAAGGGCCCCGACTATCCTCTGCACGGCCGCAGCCTGCTGCCCATCCTCGAGCAGGAAAACCCGGCCGGGTGGGAGGAGATCCACTTCTCCCACACTTACCACGAGATCACCATGTACTATCCGATGCGCGGCATGCGCACGCGCCGGCACAAGTACATCCGCAATCTTTTCGCGGAACTGGAATACCCGTTTGCGAGCGACCTGTGGGCCTCGCCCACCTGGCAGGCAATTCTCAAGCAGGGTGAGGGGGGCATGGTCGGCAAACGGCCGGTCCGGCAGTACCTGCACCGCGCGCCGGAGGAGCTTTTCGACATCACCAGGGATCCCGACGAGGTTCACAACCTGGCCACATCGGCCGAGCACCGCGGCGTGCTCGAGCAGATGCGCGCGCAGGTGGACGCCTACCGGCGCAAGACCAAGGACCCGTGGGTGATCAACGACAACTACAAGCGCGGCGCCGCGCCTGCTCCCTCGGGAGAAGGTCGCCGCGGCCGCAAGAAGAAAGGCTGATCCATGAAACCACTCATCTTTGCGCTGCTGCCCTTCACCGCGCTGTTTGCGCAACAGGAGCAACCGCCATTCCGGCTGCCCGAGGGCGTGCTGGCCGAGCAGAACCTGGTCTATTCCTCGCCCGGCGGGCGGGATCTGCATCTGGACCTGTTCCTGCCCAAAGAAGGCCGCGGGCTTTTCCCGGCCGTAGTCTACATTCACGGCGGCGGCTGGAAGGGCGGCAACAGAAACGCCTTCCGCCGCCAGGCGGCGCATATGGCGACCAAAGGCTTCGCGGGCGCCTGCATCGAATACCGCTTGTCCGGCGAAGCCAAGTACCCGGCTGCGCTTCAGGACTCGAAGGCAGCGGTCGGCTGGATGCGCGCCAATGCGGCCAAATACCGGATCGATTCCCAGCGCATCGGCGCCGCCGGCGGTTCGGCCGGAGGCCATTTGGTGGCTCTGCTTGGCGTCACCGGCGATGTCAAGGCAGTCGCGGCTTTCAACCCCGCGGTCGACCTGGTGAGCTTCGGCAAAAGCGCGCCGGCCAGCGCGGGCAGCTCCGTGGCCGAGTTCCTCGGCGCGACCTATGCGCAGAAGCCCGAACTGTGGGCCGAGGCGACGCCCATCACGCACGTCGACAAGAACTCAGCCGTCTTCCTGTTCCTGCACGGCAATGCGGACACCACGGTGCCGTATCGGCAATCGGTGGACATGCTGAACAAGCTGAAGGCGGCGGGAGTCGAAGCCGAACTGTTCACGGCCGAGGGCGCCGCGCACGGTTTCTTCAACCGCCCGCCGTGGTTCGAGCCGACCTTGAAGCGCATGGAGGAGTTCTTCCTTTGGCACCTGAGCCGGAACTGAGGGAGACGACACCGGCGTGGCGCGGCCCTCTGGCCGGCCTGAAAGGCCGCTCGACGCTGAAGGTTCGGGCGTCCACATGAGCGTGGAGCCTAGAATGCGCCCCGGCGGGTTGAGAACCTGCGCCACGATGCAGGTGAGTGCATTCCCTGGGAAGTAGAATGGTCGGAACTATATATTTGACAAACCCAACATTCTGCCGCATACTTGAGTCATGGAAGCCGGGATTCTTCAGCCCCATTTCACCGCTGAGGACACGGCCCGCGCCTTCCTGGAGGCGCAGCGATGGCCCGATAAGGCCGTGTGCCCGCACTGCGGGGTTATCGGAGAAGCCTACAAGCTGGAACCGAAGCCGGGAGCCAAAACCCATGCACGTAAGGGCGTGTGGAAGTGTGGAGCGTGCAGGGAACAGTTCACGGTGACCGTGGGAACGATCTTCGAAGACAGTCACATTCCGTTGCGCAAATGGCTGCTGGCGATCCACCTGCTTTGCGCCAGCAAGAAGGGCGTCCGCGCCCATCAACTTCACCGGATGCTCGGAGTGACGTACAAGAGCGCGTGGTTCATGGCACATCGGATTCGGTATGCGATTACTCGGGAGCCATTATCATCGAAGCTCACCGGGATCATCGAGGCGGACGAGACGTACATCGGTGGAAAACTCCGCATCGGACTACAGACCAACAAACCAGGGGAAAGGCCAAAGGATCGTCCGGGGCCGGTTTCGAACAAGGCCGCTGTTGTGTCCGTACTTCAGCGTGGTGGGAGGGTTCAGTCCACCCATGCTAAGTGCGTCACCAGCGCAAACCTGAAGCCGGTAATTCGGGAAATGGTGGACAAGTCCGCTTATCTGATGACGGACACCGGGACCTGCCTTAGGTTTGCGGCGAAGGAGTTCCAGCATGATCGGGTGAACCACACCGCGGGTGAGTACGTCCGCCACAAAGATGGCGTCTGCATCACGACAAATGCGGCCGAGGGATATTTCGGCATTCTGAAGCGGGGCATCAATGGCGTATACCACCATGTCGGGAAGAATCACCCGCAGCGCTATCTGAGCGAGTTCGATTTTCGGTACAATGCCCGTGCAGTCTCGGACGGAGAGCGCCGAGATATGGCCATTGCACAGATCGGCGGAAAGCGGCTCCTGTACCGGGACTCATCCGGAGGAGCGCACGAGAGAGCAGCATAAGGAGTCCCCATAGGTAGGAGAGCGATTATGGCAAAGAAGAGTTTTGAGTATCGCTTCCTGATAGATGCGTTCAGCCCGGAGACTCTTCCCATGTCTCGCTTGGCTGAATACATGGCAGAACTCGCCTCTATGCTCGGCGAAGAGAAGAGCGTTCACTTTGTGAAATTGGAGTGCGGTAGCACTGTCCTTGTGCAACGCGTCGAATGGGAGGCTGTTCCCAAGGTTCGAGAACGCATCCACGCGGTCCGAATGAGAGAAGGCCCACCTGAAGCACAGAAGGCATTCGATAACCTTGACAGAAAACTTGCGCGAGACAACGCCAAGGGCGAACTCCGTGACCAACTTGGCGCAAAGGTGATCCAGTTCCCTGGGCGCACGCGTGAATCCGCCGAGTTCTACGGTCCCTTCAATCAACCAGGCATCCTAGATGGAGTTCTTATCCGAGTTGGAGGAGAGCGCGATCCAGTTCCAGTCCATCTAGAAGATGGAATTGGAGAGGTGTACATGTGCCACGCCAGCAGACACATTGCTCGGGACATGGCCCCGCAGATCTTCGGTCCTATACTGCGGGTCAATGGAACTGGGCGATGGCACCGCACTCAAGAGGGTCAGTGGGAGATGGATCGATTTAACATCTCGACATTCGATGTTCTTCGGGAAACGACGTTTCGTCATCTTGTGAACAAGCTCCGCACACTGCCCACCGATTTGGGCCATTCCGAAGACCCCATCGGAATCCTCGATAAGATCAGACGTGGGAATGGGGAGACACAATAGATATGGTTCTCTTCGATGCGGGTTTTATTTCCATCTTGTACCACCCGAACCCACGAGTTCCCGCTGATCCAGCCACGGGCAATCCTCCCAGTTTTGCCAAGGAACGCATCGAACATCTGATCGACACTCTTTCCGACGACGGCGAGAAGATCCTGATTCCCACTCCGGCCCTAGCAGAAGTTTTGATGGCGCTTGGGAAGGGGGGCTCTCAGGCGATAGCCACTCTCCACGGTGAGGCCGTCTTCCGGATTGTGGACTTTGATGAGCGCGCAGCAATAGAACTCGCTCTGATGTCGGAAATCACAAAGGGCGAGAAGAAGCACAAGGATCAGGCAGGGACTTGGGCAAAGGTTAAGTTTGACAGGCAGATCGTTGCGATAGCAAAGGTGAACAAAGCTACGGCTATCTATTCAACCGATGGCGACGTGTTGACTCTCGCGCTCAAGGAGGGCCTGAGAGGGTTTGCGTGTCATGACTTGCCCATGCCACCACCCGAGAACATGGAGTTGTTTGATGAACAGAATCCTGAAGCGCAATGAGGATTCGCGCAGGGGATTGTCACTTGCTCCCTTGCCCTTCAGAGAAGCGGTAGCGGATCTTCTGAAGGTCAAGCCGGAGTCGAAGTCTCCCAAGCGAAAACCGAAGGCGAAGAGGGAGAACGCTAAGGCCAGTTGAAATGGCAGAGAACGCTAACGTCGGTTCGCGGTGGAATATGCGGAGGGGAATGAATCGTCTCTTCGTGTTGTTCTCCATGTGCTGGTATTTGGCGGCGGTCCAGGTTCTCTGGCCGAAATGGCCGGCAGCGATAACAGCGCAACGAGAGGCGCGCCGTATTGAAACCGGGGCTCCCAACGCCGACGGTACACATACGGGATTTCTCGACGAGATCGACGAGTCCTCCTCAGCACAGCCCAAACCGAGCAACCACGCCGCGCCCAACGCTCAGGCCGCTCCCAGATTGCGCATTAGTCCGCGGCGCTTTCTCGCTTGGCAAGAAGCTCTCGATATCGCGCGAGAGAAACGCCCTATCGGTCTCACGGCTATTTTCCTAATTGTGCCCGCGGGACTTTATGCTTTGGCTGCCGCGCTCATGTGGGTTGGCCGTGGGTTTCGCGCCGATCCGAAATAAGATCCTTAAACCGCGGAAGCAGCATATCGAAGCAGAAATGTCAGGGATCTCCCAACTTGCGGTAGCGTTGGGTTTGTGAACTATACAATTCCGAGAATGATGGCGATCCCTTGGCATTGGCCAGGAGGCCGTTCGATGCAGCGCCAAGGCGGGAGGGCGTCCCGTTGTCGAAGGCAAGCCGAATAAGGCGCTTGTTCGCCGTCCTGGAATCCGCGCTTTTCCTGGTCCTTGCCCCCGGAACAGTTGTGGGACTCGTGCCCTGGTGGATCTCCCGCTGGCGCGTCGAACCGCCACTTGCGGGCTTCGCCCCGGTTCGCCTCCTGGGAGCCCTGCTCGTCGCGGCGCTGCTGGATTCCACTGCCCGCTTCGCGCTTCAAGGCCTGGGCACGCCCGCACCGGTTCTCCCGACGCGTCACCTGGTGGTCACGGGGCTTTACCGCCATGTTCGAAACCCCATGTACGTCGCGGTGGTGTCGGCGATCGTGGGCCAAGGCCTGATTCTCGGCAACCTCCGCGTCCTGGGCTACGGCGCGCTGGCCTGGTTGGTTTGTCACCTGTTTGTCCTGGTGTACGAGGAACCGGTCTTGCGGGCAACCTTCGGGGCCGACTATGAAGCTTTCCGTGCGACTGTCCCCCGGTGGCTTCCCCGTCCGGGAAGCTGGGAAGGAATCCGCTGACACTCCGGAAACCCGGGACCCTACGTAACCTCGAAGTACCGCCGCGAGGAAGTTGAATCCACTTACGAACCGAGTTTCGGGATTTCGCAACCCGGGACCGGGATCGCGTCGCGCTCACCGAAGGCGACGAAAATGGGGGCCGGCACAACTGCCTCCGGCCGCCGCCCGGATGGATGCCGCGCGGTCATGGATCTCCTGGCGCGTGATACCCGCCACTTCGTACATGGCGAAGATATTCTCGTCGGGCGTCTCGGGCGAAATGGTGTGGGAGGCGGCCAGGATGTAGCCGCCCCCATCGGCGGTCATGCCGTCCAGCAACTGCCGCGTGGCCCGGCGCACCTCGGCCGCCGTTCCATTGGGAAGCAGGTACTGCGTATCGACGCCGCCCATGAAGGCGATCCGCGAACCGAATTCGCGTTTCAATTCCAGTGCGTCCATGCCGGGGCAGTTGCACTGCACGGGGTTGAGCACGTCCAGGCCGATCTCGATGAGGTCGCCGATAATGGGGCGCAGCGCGCCGCAGCAGTGATATGCCACGGGAAGCCCCCGCTTACGGCCCACCTGGAAGACGCGCGCGAGGTGCGGTTTCACCAGCGCGCGCCACGCGCGCGGGCTCAACATCATGCCGCGCTGGCCGCCCACATCGTCGCCGGTCCAGTACCAGTCGAGCGGATACCGTTCGCACGCGGCTTCGCCGAGCGCGATGGAAAAGTCCGCGCAGCGCGCGAACATCTCACCCGCGAGTTCCGGATCGCCGCCGATATCGAGCATGGCGTCTTCCATGCCGCGCAGCCGCCAGTACATCTCGAAGAGGCAGGGCGAGACATCGCACCCGAGCCAGCAATCGCCGCGCTCGCGCACCACCGGCAGCATGAGGCCGAGCAGTTCCTCGAAGCGCTCCATGGGAAATCGGTAGGCGAGCACCCGCTCGCGCGTCGCGCCCGCCAGCGGATAGCGTTCAATTTGGTTGAAGCCGTACCGCTTCACCCAGCGGACGCCCCACCAATCCTCGTGCCATTCGCCGTCGGCTTCGTGGACCACGCCCTCCATGGCGTAGTTGTTGTTCACCCACGTCTGCCGCACATCGTTGCCCATGGCTTCCGGCACGCGCGCGGGAGGGATTTCCAGCAGGGCGGCCAGCTTGCGCGCGGTCCGCGGGTGAAACCACATGAAGATCGGGACGCGGTCCACCGGCTGTTTGTTGAGCGCGGCCCACACCCGTTCGCGTGAGGTCATCCCTTACAGTATGGCGCGCGCCGGGGCCGCGCGATAGGGCCGCGGACTTGGCGGCCGCCCGCGAAATCCCGCGCTTCCGGATCCCACCGCGGCTTGCGGCCGGGCGCGATGGCAAGGTTGGCGAGATGGCGCGACGCGGGCGCGCTCACTTGTTCTCCCCCGGGATTTTGAGCGGCAATCGCGGCGAGGCATTGCCCCCGCTTACGGAAGTCTGAAGTTTGAAATCGAGATGCTGGTGCGTAATGGCCCACAATCGGGAACCCTGTGGCATCCTCCTCCCTTGGTTCAGTCACTTCCCCAACAGGCGCAGCAGAAAGAACACCAGGCTCACGATGAAAATTCCGCCCGCCAGCACGATTCCCACCACGTACACCAACGATTGCCCCAGGTGCGGTCTGGCAAACACGATCGCGTGATTGACGTCGCCCGCCTGGGGCGCACCCAGCCCGGTCATTTTCAGCAGGTACCGCCCGGGCCTCGGAATATCGTACGTCAGCCGCTCCATTCGCGCCTTCGAGAAGCCCGACGACCGCGCGCGAAACATCACCCGCCGGCCCTGGATCTTCTCTCCGCCTATCCCGCTCAACTCGAAATCGACACGCGCGGTTCGGTTCGAAAACTGCGGGCCTTCCGTGCTCAGAACCACCCGCCCGGCTTCGGCGAACTGAACTTCCTGCCATTCCGCCAGCGGCACTTTCGACAAAACCGACTTCTTCATCAGCCCAACGACGCCGGCAATCGCCATTCCCAGCGCCGCCAATGCAATCACCATCACCGGCACGCCCAACCAGATCCAAATCCGATACAGGCTCTGCCAAAACGATTGACTCATCTCTCTTGCCTCCTCCCCTCTCTAGCGCACCGCCGCCCGCAGCCTCCTGGCCATCGCGATCAGATAGTCCCAGTCCTGCTCCGTCTCCGCCCAGCGACTCGACACCAGCACGCTGCGGCCCTCAATCGCCACGTTGATTACCCAGCCCGGGCCCGCTGCGTGGTCCAGGAGAATCTTCTCCACCTCCGCGTTGACCGGCTTCAGCGCCTCCTCGGGCCGCACGCACGTCACCGTGAACTTGTTGCGGAACTCCTCACCGCCAACCTTCACCCGGTTTCCCACTAACTTGTCGATGCCTGGCACCCGGGTGAAGATCTCCACCGGGCCCTGGTGCACGCGGCCGGTGTGTTCGGCCAGGCAGGCATTTCCGGTCGACCCATTCGACCGTCCCTTCTTGGAGCTGACGTTGTAGCCAAACAGGTAGACGCTTTCCGGCGGCCTCTCCACCTGCATGACGTCATTCGGGCCCCACTTGTTCTCGGGCGACACCTCCTCCAGCAGAGCTTTCAGCCGGGCGTCTCCCAGTCTCGAAACACTCCACCCGTGCAGCGCCGCGTAGTTGGCAACCCGCTTCCTCAGCTGCGCCCCCTGATAGATCGACAACACCAGCGCGCCCACGCACAAAAGGCCGAAAATGGCCATCCCGATGACTTCCGGCGACTTCATCTTTCCTCCTTCGCGGCGTCTCATAATGGCCCCTTCCCTTCCCGTCCTACCCCGCCCGCCGGCCGCACCGAGAACCAGGTCTGACAATCGAACGGGACTCTGTCCTGGGCTTGCACGCCGCCCTCGCGCAGCTTTTCGAAAAACGCCAGCCGCTCCGCCGGCTGCACCAGCACTTTCTCGACGGAGCTCAGTCTTATGTCCAGGCCCGATTGACTGAAAACCGGACGCAACTCCTCGTAAATCGGAGCTTCATTCGCCAGCTTTCGCACCCACCCGTTCACGTCCCCGCCCCGCGGCGCGCCCTTCGCCGCATTCCACTCCGCCGACCGCTTCGCCGCCAGCGCCAGCCTCGCCGGCAGGGTTGTGTCGCGCGCTCCGTCCGGGCACAGCCTGCCCCACGACAGCGTCCGAAAACCCGCCGCCTCGGCGTCGGCCGCCATCACCTTGCGCAGAATCTTCCCGATCAGCGGCGCCTGCTCCGCCAGCGCCAAACCGCAATCCGACCGGTGCCGGATCACCCCGCGGTTGGCCTCCGTCCGGTACACCGTCCACGTGATCCGGCAATCCCCCGACACGATCGTGTAGTCGGTCTCCCGGCCCTCGGGGTCGTGCTTTACCGCCACTTCATCGCGGGACGCTTCTCTCCCGCCCGGCGCCCGCCCGCCGGTGCAGGCAACCAGCGCCCCAAGCGCAAGCACGACTCCGGTCAGCCGCCACATTCTTCTACTGCCCGATCTTCCAGACGCCATTGTCCAACATCAGGCGCAGCACCTGCTCGCTGCCCGATTCCTTCGCGCCGCCGGAAAACTCCACCTCCGCCGTGTCGCCTCGCACGGTCACCCGGGTGAGCTTCAGCTTCAGCGTGCCGGCCGCCTCTTCGGTGAACATGTCCAGCACTGCGTTCTTGCCCTGGGCCGCTTCGAACTTAGTCAGCATTTGTTGCGAGCTCGGACTCATCGTCTTTCGGATGGCCTCCAGGTCTCTCTTCTGGCAGGCCAGTAAGTGCGCCTGCGCCGCCTTGTAGGGCGCACTCTCGCGTGCCGCCACTCCGGTGAAACTGGCGGTCACCGCCGGGCGGGCCAGCACGGGGGTACGGAACTCCGCCTCCACCCGCCACGGCCCCCCACTCTCATCCACGCCCTGCATCGGCTTCTTCATCGAAACCTTGCCCGCGATCTCGCCGGAGCCCGCCGAGGCCGGCGCGAAGACCAGATCGTGCAACTCCGGCGACGATACCGACTGCGAGTAGAACTCCATCCCGTTTCTCGACAGCCTCTGGCCCCGGTTCCACACCTTCGTGCCCGGGTTGAGGTAGAGGATGATGCCGTGCAACTCCCCCTTTTGCGCCTCATCGCCGGCCCAGGAACTCCACGCATCCGTCCCCTTGCGCAGTGCCATCGGCACGGGCTTGTCGGACAACAATACCTCGATTTTCTCCTTGCCTCTCTCCAGCACGTCCTCGCTCATTGCCGCGAAGGCGTACTTCAGCGCCACTCGCTGGCCCTTGACTTCGATCCATCCGGAAGCGGAGCCCTCCGCCGCCGCCATCATGACCAATGGAAACACGCTCAGCGCCACTGCCGCGCCGAGCAACTCGCAAACTACGGTCATAAACCCTTCTCCTTTCAGCGAACAGTATACAATGGCAAAATACTCGGCGTCTCCGCCGCGCGGATGAGTTCGCATAATACGGTCCTAAACCTTCCTCCTTTCAGCGAATGTAGCATACGAGTCTTTCAAAACTCAGATGCCGACCCATCTTCCGCCGGGTAACTGCCCGTTCCCGGCCTTGCGGGAGTTTGTTGCCGGGTCTACGTTGTCCACCGAGAAGCGGGCCCCGAATCTCATGGGAGGTCGCACGGATGTCCGCAGATGGGTGAGGAGCGTGCCGTACCCAGGCGTGTCCACCGGCCGCGCGCCTTCCCGGGATGCGCCCTAACAGTCCGAGGTGAAAGCCCCGAATGGACCAGGTTGGTTCATTTTCGGACGGAAACAAAGGACTTACGGGCGAAAAATGGACCCTGTTGGTCCATTTCCGATTTGCGCCACCGGCTGCCAAGACCTGTGACAGAGTGCGGAGGATGAAGGAACCCTGGGAGGCGAATCGGAAGAACCGCCGGGCTTCGACACCCGGTTCGACGCCGTGAGCGGGGGCCAGAACTAAGCCAGGATCATGCCGGCGGCTTCGGGGACGCGGCCGACGCTGACGCCGCGATGTAGAGCGTGGCAGGTGAGGCGATCCGAAATCCTCAACGCCGCCTTACAGGGTCTTGAAGCCCGGAAGGCGCGGCTCTCGCAGGTGTCCAGGGTCGGCAAGAGCTCGATATTGCGTTCCGCGACATCGCGAATCTCAAGGGCGCACGAGCGACCCGTCGATGGACCGCACCGTGAACCCGTCCTCGCGGCCCGGCGGTGGCTCCATCGGGTACTTCCGCGCCATCTCTTCGTTGATGTCGATACCCAGTCCCGGCGCTTCGTTCACGTAGGCGTACCCATCCGGGAGCTTCGGCGTGCCCGGCAGCAACTCGTGCACCAGTTCGGGCCAGCGATTCTCCTCCTGAATCCCGAACGCCGACGAGGACAAGTCCAGATGGCAGGCGGCCGCGAAATTCACCGGATCGTTATCGCCACCCTCCTGCCACGCCGTTCGCACGCCGAAGGACTCGCACAGCGCGGCGATCTTCCGCGCCGGCGTTATGCCGCCCACGGTCGACACGCGGCATCGCGCGAAATCGATGATCCGCTCGGAAATGCACGTCATCCACTC
>Ga0315273_10005957_pt1 | contig 15124 bp, 12 predicted proteins | sample YL17G02_0_MG_FD_205753 | JGI IMG/M metagenome (GOLD analysis project Ga0315273, IMG submission 205753) | Sediment microbial communities from Yellowstone Lake, YNP, Wyoming, USA - YL17G02_0 | ecosystem: Environmental > Aquatic > Freshwater > Lake > Sediment | place: USA: Wyoming | collected...
GCGGCGCATGCGTGGCTCAACGGCCGGCTCGCCGCCGAGCGGTGGATCCTGGAGGGGTTCGCGTCGTGGTACGCGGCGCAGGCGGGTGCGTCGATGAAGATCGCGGTGAGTCCGCCGAAGCTCACGGCGGAGCTGCGCGCGGCCGCCACCCCGCTCAACGACTGGCCCGGCGTGGGCCGCGCGGACGAGGCGACGGAGGACTATGCGTACGCCGCGACGTACGAACTGGCGCGCCTGATCGCGTCGCGAGCGGGGGCCGCGGGGCTGCGGGCGGTCTGGCAGGCCGCGGCCGCGGGCGAGCAGCCGTACCAGCCGTTCCATGCGGGCGCCGCGCCGGAACAGGGTGCGTCGCCGCCGGACTGGCGGGGCCTGCTGGACCTGCTGGAGGAACGCACGTCGGCGAAGTTCGCGGACCTCTGGACGAAGTGGGTGGTCCGGGCCGGTGATGCGCCGCTCATCGTGGACCGCGCGAAGGCGCGAGCGGCGTACGCGTCGGCAGTGGTGGAAGCCGGCGACTGGGAGCTGCCGGCCGGAATCCGGCGGGCGATGTCCGGGTGGCAGTTCCCGGAGGCGACCGCGCTGATCGTGGGCGCGCGCGCGGTGCTCCAGAAGCGCGCGGCCATCGCGTCCGCGACGGAGGCGGCGGGCCTGACCGTGCCGCCCACGCTGCGGACCGCCTTCGAGGGATCGGACCGGCCGGACGAGGCAGCAGCCGAAGCGGACCGGGAGCTGCACACCATCGACCTCGTGGTCGTCGCACAGGAGGCCGGCACGGGGGTGGGCGGCGTACTCGCCCAGATCGGGTTGCTTGACCAGGCGCCCGAGGTGGACATGGCGGCGGCGCGGTCCGCATTCGCGGGCGGGGACATGGCGGCGGCGCAGGCCCGCGCGGCCGCGGCTCGCTCGACGTGGGAGTCGGCCGATGGCCGAGGCCGCCAGCGGCTGCTCATCGCCGGGGCGGTCGTCGCTGGTGTCCTGCTGCTGCTTGTCGCGGCCGCGATGGTCGTTCGCCGGCGGCAGCCGCGGGGCGGCGACAGTTCCGCGTGAGGCGCCGGTGCACGGTCGCGATGCGCGTGTCACGGACAACGGGCGCACTCCGTGGGACCATCTGCGCATGACCGCCGAGCGCGACGAACACGACCATCCGGACTCGCCCGACGACGCCGCCGACCGGGAGCGCGACGCGCTGCCGCCGGGTGCGGCCCCGGCCGGCGACGCATCCGACGCCGGCGGGGCGGAGCAGGCCGATCAGGCCGACCGGGCCGACCGGGCCGACCGGGCCGACCAGGCGGGCATTCCGGGCCCCGCGCGCGACGACAGTGATGCCGGTGACGCGGGCGATCCGCGCGAGTCGACATACGCGCTGCTCCAGCGCGGTCACGACCTGATGCGGTCCCGGCACCACGCCCAGGCAGCAACGGTCCTGGCGCGAGCCGCCCGCATCGAGCCGCGGAAGGGCTCGATCCTCGAAGCGCTCGGCCGGGCCTACTACAACAGCGGCCAGCACGATCGGGCCGCGGAGACGTTCGAGGCGCTGCTGGAGGTGGACCCCTCCGCGCACTACGCGCACTACGCCCTGGGGCAAAGCCTCAAGCAGGTGGGGCGCCCGCGGGAGGCACGAACGCACCTGCGGCTGGCCGTCGCACTGAGCCCCCACAGCCGGCTGTACCAGGGGGCGCTGGACCGGCTGGGGACGTCCGGCCCGGAGTAGCGGCCGGTCAGTCCGGGCCGGCGGGGCCCGCGTCCGCGGCGACGTCGTCAAGGAAACCCTCGATCGACACGGATTCGGCGTCGGTGGTTGGCCCGCCCGTCTCGCCGCGCTCCCTGAGGCGCGAGAGCCAGAAGAGCCCCACGATGGACTTCGCGTCGCGAATCTCGCCGGCCTCCGCCATCGCGACCGCGACCCGCCACGGGATCGCCGAGACGCGGAGACGCTCGTCCTCGTCCGGGCCGCGCCGGTCGTGGTGCGCCCGCTGGAGCCCTGTCGCCAGGTAGAGGTGCATCAGCTCCGTCGCGAATCCCGGCGCCGTCCAGAAGGACGTCAGCAGGCGCCAGGACGCGGCGCGCATCCCGGTCTCCTCCTCGAGCTCGCGCGGTGCCGCAAGCCGATGATCCTCGATCGCGCCCGTCGTCTCATCCACGTCAAGGGTCCCGGCGGGAATCTCCAGGAGGAGCCCGTCGGCCGGGTGCCGCCACTGGTGGACCAGGAGGACGTTGTCCGCGTCGTCGAGGGCCAGGATTGCGACGGCGCCCGGGTGGCCGCACACATCGCGCGTGGCGACCGTTCCGTCCGCGCGCTGGATGCGGTCAACCCGGAATGTCAGGTAGCGCCCGCGGTGCAGGACGCTGCTGTCGAGCAGGCGCTCGCGCAGGTCCTCGTCCGGGTCCTCCTTGAGCCCTGGGCCGGTGTCCGTCAAGCGGCGGCGGATTGCCGGCGCGAATCCAGCGTCAGGCCGCTCTCCCGGTCGAACAGGTAGACCTTCTCGAGCGGCACGCGCAGGGTCACCTTCTGGCCAGGCTGCACGCGCTGCGACGAGTCCACGATCGCGACGAGGTCGCGGTCGTTCATCGTGACGTGCAGCAGCTCCTGGTTGCCCAGGTACTCCACGACCTCGGCGACCCCCGTGACGGTCGCGCTGGACCCGTCCGCGACGTCGCCAAGCTCGAAGTGCTCCGGGCGGAGCCCGCCCACCAGCGAGCCGCCGGCGGAGCGCACCATGTTGCGGAACCGCTCCGGCACCGGGATCGAGACCCCGGGCGCCTCCAGCTTCGCGGACCCGTCCGCTCCAGTCTGGGAGACGTCGATGAAGTTCATCGACGGGCTGCCGATGAAGCCAGCGACGAAGCGGTTCACTGGGTAGTCATACAGCTCCTGCGGCGTCCCGACCTGCTGCAGCCGGCCGTCGCTCATCACGGCGATCCGGTTGCCCATCGTCATCGCCTCAACCTGGTCGTGGGTGACGTACACGATCGTTGTCTTGAGGCGCTGGTGGAGGCGCGCGATCTCCGCGCGGGTCTGGACGCGCAGCTTCGCGTCGAGGTTGGACAGTGGCTCGTCCATCAGGAAGACGGCCGGTTCGCGCACGATCGCCCGCCCAAGGGCGACGCGCTGGCGCTGCCCGCCGGACAGCGCCTTGGGCTTGCGCTCCAGGTACGGGCCCAGGTCCAGGATCTGCGCCGCATCCTTGACGCGCCGCTCGATGTCCGGCTTCGGCACGTGGCGGAGCTTGAGCCCGAATGCAAGGTTCTCGCGCACGGTCATGTGCGGGTAGAGGGCGTAGCTCTGGAAGACCATCGCGATGTCACGATCCTTCGGCGCAACGTCGTTCACGACGCGGTCGCCGATGCGGAGCGTCCCCAGGCTGATGTCCTCCAGGCCGGCAATCATGCGCAGGCTGGTGGTCTTGCCACAACCGGACGGGCCCACGAGGACCATGAACTCGCCTTCCCGGATCTCCAGGCTGAGGTCGTCCACCGCCTTCACCTGGCCGTACAGCTTGCTGACGTGTTCGAAGGTGACAGTGGCCATCGAACGCTCCTCGTGCGGCGTGATCGTGACGTCAGCGGGGTGGGCGCGGGGCTGCCTCCCGCAATGCCGGCTCCCGGCGTGATTGTCGGCATCCTAGCACCAGGTCGGTGCGCGCCCGCGCGCCAAATTGTGATCGCATTCGTGCGTCAGCGACTGCGTGACCCGCGGTACTTGACAAGGAGCGGCGGTCAATCGTACGTTTCGTAAACCGGTTTAGTAAACCGGTTTGTCCCGCTGCCTGCCAAGGAGGCCGGCTGGGGGAGCGCCGCACAGGGGAGACCGTTGACCGAGCGTTCGGGACGCACCCGCATCGCCGACGTGGCGCGTGGAGCGGGCGTCTCCAAGACCACCGTTTCCTTCGCGTTCAACAGCCCGGACCGCGTGAAGCCCGAGACAGCGAGTCGCATTCGCGCGGTCGCGCAGCAGCTGCGCTACGAGCCGCATCCTGTCGCGCGGATGCTTGCGCAGCGGCGGACGCGCGCGATCGGCCTGCTGACCCCCCAGGCGCTCGCCGCCATGTTCGCGAACCCATTCTTCGGGACGTTCGCCGAGGGCGTCGCGAAGGTTGCGGAGGCGCAGGGCTTCGGGCTCAACCTCATCTCGCCGCTCCACGGGTCACTGGCACGGGCGGTGAGCCGGGCCACGGTGGACGGCGTCGTGGCGATCGGGCTGTCCGGCGACCACCCGGAGATTGAGCAGATCCGCCAGGCCGGCCTCCCCACGGTGCTGGTCGATTCCACGCCGTTCGAGGGCCAGGGCGTGGTGGACATCGATGACGAGGCGGCCGCGGAGGTCGCCGCGAACCATCTGATCGGCCTCGGCCATCGAACCGTGCTCGTGATCGGCGTTGACCCTCCGCATCCAGCCACGCGGCTGGACCCTGACGGCGTCATGGGGCGCCGCCTCCGGGGATACCGCAGGGCATTCCACCGCGCGGGGATCGACCTGCCGGACGCAGCTGTGCTCGTGTGCCCGGCCTCCATCGACGGCGGCGCGGACGCGTTCGCGCGCGCCTGGCGGGCCGGTCAACGGCCCACCGGCGTCCTCGCGATGAGCGACAGCATCGCCATCGGGGCCATCCGGGCCGCTCGGGAGCTGCGCCTCGACGTCCCCGGCGACGTCAGCGTCGTGGGCTTCGACGACATCGACATTGCCGGCCTCATCGACCCACCGCTCACGACGATCCACCAGCCCATCCGCGAGAAAGGCGAGCAGGCCGCCAGCCTGCTCCTCTCGGCTCTCGCCGAGCCCGGTGGAACCGTGTCGGCACGGCGGCGCCTTGACACACAGCTCGTCATTCGCGCTTCAAGCGCGCCCGCATCCCGAGTGCGGGAGGAGGTGGCGAGCGCCACATAGGGCCGGTGACCGGGCAGCGAGGCGTCAGGCGATGTCGGGCCGCGATCGTCGACGAGCTGGACGCCGCGCCCATGCTTCCGATGGACCGGGTTCGCCGCCACTGATCTGCCAGAGAGAGCCAGAGGGCGGACCGGCCCCATTTCCGGACCCGGCGGTACGATGGCAGGACTTGTCGCCTCCAGCAGGAGTCCCACCTCGTGACGCATGACCAGCGACGCCTGCCGTCGCTCCGCCGCCGCCCGGCGGCCGCACTCGCCCTGGCCGCCGTCGTCCTCGTCTCCGCGTGCGGCAGCACCGCGGGGACCGTGGGGCCCACGATCGACCTCCGGCCGCCTTCCCCGACCGCCAGCCCGACGACCTCGAGCGCGCCGACCGCTGCGCCGTCGGCCACCGGGCTCCCGACCCTCGCGCCGCCATCCGCGACCGCGTCCGCCCTCCCGCCCGCGTCCGCCCTCCCGACCGCGTCGGCCACCTCCGGTCCGCCGCTCACGCCGTCGCCCGTCACATCGGCTACGCCGGCCGGCACACCCGGGATCAGCACGGTTGCCTGGACGCAGTGTGGTGACCCGTTCGAGTGCACAACGCTCAAGGTGCCGCTGGACTACGCGGATCCCGGCGGGCGCCAGATCGACATCGCGCTGGTGCGCCTGCCGGCCGCAGATCCGGGCAATCGCCTGGGCTCCCTCGTGGTCAACCCCGGCGGCCCGGGCGGCTCCGGCATCGAGTTCCTCAAGAGCAGCGGCCAGAGCCTGTTCTCGCAGGACCTGCGGAATCGCTTCGACATCGTCAGCTTCGACCCACGGGGCGTGGGCGAGAGCACGCCCGTCGAATGTCTCAACGGCCCGGACCTGGACCGGCTCAACGCACTTGACCCCACGCCGGACAACCCCGCGGAGCATGACGCACTGGTCGCCGGGGCGCAGGAGTTCGACCAGGCGTGCGTTCAGAACAGCAGCGACCTGCTGCCGCACATGTCCACGGCCGATGCCGCGCGCGACATGGATCAGATCCGGGCAGCGCTCGGCGAAGAGAAGCTCACCTATCTCGGCTTCTCGTACGGCACGTTCCTCGGGACCGTCTACGCAGGCCTCTTCCCGACGCGGGTTCGTGCGCTGGCCCTGGACGGCGCCATCGACCCCGCGCAGACGTTCGAGCAGCGCAACCAGGTCCAGGCTGAAGGGTTCGAGCGTGCCCTGACCGCGTTCCTGGACGACTGCAAGGCGCGCCAGACCTGCCAGTTCTACAACAACGGGCGACCCGCCGAGGCGTACGACGCGCTGATGCGCCAGATCGACGCGAAGCCGCTGCCCGCGACCGCGATCGGCGACGACCGCCTGGTGGGCCCAGGCGAGGCCTTCACCGGCGTGCTCTACTCGCTCTACTCCCGTCAGTCGTGGCCCGTCCTCGCGCAGGCGCTCGCGCTTGCGCAACGGGGCGACGGCTCGATCCTCCTTGTGCTCGCGGACGCGTACAACGAGCGCCAGCCGGATGGCACGTACAAGAACGTTGCGGCCGCGAACAACGCGGTGAACTGCCTGGACTACGTCGTCCCGACGGACGTCGCTGCCTACGACGCGATGGTCCCGGTCCTCGAGAAGGCCGCTCCGCGTTTTGGGCAGGCGATCGCGTACAGCGGCCTGACATGCGCGTTCTGGTCGGTGCGCGCGGCGGCGGACCCGGGCGTGATCACGGCTGAGGGCGCCCCGCCGATCCTCGTCGTGGGAACGACGGGCGATCCGGCCACGCCGTACGAGTGGGCGGTCAACCTCGCCCGGGAGCTGGCGTCCGGCGTCCTGCTGACCCGCGAGGGCGAGGGGCACACGGCCTATGGCGACAGCGCGTGCATCCAGGACCACGTGGACCGCTACCTGATCTCGCTCGAAGTGCCGCCGGCGAACACGACCTGCGGATCCTGATCACCCAGAGGGAGCGCTCGACCCATGGACCGACAGCGATTGATGCCGCGCCATCACTGGGGCTGGCGCGGCGAGCAGTGGTCCACCATCTCGCAGGGCTGGAGAGCCGGCAATCTCGTCTTCGTCGGAGGCCAGGTCGCACTGGATGAACACGGCGAGATCATCGGTCCCGGCGACATCGCCGAGCAGACGCGGGCCGTGTACCGGCTGATCGAGAACGTCCTTCACGAGGCCGGTGCCGAGCTGGCGGATGTCGTGAAGATCACGTCGTTCCTCGTCACGGACGCCGAAGGCGAGGAATATGACGAGTTCTGGCGCCGGATGGCGGCCGCCCGCCGCGAGTTCTTCCCGAACGAGGGACCGTGTGGAACGGGCATCATCGTGCAGCAGCTGGTCTATCCGGGGCTCCTCATCGAGGTGGAGTGCATAGCCGTGATCCCCGACGAACGGCTCCGCGCCGGGAGTGCCGGCTGAGATCCGGCGGGCGACCGGAATCGTCCAGCGGCGCGCCACATGGCCCGCGGTTGGCGCCGGACGCCGCCACATGCGAACCGTCATGCTCGTCTGCAGGGGCAACCAAGGGCGGTCCCCAGGGAGTCGTCGCCGTGCACCCTCCGTTCGCCGCGATCCGCGCACTCGCCAGGCCGGCTGCCGCCCTCTCCGCGGCGGCCCGCGGGCGCGGGTGGGCGGCGTCGCTCGTGGCGATGGCGTTGCTGGTTACGGCGTGCGGCGCGAACCCCCCGACACCGCGGCCCTCGGGCTCCGGAGCTGCCGGCAGGCCCACCGGAGCGGCCCTGGGGGCGTCGAGCGAACCCGGGGACGCCGCGTTGCCACGTTGCAGGAGCACGGATCTCCGGGCGACGATTGCCGGATGGGGCGGCACGGCTGCGGCGCGGTCGGCATCCGTCGTGGTCACCAGCCGATCCGGCGTGGCGTGTACCGTCCGCGGGAGACCCGGCGTCCGCCTCCTCGACGCGAAGGGCAAGGTGCTGCTGGATTCTGGGGCCGCCAAGGGTGCCGGCGGTCCGAAGGTCGCGAGCGGCGATCCCGTGGTGGTCGTGGGGCCCGGCGACGAGCTGATCCTCGACGTCCAGTGGATGAACTGGTGCCGGTCACAGCCGGCGCGGCCACTCTCCGTCGCGCTCGTGCTGACGGATCGTGGCGGGCTCCTCAAGGCGACCCGTGCGAAGAAGAGCGGCGACGACGACGCGCCGTCATGCGCCGGCAAGAGCCGGCCGTCCCTCGTTCGCCTGACCCACGCATGGGCGGGACCGGGCCTCTGATCGGGGATCGGAGAATCCACCGCGGGCGCTCGCGCTGCGCCGACGGCCGGACGCGGTGCCGGCGGCGTTCATGCGCGGAGGAGGAATGCCTCCGCGAGCAGGATCACGCCGAAGACGACGAAGGCCGCCGCCGCGAAGACACGGACCAGCCGCTCCGGCAGGCTCGCGCCGAGGAACCTGCCGATCCCGATGGCGATCGCGTCCGCGACCACCATGCCGGCCGTGGAGCCCAGCCACACGCCGAACGCCTCCTGGGTGGTGGCAAGCGTGACCGTCGCGAGCATCGTCTTGTCGCCCAGCTCGGCGAGGAAGAACGCGACGCTGGCCGCGACGACCGCGGACCGCGTGGTCCGGCCGGCTCTGGATGCCTCGTCCTCGTCCAGCGAATCACCGCGCAGCGTCCATGCAGCGAACCCGAAGAACGCGAGCGCGGCGAGCACCGTCACCGCGACGGGGGGCACCACGGCCGAGATGGCGACCCCCACCGTTACCGACAGCGCGTGGACGATCGCCGTCGCGACGGTGATCCCGACGAGCACCGGGAGCGCCGGGTACCGGGTGGCGAAGGTGAGCGCCATCAGCTGGCTCTTGTCCCCGAGCTCGGCAACGAAGATCACGCCGAAGCTCAGCAGGAACGCGTCCAGCGATCAGTCCTCAGGTGCGGGTGCAGTATCGGCCCAAGCCCTGCGTCCGCCCGGCGCTGAGCGGTGACGCGGCACGATCGCGCCGAATGATCCGGGGCGGGGGCCATCGCCCACTGGTGTCGCGGATGGTCGCACAGGTCGTCGGTGTGAGGACCTCTCGTCCGCGGTCGGCGCGGGCCGTGGGCAGTCGCCGTCTCGGCGAGGTGGTGGGGTGGCCTATGGGGGTCGAACCCATAACCTGCGGAACCACAATCCGCTGCTCTGCCGGTTGAGCTAAGGCCACCATCGTTCACGCCGCCGCGTCCCGGTCGCGCGCGAGCGGGCGTTTCGGGCGGTGAGCCACGGCAGTATAGCGAGTCCGCGGCCGGTCGCCGGCAAGGCGGGTGGACCGCCCGCGGCCCTGTCCGCCCGTGCGGCCGGCGCCGGTGACAGATCGCAACGTCACCTCCCGGGCCGACCGGGGCGGAGATGACCGGTTCGCTGGAGAACGGTCGTTGTGCGCGGACGCACCGGGGGCCAGGACCATCGGCGCCGCGGTGACGGCGGCTGTGAGCGCCTGTGGTGCAGTCCGCTGAGGTCCGCGGCCGGCGACGCCATCGGGGTTGCGTGGGACCCGGTCATGGCGGCGAGCGGGACGATCTCGCCGGCTGATTCGGAGGGCGTTCGCTCCTACGTTCCGGTGCATGCCGAAGGGTTCGGCCACACCGCAACGGGGAACCTCCATCGATGCACTCCTCCTGGCCTTCCGCCAGCCCTGACACGTCCGTCACCGGCCGCATCCGGTCTGCCGTGGCGCGCCGGCTCACCCCGCTTCTTGCGCTCGCGGTCGTCCTCGGAACGGCCGGCCTGCTCGCCGCGCCGGGTGCGACGCTCGCCTGGGACGCCGACTCCTTCAACTCCGCGTCCGAGTCGCAGCTCTACTCGCTCACGAACCAGGCCCGCGCCAGCGCCGGTCTCCCGAGCCTCCGGATCGACTCCTCCCTCGCGTCCATCGCGCGCTATCGAAGCAAGGACATGGAGGACCGCGGCTACTTCAGCCACAACATCCCGCCCTCGGGGAAGATGGCCTGGGACGTGATGGACGAGCGCGGCTACTGCTACAACCTCGCCGGCGAGAACATCGGCTGGAACAACTACCCGGACGACGAGGCGACGACGCAGATCCACCGGATGTTCATGGACTCCTCAGAACACCACGGCAACATCCTGGGACGCGCGTGGGACGTCATGGGCATCGGGGCGTACAAAGGCGCGGACGGCCACATGATGTGGACGGTCCTGTTCGCGGACCGGAACGGCTGCGGATCGACACCCGCCGCGACCCCGAAGCCCACCCCGAAGCCCACCCCGAAGCCGACGGCCACCCCGACACCGGTCTCGGTCGCGACCCCGAAGCCCACGCCGAAGCCGGCACCGTCGGCGACCCCGAAGCCCACCCCCAGGCCCACGCCGACCGTGACCCCACGCCTGGTGGCGACGCCCGCGCCGACCGCGACCCGGCGTCCTGCCGCGACGCCTGCGAGGACGCCGACACCCTGGCCCACGTCGCGCCCCACGACCCGCCCGGCGTCTGCGCCCACACCGACGCCCACACCGACCCCGACACCCACGCCCACGCCGACCCCCACCCCGACCCCGACACCCACGCCCACACCGACCCCGACCCCGACGCCCACGCCCACACCGACCCCGACGCCCACGCCCACACCCACACCCACGCCCACACCGGTCGCCGCTGCGGCTCCGGTCCCGGCGACCGCAACCGCCCCGATCGTCTCGGCTGCGCAGTTCATGACGGCCGTGCTGAGCCTGCTGTTCGAATCGGATCCCGGGCCCTCCGCGGCCCCGGCCGACGACCAGCCGGGCGCCCAGGCACAGGTGGCGACGCTCCGCGTGATCGACGACACGGCGCCCCCGGGCCTGCTGGAGTCGATCCTCGGCGGCGTGGCCCGCGCCTTCGGCCTGTGAACGGGAGCACCGTCGCGTCACCGCCCGTCGGACCGGGAATCGAGCCGCGTACACTGCCCGCAATGCACGACGCCACCGTCCTCGACACGAGTCCCGTGCCCGGCGCCCAGCTCGCCCAGGCGCTCGGCGGGCCGATGCTCGAGGCTCGCGACCTCACGAAGCGCTACCGGCTGGGCGAGCGCGAGGTCGAGGCGCTCCGGGGCGTGTCGCTGACCGTTCGGGAGGGGGAGTTCCTCGCGATCATGGGCCCGTCCGGGTCCGGCAAGAGCACGCTGTTGCAGATCCTCGGCGGGCTCGACCGCCCGACGACGGGTGACGTCGTCCTCGCGGGCCAGTCGATCACGGCGCTCTCCGACGACGAGGCGACGCGGCTGCGTCGCGCCCGCACCGGGTTCGTATTCCAGTTCTTCAACCTGATCCCGCTGCTCACCGTCGAGGAGAACATCGGGCTGCCGTTCACGATCGCCGGGCAGGATCCCCGCAGCGTGGAGATCGGTGGTCGCATCCGCGACGCCATCGCCCTCGTGGAGCTTTCGGGCAAGGAGCGCAACCGCCCGGACCAGCTGTCCGCGGGGGAGCAGCAGCGCGTGGCCGTCGCCCGCGCGCTCGTCACTCGTCCCGCGATCCTCTTCGCGGACGAGCCGACCGGCAACCTGGACTACACGACCGGAAGCGAGATCCTGGACGCGCTCTGGCGGTCCTGCGCGGAACGACGGCAGACGATCGTCCTCGTGACGCACGATTCGAAGGCCGCCGCGTACGCGGATCGCGTGTGCGTCGTTCGCGACGGACGCATCCTCGACGAGATCACTCTGGGGCGGCGGCCGGACCACAACGCGGCGCCGCTCATCGCCCGCCTCGCCCAGCTGGGGCTCTGAGCCCGGCGCCATGCGTCGCCTGTCGGCCCTTGCCTGGCGGAGCCTGCTTGCCCGGCGCCTTCGCACCTTCCTGACCACCGCCGGCATCGCGCTGGGGGTGGGCGTGCTGTTCGCGGCGCTCGCGACGAACGCCGCTGTGGACGCGTCCGTGGACCGGACGGTCGCGACGATGCTGGGGAACGCGAACCTCCGGGTGAGCGCGTTCCAGGAGGTGGGCCTCAGTGACGAGACGCAGCAGGCGATCGCCCGGACGCCCGGGGTCCAGGCGATCGCTCCCCAGATCGAACGCCGGACGTATCTCCAGGTCCAGGCCGCGGGCGGCGCCCTCCGCCCGCCCGTCACGGTCCTCGGGATCGATCCCGCGCTGGACCCGAAGGTCCATCCGCTCACGCCCATTCGGGGCACGGTGTTCGGCCCGGGCTCGCACGCGGCGCTGATCAGCGAGGCCCTCGCCGCGCAGGATGGGCTGACCACCGGGTCCGTCGTCACGATCCTCGGACCCTTCAGCCCGGAACAGTCCAGGTTCACGGTCGCGGGCATCCTGCCCGGAGGCGGCCCGCTTCCGACGAGCGGGGACCGGGTAGTGGTCATCCCGATCGACGCGGCGAAGGCTGTCTTCGGCCTCTCCGGCGTCTCGCGGGTGGACATCGTGCTCGCCCCGGGAACGTCCCCGGACGTCGCTTCCGGGCGGCTCGAAGGTCGCCTCGTGAGCCAGCCCTACACGCTGTCGGCGCCGGGCGACGTCGCTGCGGCCCTCCGGTCCTCCATCGCGGACTTCCAGGCGACCACCGCCCTGATCGCCGCCATCTCGCTGTTCGTCGGTGCGCTGCTGATCTTCAACACGCTCTCGATGACGGTCGTGGAGCGGATTCGGGAAGTCGCGCTCCTGCGCGCCGCCGGCGCGACCCGCGACCAGGTCCACCGGTTCGTGCTGCTCCAGGCACTCGCGCTGGGCCTCGTGGGGTCCGTGGTGGGAGTGGGCCTCGGGTGGCTCCTCGCGCGCTGGCTGGCGGGCGGACTCGCCGGCCCGGCCGGCACGGTGGGGTCCTTCCCCGTGGGTGGCGTGGATCCCACTCTGGGTGCGATCGCCCTTGCCGTCGCCGTGGGCCTCGTCGTGACGCTGGCGGCCGCCATTGAGCCCGCGTGGCGCGCGGGACGGATCTCGCCGGTGGAGGCGCTCAAGCAGCGGCCGGAACTGAGCCGCGTGCTCGCGGCACGGATGCGCTGGCTCCTCGTCGTCTTCGCCGTCGTCGGCGTGGTGGGACTGATCCTCTGGCCGCGGGGCGGCGGATCGCCCGGCATCGCGGGTTCGTTCCTGGTGTACGGGATCCTGCTCGTGGTCACGCTGCTCTCGCCGCTCGTCCTGCCCGCCCTGGGGCGCGTCGCCGGGCTTCCGTTCGCGGCGTTGCTGCGCGCGGAGGAGCGGCTGGCGCGCGGGACGCTCATCCGCGAGCGCAGCCGGACGGCGCTCACCGTGGGCTCGCTCACGATCGGTCTCGCGATGATCGTCGCGGTGGCCGCGGTGGGGCAGAACGACCGTCGCGCCGCGACGGCCTGGCTTGCGGACGTGGTCCCGGGCGACGAGGTGGCGACAGCGATCCGCCCGATCCCCCTGGACCAGGGCGTCCAGGACCAGCTTGCCGGCATGGGCGGGGTTGCCCGCGTGACGCCGATCGCGCGCTTCGACGTGGCCTACAACGGGACGCGCATCGACGCGGCGGCGATGCCCGCGAGCGACCTGCTCGCCGACGGCCGCCTGACATTCGTGACGGGCGACCGCGCCACGGCACTCGCCCAGTTTGACACGGGCGGACTGGTCCTCCTCCCCCATGCCCAGGCGGACCGCCTCAAGGTGGGCCTCGGCGACCATCTCGCCTTCGCGACGGCGGACGGCGGGACCGCGGACCTGCGGGTGGCTGGCATCATCGAGCACAGCCTGCCCGGTCGGACCGGTGAAGCCGTGCTGATCGCCTGGTCCGACGCGACCTCCCGTTTCGGGGTCGTGGGCGCGGACGCGTTCGCGATCCGGTTCCTCCCCGGCCAGGAAGATCGGGCACGCCTCCTGGTGGAGCAGTCCGCTGCCGAGATGGCGCTCCAGGTTGCGCCGATTTCGGCCATCCACGGCGCGGCCGGCGACGCGCTGGACCGCGTCTTCGGGCTGTTCGACGCGCTCGCGGCCATCGCCGTGATCGTCGCCGGGCTCGGGATCGTCAACACCCTCACGATGAACGTGCTCGAACGCGTGCGGGAGATCGGCGTCCTGCGCGCGCTGGGGATGACGCGCCGGCAGGTGTGGCGGATGGTGATCGTGGAGGCGGGGATTCTCGGCGTGATGGGGGTCGTCCTTGGGACCCTGACCGGGGTCCTGGTGGCCGTCGTCATGGTGGGCCTTGCCGGGGGGACGGCGGCCATCCTCGCGATCCAGCTCCCTTGGCAGATCCTTGGGCTCGCCGCGGTCTACGGCATCGCGGTGGCGATGCTCGCGGCGGCGTACCCGGCCCGTCTCGCGGCCGGGATGTCGATCGTGCGGGCGGTCTCGTTCGAGTAGTCCGGCGCCGCCGCGCCGGCTGGCGTCGTCCGCCGCCCTCGTTCGCGGTGCGGTCCGAAGGGGGCGGTTCGGGCCGACGAAGCATCGGCCGGAGGCGATCTGGGGCCTGCAGGCCGTCCTCGGCCCGAAGGAGGGCGTTGGGCCCGAAGGGCGTTTGGTAGACTCCCTCCCAGACGATCACGCGCTCGGAAGCGCCCCCTGGACGAGGAAGTGGATTGGCCACCATCGCGAGCTCGCGAATGAACCGCCTGCCGGCCGCCGAGCGCGGCGTCACGATCGGCGACTTCCTGGTGCCGATCCGTCTCGGCGAGCGTCTCAGCTCGCGCGCGCGCCACATCATCCTCGTGGTCACCGGCGCGCTGCTCATCTCCGTGGCGGCGAACTACTCCGTGCCGGTCCCCGGTTCGCCCGTTCCCGTCACCGGCCAGACGTTCGCGGTGCTCCTCGTCGGCGGTGCTCTCGGGTTCCGGCGGGGGCTCCTCGCAACGGCGCTTTACATTGCCCTCGGGTTCTTCCTGCCGGTCTACGCGCAGCACGCGTCCGGGATCTCGACCATCGCCAACGTCAAGTCCGGGCAGATCGTGCTCGGCGCGACTGGCGGCTACCTCATCGGCTTCATGGTGGCGGCGGCGATCGTGGGCCGGCTCGCCGAGCTCGGCTGGGACCGCAGGGTCCTCGGGGCCACGGCCGCGATGGTCGTCGGGAACGCTGTGATCTACGCGATCGGCCTGCCGTGGCTGGCCGTTGCGACCGGGTTCTCGCCCGACGACACCGTGGCGAAGGGGCTGGTGCCGTTCCTGCTGGGTGACGTGATCAAGCTCGCGCTCGCGGGGGCGCTCTTCCCGCTCGCGTGGTGGGTCGTGGGCCGCCGGCCAGGGGAGCGCTGACGGGGGGATCAGATTCCCGGCGCGAACCCCGTGGGTGACGGCGATCAGACCCCTGCCGGCACCCGTATCCTGTCCGCATGCAATCGGTGACCAGGCTCCACCCGCCACTCGGCCA
>Ga0315273_10005958_pt1 | contig 15122 bp, 13 predicted proteins | sample YL17G02_0_MG_FD_205753 | JGI IMG/M metagenome (GOLD analysis project Ga0315273, IMG submission 205753) | Sediment microbial communities from Yellowstone Lake, YNP, Wyoming, USA - YL17G02_0 | ecosystem: Environmental > Aquatic > Freshwater > Lake > Sediment | place: USA: Wyoming | collected...
GGCCAGCCGTTCAACGGCACCCGCGCCATCGAGCCCATGCTCGGCGTCACGCGCATGTGGAACAGCGTCTGCGCGGTGGCGGCCATGCGCCGCGGACTCGCGCTGGCGCGCTCCTTTGCCGCGCGCCGCGAGGCGTTCGGGCAGCCGCTTTCGAAGCAGCCGCTGCACCTCGACACACTGGCTGCCATGGAGGCCGAGACCTGGGGCGCGTTCCTGATGACGTTCCTGCTGGTCGAACTCGCGGGCCGGCAGGAGTGCGGCGAGATCGACGACGGGCAGCGCGCGCTCCTGAGACTCGTGACGCCGCTCACCAAGCTCGTCACGGGCAGGCAGGCGGTCGCGGTCGTGAGCGAAGCGATCGAGAGTTTTGGCGGCGCGGGCTACGTCGAGGACACGGGCCTTCCAGGGCTGCTGCGCGACACCCATGTGCTGCCGATCTGGGAAGGCACGACCAACGTGCTGTCGCTGGACGCACTGCTGCGGTCCGACCTGAATGCCGGGCTCGCCGCGCTCATGGGACGGGCGTCGAGCTGCCTGCGCTCGCTCCAGGAGCCGCGGCTCGAAGCGGCGGGACGCGGCGCGGTTGGCGCGCTCGAGCGCGCGGCGCTGTGGCTCGAGTCGGGGCAGGATCGCGAGGTGCTGGAGTCCGGTGCGCGGCGGCTCGCGATGACGCTCGCGCGCTCGCTGCAGCTCGTGCTGCTCTGCGAGCACGCACAGTGGATGATGGACCACGACGGCGACCGGCGCGGGTACGCGGCCGCGATGCGCTACTCGCGGCTGCCCGTGGACCTGATGCACGAGGTGGATCCGGCGCTGGACCGGGAACTGCTGAAGTGAGCGGAGTGAGGACACCGCCCGTGTGCGTCATTGGCCGCACTCGACCAGTTCACAGCGGCGGGCGCGTTCGTCGTGGGCATGCCGCGCAGCACCCGGGAGGCCCGGCTGACGCTGAAATACGAGGCTTGTACAATCCAAGCCTGTCTACCCCGTCTGCCATCCCCACGTTCGGGTTCATCTGCAGTACCTCAATCACCGCCGGGGTCGGTGTTTCTACCCGGTCGCTCAACCAACAGGAGCCGGAAATCCATGAAATCTCGATGGCAGGGCGTCTTCCCGGCGGTGACGACCCAATTGAACAAGGACCAGTCGCTCGACCTCGCAGCCACCGAGCAGCACGTCGACGCATTGATTGCCTCCGGCGTCAGCGGTCTGGTCATGCTCGGTTCGCTCGGCGAGAACACCGCGCTTGAACCCGATGAAAAGCGTCGCGTCATCGACGCCACTGTGAAGGTTGCCGCCGGTCGGGTGCCGGTGTTGAGCGGCGTTGCAGAATGTTCCACTGCCGCCGCGTGCCGGTATGTCCGCGATTGCGAGAGGCTCGGTGCGGATGGCTTCATGCTGATGCCGGCCATGATTTACAAGGGCGACGTGCGCGAGAACATGACGCACTTCCGCAAGGTCGCGAAAGCGACCGGGTTGCCGATCATGATCTATAACAACCCCATCAGTTACGCGAACGACATCACCCCTGCGCTGTTCGCCGAACTGGCCGATGTGAAGAACTTCGTTGCACTGAAGGAAAGCTCCGGCGACGTGCGCCGCATCACCGATCTGCACAACGCCGTCGGTGACCGGTACGCAATCTTTACCGGTGTGGACGACCTGGTGCTGGAGGCGTCGATTCTTGGAATCGATGGCTGGGTTGCGGGCGCAGGCATCGCCTTGCCGGCGGAGAATCAGTACCTCTGGGACTTGACGCGCGCAGGACGGTGGGACGAGGCGCGCAGGCTGTACCGGTGGTTCACGCCGTTGATGCATCTCGACACGCACGCGAAGTTTGTCCAGTACATCAAGCTCGCCGTCCAGGAATGCGGCCTCGGTTCAGAGTGGGTGCGCGCGCCGCGCTTACCACTCGTCGGCGACGAACGCCGGCGCGTCCTGGGCATCATTCATGGCGCTCTTGCCACGCGCCCCAGGTTACCCAAGCAGAAGAAGTGAAACGCATTCACGTCATCGATAGCCATACCGGCGGCGAACCGACCCGCATCGTCATTGATGGTGGTCCGGCTCTCGGCGACGGCTCGATGGCGGAGCGCCTCGCGGTACTGCGCGCGCAACATGACACCTTCCGCAGCGCCGTGGTGAACGAGCCACGCGGCTCGGATGTGCTGGTGGGCGCGCTGTTGTGCGAGCCGGCTGATCCTGCGTGCATTGCCGGAGTGATCTTCTTCAACAACGTCGGCTACCTCGGTATGTGCGGCCATGGAACCATCGGCCTGGTGGCCACGCTCGCGCATCTCGGGCGAATCAAACACGGCAGTCACCGGATCGAAACTCCGGTCGGCGTCGTCACGGCCACACTGAACGCCGATGGAAGCGTCTCGGTCGCCAATGTGCCGAGTTACCGGAAGGCAAGAGCCGTCACCGTGCAGGTTGCCGGCATCGGGGCGGTTACGGGCGATGTGGCGTGGGGCGGCAACTGGTTCTTCCTCGTGGAGAAACACGGTCACGCGCTTACGCTCGCGAATGTCGAGCAGCTCACCGACTTTGCCTGGCGTGTCCGGCAGGCGGTGAACACGCAGGGATTCCCGGAAGTCGATCACGTCGAATTGTTCGGGCCGCCGATCAATCCGCAGGCACAGTCGCGAAATTTCGTGCTGTGCCCTGGCAAGGCCTATGACCGGTCGCCATGTGGCACCGGCACCAGCGCGAAACTGGCTTGCCTGGCAGCGGATGGGAAACTCGCGCCGGGTAAGCCGTGGGTGCAGGAGAGCATCATCGGCAGTACGTTCACGGCGAGTTACCGGCAGGAGGGCGACGGGATTGTGCCAAGCATCACAGGCACGGCGTTCGTAAATGCTGAGGCGACCCTGTTATCCGACGAACGCGATCCGTACGCCAGCGGCATTCGCACATGAGCAAGTCCGTCATCGTGGTTGGCGGTGGCGTCATCGGGATGGCGACCGCTTACTACGCGCAACAGAAAGGGCATCGCGTCACCGTGCTCGAACGCGGCGCGCCCGACCATGATTGCTGTTCGCGCAACAATGCCGGCATGGTCGTGCCGAGCCATTTCGTGCCGCTGGCGGCGCCGGGCGCGGTGGCGCTTGGATTGAAATGGATGTGGAATCCCGAGAGTCCCTTCTACATCAAGCCGCGGCTCGATGCGGAGTTGTTGAACTGGGGCTGGAAGTTCTGGCGGGCCGCAACGGCGGAACATGTCGCGCGGTCGGCGCCATTGATTCGCGATCTGAGCCTGGCGAGCCGGCAGCTGTTCGAGGAATTGGCGGCGGTGCCGGGAAATGATTTCGAGCTGGTGAGAAAAGGCTTGCTCATGCTCTGCAGGACGGAGCACGGGCTGGCCGAGGAAACCAGGACGGGAGCGGCGGCCCGACAACTGGGGATACCGGCGGAGGTTCTCACGCCGGAGGCGACCGCGAAGCTCGAGCCGGGGATCCGCATGGAGATTGCAGGGGCGGTTCATTACCCGCTGGACTGCCATCTGACGCCGCATCGGTTTATCGACGCACTTGCGCGCGGGCAGAACGTCTCCTGGAACACGGAAGTGACCGGCTGGCGCGTCGAGGGTGGCCACATTGCCGGGGTGCAGACGAATCGTGGCGAGCTGGCCGGCGATGAGTACGTCATTGCCGGCGGGATCTGGTCGACGCAACTGGCGCGTAGCCTGGGCGTGAAACTGCCGATGCAGGCCGGCAAGGGTTACAGTGTGACGGTTCCCAGGGCGAAACGACTGCCGGCAATCTGTTCCATATTGACAGAGGCGCGCATTGCGGTGACACCCATGGGCGATTCGCTGCGACTCGGCGGAACGATGGAGATTGCCGGGCTGGACGAGCGCGTCAACCCATCGCGCGTGAGCGGAATCCTGAAGGCGATCCCCCACTACTTCCCGGAATACACGACCAGGGAGCTGAGCGGGCTGCCGGTCTGGCATGGCTTTCGCCCGTTCGCGCCCGACGGCATGCCGTACATGGGCCGGGTGAGCCGGTATGCCAATCTCTGCGTGGCGACGGGCCATTCCATGATGGGGCTCAGTCTCGGACCGATTACCGGCAAGCTGATGGCGCAAGTGTTGTCGGACGAGAAGCCGGCAATCGACCTGACCTTGCTCAGTCCGGACCGGTACCAGTAGTCAAGATTCACGGTTGGCAGTCGGCAGTGGTCACTTCACGCCGTGCATCAAGCGCTGGATCAATGGCGCAATCAGGAACAGCGCGGCGCCAGAGCCGACCAGGGCCCAGAAGCCGAAGGTGTAGCCGGCCAGCGCCGAGGTCGTGGTCATGCCGGTCTCTCCGCTGACCACGCTGGCGAAGATGCCAGAGAGATTGTTGCCGATGCCGGTGGAGAGGAACCAGCCGCCCATGCCGAGGCCGACCAGGCGTACCGGGGCCAGCTTGGTCACCATCGACAGGCCGATCGGCGACAAACACAGCTCGCCGACCACTTGAATGACGTAGGTGGCGAGCAGGGTCCAGAACGGAATCTTGCCCGCGTCGCTCACCAGGCTCGAAAGCGCGAACATCAGCAGCAGGAAAGCCAGGCCATTGAACAGCAAGCCGAGGCCGAACTTGCGGGGAATCGAGGGGTTCAGATTGCGCTTCGCCAGCCACACCCAGATCCAGGCGGCGACGGGCGCAAGCACGATAACTGCCAGCGCCGATACTGACTGAAACCAGGCGGTCGGGAAGACGAAGCCACCGAGGACCCGGTTGACAATCTGGTCGGCGAGAAACGTGAACGAGTTGCCGGCCTGCTCGTAGAACATCCAGAACAAGATGTTGAAGGCGAAGATGATCAGCATCGCAATGGTCTTGTCGCGGGCTATTGCGCCATCGCGAATGCCCTCGATCATCAGCATCGCGGCCAGACCGACGAACAACGCGGTCAGCACGTACTGCAGCGTTTGTGCGCCGAGCGCCAGCAGCGAGTAGACCAGCGGGATCACGCACAGCGCGCCGATCGCCACGTAGAGGGCCCGTTCGCGGCCCGGCGCTTCCGCCGGCGGCCTGCCGATATGTTGCAATTGACGCCGACCGAAATAGAACCACACCAGGCTGATCAACATGCCGACACCGGACGCGCCGAATACGTACTTGTAAGCGGGCGCGGCGTCGGTGCCAAACAGCGAGCTCGCCAGCCAGCCCGTGATGATCGGCGCGATGAACGCCCCCATGTTGATGCCCATGTAGAAGATCGTGAAGCCCGAGTCACGGCGCACATCGGTGATCGAGTAGAGCTTGCCAACCATGGTGGAGATGTTCGGCTTGAACATGCCGTTGCCGACGATGATCGTAGCGAGACCGAACTTGAACAGCATCGGGTCCGGCAACATGATCATGAACAGCCCGGCGGCCATGAACACCGCCCCGATCAGGATCGCGCGCTGGTAGCCGATGATCTTGTCGGCGATGTAGCCACCGAAGATCGCACCGGCGTATACCAGCGCGAGATAGGAGCCGTAGGTGAGGTTGGCGTCGGCCTGGCCGGACTGATTACCACCGTAGAATTGCGCCACGATGTAGAGCACCAGGGCCCAGCGGATGCCGTAGAACGCGAAGCGCTCCCAGAATTCCGACATGAACAGCATCCAGAGCGGGCCGGGGTGGCCCATGACCTGCTTGAACTCGGGGATCGGGCCCCGGTCTGGCGCATTCGTGGCTCCGCTCATGCAGTGTCTCCCGGTCGCGTTGGAAAGAGTCCGCTTGATGTAACTGCCGGGCGCGCCTGTGTCAAAGCCAATTGCGCGGCAGCGTCAGTCATTGCGCCTGGCCGAGCCAACGACCAACCCTCCCTGGTCTCTCGCCTGGGATTCACAGCTACCGGCCGCGGCGGGAGAGACTGGCCAGTCCGTCGCCCCGCGTGGCCGGGCTCGAAGCGGTCGTCGTCGCAAAACTGCTGAACCACTCGAGCTTCGAAGGCCGCACGAGCGCCTTCAGCCGCGCCTCCATGGATGCGGCGGCACTTCGATTCTCGAACCAGACGACCGCTGAAAGAGCCTCTGGACGATTGGCCCGCGTGAAGGCGGCTCCCTTCCCGGCCCGGTGTACCTTGAAGCGCTGCTGCGGGCATGGACTGATGCCGATGTAGCTCCTGCCGCCGTGGCAGTCGAGCAGGTAGACGGCCCACGGCCTGGAGTCGGCCGCGGCGTCCACCGCATTGCTGTCGAGCGCTGCGTCCTCAGCGGCCTCGGGCACGACGGTTCCTCGAGGTGGCTCCACCGAGCACCTGGTCGATCGTCACGAGGTCGACCATCCCGAGCGCGCCGTAAAGTGCGGGAATGACCTTTTCCGGTGGATGTCGCCTGCGCAGGGCCGCGACCTTGACCGTACCGGCACGGTACACAGGCAGGTACATGCGGCCCAGCAGCGGATGACGTCCCCAGGCACCCGACAGCTTGCCCGCGCGTTCGTCGGAGCACAGGTACTCGTTGCGCAGCACGCCCCGCACCTTTTCCGTCTGCCAGCCCCTTCCCCAGGTGAGAAACGAAGACTGATTCTTGGCGTCGTCCTGGAGCAGCGCCAGTAGCGTGCCGATCTGCAGGTCGACGTCGGGCAACTCGTCGATCTCGGTGACGCCGTACGCCATGAGTATCGCGTTGTTCGCGATGCCTTCCGACAGCGCCGCGCCGCGCGTGTTCATCGTCAGCACCGTGGCCTCGAAGCCCAGCTTGCGGCGCGCGTACAGCGCCTGGATCCAGGCGAAGTTGGTCACGTGGCCGGGCACGACCTCGTGCGACACCAGCTGCATGAACTCGGGCACGGAGATCTCGAGCGACGCGTTGATCTCGTACGTCGCCTCGTACTGCGGCGAGCCGTCACGGCTGCGCGCGCGGCCGACGTAATTCATCGATCCGGAAAACCACGCGTCCTGGATAGCCAGGAACCGGATGTTGGCCCGAGGCACGTCATGCAGCGCCCGGGGCAGGTAAGGCGCGATGTGCTTCGCGGCGCCCGCGTCGAATTGCGCGATGCAGGCATCCGCCAGCATGGCGATCGATTTGTTCGGCATTATGCGCTCGCGCCGCCAGGCGTCGACGGCGGCGAGCAACTTCGCCCGTGCGCCCGACCGGTACCCCTGTCTTGCGAGCAATTCGGCGACCCGTTCGCGCTTGGACAGCGGATCGGAGGCAGTCGGAGCCGCGCCAGTGGAGGCCACGATGCAGCGCTCGTACGGCACGGCCGGTCCACGTCCGAGCCGTTCCTGCACCAGGTCCCACATCACGCCCAGGCACTCGCACATGCCCTGCAGGTACGCCCCACGCAACGTGCCGACGTTCCCCGCCGCCTCGTTCAGCTCACCGATCGCTGCCGGAATGTCCACGGCATTCAGGTACGCGTCGACGGCCGATACGTCGATCTGCTGGCCCGAAACGCCACCGTTCCCGCGCAGCCTCGCAGCCGCGGGATGCCTGTACGCCCTGGGCAGCGGTTCGTCGGAGAACCAGGTATCCGCGATGAAACGCCCGGTGCCCGACGGGTTCATGACGTCCCCGCCCCACAACGTGTCGATCCCGAGGATCGCCGTGGCCGTGGCCTGCGCCAGCCTGCGTTCTCCTGGCTTCATGGCTGCACTCCTGCCGTGGTCTCTCTCTACTGATATCCGCCCTGCGCTTCGTCGTTCGGCGGCCAGGCGCTTGCGTCCACCGTGTCCCGGTACGCATGCCACGTGGCGTGACCGGCGAGCGGCAGGGTGAGGCCGAGGCCCGCCATGATCCAGGCGAGCGAGCCGTTGTGGTCGCGGCCGATGAACAACAGCGCGAATCCCGGGGCGATGGCCGCCACGATGCACGCGGCCCACACCGCCATGGCGGGCTTGTTGCGCAGCACCGCGTTGACGCTGGTCACGACCGCCGTGACGGTGTCGACCTTGCGGTCCACCAGCATCGGCAGCGAGAACGCGGCGGCTGAGAACACGATCGCGGCGAAGACCGAGCCAATTGCGCTGCCAATGCCGAAGAACGCCAGGTAGTCGCTCCACTCGGGCGGCTCGCTCATCGGGAAGAACACGTGCACGGCGGAGCCCGCACGGGCCCAGACCAGGAACACGACCATCAGCATCAGCGCGAACACCATCAGGTTGCCGAATGCGCGCTGTTCCTCGCGCAGGCAGCGGCGCAGGGACGGTTTCTGCCCGCGCTCGAGATGGATGCTGATGACGTAAGTTCCGACCGCGAGCACCGGGGCGACCAGGATGAAGCCCGAGACGAGGGAGAGCAGCTCGAAATAGCCGCCGAATCGGACGGCGATCGTTGCCAGCGTGAGGCTGAGCGCAACTACGATCGCACCATAGGTCAGGCTCTGCCTCGGCGCGGCCCACATGTCGCGCCAGCCGAGCCGCACCCATCGCAGCGGCGCCAGCGGTTCGAGCGTCCTGCAGGGTGCGACGAACGGCAGCGCCGTCCCGTCACCGGTCGCCTGGGTGTTTTCGTCCATTACGCGTCCAGCTCGTCGATCTTCGCCGCGCAGATGAAGTCGTTCCGGGAGAGCCCGCCGATCGAGTGCGTGGCGAGCGTGAGGCGGCAGTAGTCGTAGCCCACCTCGAGGTCCGGGTGGTGGTCCTCGGCGTTGGCAATCCACGCCACGGCGTTCACGAAGCCCATCGTCTCGTGAAAATTCGTGAACCGGTACGCGTGGCGCAGTGCCTTGCCGTCGTCTGAGATTCGCCAGCCTGGGCGGAGCTCCGCAAGGAGCGCCCCTGCGGCGTCGTGCGTCAGCGCCGGGGTCCCGGCAGGGCAGGGGGCACAGGACAGGTCGCGCAGCTTGCTCATGGCTCGATCCTCGTTCCGTAAGTGCGCTCGACGTACTGCTCGACGAGCGCCTGGAATTCCTCCGCGATGCGCTCACCCTTGAGCGTCGGTCCCTTCTCGCCGTCCACGTACACCGGCGCCACTGGCCGCTCGCCGGTGCCCGGCAGGCTGATGCCGATGTTCGCGTGCTTACTCTCGCCGGGCCCGTTCACCACGCAGCCCATGACGGCGACCGTCATCTCCTCGACGCCTGCGTAGCAGCGCCGCCACTCCGGCATGCGCTCGCGCAGGTGCGCCTGGATCTTCTGCGCGAGTTCCTGGAAGACCGTCGAGGTCGTGCGCCCGCAGCCGGGGCAGGCCACGACCATGGGCGCGAACGAGCGCAGCCCCATGGTCTGCAGCATCTCCTGGGCGACGATGACCTCGCGCGTCCGGTCGCCGCCCGGGTCAGGCGTGAGCGAGACGCGGATCGTGTCGCCGATGCCCTCCTGCAGCAGCACCGACATCGCGGCCGTGGAGGCGACGATGCCCTTCGATCCCATGCCGGCCTCGGTGAGGCCGAGATGTAGCGGGTAGTCGCAGCGCGCGGCAAGATTGCGGTACACGCCGATCAGGTCCTGCACGCCGCTCACCTTGCACGAGATGACGATGCGGTTGTGGGGCAGGCCGAGTTCCTCGGCCCGCGCCGCGCTCACGAGCGCGGAGACGACCAGCGCCTCGCGGACCACGTCCACGGCGTCCAGCGGCTCGGCGCTCCTCGAGTTCTCGTCCATCAGGCGCGTCAGCAGGTCCTGGTCGAGGCTGCCCCAGTTCACCCCGATGCGCACGGGTTTGCCGTGCCGGCAGGCGATCTCGATCATCTCGGCGAACTGCGGGTCGCGCTTGCTGCCGCGACCCACGTTGCCCGGGTTGATGCGGTACTTGGCCAGGGTTTCGGCACAGGCCGGGTGCTCGCGCAGCAGCTTGTGGCCGTTGAAATGAAAGTCGCCCACCAGCGGCACCCCCATGCCGAGCTCGCGCACGCGGGCGGCGATCGCCGGCACCGCCGCGGCCGCTTCGTCGGTGTTGACCGTGACGCGCACGAGCTCAGAGCCCGCCTGGGCGAGTGCAAGCACCTGCAACGCCGTCGCCTCGATGTCCGCCGTGTCGGTGTTGGTCATGGACTGCACGACGACCGGATGGTCGCCGCCGATCGTCACGCGACCGACACGGACCGCAACGCTCCACCGGCGCGACAGGCGGCTCATGGGTGGGGCTGGGCCGCGGCCGAGCGCTCGGTGATCCAGCGCTGCACGTTGTCCTCGAGCACGTCGAGCGGGATGGCGCCGCTGCCGAGTACGACGTCGTGGAATCCACGCAGGTCGAACTTCGGGCCGAGCGCCGCCTCTGCGCGCCCGCGCAGTGCCTTGATCCTGAGCTCGCCGATCTTGTAGGCGAGCGCTTGCCCCGGCCAGGCGATGTAGCGGTCGATCTCGTTCACGATGTCGTGCTCGTCCTTCGCCGCGTTGTCCTTGAAGAACTGGATCGCCTGCTCGCGCGTCCAGTGCTTCTGGTGGATGCCGGTGTCCACCACCAGTCGCACGGCGCGCCACATCTCGTAGGTGAGCTGGCCGAACTTGTCGTACGGATCGGCGTAGAGCCCCATGTCCTGCCCCAGGCTCTCGCTGTAGAGCGCCCAGCCCTCGACGAACGCGGTGGCCTCGAAGTCGCGACGGAACATGGGCAGGTCGCCGAGCTCCTGCGCGAGCGCGATCTGCAGGTGGTGGCCGGGCACGGCCTCGTGGATGGTGAGCACCGGGATCTCGTAGGTTGGGCGGGTCTCGGGCTTGTAGAGGTTCACGTAGTAATAGCCCGCGCGGCGGCCGTCGATTGCCGGGCCACTGTAGTAGGCCGTGGTCGTGTCCGGTGCGGATTCGGCCGGGATCGGCCGCACGCCGTAGGGCATGCGCGGGAGCTTGCCGAAGTAGAGCGGCAGCATCGGGTCGATGCGCTTCGCCATGGCCATGTAGGCCTGCTGCAGCTGCTCAGCGTCGGTGTAGTGGAACTTCGGGTCGGTGCGCAGGTACTGCAGGAACTCGGGGAAGGTCCCCTTGAACCCGACCTGCTGGATGACCTTCTGCATCTCGCCGTGGATGCGGGCGACCTCCTTCAGGCCGATCTCGTGGACCTGGTCCGAGGTGAGGTTCGTGGTCGTGAACCAGGCGATGCGGTTCTGGTACCAGGCCTCGCCTCCGGGCAGGGCCCAGACGCCCACGGAATCGGTGCAGGCGGGCAGGTAGTCCTGGACGAAGTATTCCTGCAACCGCCGGTAGGCGGGGACGACCGAGCGCGTGATGGCCGCGCGTCCCGCCGCGCGAAGCTTGTCCTGCTCGGCCACGGGCATGCTCGCCGGCATGGTGCGGAACGGCGCATAGAACGGGCTCGCCTCCGGGTCCGAGACCACCTGCTTCGCGATCTGGTCCGGGATGCGCTGCATGATGATCTTCGGCTGCACGAGTCCGCGGCGCACGCCCTCGCGCATGAGCGCGATGTTCTGGTCCACGTAGGTCCCGATCCCCTCGAGGCGCGCGATCCAGTTCTGGTAGTCGCGGCTCGTCGTAAAGTCGATCAGGCCGGCGAGCTCACTCACCGACTGCACGCCGCCGCGCTGGTCGATGGGCATGTTCTGGATGCCCCATTCATAGGAGTCCACCGAGTCCTGGACCATGCGCCGGAACAGGTCGCGATTCAGTCGATCTGCGTCCGAGAGCGAGGCCGGATCGATCGCGGCCAGCGTCGAGAGGACCGCGAGGTCCAGGGCGTGGCTCTTCGCCATCGCGTCGGCGGTCAGGTCCGGCCAGCGGTCGTCGTAGCGGTGGTCGCCGATGTACGTGGCGTTCAGGGGGTTCTCGCGCAGCCCGCGCTCCCACTCCGACTGGAAGAGTGAATTGAGCCGCGCGCCGGCGTCGTCTCCCGCCGTTGCGGTCAGCGCACCGGCGCCCGCAGCAGCGAGGAAGAGGATCGAGGCCAGGCTTCGGAAGAGGGCTCGCATGGGCTGGGCGCTCCGGGAATTCGTCAAAGTCGGGGATGTTCCGGCTCCGGGGGCGAATTGACAAGTCAAACCGCCCGGGTCCGCTGGCCGCGGCTGCCGCGCTCGGGTAACATTCGGCCACCCATCTCAAGGCCCGTCCGGAGAGAGGGAAGGCCGCTTCCCCGCCGAAGGCGCAACCCGCCCGGAAACGCTCAGGCAAAGGAACGGCGGTGCCTGATGGGCTCTGGAGAGCGGCCCCGCGAGGGGCCCACCGAAGGGGTGCGGCGCCGGTTTCCCGGCACCTGATCTCTCAGGTCAAAGGACAGAGGGGCGGCGGGCCTGGACGGCCCGCCGCCTTTTTTCTTTTCTGGCTGCGGGAAACAAAACATGGGACTGCGCACTCCGCTCTACGAAACCCACGCCGGCGGCGGCGCGCGGATGGTCGACTTCGGCGGCTGGGACATGCCAGTCAACTACGGCTCGCAGATCGAGGAGCACCACGGTGTGCGCCGCGACGCGGGCATGTTCGACGTCTCCCACATGTGCGTGGTGGACCTGCGCGGCCCGCGGGTCCGCGACTTCCTGCGCCGGTTGCTCGCAAACGACGTCGCGAAGCTCACGGAGTCGGGCAAGGCGCTTTACACGTGCATGCTGCGCGAGCACGGCGGGATCATCGACGACCTGATCGTCTACTACCTGGACGAGCATTGGTACCGGATGGTCGTGAACGCGGGCACGCGCGACAAGGACATCGAGTGGATGCGCGTCCACGCGGGTGCCTTCGAGGTCTCGGTCGAGCCGCGCCTCGACCTCGCGATGATCGCCGTGCAGGGGCCGAACGCTCGGCAGAAGGCCGCGACGCTGCTGGATCCTGCGCTCGCCTCGCGTGCCATGGACCTCGGCGCGTTCTTCGGCGCGCCGGCCGGCGACTGGTTCGTCGCGCGCACCGGCTACACGGGCGAGGACGGCTGGGAAATCATGCTTCCGGCGGGCGAGGCGGCCGGATTCTGGGAGCGGCTGCGCCACGCTGGCGTGATGCCCTGCGGGCTCGGCGCGCGCGACACGCTGCGCCTCGAGGCCGGCATGAACCTCTACGGCAGCGACATGGACGAGACGGTGTCCCCGCTCGAGTGCGGGCTCGCCTGGACCATCGGCTGGGAGCCTCAGGATCGCGACTTCATCGGCCGCGCCGCGCTCGTCGAGCAGAAGGCGCGCGGCGTGCCGCGCAAGCAGGTCGGCCTGGTGCTGAGTGACCGCGCCGTGCTGCGCTCGCACCAGAAGGTGATCGTACCGGCCGTCGGCGAGGGCGAGGTCACGAGCGGCACCTTCTCGCCGACGCTCGAGCGGTCGATCGGGCTGGCGCGGGTCCCGTCCCAGACGACCGATCGCTGTGAAGTCGAGATTCGCGGACGGCTGCTCGCCGCGACGGTGGTGCGCCCGCCATTCGTCCGCCACGGGCGGATCGCCATCGCACTTTGAACCATTTTTCCTGGAGTACGCCATGAGCAACGTTCCTGCCGACCTGCGTTACATGAAGTCGCACGAGTGGGCCCGCCTCGAGGCCGACGGCACCATCACCATCGGCATCTCCGACCACGCCCAGCAGGCGCTCGGCGACCTGGTGTTTGCCGAGGTGCCCGAGCCGGGCCGGCGGATCGCGGCGGGGGAAGCCTGCGCGGTCGTCGAGTCGGTGAAGGCCGCCTCCGACGTCTACAGCCCGGTGAGCGGCGAGGTGGTGGCGGCGAACGCCGACCTCGGCGGTCAGCCGGAGCTCATCAACCAGGATCCGTACGGCGCCGGCTGGCTGATGCGCCTCCGGCCGGACGACAAGTCGCAGTTCTCGGCACTGCTGGATGCGGCGGCCTACGAGGCGGCCCTGGCGGCGGAAACCCACTGACGTACGGGTGAGACCATGCCCTTCATCCCGCACACGGCGGACGACGTCCGCGAAATGCTGGCCACGATCGGCGCACCGGGCACCGAGGCTCTGTTCGACGAGATCCCCGCGGATCTGCGCTGCCGGGAACTGACCGGTATCCCGCCGGCCGTCTCCGAGATGCACGTCGGCCGGCTCATGGCCGAGCGCGCGGCGCGCGACGGCCGGCCGCTCAACTTCATCGGCGCCGGGGCCTACGAGCACCACGTGCCGGCGGCCGTGTGGGCCATCGTCTCGCGCGGCGAGTTCTACAGCGCCTACACGCCCTACCAGGCAGAGGCGAGCCAGGGCACGCTGCAGCTGCTGTACGAATACCAGTCGATGATGGCGAGCCTGACGGGGATGGAAGCGTCGAACGCCTCGCTCTACGACGGCGCGACGGCGCTGGGCGAAGCCTGCCTCATGGCGGTGCGGGCGCACCGCAAGTCGAAGTCGGCGCGCATCCTGTTGCCGGCCGCGCTCAACCCCAGGTACCGGGACGTCGTGAAGGCGGTCGCCGGCCATCAGCGGCTCGCCTTCGAGGTCCTGTCCTACGACGACCGCGGCGGCCACACGCCGGCGGCGGGCCTCGAGCGCTACCGTGGTGAGGACGTGACTGCGCTCGTGATCCAGCAGCCGAATTTCTTCGGCACGCTCGAGGACGTGGACGCGCTCACCGACCGTGCGCACGAGATGGGCATGCAGGTGATCGCCGTGGTGAACCCGATCTCCCTCGCTCTACTGAAACCGCCGGGCGAGTGGGGCGCGCGCGGCGCGGACATCGTCTGCGGCGATGGCCAGCCGCTCGGCGTGCCGCTGTCGTCCGGCGGCCCGTACTTCGGGTTCATGACGACGCGCATGGAGCACATCCGGCAGATGCCCGGCCGCATCATCGGGCGGACCGTGGACCTCGACGGGAAGACGGGCTACACGCTCACTCTTCAGGCGCGCGAGCAGCACATCCGCCGCAGCAAGGCGACCTCCAACATCTGCACCAACCAGGGCCTGCTGGTCACCGCGGCGACGATTCACATGTCGCTGCTCGGCCCGCGCGGGCTGGCGCAGGTGGCATCGGCGTGCATGGAGCGCTCCGCGCAGCTCGTGGATGCACTTGCGAAGGTGCCGGGAGTGCGTGTCGCCTTCGACCGGCCGCGCTTCCACGAGGCTTTGCTCGTTCTCGATCGGCCGGTGCGCGGCGTGCTCGACGCGCTCGCGGCACGCGGCATCGTCGGCGGCTTCGACGCGAGCGCCGATTACCCGGGGCTCGGCAACGCGCTCCTCGTGTGCGCCACCGAGACGCGCACCGCCGAGGACATCGAAACCTACGCGCGGGCGCTCCGCGAAATCATGACCGGCGCCGCCGCCGCAACCGCCGCGTGAGAACCGACATGCTCGAGAAACTGATATTCGAACTCTCCGTCCCCGGCCGT
>Ga0315273_10005960_pt1 | contig 15118 bp, 14 predicted proteins | sample YL17G02_0_MG_FD_205753 | JGI IMG/M metagenome (GOLD analysis project Ga0315273, IMG submission 205753) | Sediment microbial communities from Yellowstone Lake, YNP, Wyoming, USA - YL17G02_0 | ecosystem: Environmental > Aquatic > Freshwater > Lake > Sediment | place: USA: Wyoming | collected...
GGTTGCTGCCCGCCAGGATACACCTTGGGGTTCCTTTGGCCCGCTATCAAGCGTACTATTGTTAGTGGCCGCTCACTACTTGAGCCGGGTGGCATACCGGCACGGCCGACAGGGTTGGGTAAACCAAAGAAGGAGGTACGGAAGTAATGTCAGACGATACGTTCGATGAGCTGACGAAGAAGACCGTCAGCCGCCGCGACTTCCTCAAGATGGCGGGCGTCGCCGGCGTCGCCGTCGGAGCAAGCGCGGGACTTGGAGGCCTGCTGGCAGCATGCGGCGGGACCGAAGAAAGCACCACCACCACCGCGGCAGCAACCACCACCACCGCGGCAGCAACCGGCACGACCGCAGGAGCTACCACGACTTCCGCTTCCGCCGGGGTCGAGATGGGCGCGGAGCTCAAGATGGGCTTCGTGAGTCCCCTCACCGGCCCGCTTGCCTCGTTCGGGGTACCCGACAAGTATTGCGCCGATCGCTGGAGAGAGGCGTCTGGGGACGGCTTAGTTTGCGGCGACGGCAAGAAACACCCCGTCTCCATCGAGGTGATGGACAGCCAGTCCGACTCGAACAGAGCGGCACAGGTCGCCGGCGACCTCATCAACAACAGCAAAGTAGACATCATGATGGTGGCCTCCACTCCCGACACGGTGACCCCGGTCGTGGAGCAGTGCGAAGCCGGCGGTTGCCCGGTCGTCTCCACCGACTGCCCGTGGCAGACCTACATGGGGGCGAACAAGGAGTACAAGTGGTCCTATCACTCGTTCTTCGGCGCGGAGGACTTCTTCACGATCAACGAGTCCTGCTACTCGAAGATCCAAAGTAACAAGATCATCGGCGCCTTGTATGACAACACCGCCGACGGCAACTTCTTCAGTGCGAATGCGCCGCAATACATGGAGGCCAAGGGCTACAAGGTCATCATGCCCTCGAACTTCCAGGTGGGGAGCGAAGACTTCACCGCGCAGATCACCGCGTTCAAGAACGGCGGCGTGGAACTCATCATGGGCAACATGATCCCGCCGGACTTCACCAACTTCTGGAAGCAAGCTGCCCAACAAGGTCTGAGTCCCAAAGCCTGCCTGGTCGGCAAGGCCATCCTGTTCCCGCAGTCGGTGGAAGCCCTAGGCGACATCGCCAACGGCCTCATGACCGAGCTCTGGTGGCACCGCACCTTCCCGTGGAAGTCGTCCCTCACCGGGGAGACCTGTGCTCAACTCGCGGACGACTTCGAGGCCAAGACCGGGCAGGAACAGACCGCTCCGCTCCTCCACTACGTGTGCGGCGAGATGGCCATCTACGCCGTCACGAACGCGACCGATCCGAAGAGCAAGGACGCGGTCCTCGCTGTCCTGGAGACGTTGAAGCTCGACACCATCATCGGTCTCATCGACTTCACGGCGCCCATCATCGCGGCCACCGGCCCTGGTCCCGCCGACTGGCCCGCCGGCCCGGGACACAAGACCAAGAACGTCTACGACCATGGCCTCGGTGGCTCCCAGTGGCTCATGCAGGGCGGCAAGTGGAAGTTCGATTCGGTGCCGATCGACAAGGCCGCCGCTCCGTACATGCTCGACAGCACGCTCCAGCCGGCCAAGCCGCTGCCGATACCTGCCGCCTAGATCCGCCGAACGCGGGCTGCGAGGGCTCAAGTCGCTCGCTATTGACGCAATACAACGCAGAGGGGCGCCGCAAGGCGCCCCTCTTGTCTTCTGAAGCGATGACCCGGCTTTGCGGCCCGCCCCGAAGCGGGGCCGCCCGGGCCGCTATTGGCGGTCCCAGTCCTTCGATCTGAAGGTTCGGGCCATGACCAGTCCCACGACCACCAGGATCAGACCGAGTGCCAGGCCGAGTATCTGCACCCAGGTAGCCAGGTTCCGCACCGCCGACACTCCCATGGCAATCACCACTCCGCTTATCAGCAGGACGATCCCGATCTGATCGAGCGTCTTGCGCGATGGCCGTTTCGTACGTCCTCCTAGCTCGGGATCACCGGCAGTATCAGGTGCGACGGGTGCTCCTTGTCGAAGTAGATGGTGTCCTTGCCCACCTTCAGCCCGTAGTAATGCCCGCCGAAGTCTAGCGCGTTCGAGTCGCCGTTGGCCAGGTCGAGGCGGAGCCGGTGTCCTTTGAGGAAGCAGTTGGACGTGCCCCAGATCTCGATCTCGTACTTGTAGATCCTGCCGGGTTCGATCGGCTCGGGCTTGTCGTGGCGGTAGTACGGACGATAGGGCTTGCTGAGCGCCTCGTCCTTGGTGACCGCGTGCGAGGCTTTGAGCCAGCCCCGGGTGAGGATGCGGCCGGCGGGCGGCATGCCCGGGGCCTGCATCTCGTCGGGGAACTGGTCCCAGATGCGGCACAGGAACTCGGTGTCGGGCTGGTCGGAAGCGGCGTAGAGCACCAGGACGATGTTCCCGATGACCTCGGTGTCCCCTTCCATCGGAGGCGTCGTGAAGGTGAGGATCTTCTTGCAGGGGTTGACGACGCCCCGCTCGAACACGGCGGTACCCACCCCGGAGAAACCGGTCCAATCCGGGTCGGGATAGGAGTAGGTGACCGAAGACTCCGCGGCGGTCGGCGCCTCCCAGCTCAGGCCGCCGTCATTGAGAGAGACGACAGAACCGGATTTAGCCCCCGAGAGATACAGATCGGTGTACTGCGTCCGGGCAAGGGGCCACTCGTTCTCGCGCCGGTACCGCTCCTGCCCCCGGACGAAGATGTTGAGGGCGGGCTCGTTCATGATCCCGGTGTCGTTGCCCTTGAGCCAGTGGTCGTACCAGCGGAGCAGCCAGTTGCGCGTCTCCATGGACTCGAAGATGGCCACCTCGTCGCCCTCGAAATCGCCGTGGCAAAGCATGAGCTTCTTGGGAGTGGTCACCTCTTCGTAGCCGCGGAGATTGCCGCGCAGGTGGATGCCCACCTTGTGCAGGATGCCGACGCTGAACACGGGGCACTTGATGTTGGAGAAGTCGGGGTTACGGTCTTTCCAGAAGTCGTCGACCGTCTGGTGGTTGATGACGTTCCAGGCCAGGTCCCAGTCTCCCTGAGTGGGATCCTCAGGCTTTCGACCCACCCGATAGTGGCCGCGGAGCTCGGTGATGTGCCAGCTGCTGGGGAAGCCGCTGGCGAAGATGCCGCCGTGGTATGCCACGTCGCGGTACATGTCGGCCCCGCCGTCGAAGGGGACGATACAGGCGAGGTGCGGCGGCGCCAGCGAGGCCGCCATCCACTGGGTCCAAGCGTAGTAGGACTCGCCGATCATGCCCACCTTGCCCGTGCTCCAGGGCTGCGCGGCGGCCCACTCGATCACGTCGTAGTGGTCCCAGCGCTCTTCCATGCTGTGCCAGCGCCACTGCCCTTCCACCGACTTGCCGCTGCCGCGGATGTCGTGGTTGACATAGATGTAGCCGCGCTCGACGAACCACTCGATCTTGTTGGTCTCGCGCATGTGGAAGGTCGGCACCGCCGGCAGGTAGTAGAGGTCTTTCTGGTACGGCGAGGAGGCGTAGAGGACGGGAAACTGGCCGTCGGCATCGGGCCGGTAGACGTCGACCGCGACGTGGACGCCGTCACGCATCTCGATGAAGATGTCCTTCTCCACCTTGACCTTGTACGTGGGCTGACTCAGCTTGTCGAAGGGGAACCCCTCGGGGATCATCGATTCCATGACCTCGGGGATGAGGATCTCGGTGAACATACATCGCCTCCTAGCTTGACGGGCAGGGTGCTGAGCGGCGAAACGCCGCCAGCAAGGTACCGGGCGGCCTCGCGGCCGAACCGGGTCACCTGACTAGGTGAACACTCACTACGGTGCTCTGTCAAGTAGGGGGACGCAGCACGCCATTCGCCTCCGACTCCGCTAATACGCGTACGCACGCTCGCTCCGGCGAACGCAGTGCTGCTCCCGTCGAGTCAGGTGGCGCCTTCGGCGGTTCCGCCCCTCTCCGATTCTCCTGTCCGGAGGCTCAGTTATCCTTGGGACCGAGGGAATGATCGCCGGGAACGGAGGGGCCATGCTCATAGCAGCCGTCGTAGCAGTAGTCTTTCTAATGGCGCCCATCGCCTATGTCGCCTATCGCAAGTTCTCGGTCGTCCGGCAGGAGATCGAGTTCACCGCCCCGCAGGACGGTGTCGCGGCGATCCACCTCGATATCCACGACGACACGGTGCGGAGTCTTCGCATCTACTTCGCCGATGGGACGGTCAGCGAACTGAGCCGTCTGGATGCGGCCTGACCCCGGCGCCCGCTGTATCATGGATACGTCCAGCAACGGTAGTGCGGGCACGAGCGGGAGGAAGCGACATGCAGAGGAAGCGTTGGGCGGACCTGTCGGCGGCCCAGAAGATCGGCATCATGATAGGAGCGACGATACAGCTCGGTCTGCTCGTCGCGGGCCTCTGGGACCTCGCGCATAGAACTGCCGAAGAGGTGCGGGGCGATCGCCGCTTCTGGGCGGGTTTCATGTTCGTCAACTGGATCGGACCCATTGCCTATTTTGCCTATGGGCGCAAGAGTTGTCCGATACGCTGTTGTTGCTGTGGAACCAAAGAGTCGGCAGCCATCGAGGAAGCGGGGCGACTTGACGAGGTTTCCGCCGTCTGAGCCGGGCGAATCCGAGGGTTATAGACTCAGTTCTGCAGTGCCTGAACCGCCGCCAACCGACTTGGCGTCCGAGGACCGCCGCTTCATGGCGCTCGCCCTCGACGAAGCGCGCCGGGCGGCAGAGCGGGGCGAGGTTCCCATCGGCGCCGTGCTGGTACTCGGCGGTGACCTTGTCTCCGCCCGCGGCAACGAGCGCGAGCGGCGGCACGACCCCACGGCCCACGCCGAGATGCTGGTCCTCAGAGACGCCGCGGCTATCGTCGGAGGCTGGAGACTCCCGGAGGCCACCCTCTACGTCACTCTGGAGCCTTGCGCCATGTGCGCCGGGGCTATCGTCCTAACTCGCCTCAAGCGTGTGGTGTTCGGAGCTGACGACCCCAAGGCGGGCGCAGCCGGAAGCATCCTGAACATCGTCGATCATCCCGCCCTCAATCACCGGCCGGCAGTCCGGACTGGTCTGATGGCCGGCGAGGCCTCGCGGCTGTTGCGCGACTTTTTCGCCGCCCGGCGGTGAAGGCGGGCAAGGAGATAGTGGTGGCGTGATGGACGACGAACTGCCGGCCGGGAGCGAGCCGGCGCTCGGCCGGGCGCCAAGTGCCTCCCCGCACGGGGGCGATCCCGCGCCCGACGCCGCCGCCCCCGGCGGCAGCCCGCCCGCCGCCCCGCGGGGCGTAGTGATCCCTGCGGCCCCCGACACACGCCTGATCATCAGCCTCGGGCTCAACCTGGTCATAACGCTTCTCCAGGTGGCCGGCGGCATCATGGCGAACAGCCTCGGTCTCCTGTCCGACGCGGCGCACAACTTGAGCGATGTGGTCGCCCTGGGCCTGAGTCTCTGGGCGGTCCGCCTCGGCCGGCGGCCCGCCACCCCCCGCCGCACCTTCGCCTACAAGCGTGCGGAGATCCTCGTGGCAATGTTCAATTCCGCGGTGCTGGTCGCAATCTCGGTGTACATCACCGTCGAAGCGGTCCGCCGGATTCTGTCGCCGCAGCCGGTCGAGGGCCTTCTTGTCGTCGCCTTCGCCGCCGCGGGCCTCATAATCAACGGCGTCGCCGCCCTGCTGCTCCGCTCCCACCGCGGCGACCTCAACCTCCGGAGCGCCTTTCTGCACCTCGTTGGCGACGCCGTCACCAGCCTGGGCGTCATGCTCAGCGGTCTCATCGTCTATCTGACCGGATGGAACTACGCGGACGCCATCGTGTCGATCATCGTCTCCATCTGGATCGCCCGGGAGGCCGTCGTGATAGTAAGAAAGACGGTCAACGTGCTCATGGAAGGGACGCCGGAGGGCGTCGAGTTCGAAGATGTCGATCGGGCGATGCTGGCCGTCCCCAGCGTCAAGGGCGTCCACGACCTGCACATCTGGTCCATCTCCTCCAGCGACCTGGCCCTGTCGGCGCACGTGGTCGTGGAGGATGCAGCCCTCTCCGAGCTTGGGGACATCAGCAGCACCCTCAAGGACATGCTCGCGCGCGAGTTCAGCGTGGGCCACGTCACCATCGAGCTGGAGGACGAGGGCGGGCAGTGCGCCGGCAGCAGTTGCGAGATCGTCCCGGCCGGGTTGAAGCAGAACGGGACGCATCTGGGACACCACCACTAGCTAGGAGGCTGGCCCAGCATCTCCAGGATCTTCGCTCGGTCGCCGTCCAACTCCGGGGCCGGCGGGCGAGTGGTGGGATCGGAGAATGCCGAGAACTTGAGAGGGTTGCCGGCGAGCGCAAGCACGCCCGCGACAGCATCCTCCGTCGACACCATCATGTTCCGGGCGATTACCTGCGGGTCGCCCATTACCTTGTCCACGGTGTTGATGGGCCCCGACGGAATGCCCGCGTCTTCCAGAGTGCGCAGCCACTGCTCCACAGATCGAAGCCGAAGCGCCGCCTCGAGCTCGTCTTTCAGCGCAGCCTGGTGCTGAGTCCGGAGATCATTGCTCCCGAACAGGGGGTTGTCCGCCAGGTCCGGCCGCTCGAGCACGCTGCAGAGCCGCTGGAACAGCAGATCGTTGCCCGCTGCGATGACCAGGTAGCCGTCTGCCGCGGCGAAGGCGTCGAACGGGGCGATCGAGGGGTGCCGGGCCCCGAGAGGCCCGGGCACGGAGCCCGTCGTCGCATAGCGGGCGATGGCGTTCTCGAGGATGGCCACCTGGGCATCGAGCATAGCGACGTCGATCAAGGTGCCCTCCCCGGTCAGCGACCGATGGTAGAGAGCTGCGTTGATACCGGTCGAAAGGAACAGCGCCGCGATGATGTCGCCGATGGAAGACCCCACCCGGACCGGGGGCGAGCCCGGATGGCCGGTCAGGCTCATGACCCCTCCCATCGCCTGGACGATGATGTCGTACGCGGCCCGCGACGCGTAGGGCCCGGTCCGGCCGAAACCCGATACGGCAGCGTAGATGAGCCGCGGATGGCGCTGATGGAGCACCTCCCAGCCGAAGCCCAGCCGGTCCATGGTGCCCGCGCGGTAGTTCTCCACCAGTACGTCGGCGTGCTCGAGCAGTCCGTCCAATGTGGCGCAGTCCGCTTCAGCCTTGAGATCGAGGGCGATGCTCTCCTTACCCCGGTTAAGCGAAATGAAGTAGGCTGACTTGCCGTTGACGAAGGGACCAAAGGCGCGGGAGTCGTCTCCCGACCCCGGCGCTTCCACCTTGATGATCCGCGCGCCCAGATCGGCGAGCACGAGGGTGCAGTAAGGGCCGGCGAGCACCCGGCTGAGGTCGACGACGGTGATACCGGAGAGCGGACCTTGAGCCGTCATTGGCGATCCCCCTATCCTCAAGGCTGGGCGCCGCGCTTCACGGCGCCTCTTCTTTGAGCGAGACGGCAACAGCCGGAAACGCTCGCAACACCTGGCTGTCCATCGTTACCAGCTTGGTCCCGAGTTGCATCGCCAGGGCGACATACTCGCAATCGTAGGCGGAACAATCGGATCGGTCAACCAGATCGAGCACGCTACCCGAATCCATATCGTACTCGGCCCCGCGCATGAACTCTTCGGCTTCTGACTGCATGGCTCGGGCTTTCTCGAGAGCCAGGTCCCCCCGCCGAAGGCATCCGGCCAAGACGTTTCTGAACTCACTTCGCCAGAGGATCGGCGCGGCCCACTCCCCATCCTTGTCCAGGAGCGCCTCCGCGGCGGAGCCGTACCCGCCCCCCATGTAGAGGTAGGCGACAATGTTGGAGTCCACGACGATCACAGGCGCCCCTCGCGCTTGAACTTGTCTATGTCTTCGGCGCTCAGTTCCCCGTTGCGCAGGCTGGCGCGCAGCACACGCGCCCGTGCGATGCGTTCTTGCGGACTTATCTTCCTGGCGCCCAGAAGGACGGTCTCCAGGCAAACGATCGCCTCGCCGTTGAGGCTGCGATGGTGCGCGGCGGCGGCCGCTTTGAGCCGCTCGTACACATCGTCTGGGATGTTCTTTAGCGTTAGCGTGGTAGGCACTGTCCTCTCCAACCATTATGGAACCATAATGGTTGCATTGTACGACCGCCGGCAATTTCCCGCAAGTATTGTGACAGCCAAACCAGCGGTCGCCACCGGCCGCGGGACTACGTCTTTCGGCTGAACTTGGTCTTCTCGTCCGCCGCTACCAGGGGAAGCGCGCCCGCCGCTCGAAGAAGCCCGGGGTACCGGCTTTCGCCCTGCTCGGCGCTCGTCTGGGTGGCGAAGGCCACGGCATGCAGCACCGCGCCGTCGACCGCCAAGGCCGAGCCGACCACTGCCCGGCCGGTGAAGCGGTTGCTGACGCCGTTCCCCGGCGTTGCAGGCCCAATGAGTCCTCTGTATAGTCATGCCCTACCGGCGACTGGCCGCTCGTCGAGGACAAAGCGCGGGGTGTAGGTAGAGGATGGCATTGGGACAACAGACTATGAGCCTGGTGGTCAACGGATCGCCTGTTGCCCTCGAGTCCTTCAAAGACTTCCAGCCTTCCGATACCCTGGCCTCCGTCCTTCGCGACCAACTCGGCTACACCGGCCTCAAAGTAGCGTGCGATCAGGGCGCCTGTGGTGCGTGCACGGTGTTGCTCGATGGCCGGGCGGTCCTTTCCTGCATGATGCTCGCGCTCGAGGCCGACGGCCACGAAGTGCTGACTATCGAGGGCCTGCCTGAAGATGACCCGGTCGTCCGGGCTTTTGCCGAACAGTGCGAGCCGGGCTACGGCACGGCCATGCAGTGCGGCTTCTGCACTCCGGGTTTCGTCATGGCCGCCAAGGGCCTCCTCAACGAGAACCCCGATCCCACCCTGGCGCAGGTCAAGGAAGCCCTCTCCGGGAACATCTGCCGCTGCGGCTGTTACCCGGCCATCGCCCAGGCGACGCTTCGCGCGGCCGCCACGATGAAGGACCGACGGTTGAAGGAAAGTGTGTAGAGCCATGCCCGAGCCATTCGTTCAACGGGTTCCCCGGCAGTTCGTCGGCTCGTATCACCCGCGCGTAGACGGTGTCGCAAAGGCGTCCGGTCAGGCGGAGTATCTCGACGACGTCATCGCCGGGATGAAGAACGTGCTGTATGCCAAGGTGCTGCGCAGTCCTTATCCCCATGCCCGCATAAAGCACATGGACACGAGCGAGGCCGAGGCTCTCCCGGGCGTCAAGGGCGTACTGCGCTACGACGATCCCGACGTGGCAGGCCTGCCGGCCACGTGCTGCGCCTGGACCAGCGTCAACAGCGCTTCTCACGACCAGATGTACTACCCCAACATCAAGGACCACCAGGTCCTCGACTCCACGGTGCGCTGGGTGGGCGACGAAGCGGGGGTAGTGGTGGCCGCCGAGACCGAGGCGATCGCCGACGCGGCCCTCGATCTCATCGAAGTGGAGTGGGAGAAGCTTCCGTTCGTCCTCGATCAGTACGAGGCTCTCGAGCCCGCGGCACCGGTCATCCACCCGGACATCAACCCGGATGGCAACCTCCTTCCCACGCACGAGTTCAGCGGAGGCGACGTCTTCATCGATCGCGGCGACGTCACCGAGGCCATGGGGCAGGCGGACGTGGTCGTCGAGGCGACGTCGCAATACCACCGCGCCGACCATTCGTGCCTCGACACTCGAGGCTGCCTCGTGCACTGGCAGGGAGACACGCTCACCTGCTGGAACAACTACTACGCCCCGGACCAGACAAGGATGTACATCTCGCAGATGACGGGACTGCCTCTCAACAGAGTCCGGATCATCAACCCGTACGTGGGGGGCAACTTCGGCCGCTGCAACATGGGCGAGCAGTCGTTCTTCATCTTCACCGCCCTCCTTGCCAAGCGGACCGGCCGCCCTGTGCGCTACAAGATGACCAGGCGCGAAGACTTCCACGACACGCGAAACCCGGTGAACTACCGCGTCAGGTTGGGCGCCAAGAAGGACGGCACCATCGTGGCCGCCGACTTCAAGGCGCTTGGTGATACCGGCGCCTACCACGGCCACGGCATGGCGTCGGTGAAACTCGTGGTCAAGTGGGACGTGCTCGAGAACATGATGGCCCACATCCCCAACCTGAGGTACGAGGGCTACGTGGTCTACACCAACAAGGTCCCCGGCGGGTGTATGCGCGGGATCGGCAACATCCAGCATAACTTCGCCATCGGGCTGGCCCTCGACATGCTGGGAGAGAAGCTCGGGCAGGACCCCGTGGAGTTGGCCATCAAGAACTTCGGCCACGAATGGGAGCCGGCGCCGAACCGGAGCGTCGAGGCTGTGCTCCGCACCGGTGCCGAGCGCATCGGCTGGAGTGAGCGCCACCCGGCCGGACAGGGCCCGAACTACGAGGACGGCAAGAAGCGTGGCCTGGGCTTTTCGTCGAACTGCACCTGGCACGCCGCCTGGCAGGAAGAGATGCGCGGCCGCATCCAGGTCCAGGTGAAGTTGAACCCGGATATGAGCGTCGTCCTCCAGGCGCCAATGGTCGAGACAGGAGTGGGATCGAACGCCTGCGCCACCTTCGCCTGTGCCGACGCCCTCAGCTTCCTCGGCACCACCCCTGAAGATATCCGCTGGGTCTCGGTGGTCGACACAGAGACCGGTCTGAAGGACATGATCCAGACCGACAGTGCGTGCGCTTACTTGCAGCCGGAACTGATGCCCGCGATCGGAGCGCAGCTGAAGGAGGGGATCATCCACCGCGCCGCCCCAATACTCGAGGCGGCGCCGGATGAGCTCGATATCGTCGGCGGACGCGTGTTCGTGAAGTCCGACCCCGACCGAGGCAAGACAGTGCGCGATCTGCTCTGGTTCGGCGACATGGTCCCCATCGTCGTCACCGTGACCCAGATGCCGGACGTGACCAAGACCGGCGCCCCTTTCGCGGCAACCTTTGCCGAGGTCGAAGTCGACACCGAGACCGGCAAGGTGGACGTCCTGCGCCTGGTCGTCGTGCACGACTGTGGCACGGTGATGTTCGCGTCCGGTGCCGAAGGCCAGCAGGTGGGCAGCCAGACGTTCGGAGTCGGCGAGAGCCTCACCGAGGAGATCGTCTACGACGAAGCGACCGGCGTCCCGCTCAACTTCAACTGGGTCGATTATCAACTGCCTACCATGCTCGACTTCCCCGAAGTCGAGCCCGTGCTGCTGGAGGTGTGGCAGGGGGCGGGAGAGTACGGAGCCTGCGGCATGGGCGAAGGGGCGTCCACTTCGACGCCGCGCGCCATTGCCAACGCCCTCTACAACGCCATCGGCGTCAGGGTCGACGAGATCCCGATGAAGCCGGAAAAAGTGCTGGCCGCTTTGGCCCGGGGCGAGTACACGGTGCCGGCCCCGCCTACTCCGGCTGAGCGATGAAGGCTTTCGAATTCATCAACGCGCCCAGCCTCGAGGCTGCGGCGGAACTGCTCGCGGAGCGTGGAGATTCGGGGAAGGCCATCGCGGGCGGTACCGACGCGCTCGGAACTCTCAAAGACTGCATCCACCCCGACTACCCGGATACGGTGGTCAATCTCAAGACCATCGAGGGTCTGGACTACATCCGGGAGGACGGCAGCAACGTGGCGATCGGCAGCCTTACCCGGCTGCACGCCCTCGAGACCGATCCCCTCATCCGCCGGCGGTATCCGGCGCTCGCCGATGCAGCCCGAGCTGTGGCCTCCCCCCAGCTGAGAAATATGGGCACTATCGCCGGCAACATCTGCCAGGAGCCACGCTGCTGGTACTACCGCTATCCCGACAACTACTTCGCCTGCATGCGCAAGGGCGGCACCAACTGCAACGCCCTCACCGGCGAGAACCGATTCCATTCGATCTTCGGCTCCGCCGCGGTGGTCACCCGTCCCTGCTCGAGCAATTGCCCCGGCTCGGTGGACATACCTTCATACATGGAGAAGTTGCGCGAGGGCGAGGTCGTGGCGGCTGCCGGGATACTGCTGGACACGAACCCCCTACCCGCCATCACGGGCCGGGTCTGCCCTCACTACTGCGAGCAGAACTGCAATCGCGGCCTCTGGGACGAGGCTGTCTCGGTCCGCTCGGCGGAGCGGTACCTGGGCGATTACGTTCTCGACCACGCGGCCGAAGTGCTCGACGCGCCTCCGGCGAGGGGCGGGTCTGTCGCCGTCGTCGGCGCGGGACCGGCCGGTCTCGCGTGCGCCTTCTACCTGCGCCGGGCCGGGCATCCGGTAACGGTCTATGAAAAGATGTCGGAGGCCGGAGGGATGCTGCGATACGGCATACCTCCCTACCGATTGAGCGTCGAGACCATGCGGCTGCAGGCGGACGCCCTCGGACAAATGGGCGTCGAGTTTCGCTTCGGTGTGGAAGTCGGGAAGGACGTCCTCCTGGAGGAACTGCGAAACGGGAACGGCGCGGTGTTCCTGGCCCCCGGGGCCTGGGGCCAGCCGAAGTTGGGGCTCGAAGGAGAGGAACTCCTCTCCCCCGGGCTTCCCTTCCTCCGCGAGGTCAAGGACGGCCGCCAGGTCGGCGTCGACGGCAGGGTCGTGGTCATCGGCGGTGGCAATGTGGCCGTCGACGTAGCCCTGAGCGCGAAGCGCCTCGGCGCGGCCGAGGTGACCATGGTCTGCCTGGAGTGCGAGGAGGAGATGCCGGCGCTCTCCTGGGAAGTGGAGCAGGCCCGCGCAGCCGGAGTCAACGTTCTGCCGTCATGGGGACCGGCCCGCATCCTCACGCGGGGCGGGCGTCTCACGGGTCTCGAGTTGGTCCGTTGTTCTTGCGTCTTTGATGATAAGGGCGCCTTCAACCCCAGCTACGACCCGGACGTCAGGAACACGATCGAGGCGGACCAGGTGTTCCTGGCCATCGGGCAGCGAGCCGAGATTGCGGCGCTTGACGTGGACGGGCGGTTGCGCGCCGGCCGGAACTGGATCGAGGCCGACGAGGAGACCCAGGCGACGGATCTTCCGGGAGTCTTCGCCGGCGGGGACGCGGTCAGCGGTCCTTCCACCGTCATAGCGTCTATCGCGGCCGGTCGCACGGCCGCGCTCGCCATACTGGACTACCTTGGGGACAGAGTGCCTTCCTCGGTTGCAGACGGCCGAAGCGACGGCGCCCTCAACTCCTTTAACAGTTCCTTCCTGGCAAAGACCGAGCGGACGAAGGCCGCGGAGGACCACGGGATGGCCGGCGTCGCGGACGAGGAATCCTCGACGCTGCCCTGGGCGGCCGTCGAGTACGAGGCAAACCGGTGCTTCAACTGCGGCTGCGTCGCCGTCAGCCCTTCGGACCTCGCCCCTGTGCTCGTCGCCCTAGGCGCCAGAATCAAGACGACCCAGCGGTCCATCGATGCCGAGGAATTCTTCTGCGCGCGGCCCGGAGGCTCGACAGTATTGGATCTGGGCGAGCTGGTTGAAGAGATCCGCCTGCCGGCGCTGCCTACTGGAGCGAGACAGGCTTTCCGCAAGTTCCGCATCCGCAAGGCCATCGATTTTCCGATCGTCGACGCGGCGGCCGTCGTGACGGTGGAAGCGGGCCGGGTGACCAGGGCGCGGATCGCAATGGGAGCCGTCGCGCCGACCCCGCTCCGGGCACGTAAAGCCGAGGCGTACCTCGAGGGCCGGGAGTTGACTCAGAGCGCAGCGGCAGAAGCCGGCGCGCTCGCCGTATCGGAGTGCATCCCGCTCAGCCGGAACGATTACAAGATCGCCGTGCTGAAGGCGATGGTGTCCCGGGCGCTCTACGCCCTATCGACCGAGCAACAAGGGCAATGAGCGGTCTCCGGAGGCGCCTATGAGACAAGACCGGGTTCGTCGATCCGCTTTGAAGTACGTGAATCTATTCGGGAGGGGTCAGAGAATCATGCTTAGTAAGAAATCATTGTTGCCGATCGTCGTCTGTCTTTTGGCGCTGACGCTGCTGCTGCTCACGGTCGGCTGCGGCGGAGGAGAAGCCACCACTACCACAGCAGGGAACACTACCGGCTCGAGCACCGGGACCGCCACGGGTGAGCCGCTCATCATCGGGGCGGCGGTCGGCCTTACCGGCGACGCGGCGTCCGGGGACGTTCCCCTCAGCTCGGCCATGCAGTACTCGGTGGACGAGTTGAACAAGACCGGGGGCATCGCCGGCCATCCGGTCAAGCTCATCATCAAAGACATGAAAAGCGACCCGGCCCTCGGGACCACAGTCGCTAACGAGCTGCTCGGCGAAGGCGCGCAGATCATGGTCGGCCCGGCATTCCCGGGGATGGCCGTGGGCGTCATCCAGGCGGGCGCGACCAAGAGCGTGACCGTCCTCGGGGGCGTCTCGACTCAGCCGGAATACGTCAAGGTCGGCGGATACAAAGCCTACCTGGTTGCCTTCGGAGATAACGTCCAGGCTGCGGCCATGGCCGAGTATGCCCTCAAGCTGGGCTACAAGACCGTCTACACCCTGGTTTCTCCCGACCTGTCGTACACCGCAAAACTGCCGGTCTTCTTCGACGATGTCTTCGCTAAGGGCGGTGGCAAAGAAGTCGGCACCGACACCTTCAGCGTCGGGCAGCAGGACTTCTCTGCCCAGGTGACCAAGATCGCCGGCCTGAATCCCAAGCCGGACTGCATCTACACGGGTATGTTCACCCCGGACGTCGGTATCTTCCTCAAGCAGCTCCGGGCCGCGGGCGTAACCACGCCGGTTCTCGGCTCTGACGGGGACGACCAGCAGGCGTTGATCGACTTTGCCGGCAAGGACGCCGAAGGCCTGATGTTCACCACTCACGGTTTCGCCTCGCCGGGCAGCGTGCTCGAGAAGTACGTAGCCGGGTACACGGCCTGGAACGGCGGCAAAGCGCCTGAAGCCAATGCCTTCGCCGGCCTCGGCGGGGACTGCATCGCGGTGATCAAAGCGGCGGTCGAGGCAGCCGGTTCGATCGATCCCAAAGCGATCGGGGACGCCCTGGCGAATATCGAGAACCTTCCGGTGATCACGGGGACCATCAGCTACAAGGGCACCGACGGCGTGCCGCTCAAGACCGTGACCATCGCGGCGGTGGAGAACGGCACGTTCGTTCTGAAGACCCAGTTCATCCCGTCCTATATCCCGGCCCAGTGAGGCCTGGTGAGCGCTGAGCAGCACGTGGCGAGCAAGGGGGCGGAAGGTCCGGCG
>Ga0315273_10005961_pt1 | contig 15118 bp, 16 predicted proteins | sample YL17G02_0_MG_FD_205753 | JGI IMG/M metagenome (GOLD analysis project Ga0315273, IMG submission 205753) | Sediment microbial communities from Yellowstone Lake, YNP, Wyoming, USA - YL17G02_0 | ecosystem: Environmental > Aquatic > Freshwater > Lake > Sediment | place: USA: Wyoming | collected...
TGGCTTTGATGCAGGGATACGCCTTTATCGCTCTCCTTCAAAGCCAGGGCATTTTGGCAAAACTTCCTACTTTTGAACTTGTAACAAATCTCATTGTCATCAGCGCTGGCTCATTGCTTCTGACGTGGCTTGGTGAACTTATAAGCGAATTCGGAGTGGGCAACGGCGTCTCTCTTATCATCTTTGCCGGTATTGTTTCTGTTTTACCGGGAAGTGTAGGCCAACTTCTGTTTGCTTTTGACGCTTCACAGCTGCCTGCTTACATCGGGTTTATTGCTGCTGCTCTTGCTGTCATCTGGGGCGTGGTTGTTATCACCGAAGCCGAAAGACCGATACCGGTTACTTACGCCAAGCAGGTGAGGGGCAATAAAATGTACGGGGGGGTTTCCACTTATCTTCCTCTTAGAGTGAATCAGGCGGGAGTTATCCCTATTATCTTTGCTCTTTCCATTCTTCTTTTCCCTCAAATGATAATGCGTTTTCTTGCCAATGTTGACAATACCATTATTCAAAAAATTTCTTCTTTTATACTTTCTCTTTTGTCAAATCAGGCTTTGTACGGGATAGCCTATTTCCTTCTTGTTTTTCTCTTTACTTATTTTTATACCGCTATCACCTTTGACCCGGATGCGATATCGAAAAATCTGCAAAGAAGCGGGGCCTTCATCCCCGGTGTTCGCCCCGGCGTTTCCACTTCTCAGCATATAGCCAAAATACTTTTCCGCCTGACCATGATTGGAGCGTTATTCCTGAGCATCATCGCCGTTCTCCCTCTTATTGTGAAAGCGGCAACCGGCATCAGCGCTGTGGCTATCGGGGGCACAAGCCTTCTCATCGTTGTTTCAGTAGTCATTGACCTCATTAAAAAAGTTGACGCCCAAATCGCCGCGAGGGAATATTAATGTATAATACACATATGACACCACAAACATTTATATTTTTGGGGCCTTCAGGTTCTGGCAAAGGCAAGCAATCTGAGCTTTTGATGGAGAAATTAAAAGAGAAAGATCCCGAAAGAAAAATTCTTTACATAGAAACGGGGGAAAAACTTAGAAAACTTGCTGAGAGAGGTTCATATACCGGAAAAGAAGTAAAGAAAATATTGGAAGGGGGAACTTTGGCACCAGTATTTTTGCCGATATGGGTTTGGACGGGAATTATGATGGAAAACGTGAATGGAGATGAGCATATATTGATGGATGGAATGTCGAGAAGAATTGAAGAAGCTTATGTCTTAGATTCGGCTATCAGGTTTTATAAAAGAGAAAACCCGATGGTTATTTCAATAGAAGTTTCTGATAAATGGGCGACAGAGAGGCTTTTAGCAAGAGGAAGAAGTGATGACAATAAGGAGAAAATAGGAAAGAGATTAGGCTGGTACCACAAAGACGTGACTCCAGTCATTGAATATTTCAAAAATAATCCTTACTATAAATTTGTTTCCATAAACGGCGAGCAGACAATTGAAGAAGTGCATGAAGAGATAATGGAAAAAGTCGGTTTATGATCAAGTACAAAACAGAAGAAGAAATAGCTATAATGCGGGAAGGAGGGAAGATTCACGCGAGGATTTTGAAAGAGGTGGCTAAGAAAATTAAGCCGGGAGTCAAAACAGATGCGCTTAACACTTATGCCGAACAGCTTATTGATGAAGCGGGATGCACCGCTTCTTTCTTGGGCTACCAGCCCTATGATGCCAAGAGACCTTATCCGGCTTCTCTTTGTGTTTCCATAAATGAAGAAATAGTTCACGGAATACCAAACGAAGGCGGCAGACTTTTATTTGAGGGAGATATTGTTTCTTTGGATATGGGCTTGACTTACCAAAATTTTATTACCGATGCCGCTTTGACTGTGCCGGTGGGAAAAGTGAGTAAAGAAGCCCAGGCTTTAATACAGGCAACAAGAGAAGCTTTGGACAGGGCCATTAAAGCTATGCGGCTTCATGGTCATATAGGCGATATAGGCGATGCTGTCATGCAAGTGGCCATGAAATATGGTTTTGGTATCATAGAAGGACTATCCGGTCATGGAGTGGGTTACAGCGTGCACGAAGAGCCGTTTGTGCCCAATAAAGCAAAACGCGGCGAAGGTCCCGAGCTCAAAGAAGGTTTGGTCATTGCCATAGAGCCGATGTTTTCTTTGGGCAGCCGTGATATAAAAAAATTAAGTAACGGCTACACATTTATTACCCGCGACAAATCTCTTTCCGCCCATTTTGAACACACGGTTGCTGTCACGAAAAATGGTATTGAAGTGTTGACAAAAGTTTGAATTGATGGATAATCCGATTGGATCCTAAGGAAAGGAGAATGACTCTATGAATGAAATCGATTTCAGGGTTTCTATTGAAGCACTTCCTCTTGTTGTCAAGGCTTTGCTTCAGATCGGGCCCGAGCCTTGCATATCTTTGTCTAACTGTCAGACCTGCACTGGATTAATACGGGTCAAATTTACACCCCCAAAATCTCCCGGGGAAATTTCACCAGGAGAGAAGTATTATGTAAAGATTATGACCTGGCTGGCAAAGCTCGAGAAAACAACAGGAGCGGTCTTTCTTTGATGCCTTTGTCTATAGGGGATGGGTCACAAACCTATCCCTCATTGTTTTTTATGATAGAATGTCCAAATTAAGATAATTTTAAGTAAATGGCTCATCCTAAATATGAAAGAACTTTGGTAGTAATAAAACCCGATGGAGTACAGAGGTCGCTTGTCGGCGAAATTATAAAGAGGTACGAAAAAATGGGATTGAAATTGGTGGGAACAAAAATGTTTGTGCCAACTCCGGAATTTGTAGAAAAACATTATACTCTCGATCCTGAGTGGAGGAGGATTACGGGGGAAAAGAGAGTTAGAGCGGCCAAAGAAAAGGGAGAGACTCTACAAACGGAAGATCCTTTTGAAATTACCAAAATTGTTCTGAATAAACTCAAAAAATATTTATCAAGCGGGCCGGTCGTTGCTTTGGTCTGGCAGGGGGCTCATGTAGTGGAGATAGTACGCAAAATTACAGGCGGCACTGAACCAAGAACATCAGATGTAGGCACAATTCGCGGAGACTTTGTTTTGGATTCTTATATTATGTCTGACGAAGATGGCAGGGCGGTACGAAATTTGATACATGCTTCTGGTACGGTTGCCGAGGCGGAAAAGGAAATAAACCATTGGTTTAAGGCCGAAGAGCTTGTAAATTACCGTTTAGTTCAAGAACAGATTTTGTACGATGTAAACTTGGACGGGATATTAGAGTAGGAGTATAATTATGGCAGGATTGCTTGGATATTTTCTAGATTGCACTTATTCAGGGAGGCATTTCTTTCTATAACATGTGAATGCTTCGGCGTTCTAATTTTTATAGTCGAGGCCACCCACCTAATATTTTTCAATTAGGGAATTATTTCAGGCAATCCTACAAAAAACATCTGCCAAGTGCGGTGTTTTTTGTCCCGCATAGCTTTAGCGAAGTTGGGATGTTAGAATAGTTTAATGCTAAAAAGACCGCTTTTTTGGGAGACGATTATTTTTTTGGTTATTGCCGGATCGCTTCATTTTTTCGCCACCAAATTCCACTTGTATTGGTCAATTTACGAATTTGATAGCGCCGTCCACTTTTTTTCCGGTGCCGCTCTCTCCTTTTTATTTTTGTGGTTTTACTTTTCCTCGGGATTTTTTAACCCTTCTTCAAAAAGCTTGATGAAATTTTTGCTCGTTTCTATTTTCGGCGCGATGTTTATTGCCGTAGGATGGGAAATTTACGAACTCATTTTCAAGCAGACGATGGTTCAAAAAGCGGATTATCCATATGATCTCATAATGGATTTGATGATGGACCTTTTGGGTATAATTGCCGCCTGTTTTTACGCTTACATGGGAAAGGAGAAAATAGGGGACAAAAAGGAGATAACAAATAAATTAAGATTCCACCCATGAATAATCCAAGACTTTCATTCTTTGGCGGTGTCGGTTCAACAACGGGAGCTAACATAATGCTTGAATATGAAGACAGAAAGATTCTCATTGATTGCGGGCTTTTTCAAGGCGGTAAAGGAGAGAAAAATTTTGAGCCGTTCAAATATGACCCCAAAAGCGTTGATTTTTTAATTATCACTCACGCCCATATGGACCATATAGGCAGAGTGCCCAAGCTTGTAAGGGAAGGTTTTAAAGGCAAAATAATTTCCACCAATGAGACCATGGAACTGGCAAGGCCGATGCTTGAGGATGCGCTTAAAGTGATGCGGACAAAACATCCGGACAAAGTGCTTTTTGATGAAAAAGATATAGAAAAAACATTTTCACTTTGGGAAGGTAAAAATTATGAAGAAAAAATTGAGCTTTTTTCTGATTGTTTTCTGGAAATGCAGAACGCTGGACATATTTTGGGCTCAGCTATATGCAATATAACTTGTGGGAGCAAAAAAATAGCTTTCACTGGAGACTTAGGCAATTCACCATCACTACTTTTGCCTGATACTGAATTTCCAAAAGACGTGGATTATTTGGTGATGGAGAGCGTCTACGGCGACAGAAATCATGATAGCAAAGAAGATAGAAGGGAAAAGTTGAAACAGGCTATTTTGAGAAGCGCGAAAAAAAATGGCGCTACAGTTATATCAGTTTTCTCCTTAGAGAGGGCTCAAGTTTTGCTTTATGAATTAAATAATATGATTGAGGACAAAGAGATTCCCCAAATCCCCGTATTCTTTGATTCTCCCCTTGCTTTAAAAGTGACTGATATTTATAAAAAATATGAAAAGGATTTTAAGGAATCAGTTAAAAAAGAAATAAAAGGAGGAGATAATATCTTTGATTTTCCAGGATTACACATTGTCGAACGAACTCCTGAATCTTTTGAGATTGAAAATATAAATGGTGCCAAAATAATTTTAGCCGGCTCAGGTATGTCGGAAGGAGGAAGGATAGTAAATCATGAAGCCCATTATTTGCCTGACCCCAAAGCTACCATCATCCTGATTGGTTATCAGGCAGTCGGCACCTTGGGAAGACTGCTTCAGGATGGGGTAAAAGAAGTTTTTATGGATAAAAATAACGATAATAAGAAAGAGAAAATAAAAGTAAAAGCTACCATAGAAAATATTACCGGCTATTCTTCACACAAAGACTCAGAGCATTTATTGGAGTTTGTCGAGAAAGTCTCACCTCATAAAAAAGTTTTTGTTATCATGGGTGAACCAAAATCTTCTCTCTTTCTCACCCAACACATTCGCGATTATCTTGATATTGACGCGGTTTATCCGGAGGAGGGGAAAGTCTATGAGCTAAAATAACTCTTATTTTAAGCCATATTTTTATAATTCTACTTCACAAAATTTATTTTGCCGTTGACAGAATATCTAGACTATGCTATACTACACTTAGATAGGCACAATCGTAATCATGCTTCATTTCCTGTCAAATGGCGAAAGGAGAACACCCATGTTTATTGCGATATATGTTATTCCCGTTTCGTTTGGCGCCTACCGCGACGAGCTCTTACCGTGCCAGTGCTTTCACGGTTTGTTTCCGGACAGAGCTGCGGGGGATGCTTTCCTAAAAGGAAAGGGCTATCAATTCGCGTACGAGGACGCTGACCGCTCTTGCTATGTGAAAGGGAATTACCGGATTATTCTGGCCAGAGTGGAGAGCACCAAAGCAATCCACTAGTTACACTTTCAACGGCCCGGCCTCACACCAAAAAGCCCCGAACAGAGAAATCTGCCAGGGGCTTTCTTATTACAAAATTTTAATTTGTGGCGATTAGTCGCTACATTTTATTTTGTATGATATATCGTAAATGATAAGATCATCAAATAAAACGATCGTTCAAAATGTTGATAGATGTTTTTTATTTCCCACCTCACCTTCGCAAGGTGAGGGGCAGTTCGCCGTGAGGCGAACGGGGTGGGGTCGAGAAATGGGGTTACCTCGCGAATTCTATCGTGCGGGATTCACGAATGACAACCACACGGATTTCGCCGGGATATTTGAGTTCATTCTCAATGCGGACGGCGATATCGCGGGCGATGTCTTTAGCTTCCAAGTCGTTTACTTCAGACGGAGTAACAAATATTCTTATCTCTCTGCCTGCCTGCAGGGCGTAAGCCTTCTCCACGCCAGGAAAAGAAGTAGCAATAGTCTCAAGTTCTCCAAGCCGTTTCAAATAATTTTCAACACTATCACGCCTTGCCCCCGGCCTTGCGCCAGAAATGGCATCGGCTGACTGGACAATATAGGACTCCAAAGTGGAGTAAGGATATTCTCCATGATGGGATTCCATCGCCCTTATTATTTTTTCGTCAGCTCCGAATTTCTGCAAAATTCTCCGGCCTATTTCTACGTGAGTGCCGGCGATTTCATGGTCTACCGCCTTGCCTATATCGTGAAGCAGAGCTCCGGCTTTGGCGACTGCCACGTTAGCGCCTATTTCTGCCGCCAGCATGCCGGCAATGTGGGACATTTCAATAGAATGTTGCAAAACATTTTGGCCGTAGGAGGTGCGGAAATGCAGTCTGCCCAGAATCGAAACAATTCTGGGGTCAAGATTGAAAACTTCACACTCATAAGCAGCCGCTTCGCCTTTTTCTTTTATTATTTTATTTATTTCCTGTTTGGCTTTTTCAACCATTTCCTCGATTTTGACCGGCTGTATCCTACCGTCGGCAATCAAATTTTCCAGAGCCACCTTTGCCACCTGCCTCCTGACGGAATCGTATGAAGAAATAGTAATAAGACCTGGCGTATCATCAACTATAATTTCAACCCCCGAAACTCTTTCAAAAGCTTTTATATTCCTCCCTTCCTTGCCTATTATTTTTCCTTTTATTTCGTCAGAAGGAATGGTAACGGTGGTGGAAAATACTTCGGAGGAAACAGAATTTGCCAGTCTCTGGATTGAAGCTGTCAGTATCTCTTTTGCCCTTGATTCTATTTTTTCGCTGCCGGCGTTTTCTAGTTTCTGCAGTCTCACCGTTATATCTTCCTCGTGTTTTCTCTCTATCTCCCTGAGTAAAACATCCTTGGCTTCCTCTTCCGTCAATTTTGATATTTTCTGCAGCTCCCCGTATTTTTCTTTTTCCAGTATTTCTGCTTTTTCTCTTATGGCCTTTACCTCGGAAACTTTTTCTTTAACCTGCTCGATTTCTTTGTCTATATCGAGCTGTCTCTTGTCCAAAAATTCCTCCTTCTTGATAAGGCGGTCTTCTGTTTTCTTTATTTTTTCTTCTTTCTCTTTAAATTCCGCTCTTGTTTCCTTTAAGGTCTCTTCAGCTTTGCTTTGGGCTTCCTCTGTTATCTTTTTGGCCTCTTCCCGCGCGTGAAGCTCCATCTGTTTGATGCGGAGCTCTACTGAACCGCGCTGGCCCAAAGAAATAATCCATCTCAAAAAGTAACCAAAACCGACACCAACTAAAGCAGCCAGGCCGGCGAGAAGCACTGCTAATTTTAATGACATATATTTTGCTGTAATTCCGCTTTAATTTGGAGCGGCGAGAGATTTGTGTCTGATTTTATTGGAAAATAAAGACATTTTTGGTTTGTTTGTCGCTAATCCTTCGCTGTTTGCCTAACGAAATTACTATAATTTAATGGTAATGCCACTATTATACAAAATCTGTTTGCGAAGTGCAAACTTAAAAAGGGCGCCAAACATTTCGGCGCCCTTTCCGGAAAGAGGAAACGGTTCTTGTTCTGCCCTTGCCCCAGCGTGATATTGGAGGAGGTACAATTATCCGTTTAGAGATCTTTTTGAATCTACCTTGTTTCCGGTTATTGCTTAGTCTGGCAGTGAAAAACTTTCCCTAAAAGAGTGCTGAAAATATCTTGTTCAAAAATTTTTAGCTCCTCAGTTGGGATATTTGTTGATTTTGCCAAATTTCCCAGTTCGCGCATAGTTGAATTGCTTATGCTCTTGCCATCTTTTAACAACTTTTGCAGCAGAACCTCATAGGCAATCTCATTACGCCGTTCGACAGATAATACTCCAGATTTCTCCAGTTCAATCGGAACAGTATCTACAGCTGTAAATCTCCAACCACAGAGCGACACTGTCGTAGTATAATAATCTTCGCTTTTACAACTGCCCATTCCTTCTACTTTTGCGCCCATCTTAGTGAGTTGGACAAGTGTGTCTAATTTCACAATTATGGGAGCATTGGGCTCAACAAAGCTGTATTTGGCAGCTTTGATTACTTCCCCGAACGTTTCTGGCGTGATAAACATATCACACCTCCTTTCTGGGAAGAATTATGGGAAAATTAAGTTAAAAGTCAAGCCGGTTTACAATATTTTGTCTACTATTCCGTATTTTTTGGCCTCTTCGGCGGTCATAAAAAAGTCACGCTCGGCGTCGTTTTCTATTTTAGTGAGCGGCTGTCCCGTATTTTCAGCAAGCATTTTGTTCAAGTTCTCTTTGGTTTTCAAAATATGTTTTGCTGTGATGGCAATGTCCGTTGCTTGGCCCTCAGTACTGCCCATCGGCTGGTGAATCATCACTTCGGCATTCTTTAAAATAAATCTTTTGCCTTTTGTTCCGGCTGAAAGTACGAGAGCGGCGCCGGAAGCGGCGATGCCGACACAAAAGGTGGAAACATCTGGCTTTATGAATTTCATCGTATCTACTATCGCTAAAGTAGAAGTGACAGACCCGCCGGGGGAGTTGATATAGAGGGATATTTCTTTTTTTGAATCCTCGGATTGCAAGAAAAGCAATTGGGCGATAATAAGGTTGGCCATGGTGTCTTCGATTTGACCGCCCAAAAATATAATCCTGTCTTTCAAAAGCCGTGAATAAATATCATAAGCGCGCTCGCCCTGGTGAGTTTTTTCAATGACCGTCGGGACCAATATTGAATTTTGCGTATTGTTTTTCATAGACTGCAAGTATAGCAGATTTCTATGAATTTTCAAGCAGCTTTAACACCTCCTGATTTAGGAGAATGGTAGAAACATAGATGCGGGCATCTGTTTCGGAGGCTTTGGGATAGAGCTTCAAAACTTCTTTAGTCTCGTTTTCCAGAATCTCTTTATTTAACTCTATCTTTTCCACTTCGGCTATTTTGTTGAATATAAGCTGTAGCACGGCCTTCTTTTCGGAATTTTCTCTCAGATCTTTTTTTAAATCATCCTCGCTTTTCTTGGTGTGCAGAAGATAATCCTCCCATTCGGTTCCCATTCTTTTGACATCATCTTTCATCTGGGCCAGAGATTTTTCTGTCTCGCTCTCAATTAAAATTTCCGGCAAATCGACTTTCATATTTTTTAGGAGTTCTTCCATTATAGCCGCTTTTTTCTTTTCCGCATTTCTGATTTTCTTCTCTGTTATAATATTTTCTTTCACTTTTTCTCTGAGCTCGCTCAGATTTTTGAAATTACCGGCAGATTTGGCGAACTCATCATTTAACTCTGGCAAATCCTCGTCTTTAATCTCCGGGTGATTATGGCTTTTTTCTTCGGGATGAGCCGTGTGCCAGTCATAGTGTGCTTTATTTTTTCTTATTTGGAGCAAAACATCCTCTACTTCTTTCTCGCCCGCCATAGTTTCGGCGGGGGCTGGGCTTCGTTGCTTATTTATATCGGTTGCTATCTTTTTATAGTCCGGCAACTCAAGCTCCGGTATTACTGCAAAAATTGCCTTAAATTCCACAGGGTTGCCTATGGCCAACTTGGTGACGGAGATTTGAGGACGGCCGATAATCTCCAATTTTTCCTGTTCTATTATCTTAGGGAAGTGCTCTTTTAGAAGAATATCAACAGTTTCCTCAAGAATTTTAGCCTCGCCAACTTTTTCTGTGACAATGTTTTCCGGTACGTGGCCTTTTCTAAATCCTGGAATTTCCAGAGACGCGGAAAATATTTCTATCGCCTTTTTTCTCGTAGACGCCAAAAAATCGGCAGGGAGTGTCGCTTCCATCTCCACTTCCGACTTTGGCAGTTTTTTTATTTTAACTTCGTATAGCACCTCGCCAGTCTAACTGAAAATTCTCATCACTGCAACTCTGCCTCAACGGCGGCGGCACCTTGGTCGAGATTATCTAAATTGGTGGAGTTTAGGTCGTTTTCTATTGAAGATAAATCATCCGAACTGCTTTGCTTATTGAGAGATTCGGCTACGGCATCACCCCGTGGTTCTGCTGGCGGCACATAAGGCAGTTGGGCAGACCTTTCTTTGAGGAAATACAAACTTCCTATAATTATAAGGGCCAGTATGACAACAACCGCAACAAGGGGGCCGATTGACGATTTTTTCTCTGGCTGGCTCTGTATCGGAGGCATTTGGTTTGGGTTAAATGTGTCCATTTTTTTATTTAATTAAAAATTATAAAATCTGCAAAATTATTTTTAAATTTAATCGTCAGTGTCAGTAGTTGTGGCGGTGGAAGTTGCCGCAGGAGAGTTTCTCAGCTTATTATCGCCCGGTTTCAGGTTATTTACAACATCTACTAAGGCGGCATGGGCATCTCTCAGGTCTTTTTTGGCTTTCTCAATCTGTGTTTTGACATTTTTGAAGGCCTCTTTTATCATGCTCGCAGTTGTGGAAGCTGTGGTTGAAGCGACACTGGTCGCTGGAATAACTGCGATGAAAGCAATACTTGATTTGGCCGTCTCAATTTTGACTTTGGCGGCAGCCAAAAGCTCTTTTGCCCTCGACTCGTCAATGTTTCTAGATTCTATTTTGGCGATTCTTGACTCTATTCTCTGAACCAGTACATCGAAGCGGTTTACAACCGCCTCAAATCTCTCGATTACGTTCTGAATGAACTGATTAGTTCGTTCCAAAATTTTGTCTACCACATTTTGCCTCCTTTCCTGCACGGAATTTTTCACGGCATCTTTCCTTGCCTCCAGGTTATCTTTTATGGTATTTATTTTTTGCTCCACTTTTCCTTTTGTTTCTGGATTGTTACCGGGCCCCGTTGTTTCCGCGAAAGATACAACCGGTAATACTCCGAGTAAAACAACAACCAGAAGTGATAATAATTTGTTTTTCATACATAATAATTAATTATAAACACTCACGACTGAATGTTTAGATTCTATCACAAAATAAAAAATAAGTTTTTTATTCCGCCACCTCCAGCTCTTCCCCTTTGGTTGATTTTATGTCAATTCTCCAGCCGGTAAGTTTGGCCGCGAGGCGCACGTTTTGGCCGCCTTTGCCGATGGCCAAAGATTGCTGATCTTCGGAAACTACCACGATTGCCTCTCTTTTTTCTTCGTCTATTTCTACGGAGACTGTTTTGGCAGGGGATAGGGCGTCTTCTATGAATTCAGCCGGATTTTCCGACCACTCTATAATGTCTATTTTTTCTCCGCCGAGCTCGCTGGTCACCGTGGCCACTCTTACACCTCTCTGGCCAACTAAGGAGCCAACCGGGTCGATGTAATTGTCGTTTGAAACAACGGCCACTTTGGAGCGCGAACCGGCCTCTCTGGCTACTGATTTTATTTCTATAGCGCCGCTTCCAAGTTCCGGAGCTTCATTTTCAAAAAGTTTTACCAAAAAACGCGGATGGGAACGGGAAAGGCGGAGAGCCACACCTTTAGGACCGTCTTCAACCCTGTATAAATATGCCCTGACTCTTTCGCCCTGACTGAATCTCTCGCCGGGTATCTGCTCTTCGTAAGGCAAAATGCCGACGGCTCTGCCGACATCCACAAATATATTACCTCTTTCAATTCTCTGGACAGTGCCGGTGATAATATCTCCTTCCCGTTCTCCGAATTCTTTAAGCACGGAATTTCTTTCTGCCTCTCTTATTTTTTGCACAATAACCTGCTTGGCTGTTTGGGAAGCAATGCGCCCGTAATCTCCCTTTGATTCAAGGGGGAAGACGATCTCATCTCCCACCACTGCCCCCTTTTTTATTTTCTGGGCATCGGGAAGCAAAATATGATGTTCCGGATTGAAGAGCACTCTATCATCGTCTTTTTCCTCCGCTGTATCAAGAGCGCCTTCCAAATCTTCCTTGTTCATAAATACTTTTGAATCATCTACTACGACTTTTATCTGGTTCATTTCCACCGAGCCGATGCGCAAATCAAACTTGGCGCGGATTATTTGTCCGCGCTTGCCGTATTCTTTTTTGTAGGCGGTGGCCAAAGCCATCTCAATAGCCTCAATAACTTTGTCTTTTGGAATACCCCGTTCTTCTTCCAGCTGGTCAAGGACCGAGTTTATAACCTTTAAGTCAAACATGTTTTTTAAATTATTCTAATTATTCTAAAATTTGAACTAAAAAATCCGCTTTCGAGCGGAATTTCTATCTTTCAGTATCGCCAGATATCATATACCCAAGGCAATAAACAGTCAACCCCCACGCTTAATTTAAGTGTGGGGGTCAAGCACTTTTCCACTTTGTCTTTAATATCTTTTTAAACTATAATTTTAGGTATGAACGAACAATCTCCACAAAAAGAGATAAATCCAAATTGGCCATTGGATCAGAAACAAAATCTGGCAGATTTTTATGAAAAGAACAAAGCGGAGTGGGAACTCCCTAAAAATTCCTCAGAAGAAAAACCTCCGGAGCCGAAAGAAGAACCAAAAGCTGCGGAACGGATTGTTGAGGAAGCAGGCGAGAATGCGAGTATTCCCGACCAAACTCAAACTGAAGTTAAAAGTGAAAGCAAACTGGGGATGGACCCCAGTCTCTATGGAAAGAATTATGTTGCAGATATGAGCGGTAGTGATATTGAACGTCATCAGCCTGATAAGGAAAAACTAGGCGATAATAAGTTAGAAGAGCTAGAGGAGAAGAAAAAATTAGGGGAAGCATTCAATGTTAAAGATAAGCGTGACTCGAGTTGGCTCGAAACTCCTGCGAGTCCTGGTTCTGTCGAGGAAAGTTATCACGTAATGGTCGAGCCAGATGGTAAGAAGACCAGCATGGACAATTCTGAATTTGCGACATCGCGTAAACTGACAACAGAAGCAGAGGAAAAACAAAGAGAGAAAATATATCAGGCAGAAAAAGAGGGGACCGGTTTCAGAGTCGAAGACTATCGCAGTGAGGAAGCGAAGAAGGTTTTTTCTTTTCTTAATCCGGAAGAAAAGCCTGAACAGACAGGAATTGTGTCAGAATCGACTCCGGTCTCGGAATCACCAGCAAAATCGGCAGGAGCTGAACCAAAAGTGGAATCGCAAGAGCCAACCTCGGTTCCGATTACGCCAGAAGGAAATGAGTCGAACAAAGAAAAACTTATTATTGGTCCAGAGGAGGTCAAAAAAGCTATTGCTTCCCAGATAGAGGGAATGGCAAAACTTGAAAAATTAAATCTTTCGGAAATACCTGAAGGATTGCAATTAGAAGCGGAACTTAATGCCGGGCTGAGCGGTGGAAAAATTTCAATGAGTGGAAAAATAGTGAACGCTGAAAACGGAATCGCTATCCGTGATTTAAATATTGAAGCCCGGGATTATGTCAGATCAATAATTACAGAAGACCTCTCTCGTTTTACTTCCGCGATTAAAGCTTACTTTGAGAAACAAAATAAAAATAAAAAACCTGTATCTAAAATACAAATCATTGGCCCAAACTTGGAAGTTGAATTTGAGAATATTACACGCTCCAAAGAAGGCCGAAAATTTAATATTGGAGCAAAAATTAAGGGGTGGTACGGAAAACTGGACAACCTGACGAAACGAACAGTTCTTGCCGGAGTGGTGGAGATTAAACAACCGGAAAATATCACAGCTGAGGAAGAACATAAAAAATCGGTAAGAGAGTCTGTAAAAAATGTTGAAGCAAACTCCGGAGCCAAGATTTTAGCGGAGTTTTCTGGAACAGGGGTTCCTGAAAAGAAACCAAATCCCGCTCTTGATCAAAATAGAGTACCTCCAAGAAAAGGTTTAGAATCTACGGTGACAGCAGCTGCTCCTGAATCTGTCAGCCCAGTAGCCACTCCCGAACCTATTAATCCGGCAGCTGTGCCAATAGAGGGGATATATCTTAATCCGTCCGTGCTTAAGTGTGAAGCAAAAGAAGGGGATTCATTGTGGGAAATTTTAAGAAAGGTTTTAGAAGAAATGTTTAAAAGCAAAAAATAAATGACCAGCTTAAACGATCAATTTGAAAACATGACCCCCGCGCAAAAAGCGTTTGTTTTGAACATGCTTGTGAACAAAGTGCTTAAAAATCCAAAAAAGTATGGATTGGGCGGGGATGGGGTTTTAAGAGTCGGAGACAGATTGGATTTTACGGGACTTTTTGAAAATGTGGAAGAAATAAAATCAATTTTAGATAAAGCAAAACAAACCATTGTTGAAGGCGGCCCTCAGGAAAAATTAATTCTTGCCAATAACGAAAAAATTGCCGGCTGGGTAAAAGAAAATCCTGATGCAAAGCTTGCCAATAATCAGGTACCCAATATTTTAGGCGATAAACCAAAAACAGAAAGCGTGCCTGAATTGAGACCGGAAATTCCGGCTGAAAAAATTGACAGGCCGGAAATTCCTTCGGAAAAAACTGACGAGATTATTAAAGAGCAAATACAGGAAGAAATAAAAAAGGCTGAAGAAAGAATTGCTGAACTTGAGAAAAATAAAAAACCCGAGGCTGCTCCAGCTAAAAATGAAACAATCTCGGCTAATATAATACCACCAACTCCACCGAGAATAGAAAGGACGTTCTCTTCCGACAGAATAACCCAGATGACCGAAACGGCAATTGAAACAGCGTTTAACGAAGAGATAGATAAAATATACGGCTCCAGAAAATTTTTAAGAAAAGTTGACGGAGTAAACAGCCCGGAATGGGTATTTATGAACAGGCTTTCTGCAAAAGAAGTGCTACAATATGCGAGGAAAGACAGCCTGTCAAAACTTTCAGTGAATACAGAAATCCTGGATAAATCGGCCAAACACCAGAAGTTTATAAACACAATGATTAGCCATATAAGAGAAGCGGGAAATGATTTTGAACCGTATGAAAACGAAAAAGTTGGAGATTTTTTCAAGCGTCTTGGCGGTTTTGTAATGAAAAAATATACCCCTTCTCATCAAGGAGACCGGTTAAGGCTGGCGGCATAAATAAAAAATAATGAATGAAGAATTTAATAAAAAAATAATCAAAGATTTCGGACTCGGAAATATGGATTCAAGAGAACAAGAGAGAATGAT
>Ga0315273_10005962_pt1 | contig 15116 bp, 12 predicted proteins | sample YL17G02_0_MG_FD_205753 | JGI IMG/M metagenome (GOLD analysis project Ga0315273, IMG submission 205753) | Sediment microbial communities from Yellowstone Lake, YNP, Wyoming, USA - YL17G02_0 | ecosystem: Environmental > Aquatic > Freshwater > Lake > Sediment | place: USA: Wyoming | collected...
CCATCAGGAACTCAACGCCATGATCTTTCAGCGAAATAGGGTAGGGATCTGCGATACTCACTACACGAATGGACCGAACCCCGAGCTCGAACCCCCCCGGCGAACGAGGCTCTTTACGCAACTGCCCCGTAACTTCAAGAGAAGACTCTTGGGTGAGAGTTTCAAATTGTGCAAACGCCTCCTCATTACAGTCCCCCTTAAAAAGAATGGCCTGCATGAGGCCTGTGCCATCACGAAGGATCAGAAATTTAATTTTTCCTGAGCTTCTCTTATTATAAACCCATCCCTTCACAGTGACGGTTTGACCGTCAAACTGCGCAGAGTTCTCAATATAAAATCGATCAGTACTCATAAAATTTCCTTAAAAACCAAAAATTCCCTTAAAAACTAGCAACAAATTGCGCAAGAGTTCGGACATAAGCTCCGCTTGCACCCCGTTTAGGATAATAAGAGTGGTGAGATAAATTCCAGGCAGTAGCCGCGATATCTAGATGCGCCCACAATGTGCCCTTCCTGATAAACTGCTTCAAGAAAATCGCGCCTCGAATCGTTCCGCCATAAGAGTCATTCGCAGAATTTTTCATATCAGCGACATCCGACTTGAGATCATCAAAATATTCGTCATAAAGGGGGAGTTCCCAAATTTTCTCACCGCTCGACTCACCCGCTCCTCGAACGGCATCAATTAAGCTCGAATCATTGCCTAAGATACCGCAGCATTGTTTACCCAGCGCAATTGAAACGGCCCCCGTTAAAGTGGCAACATCCACAATCGCATCGGGTTTCAAGTCCTGCACATAATCCAATGCGTCTGCTAAAATCAAACGACCTTCGGCATCCGTGTTGATAATTTCCACCGTCTTGCCACTTCTGGAAGTCAAAACATTGCCTGGCTGAATTGCATTTCCATCGGGCATGTTTTCGCAGAAAGCCATAACCGCCACTACACGATTCGGCACCTCCCAGCTCGAAGCCAGAAGCATGGCCCCCATCACCGTGGCTGCTCCGCTCATGTCGTGCTTCATGTCTTCCATTTTCATGGAGGGCTTGATTGAAATTCCTCCGCTATCAAAAGTCACACCTTTACCGACCAGGGCCAGGGTCTTGGGATTTTTAACTCCCTTGGGTGAATACTCTAGAACTACAATACGGCTCTCTCGCTCCGCCCCTTGTCCTACCCCAATGAAGAGTCCCATTTTCTCGCGTAAGGCATCCTGCTCGGTCAGGATTTTACATTTCATGCCGTACTGTTTAGCTAATTTTTTGGCCTCATTGGCATAATAGACTGGGGTTCCATAATTGGAAGGTTGATTGGACCAATCCCGGGCCACATTCACGGCCTCTCCGACGGCCGTGACTTGAGCTAATTCGAGCTCGAGCTGAGCTTTGAGATTTTTGTCTTGAGTCACGAAGAGGATTTGAGATGGGCCTAGGGGTTCCACTTGCTTTTTGGTCTTGTACTTTGTGAACTGATAGGCGCTAAGGATGAGGCCTTCGGCGAAGGCGCGGAGGAGGCGGGCCCGATTCGCTTCTTTAATCCCAGACAAGCCAGCCCCAGACAAGCCAGAAACAAAGCTATCCACCTCAACGGCAACCTCTCGACATTTTTCAGCGACGAGCTTGCCCCAAGCAATCCCCCCGGCAACCCGGGCTTTTTCCTCGGTCAATTCGTTTGCTAGGCCCATACCCAGTAAGAGAGCCTGATCAGCCCCTTTTGACCTCGCGCCAGATATTCCTGATTGGGCAAACCGGAGAAACTGAACGGCCCCATGCTTTGCGTCAAAGACTTCTGCCTTGCGCAGTTTTTCGACCGCATGGCTATAAACCCCTTTCGGAGAAATCGCTTTTTTGGTGGAATCTTGAAATACTGCACAAATGTCACAAATATTTGAGTCAATTCCGGCGGCAGATGATAGTCGAGCTTCTAATAATGGTAATTTATTCATGATAGGTCTTTGCCCTTTCGATAACTTTCATTAACATAGGGCCTGAATATGTTGAAGCGGTATCACCACATAATTGGCGGCATTTTTCGAGCAGTCGATGCTCTGGTCATTGGATTAGCTTGGTTGTGCGCGTATGGTTTGCGATTCTACCTTCCGCTGATCGAAGTCACCAAAGGATTTCCTCCTTTCGAGACGTATGCGGCCCTCTGCCCACTGGTGGTGGCGCTTTGGATGATGGTTTTTTCCTATATGCGGGTTTACCAATCGAAACGCATGCTTCGACGGACCGATGAGGCTTTTTTAATTTTCAAGGCCCACGGGATTGCGATGCTTTTATTTATTACGATCACCTCGCTCGTCAGTGAATATCGATACTCCAGGGCCGTCATGGTTTGTTTTGGCGGCTTGGGGGCAGTTTCTCTGATTGTCTTGCGGTTGTTTCTAAGAAACGGCCTGAGAGAAGCGAGGAAAAGAGGATTTAATTTAAGGCATGTCTTAGTACTTGGAGAAGGGGGAGCCCTCGAAACCCTGCTTCAGAGAATCGATAAATTTCCAGAGCTCGGATTTCGGATTCAAGGAGTGCTTACCCACGAAAGCTCCAAGGCACTGAGCGTGCAGGGCAAACCCGTCATCGGCCACTTTGGGCAAATCAGGGAATGGGTACGAAAAACGAATCCAGACCAAGTCCTCCTAGCTTTACCTAGAAGCCAGTACGCCGATCTCGAAAGAATCTTGGAGCTACTCAAAGATGAAACCATGGAAATTCAACTGATCCCGGATATTCACGAATATATTACTCTAGGCTGTGCGGTCGAAGATTTTGATGGTCTACCTATCGTCAACCTGAATGATTCACCCTTGAGCGGCTGGGGATCTCTCGCCAAAAGAGTCACAGACATCCTCTTGTCGTCCGTAGCGCTATTGGTTCTTTCCCCTTTCATGATCCTGATCGCCCTGGCCATTAAAGTTTTCACGCCAGGACGGGTTTTCTACAAACAGGAACGGATGGGTTTAGACGGCCGAAATTTTAGGATGATAAAATTCCGCTCCATGAATGTAAACGCAGAGGCGTCATCCGGCGCGATCTGGGCCCAGCCCAACGACCAGCGAAGAACGCAGCTGGGAATATTTCTCCGTAGCACCAGCCTGGATGAACTCCCTCAACTTTGGAACGTTCTGCGAGGGGACATGTCCCTGGTCGGCCCTCGACCTGAGCGCCCTATTTTCGTGACCCAGTTTAGGGAAGAAATTCCAAATTACATGCTTCGTCACAAGGTAAAAACAGGAATTACCGGCTGGGCACAGGTCAATGGCTGGCGAGGTAACACGTCCCTGGATCGCCGAATCGAATGTGATTTGTACTACATCCGCAACTGGTCCTATCTCCTCGATCTGAAAATTATTCTTCTGACACTTTGGAAAGGTCTGATCAATAAAAATGCTTATTAGTCTGAAGCCCAAGAAATTTGACCTCTACATTATATCTGAAGTTTTCAGTGCATTTTTCGGTTCCTGTGTTTTTGTCCTATTCATTCTTTTAATGTTTCAGGCATTAAGGTTGGCTGAATTTTTCATCGTCCACGGTGCATCGGCCTACTTATTGGGAAAAATGACCTTTTTCATGGCCATTTCAATCTTACCTTCGGCTTTTCCTTTGTCATTTTTACTGGGAGTCCTGATCGCCTTTAGTCGACTCTCCATGGACAGCGAACTCGTTGCCATGAAAGCTTGCGGAATAGGCATTGCCCGCATGGCTCTTCCCGTGGCTTTGATTGGGGTGGTCGTCGCGATTTTTTCTATCATCCTCAACATCAAATGGGTGCCTTGGGGTGAAATGGAATTTAAAAAAACCCTGATCAAATTGGGCAATACAAAGATCGTAAGCGATATCAAAGAAGGCACCTTCAATTCAGGATTTTTTGACCTCCTAGTCTTCGCGGACAAAGTCGACACCAAGACCAATCGTATGCAACGGGTTTTTATCTATGATGAAAGGGAGTCCAAAAATCCCATGGCCTATGTGGCGCGCGAAGCAGAAATCGTCACGGTGAAAACCACGAAGGACCTTGGGGCCGCAATCATGCTTCGACTTTTTGATGGGAGCACCCACCACAACACCCTGGAAACCCATACCTACGAAAAAATGGACTTTTCAATCTATAATCTTTATTTACAAATTAGTGAAGGTGCGGACACGACCATGATGAAGCCTCACATGATTCCCCAAGCCACCCTTATTAAAAACATCAAGGACAACCCGATTACCTCTTATGAAGGAAGGGAGTTTCGGGGAGAGTATTGGCGACGATACGCGACAGCCCTCAGCCCCCTCGTTTTTGTCCTCTTGGGGATTGGGTTTGGCACTTTCAGATACCGCACCGCGAAAACGGGAGCAATCCTGACGGGATTCATGATCTTGACGTTTTACTGGATCTTACAAACGTCAGGTACTGCGGCACTCCAACGCGGCTCGTTATCGCCTTTTGTGGCAATGCAGTTGCCCAATTTTATTCTACTCATTCTTGGTATTTATAGTTTTCGTCGGGCGGCTTGGTAGCGGGACTGAAACAGACGGCCTTTGTATTAAATAAGAATTGTAAACTTCTAACCCGCCTCATCTTAACATTTCCCGATACTGGCACCCAATAAGGGTTTGTGGATAACTTTTACACAAATTACAAAAAATGACGAAATTAGGCAAATTACCCCCATAAATTCAAATAGATACACCATGTGGATAACTCGTATAGTTCGTGTGGATAACTTTATAAGGAGCCGCATCTTAGGTGATTAAATTAATCCGATAATGCCGCTTTGGCTCCTATGGCTAAATGACCCCGTCTTCGGAAGTGGGGTCGGGAGTCTTAGGTAATTGTTCATGCTCTCGAAAAGGAGACTCCATCTTATTAGACTTTTGCCATGGAAAAACGAATAGTGCCCCCCCCCCTTGCTGCACCGATTGGTTTTTTTCGCTACTCATTAATTTAGAACCATGACTGTTGTAATTAAACTTGACGGACTTAGAATTAGAAACCTGAACACTGACTATTTCTTTGGCTCTGAGAACCAGAGAATTTCCTTTGCGAATGATAAATTGCCGAATGGGTCGATTATCGACTTTATAACGCACCCAGATATCAGCCAATACTTTAAATATCACCTTTTGATGGATTTCTAAGGACTTAAGTGCAAGACCGGAATCCAAAGGGTCGGCGGGATTGGGTTCTTCAACACTCTCTTGAGAAGAAGAGGTCTCCTGGGTCCCTTCTTTCACTTCAGGGGGTTTTGTAGTCTCTAAAATGCCGAGGGCCTTGGGCAGCACTTTGTCTTCGGGAGCTTTCTCCGAAGGCATCGCGATCCCACCTGTCTCCTTCGTTAAATCGGAAGAGGGGATCAAAAGAGAGGGTGCGGGAGGCAATAAGCCCAAAGAAGCTACACCACTCGTAGTTGAACCCGGCGTAAACCGAGTCAAGGTGGAAACAGAATTCCCCAGTTTACTGTCAGGAAGAAGCAGTTCCATTCCTGGCCCATGTGCCGCACGGAGCTTATCCACATGCGAAACCCTTGAATGATGAAATGAAGGCTTAAGAAAAATAATCGCCACTCCGCCCACCAGCACAAAACCGAACATCCCTACCAAAAGCAACGTACGACTCTGTTGTTCACCGTCACGCTTTTCAAAGGCATAACCACTATGCCCGGCCTCTCGGTTGGGCCGCTCGCTCGCCTTGCTATTAATATAATCATCAAATCGGGCGAGGAGGTCCTTGGAATCCAAGCCAATAAACCGGCAGTAGGACGTTACAAATCCTCGGATAAAAGGCTTAGCTGGCAACTCAGAGTAATGATCCGCCTCGAGCGCATGAAGAGTACGAACTCCCACCTTAGTCGCCGAAGCAACCTGCTCTATTGTAATTCCTCTTAATTCTCGCTCGTATCTTAAAAATTCGCCTAGGCTAACATCTTTTTGCAATGCCATTGATTCTCCACTTATGCTCAGCTTTTGCTCATTTATGGAAGATATTTCAAATGATCCATAGCCTGCTCCGCAACTTGAGTATTAGGGTAACGCTTTTGAATCTCAAGAAAAGTTTTTTTTGCTTCCTGATATTGCCTATCTTTTTGATAGGCTAAACCCAGTGCAAGCATTCCATCCTTAAATTTAGCACATAATTTTCTTGTGGAACTATCGTATTCCTTGATCGCAGCAGAGATTTGGGACTCCTTCAGTCGAATATGTCCTAGATAATAGTGCGCAATACAAGATCGTCCGGGCGCATCTAGTACGGCGTGGTCAAAATATTTGGCTGACTCGTTAAAATCATTTTTTCGATATTTAAGAATTCCTAAATTCGTCCAGGCTTTGTAAGTATCATTATAAAGTGGGTCGTTTGCCGCTTGACTGAGGGGTGCTATGGCTTCTTCATATTTCCCGGCTTCCAGCAGAAGTTTTCCCAAAGTATTTTTGGCGTCAGAATAGGTAGGTTTCAATTCAACCGCCTTACGGCCTGCTTGAATTGCAGTATCCAAATCATGTTTTACATAATATGCGAGAGCTTTGGTATGGTAAAGCTCAGGAAGACTTGTATCTTCGGATTCGGCTCTGGCAAGTGCCTGAAGAGCAGAAGTAGGATCTCCTTCTACTAACGCGCCATTCGCAATTTCCACAAACATTCTTGCTCGATCCACCTGAGTCAAAACTTTGGGCGCAGGCCCTCCAGTCGCACAGCCCGGAAGAAGCATCAGTAGACTCAAGACTTGAAAATAGAACGCTTTAGAATTTGCCATTCCTCTAACGTAGAAGGCAATTCCTCCGCTGTCAAAGAACTCTGGTAGAAACAATTAAAGCAACCGACTCAATATGCGAAGTCTGAGGAAAAAGATCGATCAACATCACTTTTTCGAGCCTCCAACCTCTGTTTACCCATTTCGATAAATCACGGGCCCACGAGTCCGGATCGCAGCCCACTGCAACCAGACGTTTCACGCCTAAACTTTCTACCGCCGTAGCGATCACGGGCAATTGTGCTTTCAAACCCGCCCTAGGCGGATCTAGGATTGCGCTGATCTTGCCCCGCGGAGACCTTTTTTGGAGCTTCAAGGCCGCCACCCGGTGGGTCAGCCAACGATCCACGGAGGATCGATGAAACTGTAAATGTCTAGGCACGCTCGGAGGACGAATCGGGGGAGTCCCGAGATCCACACAATGGATTTCATGGCTTTGATTCGCTAAAGAAAGGCTTAGATTTCCAGAGCCCCCAAACAAATCATATAAAACATCGTTCTCAGGCAAAACGGAGGCTACCCATTTTTTCAACTTTTCGTTCTGTCCATCATGGACCTGCCTGAAACCTTCCGCAGAATGGGGAGCATTCCATACTTTTCTGACCCTGCCTCCTGGCAAGACCTCTACTTCGACCTTATAGGGCTTAAAAAACTTCGCCCCCTCAGCCCGAGTCTCCTCCCAGCCCTCATTAATTTCCGGCCTCGCAATAAAACATCGATCTGCCGCGATCAGCTCCTGAGACCCCGACTTAAAAAAACCCAGCTCCTGGCCCATTCCTCGAAGTTGAACACGATTTCGGTAGTCCCAAATCTCTACCGCCGGGATCAGCTCAGGCGCGTTTGGCAATTCCAAGCCCGCTCTCTGGAGTGCCTGTAAAACCCCTTTCACCTTCGTATCCCATTGAATCACATAAGGAAGATGCTGCCACTGACATCCCCCACATTTTCCAAAAACGGGACACCGTGCGGCCTGCCGATCCGCAGATGGCTCTAAGATTTCTAAAATCTCGGCATGAGCATAATTCTTGTGGGTTTCTACAATTCGGACTCGAACGGAGTCTCCCGGGGCAGTAAAGGGGATGAACACCACACGGCCTTCTGCATCCTTGGCCACGCCAGCGCCTCCCCTTGCGAGGTCAGTTACTTTCAATATAAATTCATTCTCCATGAAAACTCCGCAATGTATTCTTTCCCATTCTCTCTTAGTCTGGTAATTTGCGCCCAAACTATGTCAAAGAATATACGCAATTTTTGTATCATTGCCCACATTGATCACGGCAAATCGACTTTAGCTGACCGCCTCCTCGAACGCACAGGGACGGTCACTAAGAGAGAAATGGAAGCTCAGATCCTCGATAGCATGGATATCGAACGAGAGCGAGGGATCACGATCAAGGCTCAAAGCGCTCGACTCAACTACAAGGCCAAAGACGGGCAGACCTATATTTTAAATTTGATCGATACGCCGGGTCACGTAGATTTCACCTATGAAGTCTCTCGCTCTTTAGCGGCTTGTGAAGGCGCCATCCTCGTCGTGGACGCCTCTCAAGGAGTGGAAGCCCAGACGCTTGCCAATGTATTTTTGGCTCTGGAAATCAATCTTGAGGTCTTCCCCGCAGTCAATAAAATTGATTTACCTTCTGCGGACCCCGAGAAAGTCCTTAAAGAAGTGGATGAAATGATCGGCATGGTCGATACTTCCCGCGCCGTGCTCTGTAGCGCCAAGTCGGGAATTGGCATTGATGACATTTTAGAGGCTGTGGTTAAATATTTTCCTGCCCCGAAGGATGCTGACGAAGAGCCCTTGCGGGCATTGATCTTTGATAGCTGGTATGACCCTTACCAAGGCGTTATCGCATTGGTCCGCGTATTTGAAGGCCGCATTTCCAAGGGGACCAAAATCAAGTTATTCCATGTCGGCAAGGAGTTTGAGACCCAACGTGTGGGCGTGTTCACCCCGAAATTCACCGACGTGGATTCCATCGCCAGCGGCGAAGTGGGAGCCATTGTCTGTGGCATTCGAGACGTACGGGACATGAAGGTCGGCGACACTATCATGGATTTTCTAAATACGACTCAGCAACCTTTGGATGGCTTTAAAGAAGTCAAACCCATGGTGTTCTGCGGCGTTTATCCCATCGACGCAAATGAATATAATGACCTGAAAGAGGCGCTGGAGAAGCTCCGTCTGAATGACTCCTCCATAAGCTGGGAACCGGAAACTTCGAGTGCGCTCGGCTTTGGTTTTCGTTGCGGGTTTCTGGGGCTCCTCCACATGGACGTTGTTCAAGAAAGACTGGAGCGCGAGTACAATCTGAACTTGATTACAACGGCACCCTCGGTCCTCTACCGGGTGACCCAAACCGATCACACCGTCACGATGGTGGATAATCCTTCCAAGCTGCCGGATCAAACCCGAATTGAGAGTATCGAAGAACCTTACATTCGACTCACCGTCCACATGCCGGCTGAGTTCGTGGGGGTTGTCATGGCCCTCTGTAACGATCGCCGCGGCACTCAGGAAAAACTCGACTATGTCACCAAAGATCGAGTGGCCCTGATTTATCTGATGCCTCTGAACGAAATGGTTTTTGATTTTTACGATCGCCTCAAAAGTGCAACCAAGGGTTACGCCTCGATGGACTATGAACTCATTGATTATCGGCCTGCCAACTTGGTAAAACTTGATATTTTAATTAATTCTGAACCTGTGGACGCTCTTTCTCTTATTATTCATCGGGACAAGGCCGCCTACCGGGGCAGGGAATTGACAAAAAAAATGAAGGAACTCATTGATCGTCAGATGTTTGAGATCTCCATCCAAGCGGCAATTGGCTCAAAGATCGTGGCGCGCGAAAGTATCTCGGCTCTCCGAAAAAATGTCACCGCCAAATGTTACGGCGGCGATATCTCCAGAAAACGAAAACTCCTGGAAAAACAAAAAGAGGGGAAAAAGAGAATGAAGCAGATCGGAAATGTGGAAATTCCCCAAGAAGCTTTTTTAGCGGTTCTTAAGGTGGACTAGCCTTGAAATACGCGACTAAAAAAATCCTACGAGATTACACAGCAACAGTCTTGATCGCGGTTGGCCTGGCCATGCTCATTCGAACTTACGTGGTTGAAGCCTACCGGATTCCCAATCAATCGATGAAGCCCGCGCTTTTGGCCGGTGATACGATCTTTGTGGCCAAATGGCCCCAGAAGCTGAACGGTGTGGTTCTCCCCGGACGGGGTGATCTAGTCGTATTTAAAACCCCGGGCAAGGGTCCTGATGCGATCCGCCGCGTGGTGGGGCTGCCGGGGGATAGCGTGGAGCTGAGGAGGGGGCGTCTGTTCCTGAACGGCGTTTCATTAGTGGTTTCTGGACTGGTTCCTGGACCGCCCCCTGGATTTGTTACTCAGCGGGTTACCCAAGAGAAAACGGCACCCCTCCCCTGTTTTCGGGAGGCAATAGCCCAAAACGTGGAATATCAAATCTGCGAGGATAGCCCTTTGCTGCCTGACTTCGGTCCGGAAAGAGTCCCCAACAATTCCGTTTTCGTCCTCGAGGACTCTCGAACAATCACGCAACAAAAGCCGGTCCGGGGAATTATTCCAGTGGCCGCCATTCAGGGAAGGGCGCTTTGGATCTGGTTATCCATTGAAGACACCGCCCCATTCAGCTGGCTGCCGCGATTTCGAATGGACAGAATGTTTCGACATATTTAACACTATTTCACCGTAGAGAGTCTGATTTTAAGTCAGTTAAAGGGAGCACAAATGGTCAAGCCAGCCAATAAATTAAGAGTGTTAATCAAGAATGGTAGAATTATTGATCCTTCACAAAATCATGATGCTCTAGGAGATCTCCTCATTGAAGATGGCAAAATCGCTGCCATGGATGCTCCCGGCAAAATTCCAGAAACTCGGGATGGGCGTACTGCCTCTGTGATCGACGCTGAAGGATTATGGGTGCTCCCGGGATTAATTGATATCCACGTTCATCTCCGCGAGCCGGGCTTTGAATACAAAGAAACAATTGAGACGGGCGGGAAAGCCGCAGTGGCGGGCGGATTCACCTCAGTTGCCTGCATGGCCAACACTCTGCCGGTGAACGATAATATCCAAACCACCGTGTTTATTCGAGACAAAGCAAAAGCAGTGGCACCCTGTCGAGTTTTTCCAATTGGAGCCGTAACGGTGGGCCTAAAAGGCCTCGAACTTGCCGATATCTCGGGAATGGTGAAAGAGGGCATTTGCGCGATCAGCGACGACGGGATGCCAGTCATTAACTCTCAAATCATGAGAAGAGCCATGGAGGTCGCAAAAGAACATGGAATCCCGGTCATCAGCCACGCGGAAGACCCCACTCTGGTCAATCATGGCGTTATGAACGAAGGGCGAGTCTCCACTGACTTGGGACTTCATGGAAATCCCGCTGCGGCTGAAGAAATCATGGTTGCTCGGGAAATTGCGCTTTGTCGCCTGACTCGCTCGCCGGTCCATATTGCCCATATTTCAACTGAAGTCGCAATTGAGCACCTTCGTCGCGCCCGCCAAGATGGCCTTCCGGTTACCGCTGAAGCTTGTCCTCACCACCTCTTCCTCTCCGAAGAAAATATTAGGGGCCCAAAGGGTTCCAAGAGCCCTAACAGGAATGACACTGCTTTTAAAATGGCCCCTCCCCTCAGAACGCAAAGAGACCTGCAAGCCCTGCGCAAGGCGCTGGCTGAAAAACTGGTCACCATTATCGCCACCGACCATGCACCCCATGGCCCTATTGATAAAAACCAGGAATTTGCCCTAGCTGCAAATGGAATTATCGGCCTCCAAACAGCGGCCCCCCTCACTCTGGGATTGGTTCATCAAGGCATTCTGTCCCCGTCCCACTGGGTGGAAACAATGACCTTGAGTCCCGCGCGACTCTTGAACCTCCCCCATGGTTCTTTAGCAGTAGGACGAGAGGCAGATGTCACGCTCATCCATCCAAATCAGGAATGGACATTAACTGAGTCCGACATTGTCTCGAAGAGTCATAATTCTCCGTTTTTTGGTTGGAAATTCAAAGGTAAAGTGGCAGCAACTCTGGTGGGTGGAAAAATCGTATATAGACCCGAAGATTCAAAACTGAGAAAGGCACTCCCATGAAAGATTTACAAGAAGGTCTTCTCCTTTTAGAAGATGGCAAAGAATTTCCAGGCTTCCTATTTGGTGCCCCCGTTTCGGCAGAGACTATTCGAAAAGCGTCATTGCATAACAAGGTCCCTGGAACGGGCAAAAAAGACTTCGGTTACGGTGAGGTCGTGTTTAACACCTCAATGACCGGGTATCAGGAAATTTTAACTGATCCTTCCTATTATGGCCAAATAGTCTGCATGACGGTTCCACACATAGGAAACACGGGAGTGAACTCCCAAGACCCCGAGAGTGCCCATCCGTGGTGCTCTGGTTTCATCGTTCACGATAACTGCAACGATCCCTCCAACTGGAGATCCGACGGTAACTTGGCCGATTATTTGCGGACTCATCACATTCCAGCGATTTTAGGGGTGGATACTCGCGCCCTGACCCGCCATCTGAGATCCCGAGGAGTCGTTCGAGGCGTATTAATACCCACTTCAGAGAAACACTTAGGTGAAGCACTCTTGGGCGAACTCCCACTTTTCGAAGGACGAGACTTAATTTCGGAAGTGACCACTCGAGAACCCTATCATTGGACAAAACCAAAAACGACCCTCTACCGAGTCGTGGCTCTGGACTTCGGTATTAAGTGGAACCTGCTTCGAAACTTGGAAGCCCTCGGTTGCGAAGTCGAAGTTCTGCCCGCCAGCACGTCGGCAAAAGAAATTCTGAAACGCAAACCCCACGGAGTGTTTCTCTCCAACGGCCCCGGAGATCCAACCGCCGCAACTTATGCAACAAAGACGGTGCGTGAGCTGGTGGGGCGGATCCCTGTATTCGGCGTTTGCATGGGGCATCAAATCTTATCCCTGGCCATGGGGGCCAAGACTTACAAGCTAAAATTTGGTCACAGAGGTGGCAACCAACCCGTACTGGACCTAGAGTCAAAGAGGGTTGAAATCAGCTCTCATAACCATGGTTACTCGGTGGATGGCAATGCTCTTCCTACTACGCTCGAGGTGACTCATATGAACCTCAATGATAAAACAGTAGAGGGAATCGTGGTCAAAGGCGAATCTGCTTTTTCAGTGCAGTACCATCCCGAATCTTGTCCCGGACCTCATGATTCCGTGATACTTTTTTCTAGATTCATCGAAAACATGAAAAACTATGTACCAAAAATACCTTGAACCTATCATCGAAGACTTCACGACTGGCGAATACTACCGAGAGGTTTATAGCGCCAAACAAGAGTACTTCGATAAAGCGGGTATAGTTTACGAGGACGACGCTGAATTTGAACAGCGAATGTGTATATTCATGGATTGGTATATTTTCGACCGGGATCTTCCCGGGGTGGATTTACCGCCGATTAAGTATTTTTTTAGAAAAAATAAAGACCGCTTTACCAGCGAAGAACTGAACATTTACCGTGATTTTTGCTCGACGGTGAATTCTATTTTTAAATTAAAGCTTCTTACCTGGAAAAAAAATGGAGTGGTCATCCTCGATTTATTTTCGAATAAATCTTACACCGTCATTGATTCCGAAATTAACCGAGGCTTCGCGCGGGGTGACATTTTTGAGGCAAGAGTGATCCCCTTTAAAGGCGGCTATGAGTTTTCAAAAGGTTTTGTTTTTCATCCCGCTGAAATGAAGTCGTTTATTTTAGGGGAAGTGAAAAAAGTAAGATTCCAGGACAAAAGCCGACAAACCAAGCTGATCTTGCAGTTAGCCGCTATGAAACTCAAACACGTCCGGTTTCCGCATATCGATATTCGTCATATCTACAAGTTCGAATCCCGCTTCTAGCGGGATTTAGTCTCAAAATACAACGCGCACACTCAAAACTGCCGCTAAACGCAACACTGTATCGATTTTCAACGATTAATATTTTGTTAATTTTTTACAAATCCCTTGCAAGCATGCCCATAATTCACCTAAATAGAACACTACAAGGTGCATAAAAGCATCCTGTGAAAACTAAACAAGTCCACTCAAGGAGTATTTATGAAGAAAATTGCAATTGCATTGATGACTGTTATCGCATTGTCCACTGTTGCTTTCGCAAACGAAGGCGAAACAGCCACTGACAGCGCAACAACCAAGACTGAACATAAAGCTGAACACAAAGCTACCAAGAAAAAAGCTAAAAAAGCCAAAAAAACCACCACGACTGAAACAACTGAAACCAAAACCGAAACAGCTCCTGAAGTTAAGACTCCAGCCGCTGAAGCTCCTGCACACACGAACTAATTTCGTTTGACTGCTCAATCCCCGGTTGTTGATTTCAGCACCCGGGGATTTTTTTATCTTTTAGCCTATTTTTCCCACTCCCCTTTGCGCTAGATTACCCGAATGGCCCCTAAGAAGATCCTCGCCATCAAACTCAGATCTCTCGGCGACACTGTTTTAATGACTGCGCCACTCTTTGAACTGAAGCGCGCTTATCCTGAAGCTCAGATTGACGCGCTCGTAATAGATACCTGGGCACCGCTCATAGAAAATCTACCTTGCATTCAACATGTCTGGAAATACAAGCGTCACTCAAAAAAGATCCTCAGGGCCCATGAAATTTCGCGTCTTGCTTTAAAGTTACGGAATAAAAAATACGACATCACAGTAAACTTCCATGCCAGCACTTCTAGCGCCACTCTAGCAAAAGCGACAGGGGCCAAAATCCGGGCAGTCCACTTCCACGGCCACCACGACCAGGATCGCCACTCAACAGTCATGATCCCCGGCAAAGGAATCCTGAAACCCATCGTAGAAAGGGACATGGATACGATCCGCGCGTTAGGACTTCATATTCCGGCCGGACGCCTTCCACAGATCCAGCTACAGAGCTCAGAAGTAGATGCAGCGAAGCTTTTCCTAGATCAGCTTGAATTGAGGCAACCCGTCCTAGCCTTGAGCCTAGGAGCGAGCCGCCCCACCAAGAGTTGGCCCCTCGATCGCTACATCTCTCTGGCCATCGATTGGTGTAAAACGCAAAAAGGAAGCGTCTTAGCCATTGCCGGACCGGGAGAGGCTCACCTCATCCATAGCTTTTTAAAGGGTCTGGATGACCTACTCTTCGCCTCTCTGCCAGAACCCAAAACACGCTCGGCCATCCGAAGCCAAATTCAAGCCATTAATCACTTAAAACTGCGGCCCTTAGCCGCCGTTCTCAACCAGGTGGCGATAGTAGCAGGAAACGACTCCGGCCCCAAACACCTTGCAGTAGCAGTAAACACTCCCACTGTAACTCTGTTCGGCCCCGAACAGCCCTTCGAATGGCATCCT
>Ga0315273_10005963_pt1 | contig 15113 bp, 11 predicted proteins | sample YL17G02_0_MG_FD_205753 | JGI IMG/M metagenome (GOLD analysis project Ga0315273, IMG submission 205753) | Sediment microbial communities from Yellowstone Lake, YNP, Wyoming, USA - YL17G02_0 | ecosystem: Environmental > Aquatic > Freshwater > Lake > Sediment | place: USA: Wyoming | collected...
CTCGCGGTGTGGCGCGTGGCGCGCGACGGCGTGCGCAAGGAATACACGTGGAAGCCCGCGCAAGCCTGGACCGACTCGACAGCGACGTGGAAGAGTCCGGAGACGCTCGTCATCGAGTACACGCCCGCAGGCGCGGCCATGCCGGACGTGCTGGAGCGCCGGTTGAGCGACCCCGGTTGGATCCGCGCCACCGCGCCGTGATGCGCCCGCCGCCGCCGGCCCGCTCCGGGACCCGGCTCCGGCAACCGTCGTGATGACGGCGGCCGGGATGCCCGCAGCCGCCGCTGATCCGGCGGAGCGCATCCTGCGTCCGATCCGCAGCTTCGTCCTGCGGCAGGGCAGGATGTCGCCGGCGCAACAGCGCGCGCTCGACACGTTGCTTCCGCGCTACGGCATCCCGTTTCAGCGCGCGCCCGTCGATCTGGACGCCGTGTTCGGCCGGGCGGCGCCGCGCGTGCTGGAGATCGGTTGCGGGATGGGCGAAACGACCGCCCGGATCGCGGCGGAACGGCCGGCGGTCGACTTCCTCGGCGTCGAAGTGCATGCCCCCGGGGTGGGCAGCCTGTTGCGGCGCATCGACGAAGGCGGTCTCGCCAACCTGCGCGTCGTCACGCACGACGCGGTCGAGGTCGTGGCCGCGATGATCGGGCCGGCGTCGCTCGCCGGCCTCCACGTCTTCTTCCCCGATCCCTGGCCAAAAAAACGCCACCACAAGCGGCGTCTGCTGAAGCCCGCCTTCGTGCGCGAACTCGCGCTGCGGCTGGAACCCGGAGGTTACCTGCACGTGGCGACGGACTGGGAAGACTACGCGCACGAGATCCTCGCGACCCTGGCCGCCGAGCCGCTGCTCGTGAACACCGCGCGCGATTTCGCGCCGCGCCCGGAGGGTCGTCCGCTCACCAAATTCGAGGCGCGCGGGTTGAAGCTCGGGCACCGGGTATGGGACGTGATCTTCCGCGCGGGTTCCCGTTAGGCAGCCTTCGCGATCCCGCTGCCGTTCGCCAGTGTCACGAGTTGTTTCACCGCCTTGCGCGCGACATCGCGTGAAAAGTGGCGCCGGATGTTTTCTACGCCGCCCGCGGCGAGCTTGTGCCACAGCGCTTCGTCGCGGTAGAGGCGAACAATCGCGTCGGCGAAGGCCGCGGGGTCATCGGCAACGAGGACGTCCTCCTCGGGTCGCAGGTGCATGCCCTCGACCGAGGTCGACGTGGCGACGACCGGCAGGCCGTGACTCATCGCTGAATTTACCTTGCCCTTCACGCCAGCGCCGTAGCGCAGCGGCGCGATCGACACGCGGCAGCCGTTGAAGTACGGCGTGACGTCGGGGACGTACCCGGTGACGATCAGGTCGTCGGTCGCGAGCGCCTGGATCGCCGCCGGCACCTTGCTGCCGACGATGAAGGTTTTCACGCCCGGCAGCTGCGCCCGCACCCGCGGCAGGATCTCCTGCGCGTACCAGAGCACCGCGTCGGTGTTGGGCGGATGCTGGAAACCGCCGATGAACACGAGCCCCTCGCGCTCGGCGAACGGCTTGCCGCCCGCCACGGGCTCGTGAATGTTCGAGAGGATCATCACGCGCGCTTCCGGCAGCAGCTCGTGCAGCAGCTTCTGCTCGACCGTCGAGACGACGAGAGTGACGTCTGCCTTGCGGATCATCGCGAGCTCGTCCTCGCGCCTGGCGTGTGCAGCCGCCTTGGAGAGCGCGTTGCCCTCGAGCTCGGCCAGCCGCTCCTCGCGCAGGAAATGCAGGTCGACGGTGTCGAACACGACCAGCGCGCGCGGGGCGAACTGCCGCACGGCGGCGATGTGCTTCGCCGCGATGTAGTGCCGCGACACGATGACGACTTCGAATTCGCGGCCGCGGGCGGCGAGCAGTTCCGCCATCGAGCTCACGTACGGATGAAACAGCACCTCGACGCCCTGCTGCTGCAGCTGCCCGACGTAAGGCTCCCGATATTCGAGATTGTCGGCGACGAAGGTCGTCTTGCAGTGGAGCGCCGTCAGCACCTCCAGCAGTGACTGCATCCGCACCGACCCCGAGTCCTGGTCGGGCGTCAGCATGCAGGCGTCGATGACCAGCACCCGCCGCGCGGCCCAGCGGTCGCGCTCGATCTCCGGGTGCACGCCGTTCGGCCGGTGCGCGGTCAGGGCCGCCGCCCACTTGCTGGCGAACGTCGAGTGATTGATGGTCTGGTGGCGCTTCACGCCGCCGGTGGCGTCGGTGCCCTGGGTCTGGCCTTCGAGATGCACGATCCTGGCCCGCGGCTGGTAGTACACCTTCCGCCGCGCCGCACGCACCGCAAAGGCGAGATCGGTGTCCTCGTAATAGGCCGGCGCGTACCGCAGGTCGAAGCCGCCCAGCTCGCGAAACAGCGCGGCCGGGATCGCGAGGCACGCCCCCGAGCAGTAGTCGGCTTCGCGCAGGTAGTTGTACTCCGGCTTGTCGGGGTCGTCGTTGCGACCGTAGTTCCACGCCGAGCCGTCGCGCCACACGATGCCGCCGGCTTCCTGCAGCCGGCCGTCCGGATAGATGAGCTTGGCTCCGACGAGGCCGGCCTCGGGATGGCGGTCGAACACGGCGAGCAGCGCGTCGAGCCAGCCAGGAAGAACGAGCGTGTCGTTGTTGAGGAACAGCAGGATCTGGCCGCGGGCGAGCTCCGCCGCGCGGTTGCAGGTGCCGAGGAAACCGAGATTGCGCGCATTGCGTTCGCAGCGCACGCCGGTCACGCCCGGCATCGCCGCGGCGAGCGGCTCCGGCGATGCATCGTCCTGCACCAGGATTTCATAGCTGCCCGCGCGCGTGTTCTCGTGCACGCTCTTCAGGCAATTGAACGTCAGCGCCACCTTGCCGTAATGCGGAATGATGATGGTCACGCGCGGCCTTCCGCCGGCGGCGCATTCGGCCGGCGCAAAGGCGAGCGCCGGCAGCGGGGCCATCGCCGCGGCGGCGTCCGGGATCAACACCGGCGCGACCGTCGGCTGAAACCGCCCGCCGCGCGCGAGCTTCGCCCGCACGCGGCGGGCGAGCGCCACCGGCCCGTCGGTGCGCATGATCGACAGCATGACGCCGATCCGGGTCGGAATCCTGCGCATCCCGGCCCGGGTTGCGCGGAGGCGCGCGAGCAGGATCTTGCAGCGATGGCCCATGGCGCGCAGCGGCGCGGTCATCCGCCACGCCGTCGAGGATTCGAGCTCCTGGATCCGCGCACGCGCGGCCCGCACCGCGCCCTCCAGGTGGTCGGCGTGCGCCTGCATCTGCCCGCACATCGCCTGCACCTGCTCGGCTCGCACCTGCATCTCTCCGGCGCGCACCTGCATCTGCGCGAGTTGCTCCTGCATCTCTCCCGCTCGCGCCTGCATCGCGGCGGCGTCGGCCTGCATCTGGCCGACCTGGGACTGCATCCACTCGACCTGGGACTGCATGCGCTTGACCGAGGTCTCGATCTCGCTCGAAACGTCGTCGATCCGGCCGAATACCGCCTGCATTCGTCCGACCTCGACCAGGATCTCCCCGATCTCGCCCCGCATGCGCCCGACTTCGGCCTGCGTCTGGGCGACCGTGGCCTGCGCGGTCAGGTACTGCGCCTGCGCGATCTGCAGCTGGTTGGCGAGCCGCTCGCGATCGATCAGCGCCTGATCGCCCAGCGCGCGATATTGCTCGAGCTCGCTGATGCGGTGCTGCAGATGGCCCGTCACCGCCGCGACCCGGCGCTCGATCTGGCCGGCGACGATGGTCACGCGGCGCTTCAGTTCTTCGCGGGCCTCGTTGTGCCCGCATTCGACGCCCGCCGCGTAGAGCTGCCCGAGCGTGAGATCCGACGCCTCGACCTGATGCGCCGGCTCCGGGTAGAAATGATGCAGGTCGAACGGGGGAATCTCCGCCGACCCCGCCCGCGCGCGCGGCCGCCCGGCCAGCGGCTCGAGGTACCGGTCGAGATAGCGGGAGGGCTCCATTACGAGGTCAGCGCCATGGTCGGCGGCACCACCGTCGGCGCGGTTCCGGGGACGCCGATGCCGACCGCCTGGAGCAGCGCTGCGTTCCACTCCGCGGGGGATGCGTTCCAGCGCACCGTGGTCCCGTTGCCCTGCGCCGCGATGCGCTCCGCCAGCGCGCCAAGCCCGGACGCCACGATTGGCACGCCGGAGGCCAGCGCCACCGACAGCGTGTACGAGTACGTCTCCGGGACCTGCGCGGGAAAGAAGAGGGCGTCGGCCTTCTCGGCGGCGAGCAGCGACGGCAGTTGCGTGTCGTCATACTGGCCGAAAATCGACAGCGGAAACTCCGGCGCCTGCGGGACCGGCTCGGTCGTCGAGCCCAGCACCCTGAACGTGAGCGGCAGCGCGCGCTCCTTCGCGTCCTTCGCGCAGGCCGCGACGATGCGCAGCCCCTTCTCCGGCGACAGGTTGCCGAGCACGACGATGCGCGCGACGCGCGGCGGCGCGGGCAACTCGAATTCGGGGTGCGACCAGACGTTGATCGCGAGTCCCGGCAGGTACCGGTTGATGCGCTTGGCGACATCGGCGGACGGGGCGATCACGCGTTCGGCGTGCTCGAGGAAGTCCGCGAACATCGCGCGCCAGGCCGCGATGTCCAGGTCCCAGCGGTGCGGCCGCTGCCCGATGCACGCGGCACAACCGGCGGCTGCGGGCTCGCCGCAGTAGCGGCCGTCCGCAGTCACCAGGTGGTACTGCGGGCAGATCGGGTAATAGTCGTGCAGCGTGCAGTCGTAGGGCAGCGCGGCGGCACGCGGCAGGTCGAGAATCGCGCGGGGCAGCAGGTGCACGTGGTGATAGTGCAGCCGGGCGACGCGCAGCGTCTGCAGCAGCCGGGCGAGTTCCGGCAACTCTCCGGGCAGCGTGAAGTAGGCGGAAAACTCCTCGTCGGCCCGCGGCCAATACAGTCTGACGGTGTCGCCGGCGGCCGGCTCGAGGTTGAGCATCTCGCAGCGTCCCCTGGCGAACGCCGCGAGGTCGGTCATGTGCCGGCGGATCCCGCCGCCCCATCCGTGTGCGACGAATACCACCAGCGGCACCGGCCACTCGGCGAGCCGCACGAGGTCGACGCGGCGCGCGAACGCCCGCCCCGCGGCGCGCGTGCGCAGCGCGGCCCGCGTCCCGGGATAGCCGGGGTAGAGCAGCGCGAGCGCCTCGTCGCTGCGCACCGCCAGCGCGGCGGCTTCCGCGCCGAACGAAGCCTGACCCGCGTGGCCGATGTACACGTCGCCGGCCAGGAAATGGTGGAAGCCCACGTTGGCGGCACGCAGGCAGAAATCGATTTCCACACCCCAGTCGGAGTGGAGCGGAGTGCGGTCGAAGAAGCCGACCGCGACGAGGCAGTCCCGGCGCAGGTAGAGGCAGGGACCGCAGACGAACGGCAGCGCCACGGTCTGTCCGGCATTGGCGCGCGCGAACAGGCGGTCGGTCACGGCGATCCCGGCGGCATCCGGCAACGGGTTGGCTGCATGGAGCCGGGGATAGCCGGCGATGCCGCCGCTGCTGGCAAACGGCACCACGATGCCGACGCCTGGTTCGCGCTGCGCGTGGTGGGCGAGGCGGTCGAGCCAGTCGTTGGCGACCACGGCGTCGCTGTGCAGGATGACCGCGTCGCGATCGCCGTGCAGGGCCAGCGCGCGATTGACGGCGGCGGCGAAACCCTGGCGTTCGGGCTGCTCGAGCAACGTGATACGGCCGCCGTCGGCGAGCTCGCGCAGGTAGCGGGAAAGATCGGGATCGCGGCTCGCGTCGTCGACGACGACGAGTTCATATTCCCGCTGCTGCTTCGCCGCGAGCACGCTATCCATGCAGCGCCGCGTGGCCGCGGCCGCGCCGTGAACCGCAATGATGATGTCGACCGGGGGCACCGTCAGACCGCCGCGCGCAGGTGAGTTTTCAATCGCGCCAGCGGCCAGCGCAGCCAGCCGGCCAGCGTTTCGCGGTAGGCGAGGCGGGATTGCACCTCGGAGAGCGCGCTGCGCTGCCGCGCGAGTTCGGCCTCGATCGCCGCGAGCCGGCTCCCCGTTGCGGTGAGCTCGGCGCGCGCCGCGGCCAGTTCCGCCAGCACCTCGCCCTGCCGGCCGCGCGCGCTCGCGAGCTCCGCGCGCGTTCCCTCGAGCTCTGCGCGAACCCCGGCCACCTCGGCGCGCGCGCCGGCGAGGTCGGACTCGCGCGCCCACTGCGCTTCCTCGAGCGCGGTCGCGCGGCCCGCGAGCGTCGCGGAGGTCCGGCGTTCATCGGCGAGGTCGTTCACGGCGACGATGAGTTCCGCCAGCCGGTCCTCGGCGACCTTGCGCGCGTCGAGCTCTTCCCAGGAGAGCTGCCGCTCGCGCAGGAGCGCCCGTGTGTAGTCCCGATACAGCGACTGGCGGCCATCGTCGAAAAGCGAAAGCTCCGGCAGCGGCGGCAGTGCCACGCCCGCGGCGGCGCAGACGACGACAAAGTACATCGGCGGCGCCGGCTCCGTCCGCGCCTCGATGTCGTCGCCGACGAGCGCCAGCATCGAGGCCGCGCGACCGGCGTCCGGATCCGCGTCGGCGGCCCAGAAGGCCGAATGCGCGACGACGCGCTGGCAATACCAGCGCTGCTGTCCAAAGAGGGGTGTGAGCAGCGCCGCGAGCTCGTCGCGCGTCAGTTCCCGCACGTGGAAGTGGTTGGCGTTCTTCCCGCCCTCGGAATAGACTGGCCCGTTGGGGGACGAGATCACCAGCACGCCGGCGGGGGCCAGGATGCGCCGGAACTCCGCGAGCATCTCCTGCTGCTCCTGCAGATGCTCGATGGTCTCGAACGAGACGACGAGGTCGATGCTGGCATCGGGGAGCGGCAAGGCCGTGCAGGAACCCTCGACGTAGCGGAGGTTGGGCGCGATGTAGCGGGAGCGCGCGTGCGCGACCGCGTCGGCGGCGATGTCGATCCCCACGACCTCGCGCGCGCCGCGGGCGAGGATGTAGCTGCCATAGCCTTCGCCGCAGGCGGCGTCGAGCACGGAGAGACCGCGGGCGAGCGGCTGGACGAGGCAATAGCGATGCCAATGCTCGTGCCAGATCGCGCCGGTCACTTCGGGCGCGAAGCGTTCGCCGGTGAACGTGAGGGCGGTTGGAGCGGGGGCGGACAAGGCGGCAGGGGAGGGCGTGTGGCGCATGGAGCGCCCGAGGCATACCTCTCCACGAGAGGACGACCGGGCATTGTAGCCCGGCGTTGAGCGAAGCGAAACCCGGGGCAATGATTCGACCGCAGCCCGGTCCCGGGGTTCGCCGGCGCCCGGCCCGCGTCACGCGATCTCGATCATGACCGGCTGATGATCCGAGGCCTGCGTGTCGCGGTCGGAACGCACCCAGCGCACCCGCTGCCGCAGCTCGGCGCTGACGAAGATGAAATCGCAGTGCAGCTCGGGGTCGGCGGGCACCCACTTCTCGTGCACCTTGAACGTAGCCGGGTACGGCGCCCCCGCATTGACGAGGTCCCACGCGTCGGCGAGCGACGGCGTGCCGTCGGCGAACGGCGCCAGCATGCGCTGGTGCAGCGGATCGTCATGCTCGAGGTTGAAGTCGCCGGTGACGACGGTCGCCGCTGGCCTTGGATACGTGTGGAACGGGCTGCCGGTCGTGTCGGTGATCGCACCGTGCCGCGCATGGCCGTGGCCTTCCGCGTAGATCGCCCGCAGCGCTTCGACCTGCGCGCTCCTCTGCGGGCGCGAGTACCACTCGAGGTGCGTGGTGATCACGCGGATCTCGCCGAAGGGCGCCGCCAGCACTGCCTCGAGTGCGATGCGCGGCATGCCGTTCACGCCCGGGTCCGCCGGAAAGGGCAGCAGGTGGCGAAACACCTGCCGCACCGGCCATCGCGACAGGATCAGGTTGCCGAACCGCCGCCGGCGGCCGTTGTCGCCCGGGTGGTCCGTCGCCACGCCCGCCACCGCCGCGTAGCCTGGAAGGAGCGCCGGCAATACGGCGAACTGGTCCTCGCCGGCGCTGCCCGGCAGACGGGGATCGGGGAAATTGTCGGCGATCTCCTGCAGGCACAGCACGTCGAAGTCGCCCAGTCGCTTCACTTCCGCGACGATGCGGGCAGGGTCGACCCGCGTGTCGACGCCGCGGCACCATTGCACGTTCCAGGTGATGAGCTTCATGGTGCGATCCGTCCCATGTTGACATCAATCGGCATGACGGTCGCCCGATACGCGGGGATGGTCCGTCAGCGCATCGGCGGTCACCGCCGCTACCGAATCCCCGCCCGCATGAACGACTGCACGAACTGCCGCTGGAAGAGCAGGAAGGCGATCAAGAGCGGCGCCGTCGTCAGCAGCGTGGCGGCGGTGATGATCGACCAGTCGATGCCCTGGTCGGTCGCCGAGAACACCTGCAGCCCGACGGTGAGCGGGCGCGACCCCACCGAATTGGTGATGATCAGCGGCCACAGGAAATTGTTCCAGTGGTAACTGACGCTCACCAGCGCGTAGGCGAGGTATACCGGCCGTGCGAGCGGCACGTAGACCTTCCACAGCACCTGCAAGGGCGAGCAGCCCTCCATCCGGGCCGCCTCGTCGAGCTCGCGCGGCACCGTCTTGAACGTCTGCCGCAGCAGGAAGATGCCGAAGGCGCTCGCCATGTACGGCAGCCCGATGGCGAGGATGGTGTCCTTCAATCCGAGCGTGCCCATCGTCCGGTAGTTCTCGACGATCAGCACGTCGGGCATCACCATCAGCTGGATCAGCACCAGCGCGAACAGCACGCCGCGGCCGGGGAACTCGAAGCGCGCGAAGGCGTAGGCGGCGAGCGTAACCAGCACCAGCTGCACGGCAAGGATCATCGTGACGAGCAGCACCGTGTTGACGAAATAGCGCGCGAACGGTGCCGCGTGCCAGGCCGTGACGAAGTTCGCGAGCGTCAGCGGCGCGGTCGGCACGAACCGCGTGGAATACTCGCCGGCGTGGAAGGCCGTCCATATCGCGTACGCGAGCGGCAGCAGCCAGAGCAAGCCGAGCGTCCACGCGGCGGCCGTCTCCAGCACGCGCAGGCTGCCCCGCGTTTCGTAGACGTGCGTCACTGGTAGTGGATCTTGCGGTCGAGGAACCAGAACTGCGCCAGCGCCGCGAGCCCGAGCACGCCGAGCAGCACCATCGTCAGCGCCGCCGCATACGCCGAATCCCAGAAGCGGAAGCCGATTTCGTAGATGTAGAACAGCAGCAGCGACGTGGCGTTGTCCGGCCCGCCGCGGGTCATCACCACGACGTGGTCGACGAGGCGGAACGCGTTGATCACCGCGTTGACCAGCACGAACAGCGTGGTCGGCATCAGCAGCGGGAAGGTCACGCGGCGGAAGAAGTGCCAGCGCGAAGCGCCCTCGATCGCCGCGGCCTCGGCGAGATGCGGCGACATCGACTGCAGCGCGGCGAGGTAGAAGATCATGAAGAAGCCCGCCTCCTTCCACACGGTGACCACCATCAGGCAGGCGAGCGCCGTGCTCTTGCTGCCGAGCCAGTTGTGCGTGCCGAAACCGAGCGCGCCGGTCGCCTGTTCCAGCAGCCCGTATTCCGGCGTGTAGAAGAACAGCCAGATGTTGGCCACCGCGATCATCGGCAGCACCGTCGGCGTGAAATACGCGAGGCGCAGGAACCCGCGCCCGGCGACCTTGCCGTTCACCCACACCGCCATCAGCAGCGCGATCGCGATCGACGCGGGAATCGTGCCGAGCGCGAACCAGAGGTTGTTGGTCAGCGCCTGCCAGAAGATCGGGTCTTCGCCCAACTGCCGGTAGTTGTCGAGGCCGACGAAGACCGCCGGCCGCGCGCCCTTGGGTGTGGAGAAGAAGCTGTGCCAGAGCGTCGCGACCGCCGGGTAATGCGTGAACAGCGCGAGCAGCGCCATCGCCGGCAGCAGCAGCAGCCAGCCGTAGAGCCATTGCGCGGAGCGCGTCATCCGGTTTCGTGCATTTCGTGCGTGGCGTAACCGCGTAGCCCGGGTTGAGCCGGAGGCGAAACCCGGGTGGTTGTGCCGTAGGGCGCGGTCGCCCCGGGTTTCGCTGCGCTCAACACCGGGCTACACACCGCCGGGCCACGGCAACGTCATTTCTTGTACGAGCGCAGCAGCCGCTCGGCCTCGCGCTGCGCGTCCTTCATCGCCTGCTCGGGCGTCTTGGTGCCGGTCAGCGCGGCCTGCAGGCCGTCGTTCAGCGCCTTGGTGACGCGCTGATTGTCGTGCGTGGACAGCTCGGCGACGGCGAACGGCAGCTGGTCGCGGGCGACCAGCGCCGGCGGAAATTCGGCGACGTACTTCTTCATCGCCGGCGTCTCCCAGGCGTCGGGGCGCACCGCGACGTAGCCGGTGTCGATGCCCCACTGCGCGGCGCGCTGCGGCGCGGTGATCCACTTGACGAACTTGTACGCCGCCGCCTGCTGCGCGGGGCTAGCCTGCTTGAACAGGTAGAAGTTGCCGCCGCCGGTCGGGCTGCCGCGCCGCTTGTTGGCCGGCAGCATCGCCACGCCGAAGTCGAACTTGGCGTTGGTCTTGACGTTGGTCAGGTTGCCGGTGGTGGTCCACATCATCGCCATCTTCCGCTCGAAGAAGTCCTTCGGCGTGGTGCCCCACTCGACGATGCCCTCCGGATGCACCTTGTACTTCCGCGCGAGATCGACCCAGTACTGCAGCGCCTCGATCACCTCGGGCTTGTCGTAGTAGGTCTCCGTGCCCGCCGGGTTCATCAACTGGACGCCGTTCTCGGTGGTGAGCCCCTGGAACAGCCAGTACGGGAAGCCCGACGAGGGGATCTGCACACCCCACTGCGTGACCTTGCCCGAGGCGTCGCGCCTGGTGAGCTTCTGCGCATACTCCAGCATCTCCTTCCACGTGCCGGGCGGGCGGTTCGGATCGAGCCCCGCCTCCTTGAACATCTCCTTGTTCCAGTACAGCACGATGGTCGAGCGCTGGAACGGAATGCCCCAGGTCTTGCCGTCGGTCTGGCTGTTCTCCATGAACGCCGGGTAGAAGCCCTTCAGCCAGGCCTGGTCCTCGGGCGTCCTGATGAGCGGGTCGAAGGGAACGATCGCGTCCTCGTCGATCAGCGTGTACATGTCGGTCGACAGCAGCACCGACATCGTCGGCGCGTCGTTGCTCTTGACCGCGGTGAGCGCCTTGGTGATCGACTCCTGGTAGCTGCCGGAGTAGATCGGCTTCACCTTGATCCCGGGGTTCTCCTTCTCGAAATCCGCGGCGAAGCCGTCGACCAGCTTGGTGATCGGGCCGCCGACCGCGACCGGGTAGTAGAACGAGATCTCGACCGGCGCCTGCGCGAACGCGAGCGCCGCCGCGAGCGCGGCGACCAGTCCTGCGAGCGAGCGGCCGATGGCTTTCATCAACATGGTTTCCTCCTCCTCTGGATGGACAAATGGCGAGACGTTACGCGAGCTGCGTGACGGTCTCCTGACGATAGAGATCCGCGCGCCGGGTGCCGTCCGCTTCGAACACGTGCTGCGCCCCCGGCGCCCACGACAGCCACGTCGGGTCGCCGCGGGAAAGACCCGAGCTGCCGGCCACACGGGCAGCGATGGAAACGCTGCCGAGGCGACAGGTGACGAGCGAATCGGCGCCCAGGTACTCGATCGCCGCGACCTCGGCGCGCACGCCCCGGTGGAAACCCAGGACGACGTGCTCGGGCCGGATGCCGAGCGTGAGGCCGGCGCAGCCCGGCGGCGCGACCGCCGGGCCGCCGGTGCCGGCGATCGCCGCCCCGTCGGGGCACGGGTCGAGCGCCAGCAGGTTCATCGGCGGCGTGCCGATGAACCGCGCGACAAACGTGTTGGCGGGAAGTTCGTACAGATCGACCGGCGTCGCGTTCTGCTCGATGCGGCCGCGATCGAGCAGCACCACGCGGTCCGCCATCGACATCGCCTCGATCTGGTCGTGCGTCACGTACACCATGGTGATGCCGAGCTCGCGCTGCAGGTGGCGGATCTCGCCGCGCATGTCCTGGCGCAGCTGCGCGTCGAGGTTCGACAGCGGCTCGTCCATCAGGCACACCGGCGCCTCGGCGATGATCGCGCGGCCGAGTGCCACGCGCTGCTGCTGGCCGCCGGAGAGCTGCGAGGGCTTGCGCTGGAGCAGTTGCGACAGCCCGAGCAGCTCGGCCACCCGCTGCAGCCGCTTCGCCACCGCGGCCGGATCGACCTTGCGCACCTTCAACCCGAACACGATGTTCTCGGCCACCGACAGGTGCGGGAACAGCGCATAGGACTGGAACACCATCGCCACGTTGCGTTGCGACGGCGGCAGCTGCGTGACGTCGCGGCCGGCGATGAACACGCGCCCGCCGTCGGCCTGCTCGAGGCCGGCGATGAGGCGCAGCGTCGTCGACTTGCCGCAGCCCGAAGGCCCCAGCAGCACGTTGAGCGTGCCCTCGTCGAAGGCGAAGGAAACCCCGTCCACCGCCCGCACGTCGCCGTCGGCGGTCGTCCAACGCTTGCTCAGGTTTTCGGCAACGATGGCCGACACGAAATGCCTCCGGGCGATGCCGCGTCGCCACGGCAGCGCATGATAGCACCGGGGGCGTAGCCAAGCGGGCGGAATCAGCCGAACAACGTCGCCAGCGCCGCCCCGGGATCGTCGGCGCGCATGAACGCTTCGCCGACCAGAAAGGCGTGGACGCCACGCGCGCGCATCGTCGCGACGTCCGCCGGCGCCAGGATGCCGCTCTCGGTGATCACCAGCCGCTCGCCCGGAATCCGCGGCAGCAGGTCGAGCGTGGTCGCGAGCGACACGTCGAACGTGCGCAGGTTGCGGTTGTTGATGCCGACGAGCGGTGTGGCGAGGCGCAGCGCGCGCTCGAGCTCGGCGGCGTCGTGCACTTCGACCAGCACCGCCATGCCGAAGTCCCGCGCGCAGCCCTCGAGCGAGGCGAGGCGCGCGTCGTCGAGCGCGCCGGCGATCAGCAGGATCGCGTCGGCGTGCAGCGCCCGCGCCTCCGCGATCTGGTACTCGTCGACGATGAAGTCCTTGCGCAGCGCCGGCAGCGCGCACGCCGACCGCGCGGCGGTCAGGAACTCGGGCGCGCCCTGGAAATACTGGCGATCGGTCAGCACCGACAGGCAGGCCGCGCCCGCCGCTTCGTAGCTGCGGGCGATGGCCGGCGGATCGAAGTTCGCGCGCAGCACGCCGCGGCTCGGGCTCGCCTTCTTGATCTCGGCGATCACTGCGGAGCGGCCCGCCGCGATCTTCGCGCGCAGCGCGCCTTCGAAATCGCGCGGCGGCGGCGCGGCGCGCGCGGCGGCAGCGACGACTACGTAGGGTCGCGTGCGCTTCGCCGCGGCGATCTCTTCCGCCTTCGTCGCGAGGATCCTGGTGAGAATGTCAGTCATCGTGGAAGGTGTAGCCCGGGTTGAGCGCCAGCGAAACCCGGGGGGTTGCCGAAAGGGGACGCCTGCCCCGGGTTTCGCTGGCGCTCAACCCGGGCTACGCCGGGCGACCCGGCGCCATCAGGCGCCCAGCTTCTGCGTGACGGCGACGAACGCTTCGAGCTTGCGCCGCGCCGCGCCCGACGCGATGGCGGCCCGCGCCATCTCGATGCCCTCGGCGATCGAGCCCGCGACATCCGCCGCGTAGAGCGCCGTGCCGGCGTTGAGCATGACGATTTCGCGCGGGGTTCCCTCGACGTTGCCGAGCGCCTCCAGCACCATCTCCTTCGACTCCTGCACGCCCGCGACCTTGAGGCCGCGATTGGAGACCATGCGCAGGCCGAAGTCCTCCGGATGGATCTCGTACTCGCGCACCTGGCCGTCCTTCAGCTCGCCGACCATGGTCGCGGCGCCCAGCGAGACCTCGTCCATGCCATCCCTGCCGTAGACGACCAGCACGTGGCTGCTGCCGAGGCGCTGCAGCACGCGCACCTGGATGCCGACGAGGTCGGGGTGAAACACGCCCAGCAGCTGGTTGGACGCGCCCGCCGGATTGGTGAGCGGCCCCAGGATGTTGAAGAAGGTGCGCACGCCGAGCTCCTTCCGCACCGGCGCCGCGTGCTTCATCGCGCTGTGGTGCGCCGGCGCGAACATGAAGCCGATGCCCGTCTCGGCGATCGACTGCGCCACCTGCTCGGGCTTCAGCATGATGTTGGCGCCGAGCGCCTCGAGGACGTCGGCGCTGCCGGATTTCGACGATACCGAACGGCCGCCGTGCTTGGCGACGCGCGCGCCGGCCGCGGCGGCGACGAACATCGACGCCGTCGAGATGTTGAACGTGTGCGACGCGTCGCCGCCGGTGCCGACGATGTCGACCAGGTGCTCGCGGTCGGGCACCTCGACCCGCGTCGCGAACTCGCGCATGACCTGCGCGGCGGCGGCGATCTCGCCGACGGTCTCCTTCTTGACGCGGAGACCAATCGTGATCGCCGCGATCATCACCGGCGAGACTTCGCCGCTCATGATCTGACGCATCAGCGACAGCATCTCGTCGTGGAAGATCTCGCGGTGCTCGATCGTGCGCTGCAACGCTTCCTGAACGGTAATCGTCATGATGTTTCCTCGGAGTCGGTACTCGAATGGTTTGCGGCCGCCGGCGGGGCGCCGCCTCAGCGCCTGCCCGCCAGGAAGTTGGCGAGCAGCGCGTGCCCGTGCTCGGTCAGGATCGCCTCGGGATGGAACTGCACGCCCTCGACGGCGAGGTCGCGGTGGCGCACGCCCATGATCTCGCCGTCGTCGGCCGTCGCCGTAATTTCGAGGCAGGCCGGCAGTGACTCGCGCTCGATCGCGAGCGAATGGTAGCGCGTTACCGTCAGCGGCGACGGCAGCCCGTGGAAGACGCCGCGCCCGTCGTGGGTGACCGCCGAGAGCTTGCCGTGCATCACGCGCTGCGCGCGGACGATGCGGCCGCCGAAGGCCTGGCCGATCGCCTGGTGCCCGAGGCAGACGCCGAGGATCGGAAACTGCCCGGCGAAGCGCTCGATCGCCGGCACCGAAATGCCCGCCTCGGTCGGCGTGCACGGTCCCGGCGAAATCACCATGCACTGTGGCTGCCACGCCGCGATCTGCTCGAGCGTGAGCGCATCGTTGCGATAGACGTTGACCTGCGCGCCCAGTTCGCCGAGGTACTGGGCGAGGTTGTAGGTGAAGGAATCGTAGTTGTCGATCAGCAGCA
>Ga0315273_10005964_pt1 | contig 15113 bp, 9 predicted proteins | sample YL17G02_0_MG_FD_205753 | JGI IMG/M metagenome (GOLD analysis project Ga0315273, IMG submission 205753) | Sediment microbial communities from Yellowstone Lake, YNP, Wyoming, USA - YL17G02_0 | ecosystem: Environmental > Aquatic > Freshwater > Lake > Sediment | place: USA: Wyoming | collected...
ACAGAAGGCATGGCCACGCTCGCTGTCGCGCTTTCGCATGTAACACCGAGGCTGGAGCTGTCGATCGCACCGCAGCCGGCGCGGGGTGCGGCGAATCTGCGCTTCTACCTTCCCCACGCGGGGAACGCGCGCATCGTGGTGCACGACGTGGAGGGCCGCGTGGTGGCCGCAGTGTCAGGCGCGCGCGCGGCGGGCTGGCACACCGTGGCGGTTCCCGGTGTGGCCCACGCCCAACCCGGGCTCTACTTCGTACGAATCGAGACCATGGCCTCAAGCGGCGTGCAACGCATGGTCGTGATGCGGTGACGAAGGCACGACCGGTTGCTAGCGGATCTCGTAGTTCGGCGCTTCCTGGGTGATCGTGATGTCGTGCGGGTGGCTCTCGCGTAGCCCGGCCGAGCTGATCTGTGCGAAGCGGGTCTGGGTGCGCATTTCCTCGATGCTCGCGACACCGCAATAGCCCATTCCGGCGCGCAGGCCGCCGATCATCTGGAACACCGACTGCGCGAGCGTGCCCTTGAACGGCACGCGGCCTTCGATGCCTTCGGGCACGAGCTTCGACAGCTCGTCGGCGCTCTCCTGAAAGTAACGCTCGCGGCTGCCGCTCGCCGCGGCCATGGCCGAGAGCGATCCCATGCCGCGGTACACCTTGAAAGAGCGGCCTTCGAGCAGCACGACTTCGCCGGGGCTTTCCTCGGTGCCGGCGAACAGACTGCCGATCATCACCGAATGGGCGCCGGCCGCGATCGCCTTCACCAGATCGCCGGTGTATTTGATGCCGCCGTCGGCGATGATCGGCACGCCGGTACCCTCGAGCGCCGCCGCGGCATCGAGCACCGCCGAGATTTGCGCAGCACCGGCGCCGGTCACGACCCGCGTCGTACAGATCGCACCCGGGCCCATGCCAACCTTGACCGCGTCGGCGCCCGCGTCCACCACGGCGCGCGCGCCTTCGGCGGTCCCGACGTTACCGACCACCAGATCAATGGCGGAGAAGCGCGCGCGTACCGCCCGCGTCGCCTCGAGCACCCCGGCCGAGTGCGCATGCGCGCTGTCCAGGACCAGTGCATCGACGCCGGCCTTCACCAGCTCCGCGGCGCGCTCGAGGAAGTCTCCGGCCGCACCGATTGCCGCCGCCACGCGCAGGCGACCAAGCGCATCCTTGCATGCATGCGGATGGCGGATGCGCTTCTCGATGTCCTTGACGGTAATCAAGCCCTTGAGCCGACCCTCGCGGTCGACGACCGGCAACTTCTCGATGCGGTGCTTCGCGAGCGTGGCGCGCGCCTGCTCGAGCGTGGTGCCGACCGGCGCCGTGACCAATCCGTCCTTCGTCATCACCTCGGACACGCGTCGCGCCGGATTGTCCTCGAAGCGCAGGTCGCGGTTGGTGAGGATGCCGACCAGCTTGCCGCCCTCGGTGATCGGCACGCCCGAGATGTGGAAGCGCGCACACACCGCGTGCGCCTCGGACACGGTCGCCGACGGCGGGAGGGTGACGGGATCCACGATCATCCCGCTCTCGGAGCGCTTGACGCGGTCCACCTGCGATGTCTGCTCGTCGATCGGAAGGTTTTTATGGATGACGCCGATGCCGCCTTCGCGGGCGAGCGCAATCGCGAGTCCGAATTCGGTGACCGTGTCCATCGCAGCACTCACGATCGGAATGTTGATCGTGATGTTGCGCGTGAAGCGCGAGCGGATGTCGACGTCGCGCGGATGAACCTCGGCGAGGCGCGGGACGAGCAGCACATCGTCGAACGTCAGCGCCACCGGGCCGATCTTGTCAGCCCACTGCACTCGATCCTTCACGGCGATCACACTCCGTCGCGGGCTCGAGGACATCGTCCGGGATCATGTGCCCGGCGGCGGGAATCGCGACCGCGTTCGCGACCCTGCCTAGGGCGTGCCTGGCACACCGGCATCGGGCTTCTTCGGCGGATTGGGAATGAAGTAGTAGTTGCCGCCGAAACGAATCCCTAAGTTGAGCAGCTTCGAGTTCCATCCCGCAGAGAACTGATCCGGGCGCTCCGCGAACACGTAGTGCGCGTCGATCGACAACTCGATGCTGGTGTTGGGCAAGGACTTGAGGAAGCGCTCGATTCCGGCCTGGCCCGACGCACCCGGGTAGAGACCTCGGTGCAGGTTGTGGCTGATCGGGTCCTCGAGCACCTTGCGCCGGTTCTCGATCCACACCCGGTAGACACCTGGCCCGGCCCCGACATAGGCCAGCCACGGCCCGCGGCGTGTCGTCAGCTGGAGCTGGGCCGACGTCGGCAGCAACAGCGTCAGGTAGTTGGCCTTGGTGCTGTCATCGGGGAAGTTGAGATCGCGAAACGGGGCGGGTTCGTGGTCGTCGTAGCCGGCCCACGTGAATCCGGGCGAAATCTGCCAGCGCAGGCGCGCCGTCATCGCGTAGCGAAAATGCCCCGAGAATGCGAATCGCGGCGCGGCGGACTTGGAGTAGTCGTCTTGAGCGAGGGTGAAGGCTCCACCCATCTGCCCGCCCACTCCGCCGCGACCAGCGGCATATCCGGCTTCCTGGGCGTTGGACAACGTGGCGACCGAGAGCATCGCCCCCAGCACCATGCTCACCCATCTGACGCGTGGAATCATGCGAAGGGAAACTCCTCTTCCTGATCGGAAGATGGGAAGGCCCGGTGCGAATGAGCGCGGCACTATAGACATGAGGCTTTCAACCTGTCAAACGACGTCACGACTGCACGCTAGCGGCGCAACTCGGCGAGTGAACCGGGCTACTTCCCGGGCCTGAGAAACCGTCCAGCGTAGCGTCAGGTCGTGGTCGAAGGTGACGGGGCCAAGACGGATCGACCGCGTGCTCCCCGCGCTGCCACGGCACTTGAGGCTCACCGCGCGCTGGAACGACTGTTGCCATTGAAACAGGCGCTTGTGTTCTAGAGGATACCGTCGGCGTTCAGGGTCGGCGTACCTCACCGGGATCCCGCCACCTTCTCCTCGCCGCTCAGTCCTCACCCCGACCCTTCCGAGTACCAGTTCCTAACCTGCCGGGGCCGGCTGCCAACCGGCCCCTGTCCCGGCCCGCCCGTCGGCCGGGGGCCAAAGAATCACTGACGCGTTGGGGGGGCGCTGCAATCACCGACGTACCACGGTCAGCCGAGTCATCGTGGCCGTCGTGTCCGTGTTGGCCGGGGGATCGTTGACACCCGATCCGCGTGGACCTTAGACTGCCTGCCTCTTTTGCCTCAACATCTTAGCCGCGCCTGCCTGCTTTCGTTGCCGGGCGCGCGCATCTGCGTCGCCGCTCCAAATGCTCTGGGAGACCCGAATGACCCGCGATCAGTGGAAGCTGCTCGGTGTGCTGCTGGCAACCGCAGCGGCGCTCTATCTGCTCTACCCTTCGTTCCGCTTCTATTCGTTGACGCCGCAGCAACGCTCAGCGCTCCCGGCGCAGGAACTCGCGAATCTGCGCAAGAAGGCGATCCATCTCGGACTCGATCTTCAGGGCGGCATGCACCTCGTGCTCGAAGTCGACCGCTCCAAGCTCAATCCCGCCGAAGCCAAGGATGCGACCGACCGCGCGATGGAGATCATCCGCAACCGCATCGACCAGTTCGGCGTCGCCGAACCCCTGATCCAGCGCGAGGGCCAGGATCGCATTACGATCCAGCTTCCGGGCCTTACCGACCGCCAGCGCGCGGTCGAGTTGATCGGCAAGACCGCACTGCTCGAGTTCAAGCTGGTGCGCACACCCGAAGAGAGCCAGAACGTGTTTCAGCGCGTGGACGCGTGGCTCGCCGCGCGCGGCACGACCGCGGTCGTGGATTCGACGATGCGCAGCACACCTCTCACCAGCCACTTCCTGGGGTTCGAGGGCTTCGCGGCGTTCGTGCGCGATCAGGATGTCGCGGTGGTCCAGCAGCTCATCGCAACGCCCGGCATCGACTCGATCATCCCGGCGGACTCGCAACTGCTGTGGAGCGGCGCTGAGACTGCATCGGGCGCGAGTGGCATGTACCTCTACGTCGTCAAGAAGGAGCCCGAGATGAGCGGCGGCTCCGTCGCGGCGGCCCAGGCGCGGGTCGGGCTCGAGCAGACCAATCCCGGCGCGTGGGGCGTGAGCATGAAGATGACGCCCAAGGGCCGTGCCGATTTTGCGCGGGTGACCGGCAACAACGTCGGCCGCCAGCTCGCCGTCGTGCTCGACGGCGTCGTGAGCTCCGCGCCGAACATCCGCGAGCGTATTCCTTCGGGTGATGCGTCGATCACCGGCAGCTTCGACATCGCGGCCTCCAAGGATCTCGCGATCGTGCTGCGCGCCGGATCGCTGCCCGCGCCGGTCAAGATCATCGAGGAACGCTCGGTTGGGCCCTCGCTCGGCTCGGATTCGATCAAGCAGGGGCTCACGGCAGGCTTGATCGGCACGATCCTGGTGGTGGTGTTCATGGCGATCTACTACCACCTCTCAGGCCTGGTCGCGATCGCAGCGCTGTCACTCAACGTGGTCTACGTGATCGCCTCGCTCGCCGGGTTCGGCGCGACGCTGACGCTGCCCGGCATCGCCGGGCTGGTGCTCACGGTCGGCATGGCGGTGGACACGAACGTGCTGATCTTCGAGCGCATCCGCGAGGAACTGCGTCACGGCAAGAGTGTGCGGCAGTCGGTCGAGCTTGGCTACGACCGCGCGTTCCGTACCATTGTCGACGCGCATCTGACCACGCTGATCTCCGCGCTGTTCCTGTTCCAGTTCGGCACCGGCCCCATCAAGGGCTTCGCCGTGACGCTGTCGATTGGTCTCATCGCGAATATGTTCACGGCGGTGGTGTTCACCCGCATGATCTACGACTTCTGGCTGAGCCGCGGCAAGCGCGAGCGGATCAGCATCTAGGCGAGGCACGTCCCATGATTCAGATGCTGGTCGGCACGAACTTCCCTTTCATGGCATACCGGCGCTATGCCTATATGTTTTCGGGCGCGCTGGTGCTGGCCACGATCGTATGGCTCGTGGCTCACGGCGGCCCGCGGTATGGCGTCGACTTCTCGGGCGGAACGCTGCTTCAAGTTCGGCTCAGCCAGGTGCAACCGGCCGATCAGGTGCGCGCCGCACTCGATGCCGCCGGATTGCGCGGATTCGAACTCCAGCAGATGACCGCGGAAAACAACTCCGAGTACATCCTGCGGCTCCCGCCGAACGAGGAGCGCGTGGATCCGTTTCCGATCGTGAAGTCGGCGGTCGAGAAACGCATGCCGGGTGTTCAGGTCGAACTGCGGCGCACCGAGCAGGTCGGCCCGAAGGTCGGCAAGGAGCTCAGCTCCAAAGCGTTCTGGGCGATCCTCGGCAGTCTGGCTGGGATTCTGCTTTACGTCGGTCTGCGCTATGAGTTCAAATTCGCATTCGGAGCGATCGTGGCCCTGTTCCATGATGTCATGGTGACTCTGGGCTTCCTGTGCTTCACCCATCGCGAAGTGTCCCTCACGGTGGTTGCCGCGCTGCTGACGATCGCGGGTTTCTCGATCAACGACACCATCGTCGTCTTCGACCGCATCCGGGAACGGTCGAAGGCGCTGCGCAAGGAGAAGCACTCGCGAGTCATGGACATCGCGGTAAACGAGACCCTGTCGCGTACCATCATCACGTCGATGACCGTGGCGATGACGGCACTCGCCCTGTTCATCTGGGGCGGCGAGGTGCTGCGGGACTTCTCGCTCGCGATGCTGGTCGGTGTCGTGTTCGGAACGTACTCTTCGGTATTCGTCGCGAGCGCGCTGGCGCTCGACATCTGGATCTGGCTCGACCGCCGCAAGGGCGTGTCGGCCGAGTAAGGGAGTTTCATGAAACTCAGCCCGCGTACCGGATACGCGCTCGTGGCTCTGGTGGCGTTCTCGGCGTCCGCTGTGCTCGTGGCCTCGTGCTCCAAGAAACCGTTGAGCGTCGATCCGAGCTTCGTTACGCCCGAGGGCAGTCCTTCGGAGGCGGCGCGGCTCGTGCTGTGGCCGTCCCTGCCCAACACCGCAGCGATCTACCGTGAAGTTGCGCCAATCGGGCCCGGCCCCGAGGACGTGTTCCTCCGCTACGAGAGTGTGCGCCGTTATCCTGACGGAACGCTGCTCGGCATGGTGTTCGACGGCACCTCAGCGAACACCTTCCAGGTGCTGCGGCGGGAATCGAATGGCGGACTGCGCCAGCTCACCGATTTCGCGATGCATTCGACGCGGCGGTGGCTCGACGGCCACTGGGAAGTCTACGAGTTCTCCGATCCCCTGCCGACCTCCGCCCCCACCTATATCGGCCGTGGGCTCGTCGCGGGTGGCGTCAATGAGAGTTCGCCGTTGTCGAACGAGGCGCATCTCGCCACGCACACGATCGCGGATATTCCCTTCACCTACCCCACCGATACGACGGTGGCCTGGGGCCCGGTCGCCGGAGCGGCCTACTACATCGCGCACATCTACCAGCTGCGCCAAGCGTCCGCGACGGAGCGCGTCCTGTCGGGGTCACCGGCGCCGATCTACCGTGGCTACTCGCGCGACTTCTTCCTCGGCCTGACGACCACGCCTCAGGTGCTGGGCCGCAACCAGCCGTTCACCGGCACGTTGCTGACCCGGCGCGACTTGACGCCCGGAGAGTATCTGGCGCGGGTCTCGGCGATCGACGCCCAGGGGCAAATGGTCGCTTATAGCTACGGCGATTCAGGTGTTCAAACGAGCGACGCCACCTACAGCAAGTTCCCGCTGGGTGCGGCACTCATCCCCCGGCCGATCGTGGACCCCGGTGGTGGCGGCGGCCCCGGACCGGAACGGGCTTCGGTCGCACGCCGTACCGACCTGCCGACCGCTCGCGCCACGGAACGCCGTCGCCGCTGAGGCGCTTCATCCCGAGCACCGTAACCGTAGTCTGAAGTGCCCACGTCCTACGCACGGAGGACGTCGCCCTGCGCGAAGCGCCCTCGCAGCTCAGCGAGGACTTGGCGGATAGGGATCGGTGAATACGAGAAGCCGGCCGTGGTCAGGGTCACCGACATAGATCTTCCCGTTCGCATCGGACGTAACACAGTGTGAATCGTTTGCCGTCGGAAAGGTCCCCAGTTGTGCCAGGGCACCGAGTGGCGAAACGCCCATGATGGCGACGGTCGCCGTCTCGCCGCTCGGGACGTACAAGTGCCCGAGGTCGCGGTTGTAGGCGATGATGTCAATACCGCCACCCAGATCAATGCGGCCCAGTTCCTTCCCGTTTGTCACATCCAGCACCACTGCCCGACCCTCCTCGCATGCGATGAACAGAAAACCTCGCTCCGGGTCCAGGGCGATTCCCTTGGCTTCCGTGCATTCGTTGGACCAAGTGGCGACGATGGTGCGCGTGCCGAGGTCGATCGCCACGGTCTTCCCAGATGAGAGATGGGTGTAGGCACGTCCTCGCTTCAGGTCGAAAACCAGCGATTCAGGTCCGCCGGGTACCGAGATCGTGGTTACGACCGTGGCACGAGGCGGCGTCCCATTCTCCAACTTGAAGACTTCAAAGCGCTCCGAGTCAGGCTCGGTCACCCACATCTCGTGCGCCGGCTCCAGCCATCGCACGTAGTCGGGGCTGGCGCTGAGAGGGCTGCGTCCGACGACCGACATGGTTGCCGGGTCGACTATGGAAAGTTGCAGGCTGGTGCGGTCGGTCACGAACAGTAGACCCGCGCCCTCTGCGACCGACGTGATCCCCTCGCCATGGCCACCGTGGAAATCTCCTTTCGTACCAAACCCGGAGATCGACACGATTTTGCGGGTCCCGGGATCGACCAGGTTGAGCTTTCCCGTCTGGCCGGAAGGCACGAGGACCTTTCCCAAAATGCGAGAGCAGGCCAAGTCATCGAAGCCGATGCCGCCCTTGCCGCCGGGCATCGCGATAACCACTGGCGCGTGCGACGGCGCGTTGTTGGGGACCGCGGCGATGGCGCCAACCATCGAAACCAGACACAGGCCGACCCCTCGAAGCGCTGCTGCGAGTAGCATCTCTGGCCCTATTCCCCGACCGGCAGCTTGATGAAGCTAATCCCGAAGGTGAAGGACGTGCTGGTCTCGCCTTCTTCGATAGCGCCAATGCTGCGACCCAGGGAAATGAATCCAGGCACCTCGAACCCGGTGTCCGCAAGCCATTTGGGGAACAGCGTGCGAACATAGCCAATTCGAGCATCTGTTTGTCGATTGTTCCAATGCTGGTCGCGCTCGGAATAGATCTCCCCTAGGATCCTGGCGTTGCTTCCCAGCGACCGTCCAATGCCAAGCGCAACAATGGTATCGTCGCGAGAACTATCCTGGGTCTTCCTGTACCCGAGGTTGGCCCCGATCGAGTAAACGCGTTTCACAGTCTTCGAGATGAGAAGGGGCAAATAGAATGAAGTCCCTGCTTTTTCCTCGGGAACACCTTCAGCATCCTTCAGGGTAAAGGCATTATCGAATTCATAGTTTGGATATACCGCCATTTCCAAGCCAGCATGGTCGACAAAACGCCACTTTATCCCGAGCTCCGTGGCGCCGAGGCCTTTCTGAGATGGCTCGCCCGTTGCACTTTCAGTCACGTAGGGTCGCTCGAATTTGAGCTGAATCCGGTCGCCAATGCCGTAGTTCGCGTCCAGCAAGCTTTCGGATCCCCGGCCACTGCCGGCCCGCACCAAGGTGCCAACCAGGTTGACCTCAATGCCTTGGCGTCCAGGGGTGCCTGGGTCATCCAGAGACATCGGCGGCGAACTGATCGCGTTTTCAGGCGCCTCGGCCTCTTCAACCTTGGCGGGTTCGGCTTCCGCCGCGACGGGGGCCCGAATTCCCATCGCTCCCATCGCCATCAACCCCATGGCGACTGCCAGAGTGAAACTCTTCAAGAAGTTCTCGAGCGGATGTCTCATATCGTTTCCTCACGCGGTTACGACATCTCCCGTGCTCGCCTTCTTGCTTCTTCCGAACCGCAAGTAGAGCGACGGTACGACGAACAAGTTGAGCAACGTCGAGCCCCCCAGACCGCCCAGAATGACGACCGCCATGGGGTACTCGATTTCGTGGCCCGGCAGGTTTCCGGCGATAACCAGAGGCACCAGCGCCAGGCCCGTGGCGAGTGCGGTCATCAAGATCGGTGAAAGCCGCTCTTTAGCCCCGCGCAGTGCCATGTGCGGACCAAACGCCTCGCCTTCGTACTGCTCCAGATGCTGATAATGGCTGATCAACAGGATCATGTTGCGCGCTGCAATGCCGAATACGGTGAGGAATCCGACGAGTGATCCAATTGAGATGACGTCGCCGTTGAAGTATGCGGCCAGCAGTCCGCCGACCAACGCCGTCGGCAACGTCAGGAAGCCGAGAACTCCCAGTCGAACGTCTCCAAACGACCAAATCAGGATGAGCAACACCGCGATGGCCGCGCCAATCGCAAAGGTGAACAGGCGGGTCTGGACGGCCTGTCGCTCGGCATACTCGCCCAGCACCACGGCATGATATCCCAGAGGAAACTTGATTTTTGCGAGACGCCGGTCGACTTCTACCATCGCCGCACGAAGGTCATGGCCCTTCACATTGGCACTGACATCGATGCGCCGCGAATCGTTCTCGCGATAGATGACGCTCTGGGCGGGTCCGATCTTTACGGACGCCACGTCGCCGAGGCGCACCCGTCCACCATGAGGCGTGTCGATCGGCAGCTCGGCAATACTGGCCGGGCTGGCGCGCGTCTCGGGCGTGCTCCACACGTTCACGTCGTATGCCTTTTCGTCGATGAACAGATCGCCTACTTCCTCACCCGCCATCAAGACCGCCGACGCGCGACGCACATCGCCAGGTTTGATGCCATAACGCTGCGCCTTGTCGAGGTCGACCTGCACTTGAATCTGTGGCACCTCGGATTGAAGCTGCATGTGCAGTTCCTCAATGCCAGGGACCCCTCGGAGGGCGTCTTCTACTTCCTCCCCCTTTTGACGGATGCCCCGCAAGTCCGGCCCATAGATGCGCACGACAAATGTCTCGGTCGATCCCGCCAGGACTTCATCGATGCTCTCGTTCAGGTAGGTCTCGACGTTGTGAAACATGCCAGGATACCCCTGAACCACTTCTTCAATTGACGCCACCGTCTTTTCGTAGTCCGCCGCTGGATCGATACTCACCCAGTTCTCGGCGAAATTCACGCCGACTGTTTCGTCGGCCAGGAGCGCTTGACCAATGTGGGAACCAAAATTGCGAACTCCCGGAATGGCCCGCAACTCACGACTGGCTCGCGTCACGATCCGGCGCTCTTCCTCAATTGAGGTGCCGGGTTTCGTAATCCAGTGCATCAAGAAGTCTCGCTCCTTGAAATGCGGAAACAGTGATTCGCCGAGGAGCGGCATCACCACGACACCGGCCAGCATGACGATTGCAATGATGGCGTACACCGGGCGCGGGCTGTGAATGATCCGCGCCAGCAGTGGTTCATAGATGCCCTGCAGCCACCGCACGACGGGCTGCTTGCGGCTCTCAATCGGAGCCTTCGCCAGGAACAGCAGACACAATACTGGGGTGACCGTCAGGGCCACCAGCATCGATGCCAGCACCGCCGCCCCATAGGCTACCGCCAAGGGTCGGAAGAACGCGCCGGACACGCTTCCCATGAAGAAGATCGGAAGCAAGACGACCGCGTCAATCAGCGTCGCGTGAATGATGGCCTGGCGCACTTCAAGGGAGGCCTCGAGAATGATGCTTCCGGTTGACCTCCGACTTCCTTCCTTGCGGTACTGGCGCAATCGTCGCACGATGTTCTCGACGTCGATGATGGCATCGTCGACCACGACTCCGATGGCAATTACAAAGCCCGCCAGGATCATCGTGTTGATGGTGGCTCCTTGCATGTGGAGCACGATCACGCCTGCTACGAGCGACAGCGGGATGGCCATCATGCTGATCAAGGCGGTACGCCACTCGAATAGGAACGCAGCGAGAATGACCATGACGAGCAGGCAACCGAGCAGCAGGGCTCGGGTGAGATTGTCGAGTGCGACCTCGATGAAGTCCGCCGGGCGGAAGATCGTCGGATCGATATCCAGGCCGGGCAACCCGGGGCGCAACTCCGCGAGTGCGGCTTCCACTCCGTGGGTGACCTCGAGCGTATTGGCCCATGGGTACTTTTCAAGGACGAGCATCAGCCCGGGGCCGTCGTTGATGATCGCGTCCCCGATGAGGGGCCACGTGTCCGTCACGACGTTCGCGACATCGTTCAGGATCAACGGCGAGGCATCGGGCTTCTTCTTGCCGCCGATGGAAAGTCGGCCCAGGTCATTGGCCGAAAGGACGGATGAGGCCGGACGGATGCCGACTCGCTGGTTCGGCGTATCGATGAATCCTCCGGTACCGATCAACGCTCCGTCTGAGAAGAATAGGATCCCGACGTCCAGGGCGTCCCCGGTGGTTTCCAGGACTTCGTCCAACGTGACGTTGTGGGCCGCCATCCGCTTCGGATCGACCTGCACTTGCGGAATCGTGATTCGTTCGCCCCAGATCGCCACATTGGCCACGCCCGGCACGCCGAGCAGGCGCGCTCGGATCGTCCAGTAGGCGACCATTGACATATCCGTCAGCGGTATGGTCTTCGACGACAGCCCGATCTTCAAGAATCGACTCATCGTCGCCTTGGGCGGCATGATCGTGGGCGACCCCGCCCAGGTCGGCAACTTGGGGGTCACGGTGACAATGCGCTCCTGTACCAATCGGCGTGCATTGAGTTCGTTCGTACCGGGCTTGAACAGCAAATCGATCGACGACAAGTCCGGGAGCGACTTCGAGCGCATCAAGTCGAGGCCATCCACGCCGTTGAGGGCCAACTCCAGCGGAACGCTGATGTAGGACTCGGCTTCCTCGGCGGACAGCCCAACGCAAGGAGTTTGAATCTCCACACGCGGAGGCGCGAACTCAGGAAAGACGTCTACCGACATGTTACGAACGCCAGTGATGCCGAACCACATCATCGCACCGGCGATGGCAAGCACAATGAACCTGAACTTCAAGCTCGTTCCTACGATCCACCGTATCATGGCTGAGGTCCCTCGTGCGCGTTCACTCTTCCTCGAACTCGTTTTCCGCCCCGTACAATTCCGCTGCCCCAACCGTCACGGCAGCAGTACCCGATGGCGGACCATCCGAAAGAACTGCCAGGTCATCGACGACGTGGTCCACCACGATATGACGCCGCAGGAAGACCAGATTCTCAGAAGTTACATACATCCAGGTATTGCCTTCGGTGTCGTAGAGAACTGCCGCGTAGGCAACCACCTTGCGCGAAACTCCGTCGACCTGTTGCTCGTGGACCATGTCTGTCTGGACATCGAGCCGCTTTGCCGCTTCCACGGTCAAAGTGATGCGAGCTGGATCGGCACCCTGAAGATGCTCGACCTTGGCTGGTCCCGTTTCGTCTCCGCCCGCAACAGCGGGGCTCTCTTTGCATCCTTGTAGCAGCAGACTGGCCAGGGCCAGAACCACTGCCGCCCAGCGATAGTTGTATTTCATGACCGCCTCCTCGTTCGTGTTCGACTGGATCGACGTTCGCTCAGTCACCCGATGTGGCTGGAACTTCGAGCAAACCACCGAACCCGTGGTCTTGAGCGCCTGCCGCGACATGGAATGGATCGCGCTCCTCCGCGGAACTGACCCCAAGCTGCAAGAACAGAGCAGGGAGAAAGAACAGGTTGAGCATGATCGATGTAACGAGCCCCCCAAGCACGACTGCCGCCATCGGGCGTACGATCTCGAGACCCGGCAGGTCCCCCAGGAACAACGCGGGGACCAGCAAGGCTCCGATGACGAGGGTCGACGTCAGGATCGGCGCAAGCCCTTCGCGTGCCCCACGCAGCACCAACTGCGGCCCAAACGACTCGACCTCCTGTCGTTCCATACGCTGATATTGGCGAATCAGCATGACCGCATGGCACACCGCGATCCCGAATACTGCCAGTAGACCAGCGTACGTACCGAGGGAGAGCGTGCCGTCGGTGGCAAGTGCGGCCAGCAATCCGCCCACAAGCGCCGAAGGCAGGGTCAAGAACGGAAGCAGTGCCAATCGCCAACTTCCAAACGCCGCCTGCAGGAGAAAGAGCGCGCCGAGCGCCGCCCCGAGCACGAGCACCAGCTGGCGACTCCGATCAGCCTGCTGGACCGCGTGCTCACCGCGTACTTCGGCGTGATATTCGAGCGGGAACTTGAGCTCCTGGATTCGAGCCTTGACGTCCGTTGCGACCGATCCGAGATTGCGCCCCTTGACCTCCGCCACGACATCCAGGTAGCGCTTGACGGATTCGTGATGTATGACGCTCGAGCCCGGCACGATCTTCACCGTTGCAACATCGCCGAGCCGGACGTGCCCTCCGCCCGGGGTGTCGATCGGGAGATCCCCAATACTGCTGAGGCTGTGGCGCGTCTCGGGAGTGCTCCACACCACGACATCGAACACCTTCTGTTCCTCGAACAGACTGCCAACCTGGATGCCCGACATTAGCGTGGCCGCGGCACGCCGAACATCGCCCGGCTTGAGACCATGGCGTTGCGCCGCCACGATATTCACCCTGGTTTCCAGCACGGGCTGCTGAACCGGATACTTGACATGCGAATCAACGATCCCCGCGACCCCCGTGATCGCCTTTCTCACGCTCTCGGCCTGGACGCGGAGAACCCGATCGACATCGCCATAGACTCGAATGACGACATCGTCCTCCGGCTTTGCAACCACGTCTTCGCTCGTCGCACTCAAGTAGGTCTGCACGCGGTGACTCAGCCCGGGGTAGCCATCAATTACATTCTGGATGGCGGCGGTCGTCATTTCATAATTTACTGAAGGGTCGATCTTGATCCAGAGATCGGCCGCATTGACGTCGACGGCATTATCCCCGAACACCGCTCGTCCGATGTGAGCTCCAACGTCGCGGACTCCAGGGATTGCCTGCAGCTCACGCCCGACCCGACCCGTGATCCGGCTCATTTCCGGCTGGGACGTGCCTGGCATGGTGCTCAAATGGATCAGCAGATTCCGCTCCTTGAATACAGGGAGCATCGAGCGATTGAGGAAGGGTAGGATCGCGAGGCCGACCACCGTCAGGACGCCTACGGCAACGAGCGCCATGCGCCCCTGCGGGACGATCTGCGTCAGCAATGACTCATAGACGCGGCGGAACCACGCCAGGAGCGGAGACGCACGGTGCTCGGTTGGCTCATCTCTATTCGCGAAGAGAATCAAGCACAGCGCCGGCGTCAGCGTGAGCGCAACCAGCATGGAGGCCAGGACCGCCAATGCATAGGAGACTGCCAGCGGCTTGAAAAACACCCCGCCAATCCCTCCCATGAAGAAAGTTGGCAATATTGCCAACAGAAGAATCAAGGTGGCGTAGACGATCGGGCTGCGCGCCTCGATCGAGGCCTCGAGAATGATTCTCGCCGTCGAGTGAGTGTCTCCATTGCTGCGATCCTTTCGCAGCCGCCGCGCGACGTTTTCGACATCGACGACCGCGTCGTAAACCACAACCCCGACAGCGATCACAAGCCCGGTCAGGACGATCATGTTGAAGTTCGCGCCCGTCGTGTAGAGCACGAACCCCGCGGCGAGCAGCGACACGATGATCGCCAGCAGGCTGATCAGAAGCGTGCGCCACTCGACCAGCACGGCGAGGACCAGCACTACGAGAAAGAACCCGATCAGAACAGCCAGGTTGATATTGCGGGCTGCCGCCTCGTTGAAATCGGCGGGTCTAAAAATCTTTGAGTCGACGTCGATACCCGGCATGCCCGGGTTCAGCTCCGCGAGCGCCCGTTCCACGCCACGTGTCACATCAGCAGTATTGGCGCCCGGAAATTTCTGGACGACGAGCAACAGGCCGGGACCAGCATTCGTGAGCGCGTCGCCGATGAGTGGCTGGTGATCTTCAACCACGTTGGCCACATCACCGAGGGTCAGCCCGGAGGCCTCGATCGGCACCTGTGCCAAGCCCTCGGGCGATACGATGGGCAGGACGTGACGGATTCCGAGCCGTTGATTGTGGAGATCGATGAACCCTCCGGTACCGGGGGTCGATGCCTCCACGAAGCTCAGCGAAGATACCCACAGCGCGTTGCCGGTGGTTTCGAGGATCGAATGCAGCGATATTTTGTGG
>Ga0315273_10005965_pt1 | contig 15112 bp, 12 predicted proteins | sample YL17G02_0_MG_FD_205753 | JGI IMG/M metagenome (GOLD analysis project Ga0315273, IMG submission 205753) | Sediment microbial communities from Yellowstone Lake, YNP, Wyoming, USA - YL17G02_0 | ecosystem: Environmental > Aquatic > Freshwater > Lake > Sediment | place: USA: Wyoming | collected...
TGTACATCACGGCGCGCAACGCGCGCACGGCGCTGCACCTCCCGAGCCGGGCCCGCAGCCCGACGGCTCCTGGCTGCCGCCCATCGTCAAGAGCGTCGCCACACGCGGAGAAGGAGCGAGCGATCTGCGAAAGTGGATCGAAATCCACAGGACGCATCTGCACGAGACAGGGTTGCTGGCCCAGCGCGAGACAACCCGCGCCCGGGCAGAGCTGGAACATATCCTGTGCGATGAACTGCGATCTCGCCTGCTGGCGCGCCTGCCGGACGGAAGGTTGATCGAGCTGGCCGCTGCCGTCGCCCACCGTGAGGTTGATCCGTACTCCGCTGTCGATCGACTCCTGGCCGAACAAGGACTTTCATAGCGTTTCGAGGTCGCACCCTGGCGCGGAGAGACCCATTTCACATGAGAGCGCTCGTCATCTACAACCCCATAGCTGGCTCACATGCCCAGGAGGATGACGTACAGCAGACGGTGGAGTATCTGGCTAGTCAGGGTTGGGATATCGCCCGCGTCGAGCGGACTCACGGCCCGGGCGATGCGACCACCTACGCCCGCGAGGCGGTAGCGCACGGCTGCGACGCCGTGTTCGTGGCGGGTGGCGATGGCACGATAGCCCAGGCAATCGATGGGATGTGGGGCTCCGAGACGGTGTTGGGGCTGCTGCCCGCAGGGACCGGCAACGTGATGGCGCGCCAACTCAACCTCCCCGTGCCGGGCGGCCTGTACGCCCGCCCCATGTTGGAGTCGGCGCGGCTTCTTTTGAACGGGCAGGTGCGCCCGGTAGACATTGGCCGGATCGGCCCCAAGGCAGGGTCAGGCCCGGCCCGTCATTTTCTGTGTTGGGGCGGGGTCGGCTTTGATGCACAGGTCAATATTGACTTCGCCGAGGAAAAGCGTCTGAACAGGGGCCTTGGTCTCCTGGCCTTCACCGTCTCGACGCTCCTCACGATGCGTGATTTCGCCGGCACCGGTGCCACCGTACGTGTCGACGGTCAGCGGGTCAGCCGGCGCATGATCATGCTGGTGGCCAACAACATACAGCTCTATGGCGTGATTTTCCGGATGGCCCCGACCGCCATCCTGGATGACGGGTGGTTGGACCTCTACCTGTTCCAGGGACGCAGCCCTGCCCGCACCCTTCTTCACACCCTGCGCTTGCTCTTCAACGCGCATGTCCAGGACCCCCAGGTTGACGTTTACAGGGCCAGGCACGTTGAGATCACCACCTATCGGCCGCTGCCCGTTCATGTGGACGGGGAGGCGATCGGTTATACCCCGGTCGTAATCGATGTCGTGCCGCGGGCGCTAAAACTGATGGTCCCGCCCTGTGCGCCGGCCAACCTCTTCATGGACGGGACCGGCATGCTGGCGCCCGAGTCGAACTGGGAATGGATGCTACGGATGGCCCGTGATGCACAGCAGGCCATCAGGCAATGGGGGAGCTTGCCGTGAGATATCTAAATGTGCTCCTGATCTTCGCGCCGGTTGCCATCGTCGGGAGTTTTCTCGGTTTGCCTGCCACCCTGTTGTTCGCGTTCTCGGCGTTGGCGGTCATCCCGGCAGCGGGCCTCCTCGGCCAGGCAACCGAAGAATTGGCCGTCCATACGGGTCCGCGCCTGGGCGGTTTACTGAATGCTACCCTCGGCAACGCAGCCGAGCTCATCATCACCCTGTTTGCGATCCGTGCAGGCCTCCTCGATTTGGTCAAGGCTTCGATCACCGGATCGATTCTCGGCAATATTCTGCTGGTGTTGGGCTTGAGCGTCCTTTTCGGCGGAATCAAGAACGGCCCGCAGCACTTCAACCGCAGGCATGCCAGCGTGAACGCCACCCAGCTGATCCTGGCGGTGCTGGCTCTGATTATCCCCTCGCTCTTCTTCTACTCGCACCTGGAGACCCAGGGGCCGGTAGAGTGGTTGAGCATCGGGACCGCCATAGCGATGCTGACAATCTACGTGCTGGGGCTGCTCTTTGTGTTCGGCCGGTCTGGTCTCGAGCCAGAGCTCGGCCGCGAAACCCAGGAGGAACATGAAGGCGGGTGGACCCGCCGCCGCACCCTGGTGGTGTTGATCGCATCGACCGTCCTGATCGCCTGGTTGAGCGAAATCCTCGTAAGTTCGGTGGAGCAGACCGTCGCGTCGCTCGGCATTTCCGAATTCTTCATCGGCATCATCGTGATTCCTCTTGTCGGCAACGTGGCCGAGCACGTCGTTGCAGTGCAGGCTGCCTGGAAGAACAAAATGGAGCTGAGTCTGGCGGTCTCGCTGGGTTCCAGCCTCCAACTTGCGCTCTTCGTGGCGCCCGTACTGGTATTCTTGAGCCTGATCATGGGCAATCCACTGACACTCGTCTTCAACCGCTTCGAGATCATTGCCCTTTTCGGCGGGGTCCTTATCGCCGCCTTCGTGGCGCAGGACGGCGAATCCAACTGGCTGGAGGGAGCCCAGTTGCTGACGGTTTACGCAATCCTGGCATTAGCTTTCCTCTACCTTCCGGTCTAAGGAGGCACTCACGTGGAATCGGGACATATCAACCGCGATGGGCTGCTGGCTCTCTACACCTACAATGTATACGCCAACCGCCTGGTTCTTGAAACCGCCGCCGCATTGAGCGAAGAAGCACTGGCGCGGGCTGCAAGCCCAAGTCACACGTCGGTGCGCAACCTCTTGCTTCACATGCTCGGGGCCGAAGCAGGCTTCCTGGAGCGCTGCCAGGGGCGAGAGCTCGAGATACCCGACCTGCCTACGGTGGAACTGCTCCATAGTTTCTGGGACGATCTGGCGATCGACCGACAGAGTTATATCGCCTCATTGGACGAGCCCGACCTGGCTCGCGAGGTTCGGGTGGAGCTTCTCCACCGGAACTTTCGCTTCCCGGTATGGCAATTGCTCCTGCAGGCTCTCATTCACTCCACGCACCATCGCGGCGAGCTCTCCATCGTGCTCACCGAGCTGGGACACCCGCTGCCGACACTGGACGCCATCATTCACTTTGCAAACCAGAGCGGCCAGGCCTGGCCGCTGGAATAGGACACCAGTAAGTGCAAGGCATTGAAGACTGGGGGATTGGCGTCATTCTCTGGCTGCAACAGTTCAGCCCTGCGCTGGACCTGCCGTTCAGGGCGTTCACTGGGCTGGGCACAGAGGTGTTCTTTGTGTTGTTCTTGCCGCTGCTCTACTGGTGCCTGGACAGGCGGATCGGCGCACGGCTGGCCGTCATCTTTCTTCTGTCTTCCATTGTGAACGCGGCGGCCAAGGAATGGGCCGCACAGCCGAGGCCATTCGAATACGACCCCCGGGTACGGCAACTGTCTGAAGCAACCGGCGGCGGGCTGCCGAGCGGGCACACGCAAAGCGCCGTCGTCGTTTGGGGATACCTGGCTTCTCAGTACAAACGCACGTGGCTGTGGCTGCTGGCCGCCCTGTTGGTGGTGTTTATCCCTTTGTCACGCCTTTACCTGGGTGTCCATTTTCCACAGGACTTGCTGGCGGGGTATGTCCTGGGGGTGGCGCTTCTCTTGCCCTACATTTGGCTTGAGCCGCACACCGAGATCTGGCTGGCGAAGTTTAGCTTGTTTTGGCAGCTCGCTGCCGCTTTGCTGGTCCCCGCCCTGCTGCTCGTGCTCTTTCGGGCCGGGGACGAAGCGGTGATCACCCCCATCGCCGTCCTGATGGGGATGGGGCCGGGCATCGCGCTGGAGCGGCGGTTCGTCGGCTTCGAGCCCGGCGGGGCGTGGGCAAAGAAGGCTCTGCGTCTTCTGCTCGGCATATGCATCATCGCAGCACTGTACCTGGGAGCGCACGCCGCCTTTTCGGGCCTGGAGCCGGAACTCCTCTCCCGGCTGGTGCGCTACTCGGTCATCGGGTTATTCACAACTTTCGGCGCACCCTGGCTGTTCGTCAGGCTCCGGCTCGCCGAGGGCCGGTTGGGAACCTAGCCATGTCACCGCCATCCATCTACAGCATCACCGCAATTACCGGCTATATCAAATCCCTTTTCACCTCGGACTTGCTCCTGGGCGACATCTCGCTGTCGGGCGAGGTGTCCAACTTCAAACAGGCAACCTCCGGTCACTGCTACTTCACGCTGAAAGATGCGAGGAGCAGCATTAAAAGCATAATGTGGCGAACGGCAGCGTCGCATATGCTGCTCCCGCGGGATGGTGACGAGGTTATCGCCCATGGCTCCATCTCGGTGTACGAGCCGCAAGGTGTGTATCAGTTCTACGTGGACCGCCTTGAAACGGCGGGAGTCGGGCGGCTGTGGCAGGAGTTCGAGCGTCTCAAGGAGCGCCTTGCCAGCGAGGGGCTCTTTGAGGCAGAGCGCAAGAGACCTTTGCCGCCCCTGCCTGCGCGGCTGGGGGTAGTCACCTCAGCCTCGGCAGCTGCCTTACAGGATATCCTTCGGACGTTGGCCAACCGCTACCCGTTGGTAGAGGTCATCGTTGCGCCGGCGCCAGTCCAGGGAGATCAGGCGCCGCCGGGCATCGTCGCGGCCATCGAAGCCCTCAATCGCTGGTCGCTGGAGAAGACGCCGCTGGATGCCATCATCGTTGCGCGCGGCGGCGGATCCATCGAAGAGTTGTGGGCCTTCAACGACGAGCGGGTCGCCAGAGCCATCTTCACGTCTCAGGTACCGGTGATCGCGGGGGTCGGCCATGAGACCGACTTCACCATCGCGGATTTTGTGGCCGATGTGCGCGCCCCAACCCCCACCGGTGCGGCAGCGTTAGCTGTTCCCGACGCGCGCGAGCTGTCAGCGGCCGTACAGGGGCTGGCAGCCTCGGCCCTTCAGCGCCTGACCGTCCTTCTGGCCGACAAACGGCAGAGTGTGGATGGGGTGTCGACCCGCCTGGGGCGGGCTTCGCCCGCGCAGCGCCTGGCTCAGGATCGCCAGCGCGTGGACGAAGTGGGCCGGCGGGCGCAACTGGCAATCGAGAATCGCCTGACCAATGCCCGCGAGCGCCTCGCAGGTCAGAAGCTGATACTGCTCGGGCTCGACCCTTCCCGCGTATTAGCTCGCGGTTATGCGCTCGTGACCCATCGCTCAGGCGCGGTCGTAAGCTCGATAGCCCAGGTGGGAACGGGCGATGTCCTCGACGTGCGAGTCGTCGATGGAACGTTCGCTGCGGAAGTGACTTCCGGAGGTGAGACCGATGACTGAAACCGAGCGTTCATTCGAGGAGCTGTACCGAGACCTCGAAGGGATCGTCAGACAGTTGGAAGCCGGCGACCTGCCGCTGGCCGAGTCCATGACACTGTTCGAGAGAGCCACCAGCCTGGCCGAGAAGTGCAATGCGCTCCTCGACCACGCCGATCTACGGGTGCGCCAGCTTACGGTAGGCGCCGATGGCGCCCTCGAGACCACACAACTCGGAAACTGGCAGGGTGGATGAAACCCACACTGGCGGGCGCGCTGGCGGAGCTGTCGAGGAATCGCACGCTCTGGGTCCCGCTGGCAACCTGGGCTGGCGTACAGCTCTGGAAATTCGTGGCAGAGCTTCTCTTCCGCCGCCACTTCGATCTAAGCCGGCTCTTCACCGCCGGGGGGATGCCAAGCTCGCACAGCGCGCTGGTCGCGGCACTCGCCATAAGTGCGGGCATGAATGCCGGATTTGGGTCAGTATCCTTCGCCGTTGCTGCCGTCTTGGCTATGGTCGTGATGTACGACGCGGCCGGCATCCGCCAGGCGGCGGGCAAACAGGCCGAGAAGATCAACATCATCGTGGAGGAGCTGCTAAGCGGCCATCCCCTGAATGACGAGCGGCTGCGGGAAATCCTGGGACATACGCCCTTCCAAGTTCTCGTGGGCGGCCTGATAGGCGCGATCGCCGGATGGCTGTTCAACCTCCAGTCGTGGTAGAATGGCTACCTGAGCGCAGCGGCGCTGTGGAGGTGATACTTGTCGTGGAAAAAGATGGCGGAGTCAGCCATCAGACGTTGTGGTCCTGCCGTGATGGTCCTGGTACTTCTTACGGCCTGCCGTCCGGATATCCTAACTAAGGCGAGGGGAATACTGTCCCCTGGCGCCAACCCCACGGAAACGGTTGCCCCGCCAGTCGTCGCGCAGACGCCGGGAGACCTGAAGGTGATACCCGCTCCGACCCAGGCGGCGTTGGCCTCCCCCACCAAGGCAGGGCAAGCTGCGCCGCTTGCCCCGACTGAGAGGAGCGCAGCGAGCAAAGCGAGCGAAGCGAGTGCCACGCTGACTCCGGCGCCTAGCCCTTTGCCGAGTGCAACGCCGGAGCCTCCCCGTACCCCAACCGCCACGCCGGCACCCCAGGCGCGGCTCGCAGATGGGCGCAATCTCTTCTCGATCGGGAATTGCACGGCCGCGCGGGAGGTGCTCGCTCAAGTGCTCACGGGCGGGGCTGACCCGTCTGAAGCGTCCGAGGCTCGCTATCTGACCGCGCTGTGCGATCTACGGGACGAGGCTCCGGCGGATGCTGCGGCCACGCTGACCCAGCTACTGGAGAGCGCTCCGCTAACCGATCCGTTTCGTGCGCCGGCTTTCTTCAACTTGGGTCAGGCGCAAGCTGCCCTTGGAAAGTGGAACGAGGCCGAAGCAGGCTACAGAGCCTATCTGCAGCTAGCCACGGATCTCTCCCCCCTGGTCTGGCGACGCATCGGCGCAGGCCGGCAGACCGCCGGCGACCTCAGTGGAGCTATGGCGGCATACACCGCAGCGCTCGACGGCTTGCCAGATTTGGAGAGCACCGGTGCCAGCCGCCGGGCTCTGGCGGACCTCGCACTGGCTCAGAATGACCCGCTCGGCGCGGTCCAGCAATATGATCTGCTGCGCGGGACTCAGACAACGGGCGCCTGGGCCGCCGAAATGCAGTTCCTGGCAGGATCGGCACTTGCTCAAATGGCCACCCCAGCAGCGACGGGGCTGGTCACACCCTCCGCCCAGGAACCAACGGCTGAAGCAAGCATCGCGACTCCCGCACCCAGCGTATCGGCCACTATCTCTGAGACGGCGCCGGCGTTGGGGGAGGCCATCGTGCGCTGGCAGGCTGCGGCCGATGCCGACCCGACCAGTATCAACGCACACCGGGCTATTGTGGCGCTCCTCGATGCCGGCGCCCCCGTGGACGAATACCAGCGTGGGCTGATCAACTACTTCAATGGCGTGTACGCCCGAGCGGTGCAGGCCTTTGACCGGCTGCGCGCGGTGGACCCCGCCGGGCGAAACGGGGCAGCCTGGTACTACACAGGGCTCAGTTACCTCGCGATGGACGACACCGCGCGCGGGCTCGGTGAGCTGGGCAACCTGATTGGCGCCTACCCGGAGAGCCCGTTCTGGGCCGATGCATGGATGGCGCAAGCAAGCGCAGAGGCAAAGGCCGGTCAGACCGCGACCGCTATTGCCAAGTACCGCGAGCTGGCCGCTCGACGTCCGGCATCACCGCAGGCGCCAGTGGCTCTTTGGGAAGCAGCTAACCTGGAGGCCGAGACCAGCGGTGTGGAGTCTGCTCTGGCGGCCTACCTGGACCTTGGCCGGCGCTACCCCGCTGCGGATCAGGCCTGGCGCGCCTACCAGGCTACCGGGCTGGCGTATTTCAGGCAGGGCAATTGGCAGAAGGCCGCCGAGACGTGGGGAGAAATGGCGACAGCCGCGCTGCCCGACTTCACCCGCCCCGTGGCCAACTACTGGCTGGGCCGCGCGCAAGCCGCATCGGGCCAGATGGATGCGGCGCACGCTTCATGGCAAGCGGCTCGCCAGAGCAGCCCGATGTCATATTACGGCCTGCGCGCCGGCGCCTGGGCGGATGCCGGCGGAGTGGCTAAGGGCATGATGACCCAGGCGGCCGGCGCAATCACGTCAGCGGAGGACCCGTCTGCTGCGGCCCTGCCGCAGCCTGACATGAGCGAGCTCGCAACCTGGATGAGCGGCTGGGCCGGCGAAGGCCAGCTCGATCTCTCCCCCGCGATCCTGGCCGATCCGGATTGGCGGCGCGGAAAGGAACTCATGACCCTGGGATTGAGGGCCCAGGGACTGGCGGCGTGGGGCCGCCTGCAAGGCCGCTATGCCAAGGATCCGTGGGCGCTGGCGTCGCTCGCTGTCGCCTTCCGTAATGCCGGCGCCTACCGGCTGTCCATCATCTGTGCCGAGCTGGTGGCCTCGCTCTGGCCGGGCGGGCTGATGAAGGACGCCCCGAATGCCCTACAATTGCTGGCCTATCCCCTTCCCTATACGGATCTGCTGCGCGAGGAAGCAAAGGCGCAGGGGGTCGATCCGCTCCTGCTCGCCGCGCTGGTCCGGCAAGAGAGCCACTTCGAGTCGGTCGCTACGTCATCGGCGGGTGCGCAGGGCTTGATGCAGGTAATGCCTGGCACTGCCCAGTGGATCGCCGATAGGCTCGCCTGGCGCAACTACGAGCCGCGCCAGGCGTATTGGCCTTATGTCAACGTGGCTTTCGGCGCCTATTACCTGGGGCAGGCGCTGCAGCAGTTCGATGGCAGCGTGCCATCTGCCCTGGCGGGGTACAACGGAGGCCCTGGAAACGCGGCCGCGTGGCACAAGCTGGCGCCGGATGATGACGACTTGATGGTCGCTCTGATCTCGTTCGGCGAGACCCGAGTCTACGCGCAAACGGTGTGGGCACAATACGACATGTACCGCCGGTTGTACGGGAAGTAAGTCCGGCGCAGCGTTCAGGCTCGTTAAAGCACAAACGCCCCGGCCCACCCACCGTGACGTTTGTGCTTACTACTGACTTTATGGAGGAGGAATCGTCGCCCAGGATTGTGTCCCCATACACACCCCAAGCACCTATATTCTGTCACTGTCACATTAACGCCAGATGAGTGACAGTTAAGAGTTGGATCAGACTAGCTGACCTTGACCTCCATATCCAGCGGCACTACCTGCCACCAGCTGTTGCCCGGTTTTAGCGGAATATCGCTGCCGCCGGCGTCCACAAACCGGAATGGCGCGTGCCGCTCCGGCCTCAGCCACTTTCCTTCGTAGACTTGCCCATCGCGCAATATCGTCACCGGCCCTTCGCCCCACAACTGGATTTCGACGGAGCGATTGGAGCACGGGCCGTCGGTAAGTTCCTCGCCATGTTCCGGGATCAGTGTGGGGACGTGATTCGCGCCCAATACGATGACGTCGGCCGCGGTCAGCGGCTTGCCATCCGCCTTGTCTACATGGGGCTGGCCGTTCATGGATCGCTGCCAGCGCCCGCTCCCGGCATCGTAGGTCCAGGCTACTTTGTACTCCGGATACGGCACGTCGACCCGGTGTGCAGCTGAGCCTCCCGGCGGAACGGCTTCGGAGAAGACCCACCCAGCGGCAGGCGCCGGCCGCTTGTTCCACCCCTTCTGCGCCAGGATGCTCCAAACGGTCGCCGTGCTGGCAAAAAGATTGTGCGGCACGGGTATGTTCGGATCGCGGAAGAAGGACGGGCCGTTCAGCGCCTGTTCCAGGATGTGATCGCCGATGTCGGACTGGTACAACTTCTGGCGCACGGGTTCAACGCTGCCCGAGAACGCCAGGACCGCGTCGAAGATCACGGGCAGCTCGACGTCGATCAAGCGCGCGCTGCGGATGTTGCCGAGCCTGGGGACATCCTGGCTCTGGAATATCGCCGTGTAGCGGGTCATGCAGAACTCGACGCGGCTCTCGACCACTACGTCGGCCTCGCCCAGGCCTGTTTGAGGGATGGCTGCCTGCTCGTTAGGGATTTTAACGGCCAAAGGGCGCCGTTCCAGGACCGTGGGATCGGCAGGCCGCATCCCGGTGAGAGGCGATACCATTGGATCCCGTGCGGGCACGATCACGTTGGGATCCAGGGTGGGGGTCAAGGTTGCCGCCGGTGTGGCGGTTGGCTTGGGCGTCGGGGTTTGCGATGGCTCGGCAGTTGGCGGATCTGTCGGCGGCGCCTGTGTGGGCAGGGCAGTCGCAGTTGGCGGGGCCTCGGTAGGCCGCGGGGTCCTGGTGGGAGTCGGCGTAGCCTCAGGCTTGCTCGAACAAGCGCCGCCAAGGACTGAGAGCACCGTCAGGATCAATATCCCTACGGCGAAGAACGCGAGACGAGTTCGAGTGGGCTTCTTCACAGAGCCGACCTCCCGGGGGAATGCATTGGTTTTTCGATGAAGAGAAGCGCCGCCCCGCCAGGGACAGCCTTCAGATTATACATCATGGGTTTCGGTGCGTAAAACGCGCTGGGTGATGTGCGGCGGCATGGGGCACGAGGCTTCGCGCCATCCATACTATGTACCCGTTTTTTTGGGAATATTTGACACTCATATGGCCGTGTGCTATGATTGTGGTGGTCGGTTCAGGACGTTCCAGCTTGTCTATCCCGCAAGTGCTCGAGCTTCTGCCTGTTGAGGCTGTTATTACCTACTACTCAGTCCCAGGACCGGCGAAGATCACCGGAAATCCATACTTGAAGTTCCTGGAGGGAAGGGATGAGTAGACTGCTGGAGGTGAAGGGGCTCGAAACGCGCTTCTTCACACAGGACGGCGTCGTCCGAGCGGTGAACGGCATTTCGTATCACCTGGACGAGGGCGAAACGCTGGCCATCGTGGGAGAGAGCGGATGCGGCAAGAGCGTCGGCGTCATGTCCTTGCTGCGTCTGATTCCCCAACCCCCCGGCAAGATCACAGGAGGCGAGGTCTGGTTCGACGGCAAGAACCTGTTGACCATGACGGACGAGGAAATCCGGCAGGTGCGCGGTAACCGGATTGCCATGATCTTCCAGGATCCCATGACGTCGCTGAACCCCGTGCTGACCATCGGGTTCCAGGTTTCCGAAGCTCTGCAGCTTCACATGGGCATGGACAAGGCGGCCGCCCGCAGGCGCAGCGTCGAGCTGCTCGAGATGGTCGGCATTCCCCAGGCCGTCAACCGGCTCGACGACTACCCCCACCAGTTCTCAGGCGGTATGCGCCAGCGCGTGATGATCGCCATGGGTCTTAGCTGTAACCCGCAACTTCTCATCGCCGATGAACCGACAACGGCCCTCGACGTAACGATCCAGGCCCAGATCACCGACCTTGTGAAACGTCTGCGGGATGAGATCGGCATGGCCATCATCTGGATCACCCATGACTTGGGTGTGGTTGCGGGGCTGGCCGACCGGATGATCGTCATGTATGCGGGATTTATCGTCGAAGAAGCGCCAGTCAAAGAGCTCTATGCAAATCCGCGCCACCCCTATACGCTGGGGCTGCTGGGGTCGCTCCCTCGACTGGACGCCACACGTGCTAACCGCTTAACCTCAATCGAAGGCTTGCCGCCCGATCTGATCGACCTGCCCAAAGGCTGTCCTTTCTATGCGCGCTGCCTTACCTACCGGATCGAGCGGTGCGCCACAGAGAACCCGAAGCTCGAACCGGTGGGGCCTGGTCACAAGATCGCCTGCTGGGTGGATGTTAGCACCAAGAAGGGGCGCGCAGAGTGAACGCAAGCGCCTTACCGCAAGCCCCCTCCGCTCTGACAGATGAGCGGCAGAAGCTGCTGGAAGTCAAGGGCCTGAAGATGTGGTTCCCCATCTTTCGCGGCGTGTTGCAGCATCACGTTGCCGACGTAAAAGCCGTCGATGGGATCAACTTCCACATTTTCAAGGGCGAGACCCTCGGATTGGTCGGTGAATCCGGCTGCGGCAAATCGACGACAGGCCGTGCCATTCTGCAGCTCTACCGGCCCACGGCTGGCCAGGTTCTATTCAACGGCCAGGATCTGGTGACCCTGAAAGGGGAGCAGCTCCGGCGGATGCGGCGCCAGATGCAGATGATTTTCCAGGACCCCTACGCCTCGCTGAATCCGCGCATGACGGTTGGCAATATCGTGGGCGAGCCGTTGGAGGTCCACAACATCGGGACTTCGGACGAGCGCCTGGAGCGAGTACGTGAGTTACTCCGTGTGGTCGGCCTCAACCCCTATTTCATCAACCGCTACCCTCACGAATTCTCGGGGGGGCAGCGCCAGCGTATCGGCGTGGCCCGCGCGTTGGCCGTCAACCCGTCCTTCATCGTCTGTGATGAGCCCATTTCGGCGCTCGATGTGTCGATCCAGGCGCAGATCATCAACCTGCTCGAAGATCTGCAAGGCCAGTTCGGCCTGACGTATCTCTTCATCGCCCATGATCTCTCGGTCGTGCGTCACATCTCGGACCGCATCGCTGTGATGTACCTGGGCAAGATCATGGAACTGGCAGATCGGGACGAGCTGTACCGCAACCCGATGCATCCGTACAGCCAGGCGCTGTTATCGGCCGTTCCGATCCCGGACCCGGTCATCGAGGAAAAGCGGCATCGCATCATCTTGGAAGGAGATGTACCCTCTCCGGTGAATCCTCCCAAAGGATGCCATTTTTGCACGCGGTGCCCGAAGGTCATGGATGTGTGTAAAGATACCGAGCCTGAGTTCCGTGAGTACACGGGCGACGGTCACTACGTGGCTTGCTGGCTGTATCAGAAGTAATCACCGGCGCAAACGAGGGCGAAGGCTGCGTTACCCGCATTCTTCCGTCCTCCTATGGCTTCGAGAGGAGGTGGTGGACTCGGCTCTACAAACCAGACGGGCCCAGCCGCTCGGGGGCCTGGTTGTCGATGGTAGATTCCACATCAATGTCTTACCCTAAGGAGGAGACAATGCTTGGCAAAAAGATGTCGATTTTGCTGGTCGCTGTGCTGGCGCTCAGCATGGTCCTCTCGGCCTGCGCCGCTCCCGCGCCGCAGACCATCGAGAGAGTCGTGACGCAGGTCGTCGAGAAGCAGGTTGAAAAGACGGTCATTCAGACCCAGGTCGTCGAGAAGAAGGTCGAGGTCATGGTGACCGCCGTTCCGTCGCCGAAGCCGGCCGGTCCCAAGATCCTGCGCGTGGCGCAAGGACCCGGCGACATCCCGACCCTCGATCCGGGCCTCGGCGAAGACACCCATTCCATTCAGTGGGTCAATGAGATGACCATTGGCCTGACCAGGCTGAGCGACGATACGAAGGTCGTGCCCGGCATGGCATCCAGCTGGGATATTTCGACCGATGGTTTGACCTACACCTTCCATTTGCGAGACAACGTGCCCTGGGTTAAGTGGGACGCGAATACGAACCAGGTGATCAAGGTCCAGGGCTGCCCTGACGCGGATGGCAAGACCGCGGACCGGTTGGTTACGGCCCAGGACTTCGAGTACTCGATTCTCCGCGCGCTGAAGCCCGAGACCGCTTCACCCTACGCTTACGTCCTGTCCTTCGCCATCGCCGGCGCGGATGATTTCAACACCGGCAAGGTCACCGACACTACGACGGTCGGGGTGAAAGCCATTGATCCCAAGACCCTCGAGGTCACCTTCAAAGAAGCTGCCGCCTACAACGCCAACATCATCGGCCTGTGGACGGCACATGCGGTGCCCCAGTGGCTGATCGCAGGCGACGACTGTACCGAAGCCCGCGGCGAGCGCTGGATCGAAACCGGCTTCAACCAGAGCTACGGCCCCTTCGCCCTGAAAGAATGGGTGCACGACGCGAACGCCACTTTCGTCAAGAACCCGTTCTGGCCGGCGACTCCGGAGATCCCTTCACCCAAGGTTGACGAGATCTACGAGGTCTTCCTCGACCCCTCTCCTGCCTTTGCCGAGTACGAGGCGGGCAACCTGGACTGGACGCGCGATCTGCTGGGCAGTGACCTGGACCGCATCAAGGGTGATCCCACCCTCTCTAAGGAGCTGAAGATTGCTCCGTCGATGAGCACCTACTACTATGGTTTCAACACCAAGGCGCCGCTAGTCGATGACGCTCGCGTCCGCCGTGCCCTATCCCTGGCCATCGATCGCCAGGCGCTGATCGACAATGTTCTCAAGGCCAACCAGGAGCCGGCCGGCTGGTTCTGCCGCCCCGGTCTTGCAGCCTGCCCGACCCCGAAGGACTACCCGGACCTGGGTGTCAAGTACGATCCGGCCAAGGCCAAGCAAATCCTGGATGAATACCTGAAAGAGAAGAACACGACTGCCGACAAGCTGGACCTGACGCTGATGTTCAACACCAGCTCCGGCCATCAGAAGATCGCCGAGGCGGTCCAGCAGATGTGGAAGACCAACCTGGGCCTCGATGTCAAACTGGTCAACCAGGAATGGAAGGTCTACCTGAAGACCACCAAGGATCCCAAAAACACCCCGCAGATCTTCCGCATGGGCTGGAATCTCGACTACCCCGACGCCAACAACTTCGACCGCGAGGTGGCGGCGTTCGGCGGCTCGCAGAACCCCAAGGAGGGCGGCGGGTTCAACTGGAAGAACGATAAGTACGAGGAACTGGTCAAGGCGGCCGCAGTCGAGCTGGATCCCAAGAAGCGCACGGATCTCTATTCCCAGGCCGAGCAGGTCCTGGTCTGGGATGACCCGGCGATGGCCCCGATCTACTGGTACACGCGCGCCAGCGTGACCAAGCCGTATGTGCAGCGCACATTCTCGAATACGGGCGACGAGCACTACGAGTACTGGGACGTGCCGGCGGCGAAATAGCCTGAGCTGCGGTTGGGGGGAGGAGTTTCCTCCCCCCAATTCTCGGGCTCGCAAGGAGTAAGGATGAGCAGATACATTATCCGCCGCTTGCTGTGGATGATGGTCACGCTGATGGTCGTCTCGATGATCACTTTTGGCCTGATGCACGCGGTGCCCGGGGGCCCGTTCGACCAAGAGAAGCCGGTCCCCAAGGAACAACTGGCCAACTTGAACGCGCGCTATCACCTGAACGAACCGCTCGCGAAACAGTACGCTATGTACGTCTCCGACATTATGCTCCCGCGCTACTCGACCGTGAAGCCCGGCACGTCCGTCCTGGAAGACTACCTGTTCAACATCCCGGTCGGCAAGGGATGGATCGAGTGGATGAACTTCGGACCAACCTATACATCGCGCAGTCGTACTGTCAATGACATTTTTAAACAACAGCTCCCGGTTTCTATCCAGCTGGGTACGATGGCGTTCCTGCTTTCCTTCGTAATCGGCGTGCCCCTGGGCATCATGGCGGCGTTGAAGCAAAACACCTTCTGGGACTACTTCGGGATGAGCCTGGCGATCTTCGGGGTCTCTGTGCCGGTCATCGTGCTGGGGCCAATCCTGGTTTGGATATTCGGCGTCGCACTCAAATGGCTGCCCC
>Ga0315273_10005966_pt1 | contig 15111 bp, 12 predicted proteins | sample YL17G02_0_MG_FD_205753 | JGI IMG/M metagenome (GOLD analysis project Ga0315273, IMG submission 205753) | Sediment microbial communities from Yellowstone Lake, YNP, Wyoming, USA - YL17G02_0 | ecosystem: Environmental > Aquatic > Freshwater > Lake > Sediment | place: USA: Wyoming | collected...
CTCCTGTGATAGGCTTTCGCTTTCCTTCCGGAGGGGCGATTGGCTGCTGAACACGCCCGCAGGGCCTACGTCTACGGAATCGCGACGGTCGCCGCGCTTTCGGGCCTGCTGTTCGGGTTCGACACGGCGGTGATCAACGGCGCGCTGGTTTTCCTCAAGGACCAGATGCGGCTGAGCGATTTCCAGACCGAGCTGGCGGCCAGCGCGCTGCTGGTCGGCTGCCTGGCCGGCGCGGCCATGGCCGGCGGGTTGAGCGACCGCTTGGGGCGGAAGAAAGTGCTGATGCTCGCGGCGGTGCTGTTCTGCGTTTCCTCGCTCGGGACCGCGCTGCCGCGCACGCTGCCGGAATTCGTCGCGGCGCGGTTCTTCGCCGGCGTGGCCATCGGCGTGGCTTCAGCGCTGGCGCCGCTCTACATCGCCGAGGTATCGCCGCCGGGAATTCGCGGCCGGCTGGTGACGCTGAACCAGATGGCCATCGTCACCGGCATCCTGTGCGCCTACCTCGTCAACTGGCTGCTGGCGGGACTGGGGCCCTCGAGCTGGCGCTGGATGTTCGCGGCCGCCGCCTTCCCCTCGGCCGTGTTCCTGGTTTCCCTCTTCTTCATTCCCGAAAGCCCGCGCTGGCTCATCAAGAACGAAAGGGAGGCGGAAGCGCTGTCCGTGCTCCGGCGCATCGCCGGCGAACCGGAAGCCGCGCGGGAAGCCGCCGAAATCCGCGCCAGCCTGACCGAGCAGGCCGCCGCGCTGGGCGAGCTGTTCAAACCGGGGCTGCGGCGGGCGCTGCTGATCGCGGTGGCGTTGGCCATCTTCAGCCAGGTGACCGGTATCAACACCGTCATCTATTACGGCTCGATTCTGTTCAAGGAGCACGGGGGCAGCAGCAGCGCGGCCAGCGCCATCGGCGCCAACGTGATCATCGGCACGATGAACTTTTTGTGCACCATCGTGGCCATCGCGGCCATCGACCGCTTCGGCCGCAAGCCCTTGCTGATCGTGGGCTCGGCGGGCATGGGGCTGGCGCTGGCGGCGCTGGGGGCCTGCTTCCTGGTCTCGCCGCCCCCCACCAACCTGATCCTGCTTTTGGTTGTGCTTTACGTCGGCTTCTTCGCCATCAGCCTCGGCCCCGTCACCTGGGTGTACATGGCGGAGTTGTTTCCCACCAAGATCCGCGGGCGCGCCGCCGGCATCGGCACTTTCGCGGTGTGGGGCGCCTGCCTGCTGGTCACGCTGACCTTCCTGACGCTCATCAGCGCCGTGGGACCTTCGGGCGCATTCTGGACCTACGCCTTTTTCTGCCTGGTGACGTTCATCTTCGTCTGGCGCGTCGCCCCGGAAACCAAGGGCCGTTCGCTCGAAGAAATCGAGCGCCTCTGGCATCCGCGCCGGTGAAGTGGAATTCACCACGAAGACACGAAGGCACGAAGAAACACCAAAGCGGCGGGCACTCGAATCAGGTGCTGGGACCGTTCAGGCGGCGCGCCGAATCCGACAGCGGCAGTCGGATTGACAGCATGACCATAAAAGGACTAAATTTGGTCATAACGCTCCGAGGGGCGGGCAATCATGAAATTCTCGACACAGATTAAACCGATCAGCTACCTCAAGGCCCATGCCGCCGAAGTGGTCCGCGGACTCGCCGAGCGGCGGGAGCCCCTGGTGATCACACAGAACGGGGAGGCCAAGGTGGTGATTCAGGACATCAGAAGCTACGAGGAAACTCAGGAGACGCTGGCGCTGCTGAAGATCCTCGCCTTGGGTAACCGCCAGATTGAGAAAGGCAAGGTCCAGCCCGCCAGCAATGTCATCACTCGTCTTCGCAAGAAGGGAAACCGCTGATGGCATTCCGGGTGCTGCTCACCGGCGATGCGGCGCGCGACCTGGAAGAGATCTACGACTACATCGCAGGACATGACTCGCCGGCTGCCGCCGACCACGTGCTGGACCAGATCGAGGAAGTCGTCCGGGGGCTCTCCAGGTTTCCGAACCGGGGCAACTTTCCCAACGAGCTGCTCGCGCTCGGCATCCGCGACTACCGCGAAACCCTTTTTAAGCCTTACCGCGTCATCTATCGGGTGATCGGCGCCAGGGTGTATGTCTATCTGGTCGCCGATGGCCGGCGCGACATGCAGACCCTGCTCGCGCGACGGCTGCTGGGCGCGTGACAGCAAAGAGCTTTAAACCGAGGACAGCCGGCCAGCCCGCGATCAATGACGCCATCCGGCAGCGCACGGGCGAGCCTATGGAGCCTCCCGGTCCTGTTGACTCTTGGGCGCGAATTGCCCGCCAGCCACCTTGCAATTCTTCCGCATTGTGGCATAATTACAAGGATGGTGCCCCGCGCTCTTGCGCCCCGGCTTTGGTCGCTGATGGACCGCTTCCCCGCGGTCGCTCTTCTCGGCCCGCGGCAGGCCGGCAAAACGACCCTCGCACACTTGGTCGCGGATGAACTCGCTGAGAAGGCGGTCTACCTGGATCTGGAGCTCCCCTCGGACCGCGCCAAACTTTCCGATCCTGAACTCTATTTCTCGGCCCACGAGAACCAGTTGGTGATTCTCGACGAAATCCACCGCGCGCCAAACGTTTTTCAGACGCTGCGGAGTGTCATCGATCGCCGGCGCCGCAAAGGCATCCGAGCCAAGCAGTTCCTCCTGCTGGGCTCGGCATCGATGGACTTGCTCAAGCAATCGGCCGAAAGTCTGGCGGGGAGAATTGCCTACCTGCATCTCGCCCCATTCATCGTTACGGAGATCGGAGCGTTTGGGGCCAACGCCGCAGACCGGCTCTGGGAGCGCGGCGGGTTCCCGGACAGCTTCCTGGCGGAGGATGATGCCGGCAGCTTCCAATGGCGCCTGGCGTTCATCCAAACATACCTCGAGCGCGACATTCCGGCGCTGGGGCCGCGTGTCCCGGCCGAGACGCTGCATCGCTTCTGGCAGATGCTCGCTCACAGCCAGGGCCAGTTGCTCAACGCCGCGCGCCTTGCGGCCGGCCTGGGAGTCAGCGGGCAGACTGTCGCACGATACCTCGACATACTCGTGGATCTGCTCCTGGTGAGGCGGATTCAGCCCTGGATCCCCAACATCTCGAAGCGGTTGGTGCGCTCGCCCAAGGTGTATGTGCGCGACAGTGGCATCGTTCACGCCCTTCTCGGGATCAGGGAGAAGGAGCAACTGCTCGGCCATCCGGTCGTTGGCCCAAGCTGGGAAGGTTTCGTCGTCGAGAACCTTCTGGTGGCCGCTCCGCCCGGATCGAACCCATGGTTCTATCGCACCTCCGCCGGAGCCGAGATCGATCTGCTGTTGGAACTGGGACCCAGGAAGCTGTGGGCCATCGAAGTGAAGCGATCGCTCAGCAGCCCGCGCCCAAGCAAGGGCTTCCACATGGCCTGCGCGGACGTGAAGGCCGCCCGCCGCCTCGTCGTGTATCCCGGACGCGAGCGATACCGCATTGATTCCTTGACGGAGGTTGTGCCTCTATCTGCCATTCTCCAGGGCGGTCTCGATTAAGGATTGATCTCCGGCTGGAGGCCCTTGGTGGAGGCGGCGGGAGGGATTTAGTCAGGCGCTGGGGAAGTTCAGGCGCTTCTCGATTTCCATGATGCGCCGCTCGCAAGTGTTCAGCCGCTCGCCGACCGATGCCGCGGCACGATCTAACTGGCTCAGGTGCTTCTGATCGGCGTCCGCGAATGAATAGAACGCGGTAAGGAGTTTCGTCTCCGTATCGGTGACGAATTCCCGCATTTCCGCGAAGCCCTGCTTCATTTCAGCGGCCATTCGCTTCTCAAGGTCGGCCAAATCTCGCTTGATCCGCTTCTCAATGTCTGCCAGGTCCTGCTTGCTTGCGGGCTTCTGTCCGTTATCCATGGGTGCAATGATACATCAAACAGGGCCCAAGAAATGGTGGAGGCGGCGGGAGTCGAACCCGCGTCCGGAAAAGCCCACCACGAGAAGAACTACATGCTTAGTCGCGTTCCGTTTGATTTCGCCAGGCTCGATTTGGAGCGGACAAGAACCGAGCCCCGCTAGCCCGATTGATCTCACCGGCTATCCACGGACCGAGGACAGCCGGCCAGCCCGCGATCAATGACGCCATCCGCCAGCCCACGGGCGGGCTACCGAATGACGACACCGCTAATTAGGCGGCGTAGGCCAACTGTGAGTTGGCAGTTGTGGTTTTCCAAGCGATTACGGGTGCCTGGCCCCCGGCATGCCTTCCCGCAGCAATTCAATCCCGTCGAATCCGTTACGCCCCCTTTCCTCACTATTATACCACCTCATTATACCACCTCGGGCATGGCCGCACATCTCGCGGATTGCACCGGGATGAACCATCGCACTCCGCACCCCAGATCCCATCTCTTACTGGATGGCGATGGTGACCGCGTTGGAAATCGCTTGGCCGCTCGTAAGAAGCAGTTGAACGGCAGCACCCGTCGGTGCGTTGTCCGGCACCAGGGCGTTCACTTGGTACAGACCCACGAATCCCGGAACCAGCCCGGCGAAGGTAACGAGGGCAGCCACGCCGTTCAGTGCGAGCGTGGGAGTCAGGCGCGCCTCGGAAAGCGCTGAGCCGGGCGCCGCGCCGCTCGCCGGCCGGTTGGTTACATCGCCGAGGCCGGTGCAGTAAAGCGTTAGGTACTCTCCCCTCCTGATGGGGCGCGCAGCGAGGCCAGGGACCGATCCTTCGGGGGCGGCAAGCACAACCGTCCCCGCCATCTGTACGATTCCCTGGCCGCGGCCGGATGAATCGGCAGTGAAAATCCCTGGAGACCAAGACGCAAGCTGAAACGTCTGGCTGGGGCTCGTCTGGCCGTCCGCCTCCACAACAATCGACGCCTGCGTCTGTCCTATCAGTTCCCAGGGCACCTGGAAGTTGATCTGCTTCGGCGAGACAAAGAACAACGGCGCGGCGATGCCGTTAACCAGAACACTGACATTGCCGAGACCGGCGGAAAGTGGCAACTGCCGGGCCGCCAGCACGCCCGTACCCAAATTGCTTCCAAAGACGGACGCGATAGAACCCGCCGCCACGGCAAGCCCCGACGCAAAGCTTGCCCCGTTGACCGTTCCGCCCTGGTTGACCTGCGGCGGGCTCGCGGAGAGTTGCCACGTCAAGACTTCTGCGAGCCGGCCGTCCGGGTCGCTGCGTACCCTCGACGTCTCGTCGGCGACCGTGGCCGTGACAGTATGCATGCCAGGCGGGAGCGTGGCCGGGTCCAGCTTGTACGACAGGCCGCTACCCACTTCGTTTCCGTCCAGTCGCCAGTGCACTACGATGCTGTTGGGCGTCACTGCGGGCAGGACAACGGAGAAATTCACGGGTGCCGCGCCGGGGGTGATGCGGCCGGGCTCCGGGGTCACCGAATCGTAGGGCGCCACCAAGCTGTAATAACGCCGGATCAGTTGCTCGGTGTTGATCTGGTCGAATGCCCGGCCGAGTGTCCGCATCTTGGAGTCGTAGGTCGGGCGGTACAGTCCCGCCGTGCAATAGCGAGCGCCCTGGTAGATCCCGGGGACTGAGAGCGTGGTTGTGGTGGTCGGCACTTGCGTAGAGCTGTCAATCCACAGCTTCCACTTGACCGCTGTGCGATCCGCCTGTTTTGTCACGTTGGGTTCGCTCGGTTCTTTGGAAGTGTCGCAGGGGAGGCCAGGGCTGTCGTACTCGTCGGCCAAATCTCCAAACGAGTGGCCGGTTTCATGCAGCACCAGCTCGACAACGCTGGCGTCCAGCGAGGCCACCACGGGGAAACCGCCCGACCCTCCGTATTCGGCATCGTTCACCAACACCAGGACGACATCGCGCTGGGCGGGCGGAATGTTCGCGATGGCCTGCTGCACCTTGCCGATATTCACGCAGATCAGCCGCTCGATGCCGCTGCAGTTGTAAGACGCGTCGAAAGCTGTGTTCCTCTTGACCGGGGGATTGCGCTCCGGGTGGCTGGCGCCTGATTCCGCGCTGGGCACGTCCAGCCGTTGCACATTGAAGAACCCCCTGTAGGTCTGGAGAGGCTCGCCGCCGAACAAGCGGTCCATAGTGGACTGCGCGTCGGCCGCGAATCTCGCCATTTCCGCCTGGGTGTAACCGTCTCCGAGAACCAGGATGTCCCAGCGCTTCGCCGGGTCGCCGCTCTTGATAATAGTCACAGGAGATTGCGACTGCGCAAGGACCGGGGCCGGCGCCAAAAGAAACGACAGGATCACCAAACGTCGGATCACCGTTCAGTCCTTCTTCTGAGGCGAATCGGTCTGCGGGAGGTCGATCGCGCTCACAAGGCGCAAATCCCATTCCCCGTCCCGCCATTCCGGCCGGTAGATGCTCGCCTGCCGGATGCGCGCGTCGTCGGGAATGTCGAGCAGGAATTTCACGGAAGTACGTTCGAACGTTTGCCCGCGAAGCGTTCCGTCGGGGCCGGGCGCTTCGGCCCGAACGATTCGCGGGTCGGGAATCACTGACCACGAAACGATTTGGCCCCGCACGTCGAGGGAAAGCACCAGGAGTTTTTCCTCGGCTAGGTCGAGCCTTCTTGGGTGCTGGACCGGGTGCGGGGAGTGACGGCGCGAGAGCAGCGACAGTTGCGCGGCGGCGATGCCCGCCCTTCGGTCGCGTCGCTGCAGGGTGCGCGCGTCGCCGGAACCCCACGAAACTCGCAATTGCTGCGAGCCGAGCCGGGCGTCGGGCTGCGGCAGGTCACGAATTGCCTGGCGTACCTCGTCGGCGCGCACGACGCTGACGCCTTTCAAGTTCAGGCGGCGTGCAGCAGCATCCGGCGCTTGCGGCGCTGCGAGCAAAATGAGCAGAAGCGTCCACCGCATCGACAATAGGAAAGTTAGATGTCCCTGCCGCTTCTGTCAAGCAGAATTGGACCTTTGTGATGAACCGCTTATCACCTGTTTGTTGCCCGGCTGGCGTTTCAATTGATTGACACCCATCCCGGACCTTGCGGATAATAGGCTCACTTCCATGGCAGATCCCGTCGAGACGAAAAAAGCGCTTGAAGCCGGGCTGGAGAGTTTTCTCAGCAAGCAGTTGCCGAAATTCCGCGAAGCGTTACTCGAGGAATTGGCGGCGGCCGCGCCACCGGCGGGCGTATCCTCGGCCGCCCTGAGCTCCGCGTTTTACCGCATCGCGGGCGGCCGCACGCAAACCGAGATCATGCAGAGCCTGCTGGACGCCAGCGCCGGCTTCGCCTGCCGCGCGGCGGTGCTGGTGGTCAAGAGCGACCGGCTGGACGGCTGGCGCTCCCGCGGATTCGACAGCGCCGCGGCCGGCCGCCTGCGTGAGCTGCATGTGGCCCCGGAAGGCGAAGCGGGCTGGAAGCAGGCCCTGGCCGGCCAAAGCGCCGGCGCGGCGGTGACCGAACCCGTCCCTGCCGCCGTGGCCGCGGTCTTTTTCGGCGCGCTGGGCGCCCCGGCTGACAACCGCGCCTACCTGCTGGCGTTGATGGTCAAAGACCGTCCGGTGGCCATGCTCTACGCCGACGGCGGGAGTCCGGCGGGTGTCGCAGACCTGCCGGCCCTGGACCTGCTCGCCAGGATCACGGGGATGTGCCTGGAATTGTTGTCGGTCCACGGGCAACGCCCGGCGGTAGCCGCGGCGGCGGCAGCTACGGCTGCGCCGGCCGCACGCCCGGCTGAACCGGAGCCCGAACCGGCGCTGGCCCCGGAACCTGTCGCCGCCGCGCCGATCCCCAAGCCAGAACCCGTTGCTGCCCCGGTACCCGCGGCAGAGCCCGCCCCGGCTGCACCACCGCCCGCGCGGCCCGCCGTGGCTGGCGGGCCGGATTTGACCGCCATCCCCGAGGCCGAACACGACAGCCACAAGAAAGCCTTCCGGGCGGCCAAAGTGATGGTGGACGAGCTGCTCCTTTACAATAAGGACAAGATCGAAGCGGCGAAAGCCCAGCGCAATGTTTACGGCGCGATCAAGGACGACATCGACAAGTCCCGCGCCAATTACGAAAAGCGCTTCAAGAATACTCCGGCGGGGAAGGTGGATTATTTCCATCAGCAGTTGCTGCAGCGGATCGCACAGAACGACCCGGCACTTTTGGGCGCCGATTATCCCGGCCCCCTCGTTTAAAAGATTTGCTTTGGGCCCCGGCAAGACTTCCATGACTTGGTTTCGGTCGTGTTCCTTCCCGGCGCGGCGATTCCTCTCCGGCCGCGGATTGACGGCAATTCAATTCCTGTGCGTGCTCGTGGGCCTTCTGTTTTGGGGCAGCGGCCGGCTTTCGCCTCTGGTAGGAGCAGCCGGCGCCACCGATCGGGCTGCGACGCCTTCCACCACCGCGGAAAAAGCAACACACTCGGCCGCTGCCAAGAAGCGATCGCAGTCGAGCAGCCGCAAGACAAGCGCAAAAGAAAGCCACAACATCGCCCCGCCCCGGCGGTTCACGCTGGCCGGCAGCGGGCTGGAGCCCACCCACAATCCGTTGCTGGCCGACCCGGTCATGGGCGAGTTGCGGGCGGTTTCCAGGCCGTTCGTGGAGTCGGCGACACCGCCGCGGCGGCGGGAACTGGAGCAATTTGCCGCCCGCCACCCCGCACACCAGGCCGGCGCGTTGGCGTATCTGGCGCTGGGCTACAGCGCCATCGAGGAAAAACGGTTCGCCGAGGCGGCAACGTATCTGAAGTCCGGACGCGCGATTCGTTCCCAGGTGGCGGATTACCTGGACTACTTCCTGGCCTCCTCGCTCCAAAGCACGGGCCGCCACCGGGAAGCGCTCGAGGTGCTGGACGGTTTCGAACAGCGCTACCCGAGCAGTTCGCTGGGGGGCCGCGCGGTGCTGGCGCGGGCGGAAAGCTGGATCGCCACCGGCCAGGCAAGCTCCGCGGCGGCATTGCTCAAGTCCCGCCTCGGCGCTCTGAAAGCGCCGGAAGCCGAGGTGCTGCTGGGCCGCGCCTGTGAGGCGGCGGGCGACCCGTCCGCGGCAGCGGAGGCCTACCGGCACGCGTATTACCTCTATCCCAATTCCGACGAAGCCGACGATGCCGAACAAGCGCTCAACCGGCTGGCGCGCCGGCCGGGCAAGGTCATCCCGCCGGCATCGATCGAAATGCGCAGGCTGCGCGCCGAACTGCTGCAGTCGGCCCGCCAGTACCGCCGCGCGGCGGATGCCTACCGGGAGCTGGCGGCGGCCACCGGCGGCGTCGAGCGCGAGCGGGCACTGGTGGCCGCGGCGGCGGCCACCTTCCAGGCCGGAATGACTTCCCGGGCTTACACCACGCTGGCGGCCCTGCGCGTCTCCGATGCCGCTGCCGACGCCCAGCGCCTCTACTACCTGGGCGAATGCCAGCGCCGGATGTCGCGTGGCGAGGCCTACCTTGGGACCGTGCGGCGCCTGGGCGAGCTGTATCCGAACTCGCCCTGGCACGAGGAGGCGCTTTTCTCGGCGGGCAACTACTACCTGCTGAAACGCTCACCCGACGATTACGCCCGCTATTACCGCATGCTGTACGAGCGCTTCCCGGCGGGCAAGTACGCGGCGCTGGCGCACTGGCGAGTGGCCTGGAAAAATCACCGCGCGGGCGAGTATGAAACGGCCCGCCGCCTGTTCCAGGAGCAGGTCACGCGCTACCCGGACAACCCGCTGGCGTCCGGCGCACTTTACTGGCTGGGACGCCTGGCGGAAAAGCGCAGCCCGGCGCTGGCCCAGGCCTACTGGCGGGAGACGGCACGGCACTTCCCGCAATACTTCTACGGCACGCTGGCGCGGCAGCGCCTGGGCGGCGCGCTCACCGCCCCCGATCCGCCGCCGCCCCCCGAGGTCGCCGCTGTTTTGGCGGCCGTTCCCGAGTACCATCCGACCCTGTTGAAAGCGCCCCGGCCGGCCGATTTCGACGAGCACCGCCGCAAGGTTCAGGCCCTGGAACTAACCGGCCTGCTGGACCTGGCGGTGCTGGAACTGCGGCATTCCACCGACGACCCCGCGCATTCTCAGTACCTGATGCTGGAGCTGGCGCGCCTGGAACGCGACCGGGGAAGGTTCCGCACGGCCATCGAACACATCCGCCGGGTTTATCCCAACTACTTCGCCTTCCCCTTCGACGAACTGGACCGCAAGACCTGGGAGCTGCTGTTCCCGCTGCCCTGGTGGTCCACGGTGCAGGCCAATGCCCTGGGTGCCGGGCTGGACCCCTACCTGGTGATGGCCTTGATCCGGCAGGAGTCCGCGTTCAACCCCTGGGCCATTTCCTCGGCCCGCGCTTACGGCCTGATGCAGTTGCTGCCGGCCACGGCGCGCCAGCTCTCGCCCAGGGCGGGCACCAAGCGGCGGCCTAATACCTCCATCCTTTTTGACCCGGTCACCAACATCCAGCTCGGCACGCGTTACCTGACGGACATGCTGGCGCACTTCGGCGGACGGCTGGAGCCAGCCCTGGCCGGCTACAATGCCGGCCCCGAGCGCGTGGACCTCTGGCTGGCCGCCGAGAACGGCGACGACCCGGCACAGTTCGTCGAGAGCATCCCTTTTACGGAGACCAGGGAATACGTCCAGGCCGTGGTCCGCAACGCGGCCATCTACCGCCGGCTGTACGCTTCAAAATAAGTCCAAGGGTCCAAGGGTCAAACCATGAAAAGCAATTGCTCCGTTTTCCTTCTTTGAGGTTCCACCTCCCTACTCTTAAACTGGACCTTGGGACCTCTGGACCCTTGGACCTGATTTCACACAAGGCGCAGCAGTTTACCGAGTCGGTCATTCGGGAGATGACACGGCTGGCCATGCGGCACGGCGCCGTGAACCTGGCTCAGGGCTTCCCCGACTTCCCCGCCCCGGCCGAAATCAAGGAAGCGGCGAAGCGGGCGATCGACGCCGACATCAACCAGTACGCCATCACCTGGGGCGCCCACTCGCTCCGGCAGGCGGTTGCCGCCCAGACCAAGCGGTTTCTGGGGCTGACAATCGACCCGGAAACTGAGATCACCGTCTGCTGCGGCGCCACCGAGACGATGATCGCCTCGCTGCTGGCGCTGGTAAACCCGGGCGACGAGGTGGTGATCTTCGAGCCGTTTTACGAGAACTACGGCCCGGACGCGATCCTGTGCGGCGCCGTCCCGCGGTTCGTGAAACTTCGCCCGCCCGACTGGACCTTCGACGAAAACGAGGTCCGTGCGGCATTCAACAACCACACCCGCGCCCTGATCCTGAATACCCCGAACAATCCGACGGGCAAGGTTTTCTCGCGCCAGGAGCTGGAATTCCTGGCTGCGCTGTGCCGCCGGTGGAACGTACTCGCCGTGACCGACGAGATCTATCAGCACATCATTTACGGCGCGCGGCCGCATGTGGCCATGGCGACGCTGGACGGCATGCGCGAGCGGACGGTCACGATCAACGGCATGAGCAAGACGTACAGCGTGACGGGGTGGCGCGTGGGCTGGGCCATCGCGCCGCCGCCGATTACCGCCGCCATCCGCAAGGTCCACGATTTTCTGACGGTGGGAGCGGCCGCGCCGCTGCAGGAAGCCGGCGCCCTGGCCTGCGCGCTGCCGGATTCCTACTATCGCGAGCTGGCCGCTGCCTACCGCGCGCGCCGCGATCGGCTGCTGCCCCAGCTTGAGGCCGCCGGTTTCGCCTGCTATCGCCCCGACGGCGCGTACTACGTCATGACCGACATCAGCCGCTTCGGCTTCGCCAACGACGTGGAGTTTGCGCAATTCCTGGTTCGCGACGTCGGCGTCGCTGTAGTTCCCGGCTCCAGTTTCTACCACCACCCCGCCGACGGCAGCCGGCAGGTGCGCTTCTGCTTCTGCAAGCGCGACGAAACGCTTGATGAGGCCGGCCGCCGCCTGCAGCGCCTGACGGGTCGAACCGAGCCGTCCCGCCATGCGGGATAAGGGAGCGTCCCCGACTCCTTCTCCCGCGGACCGGCCCGTGTCTGGGACGCTCCCTTACGGTCGCGGCTCGGTTTCTGCGCCTTTTCATTGTCTCTGGTGCCGCGCAGGGGTATGGTGGACTGCCTTGAGAATACGGCGGGCGACGGGCCCGCCGTTCTTCCGTTCCGTGGCCCTTCGACCTTGCTTTCGGCACCGGCCCGTTCCAAATTAGTGCCAACAGAGAAAGAGTACTATTGCCGCTGCAGCATTGGCCGATATACAAGTGGGTGTGTGTTACAGGGGTGAATGACAGGCGTGCGGCGCTCGGTTGCCTGCCTGCGCGTGTCGGCGGCGCTGTTCTGCGGAATCGTTCAAGCTGCCACTGAAAGCTGCTTGACTTGACCGCCCGCCCGCGGTAATATGCTTTGAACCTCCCCCCCTTGGAGACCACTATGCTGCGATGTGTGCGCGTTTGGCCTGTGGTGTTGGCTGTTCTTTTTTGCGGAATCGTTCAAGCTGCCACTGTTGAAAGTCAGATGATCACCAAGTCGGTGCCGGCGTCAGGCTCTTGCGCTCCGATTCCGACCCCGGCCACCAGCTTCTTGACGACCGCCAAGGAAGCGTACCTGTACTTCATCCTGCGGGGCGTGAAGCTGGGCGACGTGGTAGCCACCGAGTGGACCGCGCCGGACGGCAGCATTCCCACTCCTCCCAGCGGCCCCTACGAGCCGGAAACCCAGGCGGGCGACTGGTGCTATAAGGAGAGACTGCCCATCGCCGGCGACGTGGGCGCGAAATCACCGGGCACCTGGCGCGTGCGCGCATACGTGAACGGCACGCTGATATTCACCCTGACGTTCACCATCGACGCGCCGGCAACCACCGGCGGGCTGACGGCCAAGATTAACCAGGTGATCACCAGCGCCTGCCCCAAGATCACCGTGGTGGCCTCGGTCACCGATAGCACCGGCAAGCCGGTGACCAGCCTGAACTCCAGCAACTTCACGCTCAAGGAAGACGGGACAATCCAAACCATCACGGTGTCGAGCACCGGCAGCGGCGGCGGGACCGCCATGTCGCTGGCCCTGGTGATCGACCACAGCGGATCGGTAAGCGGCCAGCCGCTGACCGATGAGAAGGCGGCAGCCAAGGCGCTGGTGGCCCAGCTCGGCGCTTCCGATGCCGTGGCCGTCTTTGGGTTCGGGGATTCCGTCGAATCGGTGCTGGACTTCACCACCGACAAGACGCGCATCAACAGCGCCATTGACGGGATCGGCGGCAGCGGCTCGACCGCGCTGTACAAGGCCGTGGTGACCGCCGCCCAGAAACTGGCCCCGCGCAGCGGCCGCAAGGCCATCGTGCTGATGACCGACGGCGAAAACAACCAGGGCGGCACCATCGAGGAAGCCATCAACCAGGCCAAACTGGCCGGCGCCCCGGTGTTCCCCGTGGGCTTCGGCTCGGTCAATACCACGGTCCTGACGCGGATGGCGACGGAGACAGGCGGCACCTACACGTCGGCAGCCAATTCCGGCAGCCTGCTCAGCATCCTGCAGAACATCGGCGCGGTCATTGCTGCGCAGTATGAGATCAGCTACACCACCTCGAACGCTTCGTCCAACCATAGCCTGGAGCTGACGGCGCAATCGGGCGGCAACAGCAGCGCGGCCGTCACGCAAAGCACTACAGCCTGCCAGTCCAGCGGCTCGGCGGCGGCGGTGACCCTGAAGGTCGAAAATACGACGGCGGCCCCGGGGGCTACGGTGGATGTCCCGGTGACGCTGACCGCCACCACGGCCCCATCCGGGTTCCAGTATGACTTGGCCTATGACAACTCGAAGTTGACCTTCGTGCAGGCCAAGCAGGGCGACCAGACCAAGGCGGCCAACAAAGACATCAGCACCAACGCGCTCAGCTCCAGCTCACTGCGCGTGTTGGCGGCCGGGCTGAACCAGGGCCTGATCGGCAACGGCACCGTGGTGCTGATGAATTTCCGGCTGAGCAGCGGCTTCAGCTCCGGCACCGCCAACCTCACCTGCTCGAACGCGGCGTCTACCGATGCCAACAGCAGGGCCATCACGCCCACCACCTGCCAGAGTGGCACGCTGACGGTGCGCGGGGCATGCTCCTGTGACGTCAACGGCGACGGAACCATCAACGTTTCCGACGTGCAGTTGATCGTCAACCAAGCCCTGGGCATCGTCAGCAACCGCTGCGACATCAACGCCGATGGCCAGACCAACGTGCTCGACGTGCAGATGGTCGTGAACGCCACGCTGGGACTGGGCTGCAAGTAGCAGTGACGAGTGACAGGTGACGAGTGAGGAGCTTCTATCACTCGTCACCTGCCGCGCAGTACATGGACTCTGTTTGTAACGCTATTGGAGGGGAAAATGTTTCTCCGCGTTCTGTTTACGATGCTGTTTGCGGGCGCCTCGCTGTTTGCCGGCACGCTGGCCGTCGGCACCGGGGTGGCATCCAGTTCCAGTAACGCCACGATCAATGTCACCTACACGGCGGGGGGCACCGCGGCCACCAGCCTGCAGTTCGATCTGACGTTCGACAGCACGGTGCTGCTGGTCACCGGCACGGGCGGCTCCGCGGCCTCCAGTGCCGGGAAAACCCTGCAGACCTCGCAGCCGGACTCGGCCAACGCCAACACGATGCGCTTCATGGTCTTTGGCTTCAACCAGAACGCCATCGGCGACGGCGTGGTGGTGGTGCTCAATATCGGCGTCCGCAATGCCACCTACAGCGGCACGCTCACCCTGCAGATCAGCAACATCGTGGCCTCCACCACCTCCGGGCCGGCGGTAACCGGGACGAACGGTTCGGTGACGGTCGGCAGCGGCGGGGAGCCAAGCCCCAGTGTGCCCTCGGCCGGCGTGACCAATGGCGCCAGCTTCGAGGCCGTGATTGCTCCCGGCGCGTTTATCACCGTGTGGGGCACCAACCTGGCGCCGCGCTCGGTCCCGGTCCAGGGCCGCGGCTGGAGCGCCAATGATTTCCAGGGGATGAACCTGCCTACCAAGCTGGACAATTACAGCGTCACCATCAACGGGAAGCCCGGGTACTTCGCGTTCATCCACGCCGGCCAGTTGAACGTGCTGGCGCCGAACGACACCGGCGATGACCGCATGGTGCTCGTCCAGGTGCTCAGCCCCAACGGGAACAGCTCCGCGGTGCAGGCCAAGTGGCAAAAGTACGCGCCCGCCTTCTTCTGCCAGAACATTGCCGGGAAATTCTACTTGGCCGGTCCGGCGCGCGGGGTAAGGCCCGGCGCGACCATCGAAA
>Ga0315273_10005967_pt1 | contig 15111 bp, 27 predicted proteins | sample YL17G02_0_MG_FD_205753 | JGI IMG/M metagenome (GOLD analysis project Ga0315273, IMG submission 205753) | Sediment microbial communities from Yellowstone Lake, YNP, Wyoming, USA - YL17G02_0 | ecosystem: Environmental > Aquatic > Freshwater > Lake > Sediment | place: USA: Wyoming | collected...
TTGTCCTCGGGCTCCGGCTTTTCGCGTTTTTCGACGAGTTCGAGGCGGCACAGTTGCGAGCCATCGCCCACGCGGCGCTTCGACATCTTGATGATGCGGGTGTACCCGCCCGGGCGCTGGGCGAACCGCGGCGCCACGTCCTCGAAGAGTTTCTTCGCGGCGCCCTCGTTGTTGCCGAGGCGCGAGGCGACGGCGCGCCGCGCCGACAGCGTGCCGCGCCGGGCCGTCGTGATCAGGCGTTCGACGTACCGCCGGGCCTCCTTGGCCTTCGGCACGGTGGTCGTGATGGCCTCGTGCTGGATGAGCGCGGCCGCCAGGCACTTGAGCGTGGCCGCACGATGACTCGAGGTCCGGCCGAGTTTGCGTCCCTTGTTCAGATGCCGCATCGCTAGGCACTCCCTCCGCCGCCACCGGCCGTAACGCCTTCCAGGTCCATGCCCAGCGAGAGGCCGAGGTCGGCCAGTTTGCGTTTGACCTCGCGGAGGCTGGTCTTGCCAAAGGACCGGATGGCCAGGAGGTCGTCCTCGCTGAGGCGGACCAACTGGCCGACGGTCATGATGTTCTCGGATTCCAGGCAGTTGGAGGCCCGGACGGACAGTTCGAGTTGGGCGATCGGCATGGCCAGTTTGCGTTCGAGTTCCGAGACGTACTCCTCGGCGCCCGCGACGGCTTCCTCGATGACCGCCTCTTCGGCGCCCACTTCCTCGCCCGGCTGGAAGTACTCGACGAAGGGGTTGAGGTGCTTGCGCATGATCTTGGCGGCCTCGACGAGGGCCATGTCGGGCGCCACCGTGCCGTTGGTCCAGATCTCGAGGAGGAGGCGGTCGTAGTTCGTGCGCTGCCCGACGCGGGTGTCCTCCGTGCGGTACCGGACGCGGACGACCGGCGAGAAGTGGCTGTCGATGGGGATGTAGCCGACTTCCTGGTCGCCCTCCGGGGTGTTCTCCTCGGCGGTCACGTAGCCGCGGCCCTTCTCGATGCGGAGGTCCATCCGGAAGTTCATCTTCTTCGAGAGGGTGACGAGGTGATGGCCGGTGTTGACGACCTGGACGTTCGGGTCGGTCTTGATCTGGGCGGCGGTGACGGGGCCGGCCTCGGAGGCTTCGACGGAGACGACGCGCGGCTCGTTGCCTTCCAGCCGCACGATGAGCCCCTTGACGTTGAGGATGAGGTCGGTGACGTCCTCGATGATGCCATCGACGCTGGAGAACTCGTGGAGCACGGCCTCGATCTTGACGCCGGTGACGGCGGCCCCCTCGAGGCTCGACAGGAGAATCCGCCTGAGGCTGTTGCCGATCGTCACGCCGAAGCCACGTTCGAATGGCTCGGCCACGAACTGCCCGTACACCGGGGTCCCGGTCGCCGGATCCAGGACCACGCGCGTGGGAAGTTCAAGACCCTTCCATCTGATCCGCATCACTGGGTGGCCTCCTAGCCTAGTGCCTAACGGCTGCAAAACTCGACGATCAGTTGCTCGCTGACCTGGATCGACACGTCGTCGCGGGACGGCAAGGCTTTGACCTCGCCGCGCATGGCCTCGGCATCCACCTCCAGCCACTGCGGGACGACGCGTCCCTCCTCTTCCTCCAGCCAGTGCCTGGCCAGATCGCGGCTTCGCTTCCGGTCGTGTATCTGAAGGATGTCGCCCACCTCCACTTTCAGGCTGGGGACGTCGGCCCGTCGGCCGTTCACCAGGACGTGCCCGTGGTTGACGAGTTGCCTGGCGGCCCTGCGGCTGCCGGCAAAGCAGAGCCGGTAGACGACGTTATCGAGGCGGCGTTCCATGAGGATGAGCAGTTGCTCGCCCGTGGACCCCTTGCTGCGTGTGGCCTCGGCGAAGAAGCGTCGGAACTGCCGCTCCAGGACGCCGTAGTACCAGCGCAGTTTCTGCTTCTCGCGCAGGCGCAGGCCGTATTCGCTCGGCCGGCGCCGCTGCCAGAAGTGCTGGCCGGGGGGCTTGTTGCGCCACTGTTTCTCGATGGCGCACTTGGCGGTTTCGCACCGCAGCCCCTTCAGGTACAGTTTCATTCCTGCCCGACGACAGCGGCGGCAGGAAGGCCCAATGTATCGTGCCATCCGGTAATGATCCTCCCAGCCCGCGCGTCAGACGCGACGGCGTTTCGGCGGGCGACATCCGTTGTGCGGGATCGGGGTCACGTCCTCGATGGCCGTGACCTTCAGGCCGGCGGCCTGAAGCGCGGTGATCGCCGATTCTCGGCCGCTGCCGGGGCCCTTGACCTTGACCTCGACCTCGTGCATGCCCATCTTGATCGCCTTCTCGGCACACGCCTCGGCGGCGCGCTGGGCCGCAAAGGGCGTGGACTTGCGGCTTCCCTTGAAGCCGATCGTCCCGGCGGAGTCCTGGCACAGGACGTTGCCTGTCGGGTCGGTGATCGTGATGATGGTGTTGTTGAAGGTGGCCTTGACGTGGACGACGCCCTTGGCCACGCTTCGCCGTACTTTTTTCTTCTTAGCCATCTCGTCTCCGCATGGGCGCCGCCCCTGCCGGGCGTGCCTCGCCGCTGCCTCGGCCCGCTTGGGCCGCCGCGGCCTTCCTTAGGGGTGCTTAGTGAAGTTCCTTGACGCCCTTCTTGCCGGCCACGGTCTTCCGGGGCCCCTTGCGGGTGCGGGCGTTGGTTCGGGTCCGCTGGCCGCGCACGGGCAGTCCGCGGCGGTGGCGTACGCCGCGGTAGCACGCGATGTCGCGCAGCCGGGCGATGTTCTGGAGCACCTGCCGCCTCAGGGCCCCCTCGACCACGTAACTGCGGTCGAGGACGGCGGCGATGCGGCCGACCTCGTCTTCCGTCAGGTCCTTCATCCGCCCGTTCGGGTTGATCTGCGCTTCCTTGCAGATGTCCAGGGCGCTGCGGCGCCCGACCCCGTGGATGGTGGTCAGGGCACACCACGTGATCTTCTCGGCGGGCACGTCCACACCGGCAATACGAGGCACGGTTTACCTCCTCTTCGCGCGCATCTTCTGGCGCTGCTTGTGGCGCGGATTGGTGCAGATGACGCGCACCACGCCCGAGCGCCGGACGACCTTGCAGTTCTCACAAATCCGTTTGACGCTGGTCCGTACTTTCATGATCCTGGGACCTCGCTCCCTTGTCGATCTCGCACCCGGACTTCAGCCGGACCGATAGACGATCCGCCCCTTGGCCAGGTCGTAGGGCGACAGTTCGACCGACACCAGGTCGCCCGGCAGGATACGGATGAAATGCATCCGCATCCGCCCCGAAACGTGCGCCATGACCTTGTGCCCGTTCTCCAGTTCCACCCGGAACACGGCGTTGGGCAGCGCTTCGGTAACCTTGCCCTCTAATCGGATGACGTCCTTAGCCATAGGTCGGACTCATCCTCCCTTCGTCCCGGCCCGTCAACCGCGTCAGGGGTTCCGCCCCCGTGCGGGTGACCAGAAACGTATCCTCGAAATGGGCGGCCGGCTTTCCGTCGCACGTCACGACCGTCCACCCATCGTCCGTCTCGCGAACGTCCTTGCGTCCCATGTTGACCATCGGCTCGGCGGCGAACGTCATGTTCTCGACCAGCAGAAAGTCGTCGCGAAGCATGTCGCCGCCCACGTAGTTCGGCACGCGGGGCTCTTCCCACATGCGGCTCCCGATGCCGTGCCCGACGTACTCCGTCACGATCGAGAAGCCCGCGCGGCGGACGAGGGCCTCAATCTGCCCGGCCACGGCCGACCAGAGGACGCCGGCCCGCGCCTCGCGGCCGACGAGCCCCAGGGCCTCCTCGGTGGCCCGCACCAGCGCCGCGACCTTCTCGGGCGCCTCGCCGACGACAAACGTCCTGGCCGCGTCGCCGCACCAGCCGTCCTTCTGGACGCCCACGTCGACCGACACGACGTCGCCCTCGGCGATGCGGCGCGGCCCGGGGATGCCGTGCACGAGCTCCTCGTTGACCGAGACGCAGATGTTGCCCGGGTAGCGGCGCCCCCCGTGGGGGTGCGGCTGCCCGAGGAACAGGCTCCTGGCGCCGCGGGCGGTCATGATCCGGACCGCCTCGGCATCGAGTTCGGCCGTGGTGACGCCGGGCCGGGCCATGTCCTGGAGGCGCACGAGCACCTCGGCCACCACCTGCCCCGCCGCCCGCATCTTCCCGACGGCGTCGGCACTCTTGGGGCGGATGCTCATGAGCGGACCAGGGCGGGCGTCAGGGGCGCTCCACCTCATTCTCCAATTGTTCAAAGAGCCGTGCCCCGACGTCGTCGGGGGTTCCGCTGCCATCGACGCGCACCAGCAGGCCGCGCCGGTCATAGTAGCCGACGAGCGGCGCCGTGGCCGTCCGGTACGTCTCCAGGCGCTGCCGGACGGTCTGGGGCTTGTCGTCGTCGCGCGTCACGAGGGCGGCGCCGCAGGCGTCGCACGTCCCGCCGACCTTCGGTGGGATGTGGTCCACGTGGTACGACCGCCCGCACTTCGGGCACACACGGCGCCCGCTCATGCGCCGGACGATCGTCTCCGGGTCCACCTCGAGGTAGACCACGGCGCTCAGTTTCGCATGGGCCTCGGCGAGCGCCTTGTCGAGCGCCTCGGCCTGGGCCTCGGTCCTCGGGAACCCGTCCAGCAGCCAGCCGGCCCGGCAGTCGCCGGCCCCGAGCCGCCCGACGACGGCCTGGACCGTGATCTCGTCGGGCACCAGGGCGCCGGAGTCGAGGTACCCTTTCAGTTTCTTTCCCAGGGGCGTCTGGCCGGCGATCTCGGCGCGAAAGATGTCTCCGCTCGAGACGTGCGGAACGCCGTAATGCTCCGCGACGGCCTTGGCCTGCGTTCCCTTCCCCGCCCCCGGAGGGCCCATGAACACGAATCGCACGCTTCGCACGCTCCTCGCTGCAAGGCCGCGCCCTATCCGCGGCGTCCCCGGACCCGCCCCTCGGCCAGGAACCCCTCGTAGTGCCGCATGATCAGGTGCGACTCCACCCGCTGCACGACGTCGAGCGCCACGCTCACGATAATCAGGAGCCCCGTGCCTCCCAGGAAACCCGTCATCAGCATGCTGACGTTGGTGAGGCGGCTGACGGCGATCGGGAGGATGGCCACCACGCCCAGGAAGGCCGCGCCCACGTAGGTGATGCGGTTCATCACGCGTTCCAGGTACTCGGCGGTCCGCCGGCCCGGCCTCATGCCCGGGATGAACGTGCCCCAGTCGCGCAGGTTGTTGGCCATTTCGCGCGGCTGGAACTGGATGGCCGTCCAGAAATAGCAGAAGACGAAGATCAGGGCCACATAAATCAGCAGGTGCATGACGCTGCCGTACTGGAACGCGTTGCCCATCTCGTGCATGATGCCCCAGGCCCAGGTGTTCTGGGTAGCGGTGGCCAGCATGCCGAACAGGTACATCGGCAGGTACAGGAGGCTCGAGGCGAAGATGACGGGGATGACGCCGGCCTGGTTGACGCGAAGCGGCAGGTACTGGCGCTGGCCGCCGTACGTCCGGCGCCCGCGCGTGTGCTTGGCCTGCTGGATCGGGATGCGCCGCTGGGCCTGCGTGATCAGGATCACGCCGATGATCACGGCGACGAACATGACCACGACGAGGAAGACCGTCTCGACGCCGATCTTCTCGGCCGCCTGGAAACCCAGGAACTCGACCGTGGCGTTCTGGCCGAGGTACTGGGCGACCGCCGGCAACCGGTCCACGATGCCCGCCATGATGACGAGGCTGATGCCGTTGCCGATGCCGTACTCGTCGATCAGTTCCCCGAGCCACATCAGGAGGACGGTGCCCGCGGTCATGGCCGTCACGCAGACGAGGAAGTACATGACGGGGCTGACGTCGGCCCGCCACCCTCCCGCCCCGTGGTGGGCCGTGTTGGCGATGAACGCCGCCTGGACGACGCACAGCAGCACCGTCAGGTAGCGGGTGTACTCGTTGATCTTCTTGCGGCCGGTCTCGCCCTCTTTGGCCAGTTTCTCGAGCACGGGGATAGCCTGCGTGAGCAACTGGAGGATAATCGACGCGCTGATGTACGGCATGATGCCGAGCGAGAACAGGAAGGGCCCGAAACTGCCGCCCGTGATCCGGGCGATGAAACTGAGATACCCGCCGAGGCCGCCGCCGCTGCCGCCGCCTTCCATCCCGGCGGACTGATCCTGGGCAACGAGATCCTTCAGGTAGCCGGCGTCCGTGCCCGGGATCGGCAGATACATGCCGACGCGGTACACGGCGATGATGAGCACCGTGAAGAGGATCTTGCGCCTCAGTTCCGGAATCTTGAAGACGTTGATCAGAGAGGCGATCACGCTCGGATGACCTCCGTCTTGCCGCCGGCTTCCACGATCTTGGCCGACGCGCTGGCGCTGAAGGCGTGGGCCCGGACCGTCAGGGCCTTCTTGAGAGTGCCGCAACCGAGGATCTTGAGGCGGTCCATGTGCCCCTTGATCAGCCCTTCCTTGCGCAGTTCGTCCGGCCCCACGTCGGTCCCCTTGCGGAACCGGTTGAGGTCCTCGATGTTCACCACGGTCACGGGCACGGCAAACCGGGCGTTCGAGAACCCGACCTTCGGCAGCCGCCGGAACAGGGGCATCTGCCCGCCTTCATAGCTGAGGCGGCGCGAGTACCCGGCCCGGGACTTCCTGCCCTTGTGGCCGCGCCCGCTCGTCTTGCCGAGGCCGGACCCGATGCCGCGGCCGACCCGCTTGCGGGGGGTGTGGAACGTGCTGCTCTTTTTGACGTCCGTCAGGTTCACGACGACCCTTCCTCGCTCGGGGGCTGCTCCGGTTCGGGTTCGGCCGCCTGGGGCTGGTCGCCGATGAGTTCCTCGATCGGGACGCCCCGCAGCCGGGCCACTTCCTTGGCTTCCTTGAGTTGCAGCAGGCCATCCATCGCGGCCTTGACCAGGTTGATGGGGTTGTTGTTGCCGAGCGACTTGGTCAGGATGTTCCGGATGCCGACCATCTGGCAGACGGCCCGCACGCCGCCGCCCGCGATGACGCCCGTGCCGGGCCCCGCCGGCCTCATGAAGACCCGGGCGGCGCCGAACCGCCCGATGACCTGGTGCGGGATGGTGTCGCCCCTCAGGGCGATCCTGACGAGGCTCTTCCTGGCCTCGGACATGCTCTTCTCGACGGCGGGGGGCACCTCGTTGGCCTTGCCGTAGCCGACGCCGACGCGTCCGCGCCGGTCGCCCACGACGGTCAGCGCGCTGAAACTGAACCGCCGCCCGCCCTTGACGACTTTCGCGGACCGGTTGATGGCGACCACGGCTTCCGAGAGGTCGCTGCCTTCGCCGAAGAATCTGCTCTTTTCCGTTGCCACGCGCTCGTTTCCTCCGCCCCTTCAGGGGTGTCGCGTCAGAATTTCAGTCCGCCTTTTCGGGCGGCCTCGGCCAGCGCCTTGACGCGGCCGTGGAACCTGCGGCCGCCGCGGTCGAAACAGACGGCCGTGATGCCGGCCTCCTTGGCCCGCTGGGCGAGCAACTCGCCGACCTTGGTTGCCGCCGCACAGTTGCCGCCATTCTTGAGGGCGCCCTGGAGCGGCTCGCTGAGGGTGCTGGCCGTCACGAGGGTCCGGCCCGAGAGGTCGTCGACCACCTGGGCGTAAATGTGCTTGAGGCTCCGATAGACGCTCAGGCGCGGGCGCTCGGGCCTGCCGACCGTCTTGCGGCGCATCCGCAGGTGCCGTCGCTCCAGGCCCGCCCTCTTGCTCTTGATATCCGCCATGTGACTGTCCTTTGAGTCCTCTTGCGGCCAGGCTCGGCCGACTACGCCGTGCCGCCGCTCACGAAGGTCTTGCCGGCCTTGCGCCGGATCTGCTCGCCGAAGTACCGGAACCCTTTGCCCAGGTACGGCTCGGCGGGCCTCAGATGACGCACTTCCGCGGCGAACTCGCCGACCAGTTGCTTGTCGCAGCCCTTGATGCTGAACCGGGCGGGCGTCTCGTTGCCGCGCGTGTTCGGCACTTCCACGACGACCTCGATCCCCTGAGGAATCGGCCTCTCGACGGGATGGGCGACGCCGCACTGGACGACGAGTCTCCTGCCCTGCACGTTGGCCGAGAAGCCCGTCCCGTACAACTCGATGACCTTCTGGTATCCCTTGGTGACGCCCTCGACCATGTTGGCGATCAGGGCGCGGGTGAGGCCGTGGAGGGCCCGGTGGCGCTGCTGGTCGTCGGCGCGCTGGACGCGGACCTGCTTCGCGGCCTCGTCGACGGTCGCCGTGACGCCGAAGGCGAAGGTCCACTCGAGTTTCCCGAGGGGCCCCTCGACCGTGATGGTCCGGTCGTGCACGGTCACCTTGACCTTGTCGGGGATGGGGACCGGTTTTTTTCCGATTCGCGACATCGTATCCTCTTCCCGCTCCTGCGGGCCGCCTTTCACCAGATGGTGCAGAGCAGTTCGCCACCGACGTTCAGGCGCCGCGCCTGGCGGTCGCTGACGACGCCCTGCGGGGTGGTGTAGACACCCACGCCCAAGCCGCCCAGCACGGGCTCGATCTCGTCGACCTTCCTGTACACGCGGCAGCTGAGCTTCGACTCGCGCCTCAGGTGCGTGATGATCTTCTCGCCGTCCGGGCCGTACTTCAGGTGGACCCGAAGGATGCCCTGGCGCTCATCGTCGATCTCGTCCGTGCCGATGATGTACCCTTCCGCCCGCATCACCGTCAGGATGCCCCGACACGTCTTGGAAGCGGGAACGTCGACCGAGGCTTTGTGGCGCTCAAGGCCGTTGCGAATCCGCGTCAACATGTCGGCGATGGGGTCTTTGTTCATCGCCCTCGTCTCCTGGGACCTGTCACCACGAAGCCTTGCGCACGCCGGGGATCTGCCCCATGTGGGCCAGATTCCGGAAGCAGATGCGGCAGATGCCGAACTTGCGGTACACGGCGCGGGGCCGGCCGCACAACTCGCACCGGCGGACCCGCCGCGTCACGAACTTCGGCTCTCGCTTCGATTTCAGCCTTTGGGCTTTTGTCGCCATGACCTCTCCGACGCCGGCTTTCCTTCTCGACGGAACGGGAACCCGAAGGCTTCCAGCAGAAGCCGGGACTCCTCGTCCGACCGGCTGTTCCTGATCACCACCACGATGTTCATGCCCTGCTGGAACTGCACCTTGTCCACGCGGACTTCGGGGAACACCAACTGCTCCGACACGCCCATCGCGAAGTTCCCGCGGCCGTCGAACCCGTTCGGGTCGACGCCCCGGAAATCGCGGATGCGCGGCATGGCCAGGTTGATGAGCCGGTCGAGGAACTCGTACATCCGCTTGCCGCGAAGCGTGACCTTGGCGCCGATGGGCACGCCTTCGCGGAGGCGGAACGCCGAGACGCTTTTCTTGGCCTTCGTGACGGTCGGGCGCTGGCCCGCGATGAGCGCCAGGTCCTCGACGGCCGCCTCGATGCGCTTCGGCTCGTCGTGCGACCTGCCGATGCCCATCGAGATGACGATCTTGTCGAGCCGGGGCAGACTGAGGATGTTGCGGCGGCCCAGTTTCTCCTGGAGCGCCGGCACGATTTCCTGGCGATAACGTTCGAGCAGTCGGGCCATGGCGGATTACAGCTCCCCGAGATCGGCGCCGCAGTCACGACACACGCGGTGCTTCTTACCGTCGGTCTCCTTGCGGAAACCGACCCGGACTCCCTTGTCGCACTTCGGGCAGACCACCAGGAGGTTCGACGCGTGGACGGGGGCCTCAATCTCCAGCCGGCCGCCCTGCGGGTTCTTGCGCGAGCGCCGCAGGTGCTTGAAGACCCGGTTCACGCCCTCGACGATGGCCTTGCCCTTGCGGATGTCGACGCGGAGCACCTTGGCCCGCGCGCCGGCATCATCGCCGGTGATCACTTCCACCGTATCGTCGCGTCGAATGTGCATGGTGCGCCTTCGCCTCTTGAGTCAGACCACCTCGCTGGCAAGCGAGACGATCCGCATGTACTGTTTCTCCCGGAGTTCGCGGGCCACGGCGCCGAAGACGCGCGTCCCACGAGGGTTCCCTTCCTTGTCGATGAGCACGACGGCGTTGCGGTCGAACCGGACGAACGACCCGTCCGCCCGCCGCGTCGGGTACCTCGTCCGGACGACGACGCACCGGACGACCTCGCCCTTCTTGGCGTCGCCGCTGGGGGTCGCCTTCTGGACGGACGCAATCACGATGTCGCCGATGCCGGCCGTCGGCCGGGTGTACCCCTTGCGGCGCGTCGAGCCGCCGATCACGCGGATCGCCCGGACCGTCTTGGCCCCGGTGTTGTCCGCCACGTCGAGTATGGTGCGCATCTGGATCATCGAGGCGGCTCCTTCGGCCTACGAGGCCGGCGTCTCTTCCGCATGCGGCTCATCGGCGGAGGGGACCGCCTGGTCCGGATTGTGCTCGAGCACCTTCACCAGGCGCCAGCGTTTGGTCTTCGACATCGGGCGGCACTCCACGATCTCGACCGTATCGCCGATGTGGGCCGCGTTGGTCTCGTCGTGGGCCGCAAGCCGCGTACGCGACCGCACCATTTTGCCGTACATCGGGTGGCGGTAACGCCAGTTCACCTGGACGGTGATCGTCTGGGCCGCCTTGTCGCGAATGACGACGCCCCGCAACCGTTTTCGGTTTCCACGCGGTCGGGTCATACCGGCTGTGTCTCCTTACCGGCGGCGGCGCCGCCGGCCCTCTGCCGCTCGTTCAGGATCGTCCGCATCCGTGCGATGTCGCGGCGGGCCTTGCCCAGTTCGCTGGGGACGCTGATTTCCTCGGTGGCCGCCTGCGTCCGCAGGTCGAACACCTTGCGCTCCCGGGCCGCCAGCTCCTGCTGGATCTGCTCGTCGGACATCTCGCGAATCTCTTTCGCCTTCATGCCAATCGCCCCTGTCGTCCGGTCCCCCAGGCGGGGGAACGGCTCATAGGCCGCGCCGCCGGACGACCAGCCGCGTCCGGATGGGCATCTTGTTCGCCACGCGGCGAAACGCCTGCTTGGCCACGTCGGCCGGCACGCCGCCCAGTTCGAACAGGATCCGCCCCGGGCGCACGCAGGCCACCCAGTGGTCCGGCTCGCCCTTGCCCTTGCCCATACGGGTTTCCAGCGGCTTGCCGCTGATGGGTTTGTCGGGGAACACGCGGATCCAGAGTTTGCCTTCGCGCCGCAGGTAGTGCGTGGCGGCCACGCGGCCGGCCTCGATCTGCTGCGCGGTCAGCCACACCTGGGCCAGCGCCTGGAGCCCGAAATCGCCGAAGGCCACGAAATTGCCGCGCTGCGCCTGGCCCTTCATCCTGCCGCGCTGGCTCTTGCGGAACTTCACGCGTTTAGGCATGAGGGCCATCGGCGGCCTCCTCTGCCTTCGTGGCGTAAGGTCCCAGGTAGATCCACGCCTTCACGCCGATGACACCGTAGGTGCAGTACGCCTGGGCGAAGCCGTAATCGATGTGCGCGCTGAGCGTCTGGAGCGGGACGCTGCCGCGGACCGTCACTTCGGCCCGATGCATCTCGGCCCCGCCGAGGCGGCCCGCACAACGGATCTTGATGCCCTTGGCGCCGGCGCCCATGGTGGCTTCGACGGCCTGCTTCATGGCCCGGCGGAACGCGGCCCGCTTCTCGAGTTGCTGGGCCACCGCCTCGGCCACCAGTTGCGCGGCGAGTTCGGGCTTGGCGATCTCGATGATGTTGACCGTGATGTGGCGCCCGGTGAGTTCCTCGAGTTGCTCGCGGCAGCGGTCGACCTCGGCGCCCTTGCGGCCGATGATCAGGCCCGGCCGCGCCGAGTTGATGATGACCTTGACTTCTTCCCGGGTCCGCTCGATCTCGATGGTCGAGATGGCCGCGAAACCGTAGTTGGCTTTCAGGAACGCGCGGAGTTTCTCGTCCTCCACGAGCAGTTGGCCGAAGATCCGCTTCGGGGCGTACCATCGGCTGCGCCAGGGCTCGGTGATGCCGACGCGGAAACCGGTTGGATGAATCTTCTGTCCCATACGGGTCTGCCTTGCCTTCGGTCGCTACTGTTTGGCCTCTTCAAGTTCGATGATGAGGTGGCACATGGGCCGCCGCAGGACGTCGGCCGATCCGCGAGACCGGGGCCACACGCGCTTCAGCACGGGGCCCTGGTTGGCGCGGGCGTCCGCCACGTACAGCCGTTCGAGGTTCGCTTCCTTCTCGTCGGCGTTCGCCATGGCGCTGCGGACGACCTTGGCCGTCATTTTGGCCGCACGCAACGGGCTGAAGTCCAGCACCTTGAGCGCCTCTTCCAGAGGCATCCCGCGGATCATGGACATGACCAGCCCGACCTTGCGCGGGCTGATCCGTGCAAACCGGTGACTCGCTCGGTACCCCATGTGCCTTCGACCTCTCCACGCGCCGGCCCACCGGCCGGACCACGGTTACGACGACGGTCTTGCCGGCGGTGCGGCGGCGGCCGCGGCAGCCTCGGCGGCCTTGCGGCCGCTGTGGGCCCGGAAGGTCCGCGTCAGCGCGAACTCGCCCAACTTGTGCCCCACCATGTCTTCCGTCACCAGCACCCGAAGGTGCGCCCGCCCGTTGTGGACCAGGAACGTATGGCCCACGAATTCCGGCACGATCGTGCACGCCCGACGCCATGTCTTGATCGGGTCGCGCGCGCCGCGGGCTTCCATCTGCTGTACCTTGCGGAACAGTTTCACGTCCACGAACGGACCTTTTTTCGTCGAGCGTCCCATGCGTTGCCGACCTTACTTGGGGATCTTCGCTTCGCCATACCGGCGGCCGATACGCCGCCGGATAATGTGCACGTTGGTGGGGTTGCGGCGGCGGCGGGTCTTCCCGCCCTTCGCCTGCACCCCCGTAGGGGACACCGGAGGCCGACCGCCGGAACGACGGCCCTCGCCGCCGCCCATCGGATGGTCGACCGGGTTCATGGCGGAGCCGCGGTTGTGAGGCCGGCGTCCCTTGTGGCGCATGCGGCCGGCCTTGCCCCAGCGGACGGCGGCGTGATCGGCGTTGCCCACGGTGCCGACAGTCGCGCGGCAGCGGATGCCGATGCGCCGCATTTCGCCGCTCGGCAGCGTGATGTACGCCCACTTTCCTTCCTTGGCGCTGAGCATGGCCGCACGCCCGGCAGCCCGGACGAGTTTCCCGCCCGCGCCCGGCACCATCTCGATGTTGTGGACGGCCAGGCCCGCCGGGATGTTCGCCAGGGGCAGGCAGTTGCCGGGGCGCGGCTCGGCCTTGTCGCCGCTCATGACCGTCTGCCCGACCTGGAGTTCGGCCGGGGCCAGGATGTACCGCTTCTCGCCGTCGCGGTAATGGATGAGGGCCAGGCGGGCGCTGCGGTTCGGGTCATACTCGATGGCCGCCACCTTGCCCGGCACGCCGTCCTTGTCGCGACGGAAATCGACCACGCGGTACAGTTTCCGGTGACCGCCGCCGCGGAACCGGGCCGTCGTGAAGCCCTGGTTGTTGCGGCCGCCGGTACGGCAAATGCGCTGCGTGAGGCCCTTCTCCGGGCGCTTCTTCGTCAGGTCCGAGAAGTCCTGGACGGACGAATTGCGCCGTCCCGGACTCGTTCGATCGTAGACCCTGATAGCCATGGCCTCTATCCCTTCCCGGCCGCAGAGCGGCGCGGCATGCGGATCACCTAGAACAGGTCAATGCGGTCGTCGGGGTGCAGCGTGACGACGGCCTTCTTCATGCCGGCCGTCCGGCCGCTCGTGTAACGGTAGCGGCGGACCTTGCCCCGGCGTTTCATCGTCCGGACCTTCAGGACCCGGACCTCGTAGATCGTCTGGACGGCCTCGCGGATCTGCGCCTTGTTGGCGCGATTGTGGACCTGGAACGCGTACTGATTCACCGTCGCGTTCTGGGTCGTGCCCTTCTCGGTGATGAGCGGCTTAATGACGACCTGGTACGGGTCCATCAGGATTTCCTCGGTTCAAGCATCGCCTCGAACGCCGCCCGCGTGAACACGACGCGGTGCGGCCAGAGGACGTCGTACGCATGGAGGTCCGAGACCGGACGGACGCGGACGCGGTCCAGGTTACGCGCGGACTTCAGGAGAATCTGGTCGCCGGTCTGGATGGCCAGCAGACACGAGCGCTCGACGCCGACGGCCTTGAGGGCCTTGGCCACCTGGCGGGTCTTCGGCGCGTCGAGCACGAGGCCGTCGATGACAAGGACTTCCTGGTCGAGCAGGCGGGCCAGCATGGCGCTGTCGAGGGCCTGCCGGCGCATGCGGCGGGACATCGTGAGACCGAAATCGCGGGCCACCTTGGCGAACGTCACGCCGCCGCCCCGGCGCTTCGGGCTGCGGATGGTTCCCGCGCGGGCGCGGCCGGTGTGCTTCTGGGCGAAGATCTTCCGGGTCGAACCCTGCACCATGCCGCGGCTCTTGGTGGCGGCGGTTCCCACGCGCCTGTTGGCCTCGTGGCGGCGGACCGCCAGCCGGAGGATTTCCATGCGGACCTTGCCGCCGAACCAGGCCTCGTCGACCTCGATCCGGCCGCTCTCGCCGCCCTCCGGGTTGTATACCTTGACCTCGATCATGTGGGCTCGTCTTCTTTAGGCGCCCTCGGCCTTTTTGGCCGGCGGGCCGACTTTCCTGGCACTGCGGACGACGACGTATCCCCCGTTCGGGCCCGGCACGCTTCCCCTCAGGACCAGGAGGTTGGCCTCGGGGTCGATCTTCAGGATGCGGATCCTCTCGACGGTGCAGCGCTCGTGGCCCATGTGACCGGCCATGCGCTTGCCGTAACGGACCGCGCGACCGGGAATGCCGGCCCCGGACCCGATGCCGCCCGAGGACCGGTGTTTGCGTTCCGTGCCGTGGCTGGCGGGCTGGCCGGCGAAGTGGTGCCGCTTGATCAGGCCCGCAAAGCCGCGACCTTTCGACACGCCGATGACGTCCACGAGGGCCACGCCCTCGAACGCCGCCACGGTCACCATGGCGCCCGGCTGGTAGGCCGAGACGTCGTCGGTGCGATACTCGCGGATGAACCGCTTGGGGGTGGCCCCGGCCTTCTTGGCATGGCCCACCATGGGGCGGGTCGCCCGCCGCTCGGACTTGTCTTCGAAGCCCATCTGGATGGCGTTGTACCCGTCCGACTCGGCGGTCTTGACCTGAAGGACCTGGCACGGCCCCGCCTCGATGACGGTCACCGGCATCTGCCGGCCCTTGTCATCGAACACGTTGGTCATCCCGACCTTTTTACCC
>Ga0315273_10005969_pt1 | contig 15108 bp, 17 predicted proteins | sample YL17G02_0_MG_FD_205753 | JGI IMG/M metagenome (GOLD analysis project Ga0315273, IMG submission 205753) | Sediment microbial communities from Yellowstone Lake, YNP, Wyoming, USA - YL17G02_0 | ecosystem: Environmental > Aquatic > Freshwater > Lake > Sediment | place: USA: Wyoming | collected...
TAGTTATAACTGAGGGTGAATTCAAAGCTATTCGTGCATCACATGGTGCTATAGTAGAAGGACATGAACTCGACGTTGGCTTCGATACTATTGGTCTTGGGGGTGTATGCAGTATAACGGAGAAATACTTGGGTGGTAGGCGACTATTAGAACCACTGAACTCCATACCTACTGGTAAGAAAGTTTATATTTGTTTTGACTATGATGGTGCATTAGATGCTGTTAACCCTGGGGATCCTAAGGCTGAAGTGCTGAAAGCAGAACAAACTTTAGCATCTATGTTAAAACTTCGTGGGTGTACTGTTTTCTTTATACGTCTTGGTGAATCTAAGAGTATGGAGAAAGTAGGGTTAGATGATTTCATTAATGCCAAAGGCTTTGAAGGTTTTGATCTTAAGTTAAAGCAAGCTAGGGAGTTTAAACCTAACAAAGAAGATGGTGAGGTATTTCTTCATAGCAACTATGCAGTTATGGCAGGTGATGTTGTTTGTATAGCCACTGGGGTTATTTTACCATATACTAAGTTCAACGCATTAGAAGCAAACTGCAAAAATCCTTATGAGCCAGGAGCTGAGGATAAAGTAACTCCATGCCAGAAGTTTATGAAAGCGGCAAACAGAACTACCATAGAGAATATAACTTTTGACCCCCGCATTACAGGTCTTATTACCCCCCATCATGAGTTGAATTTATGGCGTGGATTTAAGACTAAACCTGTTAAAGGTGATGTATCCCTATGGTTAGAATTTGTTAATAAGTTCTTCAGTATGGACCAAGAAGTTAAGCATGACTTTGAAGCTTGCATGGCGTTAACATTACAGAAACCGTGGGTTAAGCAAGAAAGAATTTGCATACTGTTATCTGCCATGACAGGTGTAGGTAAATCTTTTTACTTTGAGACTATTGCTGCAGTTATTAACAATAGTAAAAAAGGTATGCCACATGGTAGGTTTAATCATGCTTTAGTTACTTCCGCTAGAGACTTAGATGGTGATTTTAATGCTCTGTTAGCAGATAAGAAATTAGTAGTATTTAATGAAATTGGTGAGAAAGGTGAAAAGCATACCAACTTATTAAAAGATATGGTAACTGGTAATTCAATTACAATTAACGCTAAGTATGCACAACCCCGCACTATCCCTAACTACCTTCAAATATGTATTACTTCCAATGAAAGTTTTACGCATCTAGTGGAAGCACATTCTCGTCGGGAGCTGATATATATGATTCCGAAAGCATCAGATTTAGCTATAGAAATGCGTGAGTTTTTTGCTGTTAATACTGCCCTTAAAGAATGGGTTAACACTCCAGAAGCTAGATCAGCATTGCTAGATTATTATCTTAATTACGACCTTACAGGTTATGATGGTACACAACCAGCACCATTAAATGAAAGTAAAGAAGCAGTAGTAGAAGCTACTCTTCGTGATATAGATTACTATATTATGGAAGAACTAGATGATTTAGACTTTATTATTCCAGGTTTAGAATATGAGAAATTTTTAGCTAAGAATCCTAAAACCTATGTTAGGCAAGCTGGTGCTGCGGTAGCTTTTAAAACTTATGGTTTTATGAAAGGTCCATGGAATGAAAATGGGCAGATGGCCTTTGGTACTTTAGCTGATAAAACCCCAAAGTTAGCAAGACCGTATATCTGGTATAAAAAACGATCTACCTTAGTAAGTGGTAGAACATACGATAAAGAAGCTATTTATGAGATAATTTTAGAGAGGTACTATAACCCCCGTAAAATTTAATTAAACAATGTTTAATTAAAATAATCGTTTACTTTTTAATAAAAATAATTTATAATTTACACGTATTAAAAATTTTTAGTACGTTTTTAACTAACATAGAGAGAGTGCTATGGCTCGTAAACCTAAAGAGGAAAAACAAATGGACCAAGACTTACAAAAACAAATAAATGAAATGTTAGCAGCTGCCAGGGCAGAAGCTCAGGCAATCATTGATGCTGCTAAAGCTCAAGCGGCAACCATTTCAGCCAAGAAGCCCCGTGCTGCTAAAGCCCATGTAGCTTTAACCGTTGAAGAATTAGAGGCTTTGGCCGAAGAAACAGCTGCCAAAGAAGTACGTGCTGCTGAAATTAATGAACAAATTGCGGCTTTGCAAGATCAGCTTGCTGATTTAAAAGCTGAATTAAAAGAAGTTACTGGTAAAGCTGGTAGAACAGGTGGTGCTTCCAATCGTGGCCCTGTAGGTGTTGGTGCTTTCGTTAAGAACCTTATTACTGAAGGACTAACTAACGAAGAAATTCTGGAGCAAGTTCACGTTAACTTCCCTGCCAACAATACCAATGTATCATGCGTTAACTGGTATCGGAATGCATTGAAACAATGGCCTAACGGTGTTCGTCCTTCACGTAAGAAAATAGCTGAAGCTTTGGAAGCTGAGGAAGAGGAAGAAGCTGGTATTGAAGCTGACGACGAATAACAGTATTCTGTAAATTAACCACTAAGAAGGCCCTTTCATAGATTGGGCCTTCTTATTTTAGGAGTTTAGAAAGTGAATGCCAGAATGACTGAAGTAGAAGATATACTTAAAGAAAGAACTAAAACCCATGGGCCTTATGTTAAACATTCTGAAATAAGCCAAAAACTAAAAAGGGAATGTCATAATTCTGGTGGTTGGGTTTTGTTATCTGAAGTACAAAGAGAATCACTAGATATGATCTGCCACAAGTTAGCCCGTATTCTTAATGGTAATCCTAATGAAGCAGACCATTGGCTAGATATTGAGGGCTATGCTAAGTTAGCTAGAAAGGAGATTATTGATGCATGCATATAGAGACTTGATTGATCGAGTGCTTACGAACGGTACGGTTGAAGAAGCTAGGAATTGTTCTACACTTCACGTATTTGGTGAAGAAATAACTTTTGACTTGACTGAGGGTTTTCCTATAGTTACACTCCGTAAAATTGATTACATACAAGCTATTGGTGAACTTACAGGCTTCTTAAGAGGTTATACCACAAAAAGCCAATTTAACTCCGTAGGCTGCCACTATTGGAATTCAACTGGTGGTATGGCTAATGATGAATTAGGACCTATTTATGGTGCTCAATGGAATAACTTCTTTGGTATTAATCAATTAAAGGTTTTATTAGAGAATCTTCACTATGCTAAATTCTCAAGACGGCATATTTTAACAACCTGGAATCCTGCACAACTTAATGATATGGTATTACCACCATGCCATATAATTACTCAATTCCATGTACGGGAGGATCACGTATTAGATTGTATTGTTTATATGCGTAGTGTTGACATAATGCTTGGGCTACCTTATGATATTATTATTTATGCTTTACTGGTACATATATTGGCGCATTGCTGCAATATGTTCGTAGGTACGCTTAAATTCACTTTTGGTAATACTCATATTTATACCCCACATATTATGGAGGCTGTTTATATGATTAAGTATGACCCACTACCATTATCACAGTTATTACTTGACCCTGGTACATCTTTATTAACCTTTGATCCAAAGGATGTAATTATAGCAGGTTATGCATCTCACAAAGCTAGAAAATTTGAGCTTTTCTTATGAAGCAGTTAAGTTTAAATGAATGGGGGATGCATGTAGCGGAAGCTGTGGCAACAAGATCGTCTTGTTCACGTGGTGCTGTAGGTTGTGTTCTTATGGACCGTAAAGGTAAAATCAAAGCTACAGGTTATAATTCTCCTCCTTCAGGTAAAGCCCACTGTATTGAGCATCCGTGTCTTGGTGCAAATAAAGCCAGTTATCCTGACAGCTGTATCAGTGTTCATGCAGAAATATCTGCATTAATGCAATGTGCTGATGTTATGGAAGTAGGTATTGTAATAGTTACTTTATCCCCATGCTTTCGCTGTACTAAAGCTTTATTGAATAGCGGAATGTACAGACTTGTATATAGGGGAGAATTATTACCAGAATGTGAAGACCTTTTATCTGGTATTGGATTGGTGCAATTAATATGAATAAAAGTATTTTTACAAAAGTAAAGGAAACGTACCAACATTTAGGTGTTCCAATATCCGATAAACCAATACTTCCAAATAAAAATGACTATGATTTTAGAGTTAGATTTATTTTTGAAGAACTAAATGAATTAGATACAGCAAATGACCTTGATGATATAGTTAGTATGGCAGATGCTTTAGCTGATTTAGTTATTGTTATCTATGGATTAGCTGCAACAATGGGCTTACCATTTGATGAGATATTGACTGCTGTTAATACTTCTAACTATAATGGTAGGAAACTGGTAGAAACTTATGAAGAAAGTAAAAGAGGGTATGAATATGACTTAATAAAAACTGAGAAGTTTATTGAACCTAAAGATATAATAAACGTATTACTCAAGAGACTAAGATGAAAACTATTGGTGAAATAGTAGATACTTTATATGAAAAAAGAACGGTACGTCTTGCGTTAGAAAAACAAGTTGAAGAACTTAAGCAAGAAGAGAAAGAACTTGCGTACTTTTTAAAAGAAACACTTGAAGCTGATAATCTCACAGCGTTGCGGGGCAATGCTGCTAACTTTAGTTTCTCAACAAAAATTATACCAAAGATAATGGAATGGCCTTCCGTTGTAGCATTTATTAAAGAGCAAAATGCTTTTGAACTATGTTATAAACAGATAGCACAAGAACCTTGGAATGAATATAGGAATACTGGGATAATAGTTCCTGGAACTTCTGAATTTGAACAAGTTCGTTTTTCAATTACTAAAATAGGAAAAAAGAAATGAGCAAAGACTCTAAAGACCCAATACAAACAGTGCTTCCAGGTGTAGAAAAAGACACGTCTGAACCTATGCAAGAAATCAAAGCACTATCTTGGGAAGATGCCGTTAAAGCTAAAGCTGCGCAACAGGATAAACAAGCAGCATTATTAGCTTCTGGACCTAAGTTTATCAGCTTTAAAGGTGGACAATTATCTATTGATAAAGTAGCCATACCTTCCGCCTCGTTGGAAGTAGTGGTACTAACATTCATAGCTGAAAATACATACTATGTTGGTAAGTTTGATCCTACTAAAACTCAAATGCCAGTATGCTATGCTGTTTATAATGAATTATCCGCAATGTGGCCAGCAGCAGATGTAACTGAAATGCAAAACGATGACTGTGAAACATGCCCACACTATCAATGGGGTTCTGACCCTGCTGGCGGTCGTGGAAAGGCCTGTAAGACTCGCTATCGTATTGCCATTATACCATCACCTGATGAAGAATCAACTATCAACGATATTCTATCATCAGAACTACGGTTTGCTACTATGCCAGTTACTAGCAGCAAAAATCTTGAGAAGTTCAGATCAAAAGCGAAACTATTGTATGAACGTCCTATGTTTGGTGTTACTGCAACATTAGCAATAAAACCTGATGAGAAGTCTTTGTATATAGTTACACTTGAACCAACAGGTTTAGTTCATAACGAATTAATGTTACCACTATTAAAACGTATAGAAGAAGCTGAAAAGCTGATTACCTATGAATACAGTATGGATGAAGAAGTTGAACCAGCAAAATCTGCAAAACCAGAAAAGAAATTAAAATAAGACTAACAATAGCCAGGGATGGCTTTCTATAATAAGAGAATAGTCATGACAAAGAAATGTTCAAGATGCCAAAAAATAAAAGAACTAAATGATTTCTGGACAGCTACCAGTAAAGCAGCTGGAAAGCAAAGTTGGTGTAAAGAATGTATGCAAGAATATAAACTTAACTGGAAAAGAAATAGAAAGTTAGATAAAGATATTTTACAGAATAACTGGGTAGCATTATGGAATAAACTTGTATGAGCCGCTTAGTTGATGAAATTGTAACTGTAGACTTTGAAACAGAAGCTATAGATGGAGCATTACCACCAAAACCTGTAGGGGTTAGTATTAGACCTCCCGGTGGTGGGGCATACTATATGGCTTGGGGACATAATAGTGATAATAACTGTACTCAAGAAGATGCCCGCATAACCCTCCGTCATTTATTCAAGTACTATCCTATCTTATGCCACAATGCTGCATTTGATATAAATGTAGCTAAATACCATTTGAATATTCCTTATCCAGATGAAATACATGATACTATGTTTCTTTTATTCTTAAGAAACCCACACGCTTTCACTCTTTCACTAAAACCCTCCGCAGAAGAAATTCTACATATACCACCAACTGAACGTGACGTAGTAGTAGACTGGATTATGACTAATGTTCCTGGAGTTACTTCTCGTAAGAAAGCCCCTGCATACATCAGTTTAGCTCCAGCAGCATTAGTTGGCCCATACGCTGAAGCTGATACAGAGATGACTTATGCATTGTTTAGTGTATTATATGACCAGTATAGTGGTGAAGCATATGACCGAGAACTTAAACTATTAAAGATACTAGCAAATAATACTTTAGAAGGTATTAGACTTAATTTACTGAAATTATTTACTGACTTTGTTGCATATACTAAAGTTAGAAAGGATGTTGAACAGAAAATATTTACAATACTGGGCTGCGAATTTAATTTAAACAGTGGTGAAGAATTAGCTAATGCTATTGTTAAAAGTGGCTTAGATGCTAATTGGATTTTAACAAAGTCTGGAAAACGATCTACGAGTAAAGGTAATCTTTTAGCTGCAGTACAGCACCCAGAACTTCTTGGTTTACTTAGCTATCGTGGTACACTCACTACTTATCTTGACACATTCATGATGCCATGGATTAATAAAGAACATAATGGTATTTTACATTTTTCATGGAACCAAGTTAAGAATAGTGAACATGGAGGATTAACTGGTACTAGGTCTGGTAGGTTATCATCTACACCATCAATGTTGAATGTGCCTGTAAATCTTAGAGCTGATATAGTGGAAGGGCATATTAAGTTAGGTCTTCCACCATTACCACGTATGAAAACATATCTATTACCTGATGATGCGCATATATGGAATGAACGTGACTATGCTTCTCAAGAACTACGGGTATTAGCTCACTATGAAGATGAAGATATGCTACACTCTTATATAGAAGACCCGAAGTTAGACTTCCATCAAATGTTATCAGACATGCTAACACGGGAATTAGGTCATCCTATTATAAGACGTAAAGCTAAGGATATTGCATTTAGTATTCTATATGGCAGAGGTGCACCTGCATTGGCAGAAGCATTAGAATGCAGTGTAGATGAAGCAAAGCATCTTAAGAACTTATATCTACAATTACTTCCTGGTATTGTTGGTGTACAAAAAGCTATTAAAGCAAACTGGGATAAAGGTGAACCAATTACAACGTGGGGTGGAAGAAACTACTATAAAGAAGAAGCTAAGATGATGTATAATCGTAGGAATAAAGAATACTACATGGCAGACTTTATTTATAAAGGTCTTAACTATTTAATCCAAGGAAGTTCAGCTGATGTTACCAAACAAGCAATCATCAACTACAGTGAAATTTGTAAAAATGGCCGTTTTCTTCTTAGCGTTCATGATTCTATTAACATATCTACCCCATTAGAAGAACGCTACTTACTTAATGAAGCAATGAAAGATATTAAAATAGACGCCCCAATGATGAGTGATTCAAAGATAGGCCCATCATACGGTGACTTAACGGCGGAGGAAGATTAATGGCTACAGAATCTAGGTTAGAAAATAAATGTTGTAAGTGGGCAAAAAATAAACACAGTATCCGTACTATTAAAAATAGAGACGCTAAGGGCTTACCAGATAGAATGTTCCTCTATAAAGGTATGTGCTTATTTGTAGAATTTAAAGCTCCAGGAAGCCCGTTAACCCCACTACAAGCCTATACTTGCAAACAGTTAGCATCAGAAGGCTTTGTAGTTTCTACAATACAAGATTATAATGACTTTGTAAATCTTATAACTATATGGGTGCGTTATGTTAAGAAAATTACCGGTTCCATACTTGCCACATCCTTACCAAGAGGCGGCGACTGATTGGCTTATTCTTCATTCTGGTTACTATAGTGGTGGAGGTGCCGCATTATTTCTTAATATGGGCTTAGGTAAGACAGCTTCAACTTTAATGGCTTTCAAAAAGCTAAAAGATTTAGGTGAAGTTAAGACTATGTTAATCATTGCGCCACTACGCGTAGCACAAACTACATGGCCTAATGAAATAGAAAAGTGGGCAGAATTTAGTGACCTAACTTATGTAGTATTACATGGTGGAGATAAGCATTTACTTCTGAATAAAAAAGCTGATATTTATATTATTAACTATGAAGGTATAGACTGGCTTACATATCAGAATTGGCATGGTACAGATATACTATGCTTTGATGAACTTACCAGAATGAAGAACTGGTCAGCTCAAAGAGTGAAAGCTATTAAACCTTTTCTACCATTATTCCGACGAAGATGGGGGTTAACTGGTACGCCCGCCCCTAATGGTGTTATAGATTTATTTAGCCAAGTTTATATGCTGGATATAGGTAAACGGTTTGGGCATAGAATTACTAAGTATAGAGATACTTACTTTGCACCACTGAATAAGTACACGCATAAATATGAACCTTATAAGGATTCAATAGCTAAAATTTATGATAAGATTAAAGACCTAGCTTTTTCTATTGAAGGTAAAGATTGGATAGCCATACCGGATGAACTACACAATACTATTGAACTAAAACTACCACAAGTATTACGCAATGACTATAACACATTGAAAAAAGATTGTATATTAGAATTAGAATCAATGGAAGTAGTAACTGCTGTTAATGCCGCAGCACTAACTCAAAAACTTAGACAGTTTTTATCTGGTGAAATCTACGTTAATAAGATTGCTACGCATATTCACACTGTTAAACTTGATGCACTTAAAGAGTTTATTGAAGACATGAATGGTAATCCACTGTTGATAGCATATCAGTATAACCATGAGTTAGCCCGTTTCAAAGAAACTTTTAAAAATGCAGTATTCATTGAAAAGCGTACAGATGCTAAGACACTTAAAAATATTATATTTAAATGGAATGCTGGAGAAATACCAGTATTATTTGGACATCCTGCATCTGTTGGTCATGGGCTTAACTTACAGGAAGCATGTAATAATGTTTTATTCTATAGCTTAGATTTTAACCTTGAGAACTTTCTACAATTTATTAAGCGTGTAGCAAGACAGGGACAAAAACAAAACCATGTAATGATACATTATCTAACATTTAGTGGCACGTTAGATACTTATGTACGTGATGTGTTGATAGCAAAAGATGATGTGCAGAATACACTACTCGACTTTTTAAAAGTCGATATATAACCATAAAATGATGTATATATTTTTACAGTTTACGTTAAGTTATACAAGTACATTCGTAAATTAAAAACGTGTTACTACGCGTAAAAAAAGTATATAATATTACGTGTTTTAACGTATTTATCGAAATAAAAAACGTAATATCGAATACTAAAATTTTACACAAAAGAGACTACATAATGAAAGCATATATTTATACTTTAACCAATACAGTAACGCAAAGAATTTATATTGGAGTTACGAGGAATATACAGCAAAGGTTTAAAACTTGGCATGGGCATTTAAAAAGTGATAAAGTTAATAAGTACCCATCTATAGAATTTATAAAACAGGATTTTAAATCTGTTAGTTCAGATATACTATCAATTTTAGAGTTTGATATATTAGAAGTTTGTGAAGAAGAAGATATGTTTATTGTAGAAGCAAAACATATCTTAGCTTATAGTAAAACCCACTATTTATATAATATACAAATAGGAGATGAAGCAGGATTAAATAGAAGAAACGCAGTTAAAAAATATCAGGATACTAAAATTAAAAAAGAAAGAATAAAAAGAGTACCAGTAATAAAAATAGTAAGTACACCTATAAAAGAAACTTCAGATCATTATATAGCTTTTAATGTAAGGACTGGAGAACGTAAAAAGATATATCCTGGTGTTACAGTAATGTATCCAAGCATATAACATAACAAAAGAGACATTACCATGAAAGTACGAATTGTAAAAATACAAGAGGTTAATTTAGAAGTATATTTTGACTATTATAAGGGCTTTGCTGGTACTATAGAAGAACCACCAGAAGATCCAGAGTATATAATTAAATATGTCTTCACAGCAGGCCAATCTCTAGTAGTAAATAATATAGTATCCTTACTTAGTGAAGAAGTATTAGATGAAATAGAAGGTAAACTTGAAGAATTAAGAAGGAGTGATACTGATGAGTAATACTGGTATAATGTGCATATACTTAAGCCCTAAGCGATGGTATAGGGTGCAAATTAAATATAAAGGAAAGATTGTTGAAGGTGGAACATTTAGAGAGCTAAGTGCTGCAAAGAAAAAATTAAAAGAACTTAACAAAATATATCCAAGAAATATTTATAGGTGAGAAGATGACTACAACGACGCTATATAAAGTAACTGCTACTGGAGCACTACAAGTTTGGCAAGTAACTAGGCACCCTGTGTCTGCTTCATTAGAAATTATGTATGGCCAGTTAAATGGTCAAATGCAACATCAGTGGGAAGACATCTATACTAACCTGTCAGGGCGGTCATTAGCAGAACAAGTTGAACTCCGTGCAGATTCTCGTATTAACAAGCAGTTAGATAAAGGTTATTGCTATACTATTGAAGAAGCTCAACAAAGTATAGGACTCAATGCTAATAAAATGATAAGACCTATGTTAGCCCAGCAGTATAAAAATAGGCCAGTAGACCACACTAAGTGCCTTATTCAGTATAAATATAATGGACATAGATGCTTAATCACCAATACTGGAGATGGTGTAATGCTGGCATATAGTAGGAATGGTAAACCTATTAATAGTATACCCCACATTCTGAAGTCCTTAGAGCATATTGGTGAAGGTGTTACCCTTGATGGCGAATTGTACCTCCATGATACGGCAATACAGGATGCTGGTAGTCTAATAAGAAAAACCCAACCAGGCAGTGAAAAATTAGAATTTATTTGCTATGATATAGTAGATAATGCTCCATATGAATATAGGCTAGAGAAAATATGTGGGTTAGCTGACTATAAGTATATTAAAGTCGCCCCTACTAAGTATGGAAATAGGGTGCAGAACCTTAATGAAGAACTTAACGAAGCATTAGTGTTAGGTTATGAAGGTTTAATACTTAGGCAAGGAGAATTTGGTTATGAAGCCGGTAAACGAAGTGCATCTCTCATCAAAGTAAAACAGTGGCTTGACGAGGAATTCCGAGTTATAGAGATTTATCCATCTAAAGATGGTTGGGCTGTACTATTATGCATTACAGATAAAGGTAGAATTTTTAGGGTATCGGCACCTGGAACTATGCAAGAGAAAACTAAAGTATTACTAGAGACATATAAATATATTGGAGAATGGGTTAATGTTGAGTTTTATGACTGGACTAATGACGGTATACCCTTCCACCCCGTAGCTCGTTACTGGAGATCACATGAGTAATTGTATCTATAAAAATAAAGTCCCACCTCGTGGAGATAGTATATCTTTGATAATAGAAGGACTTGAGAAAGAAACTGAGAAAGCTTTTCTTATACTGTATCAAAATAAACAATACTGGATACCAAAGTCACAAACAGTATCATTGCATAGTGCCTCTAAAGATAAAGAGTATGATATTATAGTTATCAGTAAGTGGATTGCTGAGACTAAAGGTATTGATACTGAATACTGTGACCCTGAAGACCTAATAAAGCCTTCAGCGCCACATGATCCTACCGATAACTGGGATGCTGACATACCATTTTAGTCTTTCTCTTTACCAAGCTTTAACCTATCAGTAACACTGTTATATATACTAGGGTAAGCCGCACTAGGGTAATTCGCACTTTGGTTTAATGCCCTAGTATATAAAGCAGGGTTACCAAAGCCTTTTCCAGACATAAGTAATGCGCCTTTTTGTATAGGATACCCATGTGAATATAGCCAAATTGCTGACTTAGTTAGTGCCGGTATAGAACCAGTTACTGATGGAAAGTTCATTAATAACTTCTGCACGATACTAGGTTGATCTTTACGCAGGATATTCTTAACACCAAGACCTGATAAATCAGAACCATGTTGATGACTTGCCATATAAGATAACTTGCCCGCATCTATTAAGGGACTTATCCTTTGAGTACCTACGTCTGTAAGCATACGTTCCTGACCACCAGAGGAAATATGCGTATAGAACTTACTAGGATCAAATTCGCCTGTGGGTGTCATACCATGATTTAATACTTCTTTTGTTAATGCGAAGCGTTCATTTAGGTCTTTCCATCTATTCGCATCAACAGTACCCCTACCCACCGCTACGCCTTTATTGGCCGCCTCATCTAACTGACTAAGTAAAGGTTTTAATGCAGATGCTCTAGTGTTATTACCAGCCGCAAATGAACTAGAAATATCTTCTTTGATTCTACTTCTAACATCTTTATAACTATTTCCAGATAAAGATGGTGCGAGCATCCTTCCGGTAAGTGGATCTCTTGGTATTGTGGCGGGTATGCTTTGATTTATTCTCTTTAAATAATCTGAAGCATCTTTGAATATAGTTTTACCTTCCTTAGTTCCATCTGCGGCTAAGGAAGCTACATGATTCGTTAAGCCCCGTCTAGCAGCCGCATCCATTATTGGAACAGTTCCAGCTTCTAAAGTATTGTACTCCTTACCTAACTTGTCTAAGTGTGCATTCAGCACCTTAGGCGTAAATGTAATTTTATCATTATAAAGTAGTTTTCCTTTCTTATCAGCCATAGGTATACCAGTGGGACTTCTTATATAGGGATCCATGCCTATTACTTCTGCCGCAGTACGGTTATCTATAATTTTATTTTGAGTATTCATTCGCTTAATTGTATTACCAATAAAAGCATCTTGACTCATAGCATGTTCAAACTTTTGATTACCAATATCCCCATATTTCATACCAGGAAGAAAAGTTTTACCTAAGTTCTCACCCCGTTGTATAAGATTTATTTCATTTGCATTACCAACTCTAAAATTGGGCTTGGCTGCTAGTATAGGCTTTAGTGCTACACCTGATAATGTACCCAATAAAGAATTTATAGCCCCTTCTTTCATAGTACGATCTGGGTGCAGTCCACCTTCTATAGCCCCTAACGCAGTATTACCTACAACAGATTTGGCTAATCCTGCTGTAAATGGGTCTGGTAAAGTTACTTGCCTAGCAGTCCTAGCCACTTTAGCAGCCCATGGGTCCGTGACTACTCTTTTAACCGCCATACCAACATTCTTTGGAGCAGTATAAGGGCTACGGGCCATTGCATCAACAGTTCTACTAACTAAGCCTTTACCGGCGGTGACTGCTTCTATTGGTATATCAGTTAAAGCGCCCAATACTTTACCAGCAACTTTGCTAACAACGGGACCTGCCATCTCAGATGAAACTATGTATGGAAGCATTTTACCAGCTGTCCCTGGTATTCCTGCTACAGATTCATATTCTTTATACTGTTTAGTTCTTGCTTCATCTTGTAGCCTATTTTGAGTAATCTTCTTTTGCATAGCAGAATCTATTTTATCTGCACCAGCTAAATTAGCTCCGAATCCACCAATATTATAAGCTAGATCATTAAAACCTGTACCTAACTTCATAGCTTCCAAGCCAGCAGACGTAAGCACTTTGGAGGGCCAGGTTAATTTTTTAGCTGCTTCAAGGCGTTTTACAGCTTCAGGGCCTTCTTTAAACGCGGCTAAATCTGCCCGCATTAAAGGAGAGGGTACTGATGAAGTAATATGCTCCATACCTTCATGGGCTTTAGTAGCAAAGTCACCCCAAGGTTCAGTAGCAACTTTCTCTGGAACTCTGGAAGTAACTTGTTCCCCATATTGCATTGTATTGGGGTTATTAGGATTAATGGGATCTTTAACTGGAATACCACGTGCAGCTTTACGCCTACCAACATCACCACCATAATAACCTGCTGCGGCGATTGCTGTATCACCCTGCGCTGCATCATATTGACGTATGGCTTCTCGCACAGCAGCTTGAGTACTATGTGCTGGATTTTTAATATTCCAACCTTCATCGGCATTACGTTTAAAAGTTCCAGGCTGTATCTGCATAGGACCAACAGCGCCACGATTGGAGGTAGCATTATTTGCTCCACTGCCACTTTCTTGACCAAATAAACCTCTAACAAAATGTGCTTTATTCTCTGGTAAATTTTCAGCAGTGATAGCATTTTCTACATGATTTACAGCAGCAGATTTAGGAGTACTAAAATCATCCCAAGGATTATCGGCCATTACAGTTTCTCCCAACTACTAGGACTAGATGGATCACCACCTATAAACTTATGGTGTTTATGCACAAAACCTATAGGGGGTACTTTAGGTAATCCACCAACGCCACCAGTAACGGTAGACGTTGACTTTCCAGTAGATGCATTAGGCAAACCCCGCAATGCAGCCTTTCTTTCATTAAGGATATTAAGATTATGTAACGTAGTCTCTAAGTTTTGATCAAATAAAGCTTCTGGCTGGCCAGCTACGGGTAATGACTTTTCAAAAGCTTCTTGCTCTGCGGGGCCTACTTGGGCACCACGCATTGCTTGAATTAACTGATTACTTAAACTTTTGGTATAGGAAACCATTTGTGTTTGTTCAGGCGTTACTTTATATCCAAGTTTAGTAAGCCCTTCATTGATAGCAGCCGGAAGTAACTCATTACCAGACCTATAGTCAATAATAGCCCCAGATAAACCAGAAATATTATGCCCCTTACTTCTAAGCTCTGATAGTTTACCAGCAAGGTCTTGAGAGCTAACTGTTGACGCAGCGGTTTTAGCCTCAGTTTCTGTTGATACCTTACCTACTGATAAACCCTGAGCTGCGGCATCGCCACGTTTAAACCCTAATGGTACTTGTGGTACAGGGACACCTTTCTTATCAACTAAATGTTCCATTTCAAATTGTGTTAACGGTGCTTCAGGATTACCCATATTAATGTTCATACTACCCATTTTCTTAAGTTCCGCAGCTTTCGCGGCAAACTCAGGTGTTCCCAACTTTAAATGTGGATACATATCAACTACTTCACGGATTAAATTTGGCTCTTCACGCAAAGCCGCAGTTTCTTGAGCTTTACCT
>Ga0315273_10005970_pt1 | contig 15108 bp, 19 predicted proteins | sample YL17G02_0_MG_FD_205753 | JGI IMG/M metagenome (GOLD analysis project Ga0315273, IMG submission 205753) | Sediment microbial communities from Yellowstone Lake, YNP, Wyoming, USA - YL17G02_0 | ecosystem: Environmental > Aquatic > Freshwater > Lake > Sediment | place: USA: Wyoming | collected...
GGGCTGCGCTACGAGGTTAACCTCCTTGTATAACTGGAGGTATTTGGGAAATGGGGGCGAGGGGCGTCGGGCGGTGGTTGGCGGCGGTAAGTGGTTGATAGGATTGGGCTTGAGGGCAGGCTTTGGGGCGCGGGCGGCGTGAGGCAATACAGACGCTATTCTGGAAATGGAGGCGAAGAAGAGGCGAAGGGTCTACGGGGAATCAACGACTTAGCGGGAGAGAAATTTGGGGTCGAAACGAAATGAAACGAAGTGCGGTTTTGGAAACGACAAGAATAGTTGACTGGGGGGGTTATTGAAAACCGGGCGCGCCGGAGGTCAGAATGGCGAGACTTGACGGAGTTCGTAAGTTAGGGTGAGAAACTGGACGCGGATGTTTCGGAAGCTGGCGCGGCGGAGGGTGATGATCGTGCTGGGGAGGGTCCACTGGGCAATCTGGACTTCGTCGGTCGTTTTCTGCCAGGGGCGGCCATACTGGCGGACGAGGAGGGCTTCCAAGATTTGGAAGTCGTAGGGATCGGCTGCCTTGGAATCGAAGGCAACCTGGCTCAGGGTGGGCGTCATTAAGAAGAAGATACGGAGGGTGAGGTGTTCGACCTGGAACGCGGGGATGGAAATGGGGGCGGGGCCGGCGTCGAATTTCTCGGGTTTGGGGAGGCGGACGGCGTTGGGGAAGGCGTCGAGGATTTGCTGCTCGGTCATGCCCCAGCGGGCGTTGGACCAGCCTTGGATGTCAGCGGCGCCGGCGGTCAGGGCGGTCAGCAAGACCAGAACCCCCGCGCGCAGATTTGGCGAGAACCCGAAGTGTGCTCTCGATTGCTTCGATAGCCTCGATATTCGGACCTTGAAGGATGTCATCAAGTAGAGAGTGGAGCTCAGCACCGAATCCTCTCTCCTCCGGATGCAATTGTTTCGGGACCTGGGAGATGCCAGATTGTTTAACCGGCCATTCTTCGTCCGAGAGTTCCCTGGCGATCGCGGGGTAACCACACTCGACCGCAATAGCTTTCAATTTTTGGACGACCTCCGCGGAGGGCCGGATTCCACCTTCATAATTGCGAATCGACTGGTAGCACCGGGCAATAAGCTCGCCGAAGGCGACCTGGTTGAGCCCGAGAGCCTCCCGAAGTTTTTTTACCGGATTGCTCATTTTTCGCTTGACTAGACCTACGTACTAGGTCTAGACTGTCTCTAGTGGTTCCACTTTCCGTACACGATATCGAGTCTAGCACGGTTCCCCGGCGGTGGATACGGCGGAATTGGGGCGTTGTGAACCGGGTTTCCCAACGGCTTCATGTGTCCGAAGGTTTAGTGCGTTCAGTGCTTTACGGCCGCCGCCGCAACAAGCGAGTCCGGCGCGCTTTAATCCGGAAGGGCGCGACTTTTCTTCTCAAACATGATCCCAGCATAAAACGACAGGGAGAGACTGGCAATGTCTGAGATCGAATCTCGTACAGACATGCCGGACCTGGGCGAGCTGCGGGAGCGGGCGCGTTGGAACCGGGGGATCGACCGGGAACATTTGGAGCGCGGGAAGGCGCCGTGGCTCACGTTTGGGGTGGAGAAACCGCCGAACTTGGGCCTGACGATCAAGACCGCGGCGGCTCTGGATCTGAAGGAATGCCGGTGGTCTCGAGAGCAGGTGGCCGAGGGCTTGTCCGTGATGCTGGGCCGGCCGATCACGCTGTCGTCGATTGACGCGGTTACCTCCAAGACCCATTCGCACCAGTTTCACCTTGCCTGGTTGCCGGCTTGGGTGCGGATCACGGGGTCGCGGCGGCTGCTCGACCTGGTGTGCGCGGCGTCCGGTTTGTGGGCGGTCGACGCCGGCGATTGGGACCTGGCGCAGTACGCGCGCGCCACGCTGACGGCGGAGAAGCTGAAGAAGCGGATCGAGGGCTCGGTATGAACGGCGCCGCGGTGCTGCCGGTAGCAGAGGTTGCGGAGCTGCTCGAGGTGTCGGAGCGGTCGGTGCAACTCCAGGCCGCGGCCGGGGGATTGACGCGCAGCGGGCGGGGGCGGTACGACCTGGCGTCGCTGCCGGGCGACGCGGCGATGGAGTGGGCGGGGCGGGAGCGGTTGAAGGTGGTCGAGCTGCCGGCGGCGCCGGGGCAACTGGCGCTTGAGCTGAGCGTGCCGATCGGGCCGAATCTGAGCGACGGGGATCGGGCGGAGGCTAAGCGGCGATTTGAGATTATCGAGCCGTTGATCGCTCCGGACCGGTTTGTCGGGGTGTGGGCCCAGTGCGGCAGCAAGATGGGGGTGGTGGACCTGCTCGCGGGGCAGCACCAGGTGTCCCGGAGCACGCTGTACCACTGGCTCACGGCCTGGCGGGCGTCGGGTGTGCAGGGGCTGGTAACGCGGGACAGGTCGGACAAAGGCCGGCCGAAGGCGCTGAACGGCGCCGCGCTGGATTTTCTGCTGGCGGCGGCGCTGCCAAAGAAGGGCGGGTACGGCTCCCTGACGTGCCTGGAGATTTGCCGGGCTTATGGCGAGGAGCGGGCCTGGCGCGCTGCGCACCTCGGGAAGGCGTTGGGCGAGTTCGAGCGGGGGAAGTATGCCCGCTATTTGGACGAACGGAACCGGCTGTCCGCGGCGGCGCTGCTGCCGGCGGCGTCGTACGAGACGATGCGGACCTGGTTCAACCGGATACCGGAAGTCGTGCGGGTGATGGCGCGCGACGGCAACGAGGCGTTTTCCAACACCCAGGAGATCATCTCGTTCCGGGATCTGACCGCGGTTCAGCCGCTGGACTACGTGGTGATGGACCACCGGCGGCTGGACCTTTTTTGTTTGATCCCGATCCGCGGGGGATGGACGCTGGCGCGGCCGTGGCTGACGGCGGCGATCGACATGCGGACGCGGAAGTGGCTGGCGTGGGCGATTGTCGAGACGCCGAGTAGCGACTCGATTGCCACCGTGCTGAAGCGGGTTTTCCTGAACTTCGGCCTGCCGGTCGGCTTGTACTGGGATAACGGGAAGGATTTTACTTGCGAGTGGTTCGAAGGGCGCCAGGTGCGGACGAGGGAGACGTCGCGTATAGCTGAACTGGCGCCCGAGTGGCGCGGTGTGCTCGAGACCCTGGGGGTGCGGGTGCACCACGCGATCGTGCGGCGCGCGCGGGCGAAGATCATCGAGCCGAACTTCGTGCGCACGGCGGAATTCGACAAGAGCACTCCCTGGTGGTGTGGGCACAAGCCCACGGCGCGGCCGGAGCGGTTCGACGCGCTGATGGACGGCCATGAGGCATGGTTGCGCGGCGAGGGGCCGGCGGCGTTCCCCACGATCGCGGAGGTGGCGGGGCTGTACTCCGAGCAGATGGAAACCCTGAACGAACGCGACTTGCAGGGAGAGGGGATGCAGAAGGCCACTCCCACGGGGCGCGGGTGGATGTGTCCGAACGAGGCATGGAAGATCCTCAGTCCGCGGGTGCCGAAGCGGACGGTGGACCCGGCGACGCTGCAACACTGCTTTATGAAACGGCGCACGGTGACCGTGCGCAACGGGGAAGTGCAGACGACGTTCGGGGCCGAGAAATACCATTACCGGCTGCTGGAGAATCCGCAGGGGCTGATGATTCTGAACGGGCGCGAGGTCGAGTTCGCCTACGACCCGCTGGACCTGGAGACGGTGGCGTTGTACTGCGAATCGCGGTTCGTGGGGCTGGCGGGCAACGCCGAATTGCGACGGATGGGCGAACAGGATTTTGTCGAGGACGAGAAGTTGCGGCGGGCGTCGCGGCGCGAGGTGAAGCGGGCGATTGTGGCGGCGCACCAGGTGTATGTGCCGGGCGTCGTTGAGCGGGCGGCGCGGCGGGCCGAGGTGAGGCCGGCGCGGATCGAGCCGGGGCGGGTGGAAGTCCCGGTCGAGTTGCCGGCGGCGGTGGTGGCGGCGGCCGCGGCGGCCGCCGAGAACAGGCGGTTTTGTTTTGCGGCCGTTGACGCCGGGGCGGTCGATGCCGCGGCGCCGGCGGCGGCTGCGGATGGTGGCGAGTTCGAGTTCTTTTCCGGGGGGAGATGAACGATGGCTGAGCAGTACGTTCGGATGAACGGAAAGACCTTCCTGTACCGACAGAAGGCTCCTTTTGTGGCTTCTGGAATGTCGGTTCGGGGGGGGATTGAATACGATGCCGAGGAGGACAAGTTGCGATGCCACGAATGTGGCGAGTGGTTCAACGGGTTGGGCACTCATGTCTACCGGATGCATGGAATATCCGTCCCGGCCTATAAGACCAAACACGGATTAAGACACAAGACGGCGCTGGTGGGCGAGAAATCGAGAATTTCTCGGTCACAAAGGATGACGGCACAGATCGCAGCAAACCCGGAGAGGCACCGGGAAACGATGCTACGCGCGCTGGCTCTGGCGTGGAAGAGCAACAACCGGGGCGGGCAAAGAAGGCCGCAGTCCGAGAGAAGAAATGAACGACGGTGTTGCACGGCGCAGTTGGTCCACGACGTCCGCGAACTCGCCGATCGGCTGGGTCGCACGCCCACAGGCGCGGAGATAGCGGAGGCCGGAATATCCCGGAACAGTTGCTGTTACGCAATGAACGTCAAGACGGTCGCTTCGGTGGTGAGCCTGGCCAATCTGGCCCCCAGGGTGGGTAAGGTTTTCCAGTACTCAGAGATATTACTCGTGGAGATCCTCAGGGACTTTTGGGTCGCTCATCTCCGCCTTCCGGAAAATACGGATTACAGGCGCGGATTGCTTCCCAGCCACGGCGTTTTCAACCGGGTGTTTGGAAGCATGAAAAACGCGTATCAAAAGGCTGGGTTGGGATTGGCGTACGCCGCCCGAAAGGCGAGCCAAGGCCGGTATTTTTCCGGAGCACAATCGCGGAGGGCGCGATGACACCGCAAGTTTCCGAGGATACCCGCGACGCGTTGCGCGAACGGATCAAGCGGTTTCTGGCGGCGCGGCCGGACGTGGGGATTTTGGACCTGACCCACTGTACGACGTTGTGCGATGCGGCGGGGCGCAATTTCCTGAGCGGGCATTTGCCGGGCGGGACCGAGGTGGTGTCGGAGTTTACTCGCGTGATGAACCTGGCGGAGGCCGGGGACCTCTTGCCTCCGGGCGGCCGGGATGGCGGGGTGGTGATTTCCGAGGAGGCTCCCGCGCGCGTGCGGCGGGTGGCGAAGCGGGGCAACTTCTATCGCACCGAGACGGTGCGCAAGGTCGGCGACGTTCTCAATTATTGCCTGGAGAACTGCACCATCGGGGTCGTGACCGCGGACTACGGCGTGGGGAAAACCGAGGCGGTGCGGGCCTGGCGGCGGGAGCAGCCGGGCGTCGAGACTTTGATCTTCGAGTTCGACGAGTTTTCGAGCGCGAACAAGGTCGGGTTTGTACACCAGCTCGCCGGGATGCTGGGAGTGACCGCGGCGCCGGGGCAGCAGTCGGGCGGGAAAGTTTTTCGCGCGGTGTGCGAGGCGTTGCGGGAGCGGCCGTGCCTGGTGATCCTGGACCAGTGCGAGACGGTGCGGGCGCGGGTGATGCAGGTGGTCCGGCAGATCTGGGATCAGACGCACGAATACGGCGTGGGGGTGGTGTTGCTGGCGGCTCCGATCCTGTTGACGCGGATGACGGTTAGCCGGATGGCGGACCTGGGGGCTTTGACCTCGCGGGTGGGGGTTTGGGCGCCGTTGAGCGGGGTATCGCGGGCGGAGATGGCGGCGATCGTCAAGCAGGAAGGGATCGAGGAGGTGGACGAGGCTGCGTTCGATCTGTGGTGGCGGTCGACGGGCGGGTCCATGCGGCGGCTGATGCGGGCGGTGGACCTTCTGCGGGCGAAGCACGCCGGGAAGCGGATCACAGAGAAAACCATCGCGGGGATGGCCGGGTTTTTGTGGGGGATGCCGGTGCGGGGGGAGGGGTAGTCATGGCGTCTCTGGAGATCGGGCCGGCGGAAGTGGTGGCGTTGGAATTGATGGCTGTGATCGACCGTGCGTCGGATGCGGCGGTTGACGCGCGGGGGAGGTACTCCGCGTTTGTGGCGCGGGAGAGGGCCAAAGGGTTGTTATGCCAGCGTGGGCGGGCGCGGGGACCCGCGGCGAAATGGGCCGGGGCAAACAAGGAGAGAAACCTCGTAAGAAGAGGGCGTGCAGTCGTGTCGCCCATACTGTTCGACTGCCGCCGGGTTCGACTCCCGGACGCTGGCATTCAAACTTCCGGCCACGGATGGACACGGATCGACATTTATGGGGGGAGGAACTGATGGCTAGGCCACGGAAGACGAGCGAGACCCTGGATTCGATTGACGAATGCCAGGAGGCGATGCGCTGCCTGAAATTGGCGGCGATCGAACAGGAGCGGCTGGAGGGGGCGCGGGATGTGAAGGTGACGCGGATCACCGAGGAGTACGCGCCGGATATTGCGGCGCAGGTGACGGCGCGGGCCAATGTCGAGCTGGCGCTGCAGAACTACTACATGGCGCACCTGGCGGAACTGGAGACGGACGGGAAGAAGAGCGTGCAGCTTACGCACGGGGTGATGGGGCGCCGGTTGGGGACGCCGGCGTTGAGGCTGTTGAACAAGTCCTGGACTTGGGAGAGCGTGCTGGCCAGGTTGCGGGAGGTGTTCGGTGCCCGGTTCGTGCGACTGGCCGAACCCGAAGTGGACAAGCCCGCGGTGAAAAAGGCGGACCTTTCGGCGGACCAATTGAAGGCGGTCGGTCTGAAGGTCGAGCAGGGCGAAAATTTCTTCGCCGAGCCGGACCGGACGGCTACTACGGAGGTTGCGTGACGCCAGAGACGGGCTTCGACCGGTCGACGGTGCGTCCGGATCGGATGGAGATTCTGATTGAGGGGCTGATCTGGCAGAGGCGCGGGCGGGCGAATCCGATCTCGATTGCCGAGATCATCCAGGTGTCCGGAGTCGAGGGGCTGAGCGACCGGACGGTCAAGGGCGTGGTCGCACAGCTTATCGAAACTCACCTATGCCGGATCGGGTCTCGGCGCGACGAGCCGTGCGGGTACTTCTGGATTCTCGACGCGGAGGACCAGGAGGCGGCGGTAAGGCCTCTGAAGGCGGAGATGCGGGCGTTCGCGCGCCGGCTGCGGGTGTTGGATTCGGACGAGGATTACCGGACCTTTATGGGGCAGTTGGCCCTGGAGGATGAATGAGTGGCGGCGGCGGCGACACGCCGGCGGCTGTGCGCGGCGGTGCTGGATGGGCGGCCGTTGGAGTCGAGCGTGATCTGGTATCCGGACGAGATGCGGGGGCTGGCGCTGGGCAACTGCCGGGAGTGCTGGGGGGCGGGGGTGAAGTGGCGGGTGGGACTGTCGGGGCGGCCGTATCCGTGCGGGTGCGCGTTGCGGACGATTTTCCGGCAGTGTTTGGCGGGCTACCGGCGGTGCGAGGCGAACTGCGGCAGTTATGCGGCGGCGCGGTTGTCGGTCGGCATTCGCGGAGCGAAACGGTTTCAGTGTTGGGGGCTTCCCGAGCAGGAATATTGCGCCGATTTTTGTTTGCTCGGCCGGCAGGCGCTGAGCGGGCTGAAGTATCGGATTTTCCGGCTGCACTTTGTGGCGGGGCTGCCGTGGACGGAGTGCGTACGGCGGTTGCGGATCGAGCGGGGGAATTTTTTCCACGAGACGTACCTCGTGGAGCAACGGATGGGGTATGCGCTGCGGACGTTGAAGCCGTATGCGCTGCATCCCGTGAACGAGTATTTTTGCGGGATCAATGGGGGGAGATGAAATGAAATACACAGCGACGGTGGACGCGGACCGGATGAGCGGTCCGATGGAACTCGGCGGGCGCCGAATCGATGCAGGCGATTACCTGGTTGTTGGCGACGGGCCGGGGTTTTTGGTTTTGACCGCGGCGGTGTTCGAGGCGATTTTCCGGCCGGTGAACGGCGGGGCGCCGGCGAAGGCGGCGCGGGAGCCTAAGGAGGCTGCGGACGAGCCGGGGCGAAAGTGCCCGGGGCAGATGAAGGCGGCGGTGCTGAAGGCTCTGGGCGAAGGGCCGAAGAGGTCGCGGGAAGTGGGCGATTGGATCCGGGCGCACGGCGTGCCGGATTACACCAACACGCGGGCGTCGGCCATACTCACCTACCTGCTCAAGCGGGGCAAGGTGCAAACGGGCAAGGACAAGCTATGGCGGCTGAAAGGGTGAGTTGCGCGGGGGATCGGGCGTGTGTGATGCCGGTGTTCCGGGCCGGGATGTGCCGGCGACACCTGCTGACGTACGACGACCCGCACGCGTGGGAGCGGCGGGAGAGATGAAGCGGCGAATGGAGCCACGGACGGCGGTGATGCGGGCGCTGCACGCGGAGGGGGCGAAGCGGGGGCTGGATCACGAGGGGCTGCGGGAGATGTGCCGAGGCCGGTTCGGGGTGGCGTCGATGGGGGATTTGGACCTGGCGCAGGCTGCCTCCTTATATAAGGACCTGACCGGGACGGAGTTTCTGGTGCGGGAGCGGCCGAAGGTGAAGCTCCCGGAGCGGGGGTATGCGGCGCGGGGGGAGACGCAGATCGTGAGCGGGGGGGAGTTGGAGCTGCTGGAGCGGGCGTGCGCGAAGCGCGGGTGGGGGCCGGCTACTAAGCTGGCCTTTGTCCGGAGGCAGTTGGGGCGGGATCAGATCCGGACGCGGGCGGATTTCCAGCGGGTTTTCAGGGGGGTGCAGGCGATGAATCGGCGGGACGGGAAGGGCGACTACGACCAGAAGGTGGCTTAAGTCATGGAGAACTATTCGATTCTGTGGAAGGTGATCGAGAACCTGGGATCGACGGGGCTGATCCTCTGGGTGATCTGGCGACTGGCGGACCGGTGGGCAGGCCGGTTTCTCGACGCGTCGATGAAGCAGGCGGAGGCTATGGGCGAGCTGGCGGCGGCGGTGAAAGAAGGGCAGGGCGACGCGCGGGAGACCGTGCTGGCGGTGCGGGTGCTGGCGGTGAAAATCGACGACATGAAGCGATCGGTGGACCATTTCACCGACAGGAGGACGCCGGATGCGGATCGAGATTGAGGGGATGCGGCACGCGCGGGAGCGGGGCGATCTGCTCCGGGTGCTGAAGGAGGACTACCAGCGGGGGATGACGTCGGTTCGGAACCTGCTGGGGACGCTGGATACGCTGAACATTTCGCTGTCCGAGGAGGACTTGGCGTTCCACCTGATGTACCTGGCGGATCAGGGGTATTTGCGGCTCGTGCGGGTGAAGGACACGCCGGGCTACCGGGCCGATCGCCGGATTGCGGGCTGGGAGAAGCCCGAAACGATCAAGTTCGCGATGTTGTTGCCGAAGGGATTGCAACTGATCGATGGATTGGTGGCGGAAGATCCGCTGGTGAAATTCTGAGATGGCGCGGCTGGTACACAAGACGACGGACGGGTTGAGCGAGGAGGCTCAGCGGGTGATGCGGGCGGGGTTCCTTGCTCGCAAAACCTATGCGGCGGTGGCTCGGGATTTGAAGGAGATCGGGGTCGAGGTGAATGAGCGGACGATCGCCCGGCGGGGGCAGGAGTGGGCGGAAGAGCGGCGGCGCCGCCAGGCGGCTCGGGATTACGTTAGCGACCTGGTGGCCGCCGCGGCCGAGAATCCGGAGGCGTCGCAGGTGCTCGGCGCCCTCGCGACGGACGCTCTGATCGCGGACCCGGATGGGTTCAAGGCGGGGGATCCGATCAAGGTGCAGCGGTTGAACTTGCGGGCCGAGGAGTTGCGGTTGAAGCGGGATGAACTGGAGATTAAGAAGCGGATGGTGTCGACGGTGGAGACGCGGCTGGGGTTGCTGGAGGCGCGGGAATTGCGGGCGAAGGCGGCGCTGGAGAAACCGGACGCGGAGATGACTCCGGAGCAACGGGTGCGGGAGATCGAGGCGATTTATGGGATCAAGCGATAATCCCAAACCGATCGTACCGCTTCTGGCGTGGCAACGCCAGTGGATCGAGGACCCGGCTCGATTCAAGATCGTGGTGGCGGCGGCGCAGGCCAGCGGGAAATCGTTCGTCACCTCGCTGGAGATGGCTCTGGATAGGTTGAAACCGGATGCGGCGAAACTCGGCATCCTGTTGAGCGCGAGCGAACGGCAGAGCGTGGAGTTGGTCGAGAAGGTCAAGATGCACACGCGGGCGTGGGACGTGAAATTCGAGGACGGGTGGTTCGAGCAGACGAGCATCGCCGAGCACCGGGTGATTTTCCCGAACGGGGGGCGGCTGATCGCACTGCCGGCGAATCCGGACACGGCGCGCGGATATTCGGGCGATTTGCTGTTGGACGAGTTCGCTTTGCATCGCGATTCGAAGGCGATCTGGGCGGCGGGGATGACGCGGGTATCGCGCGGGTTCAAGTGCCGGGTGGCTTCGACGGTGAAGGGTCTGAACAATCAGTTCGGCGAGCTGCTGAAGCTCTTGGGGATGGCGGACGGGGTGAGGCCGGAATCGCAGCCGGTTATCAAGCAAGGATGGCACGGCTACTGGGTGAGCGCGGCGATGGCGGTGGAGCAAGGCTCGCCGGTGGATCTGGAGGCGATGCGGGCGGCGATCGCGGACGAGGACATCTGGTTGCAGGACTACTGCAACATGCCGGTGGAGGACGGGAGCCAATACATTCCGCTGGCGATGATCCTGGCGTGCGAGACGGGGGAAGCGACGTTGGAATGGGACGGCCAGGCCCGGCCGGGGTTGTGCGCCGGGTACGACGTGGCGCGCCGGCGGGATGGATCGGTCATCGTCATTGGCGAACCCGTGGGTCCGCTGGCGATCGTGCGCGGGGTGATCGTTTTGACGCGGCTGTCGTTCGCCGAGCAGAAGAAGATTTGCCGGGAAGTGGCGGCGGTGATCGAGGCGAGCGGTGGGCGGTTCGCCATGGATGCGACGGGACTCGGGATGCAACTCGGGGAGGAACTGAGCGGGGAGTTTCCGTGCGTGGAGCCGGTGAATTTCGCGACGGCGGTGGAATCGGGCGTGAAGGATCAAGAGGGCAAGCCGGTCAAGGAGCTGGTGAAGGAGCGGCTGGCGGGGCTGCTGAAGCGGCGGTGCGAGGACCGGATGATCTGGCTGCCGGAGTCGCCGACACTGCGGCGGGAATTCCAGGCCGTGAAACGGTACGTGGGGGCAACGGGGGCGGTCCGGCTGGACGCGGGCCGGAGCGAGAAGGGGCACGCGGACTGGTTCTGGGCGATCGCGCTGATGTGCGGTGCCCTGGACGGGCCGCGGCACGAGTACATTCCGGCGAGCGCGGGCGGGATGGTGGGGGACACGGTTTTGGGGCGGGTGATGGAGGCGGTGTTTTGATGCGGCGATTGGTTTGTTGGGCGTTGCTGGCGGGGTTGCCGGCGGTGGGTGGAACTCGGATCCGGGACACGCTCTATTACGCGGTGAGCGGGCAGACTGCCGATGGCCAGATGACGATCAGTTGGCCGTCGTTCAAGTCGGGGACGCGAACGGTAGTCGCGGGCCGGATGGTGTTGCACTTGGTGTCGGGTGTGGTGGCGGCGGATCTCGAGGCGAACGATGCGGCGATTCCGGCGGGCACATCGTACATCGTCACCTACCAGTTGCGCGAGGGTTCCAGGAGCACGGAATACTGGGTGGTTCCGACGTCGGCGGGGGTGAAGACGATCTCGGACGTGCGGGCGAGCACGATTCCGACTCCGGCGACGGCCATCAATCTGACGCAATTATCGCAAAGTGGCGCGACCACGGGGCAGTGCGTGGGGTGGAACGGGACGGCGTGGCAGGCGGTGAGTTGCGCGACGGCGACGCTTGCGACTCAGGCCGAAGCGGAGGCCGGCACCGAGAACACGCACACGATGACACCACTACGGACAAAGCAGGCAACTACGGCGCAATCGGCGCCAGTCTCGCACGGGCACGCGGCGAGCGGCGTGACTAACACGCCGGCGGGCGCCATCGCGGCGGTCACGGTGCAGGCGGCGATCGACGAGCTGGACTCCGAAAAGTCGGCGACGGGGCACGGGCACGCGGGTAGCGCGGTGACGAACACGCCGGCGGGCAACGTCGCGGCGGTGACGGTGCAGGCGGCGATCGACGAGCTGGACTCCGAAAAGTCGGCGACGGGGCACGGGCACGCGGGCGCCGCGATCACGAACACGCCGGCGGGGAACATTGCCGCAGTTACCGTGCAGGCGGCGATCGACGAGCTGGACTCCGAAAAGTCGGCGACGGGGCATACACACTCGACGGCTAACGCGACACAGATTCAGGGGCGCAACGTCGCTTCGACCGCGCCGGCGAACTCGCAGGCACTCCAGTGGACCTGCACGATTCCCTCGGCGGTTTTTACGGGCAGCGGTCTCAACGATGCCAGCAGCGGGGGGACGTGCACGGCGGACACGGCATCGCTGTACGAGATCGCGATCGACAGCACGGCGCACGCTTGGGCCGAGACACGCCCGGAGGGGGAGGCAGACCACGAATGGTACACGGCGGCATCCTCCGGCGATGGGTCCAAACTGATCGTTGGGGATTACGGCGGACGATTGTGGGTATCCAGCAATTACGGTACTAGTTGGACAGAAACCAGACCAGCCGGGAATGCAGACAAATACTGGCACACGCTAGCATCTTCCGCAGATGGTTCGGTTCTGCTCGCCGGGATCGGGAAAAACGAAGGAAGCGCAGGCCGACTATACCTGTCTTCCAACGGCGGTGCGAGTTGGGCCGAAACCCAACCGGCCGGGAACGCGGATAAGTACTGGGCGGCGACAGCCATCTCCTCGGACGGCTCCTACATGATTGCCGCCGTGGGGCAGGAATTCACCGGCAGGTTGTATACCTCCGCGAATGGGGGCAGCAGTTGGACGGAGAGGCAACCGGCCGGAAACGAAGACAAATACTGGTCGGCAGCGGCAATTTCCACGGACGGTTCTCACATGATCGTCTCTCAGTCAACGGAGCGAATATGGATCTCCGTCAACCATGGAGTCGACTGGGCGGAAACCAGGCCCGCCGGGGATGTGGATCGGTACTGGTCTTCTGTCTCATCCTCTGCGGACGGTTCCAAGTTAATCGCCTGCGGACAAAACGGGCGAGTATACACGTCCAGTAACGGAGGGACTAACTGGACAGAGCGACGGCCCGCCGGGGATGTAAGCAAGTTCTGGGGATCGGCGACCTCATCCGCCGATGGGTCCCGCTTGGTTGTCGCCGTTGCGAAGGAAGCTCCAGGTCGTGTGTATGTATCCTCCGACAGTGGAGTTAATTGGGCCGAGACGATGCCGGCGGGAGATCAATCCATTTTTTGGTTCGCGTTGGCATCATCGGCCGGCGGATCTCATTTGATCATCGGCGCTCATGGCGGCCGGCTATATACCTATGCGAATCCGGACACGTTCAAATGGCGCAAAGATGGCGGCGGCTGGACCGCCGACGTGCCGATGACCGGCGCGGCGCAGACGCTGGCGGATGGCGTGACGATCGCGTTCAAGGCGACTACCGGGCACACTCTGGGCGATGCGTGGGCGATTCAGACGACGGTGCAATGGGCGCCGTCGACGGTGGCGGGGACGGGCGATGTTACGGCGGTGGGGGATTGCGCCAGCGGGAGTTGCTACCAGGTGGCGACGGCCAACTACGTCTATGCCGGGCCGGCCAGTGGGGCGGCGGCTCCGGCGGCGCTGCGGGCGCTGGTGAGCGCCGATCTTCCGGTGAGCACGCGGCAGTTTGTCTTCGTGCTGGGCGCGGACAATGGGGCCGCGCTGGTGGACGGCGACGATCAGGAGCAGATCTGGTGGAACAATCTGGGATCGACGGCGACGATCACTAAGGTGGGTTGTATCTGCGACGGCGGGACACCCACAGTGATGATCCAACGAGACGACGGGAGCGCGGCGAACATCCTGTCCGGCGATCTTTCTTGCACGACGACGGGGGCGACAACTACGTCCTTTGTCAGCGGGGAGAACGTCATTTCGGACGGCCACAAGATCGACTTCCTGATTCAGACGGCGGGCGGGGTGGCGAAGCGGTTGACGTTGACGGGGACATATACGGTGACGCAATGAGACTCGCCTTTATCTTCCTTGCAATCGGTCTCCAGGCGTGGGGCGCGTGGGGCTATAGGCGGACGGTCACGATCGACCACACGCAGGTTCCCAACAGCGACCAGGCGAACTTCCCGGTGCTGGTGTCCGGAACGTATAGCTACCTGGCCACGGTGGCCAATGGCGGGAAGGTCACCAGCGGCAGCGGGTACGACATCATATTCACTTCGGACTCGGCCTGCGCGGTGAAGTTGGACCACGAGATCGAGTCCTACGCGCCGACCACCGGCGCGGTGAATTTGTGGTTTCGCGTGGCGAGCCTGTCTTACACGGCGGACACGGTGGTTTACCTGTGCTACGGAAACGCGGATGTCACCACCAGCCAGGAGAACAAGACCGGGGTGTGGAACGCGAATTTCGTGGGGGTTTGGCATTTGCGCGAGGACCCGAGCGGGTCCGCGCCGCAGATGCTGGACAGCACCAGCCTGGTCCACCACGGTACGAGTGGGGGGGTGATGCTCACGGGCGACCAGGTGGCGGGCCGGGTGGATGGATCGCTGGATTTCGACGGTTCGAACGACGGCATCTATGTGCCTTCATTCACGCAACTCAATGGCACGAATCTTTCTATTTCGGCTTGGATTAACCCGACCAATTTCACCAGTGGCGGCGGGGTTCCGAGGATCATCGACCGGGTCTACAGCGGACAATTCATGCTGTATTTTCAGAGCTCGGGTGAACTGTCTCTGGTTGTCGGAACCACGGGTACCAGTCTAACTTACCCGACCCATACGTGTGATGTGGGGGCGGTGGTGACCGGCCAATGGCAGTTGGTTGCAGCCACCTACGACGGTGAAACGGCTGTGGTGTATGTGAACGGGGTTGCCTGCGCCACTTTCACGACGCCTTCCGGACCGTTGGCGACTTCGACATCACAGATAACGATAGGAACAAGACCCGATGGGAGTTCCCGCTGGTTCATGGGTGGGATCGACGAGGTTCGGCTCCTGAGTGCCGGGCTTTCGGGAGACTGGATTGTGGCGGAGTACAACAACCAGAAGGCATCATCGACCTTTTGGGCGATTGGGAATGAAGTGGCGCTGGGAGGGGCGGTATCGCGCCGGAGGGTGATCGAATGAACATACTCGGGCGGAT
>Ga0315273_10005973_pt1 | contig 15106 bp, 17 predicted proteins | sample YL17G02_0_MG_FD_205753 | JGI IMG/M metagenome (GOLD analysis project Ga0315273, IMG submission 205753) | Sediment microbial communities from Yellowstone Lake, YNP, Wyoming, USA - YL17G02_0 | ecosystem: Environmental > Aquatic > Freshwater > Lake > Sediment | place: USA: Wyoming | collected...
CGGCGATCGGATACGCCGACGAGGATCCCGGCACCTTCCCCGCCCGCGCGATCGAGCGGACCGCGGAGCGATCGGACCCGCGTAGACTCGCCCCATGACGTCGCGGCGCCATCTGGAAGAGCTGCTCGAAGCGGTGGCGGACCACTCGGTGGGCCCGAGGGACGCTGCCGATCGACTCGTAGAGCTCCCCTATCGCGACCTTGGGTTCGCTCGCGTGGACACGCACCGTGAGCTGCGCCAGGGCGCGCCTGAGGTGATCCTGGGCTCCGGAAAGACCGCGGGGCAAGCCGCTGCGATCGCGCGAGCGCTTGCCGAGGCGGGCGCTTCCAGCGTGCTGGTCACCAGGGCAGACGCCAGCATGCGCGCGGCCGTACGCGACGCGCTGCCCGACGCCCAGGAGCACGAGTTGGCGCGCGCGATCTGGGTGGAGCGGGCTCCCCTCGAGCGCCGGGGTCACGTGTTGATCGTGTCCGCGGGCACGTCTGACGGCCCGGTCGTCCATGAGGCACGGATCCGCGCTCAGCTGCTGGGGACCGAGGTCACGGTCCACGAAGACGTGGGAGTGGCGGGGCTGCATCGGTTGGCCCCGGTGATCCCGGATCTCGATGCGGCCGACGTCGTGATCGTGGTTGCCGGCATGGATGCAGCGCTCGCCAGCGTGATCGGCGGGCTGGCCGCATGCCCCGTGATCGGGGTGCCGACCAGCGTCGGCTACGGCTCGGCCCATGGCGGCGAGACGGCGCTCAACGCGATGTTGTGCTCGTGCGCAGACGGCATGGCTGTGGTGGGTATCGACGACGGGTTGGGCGCCGGCTCGATCGGTGCGCGTATCGCGCGGCGGGCCGAGGAGCGCGCATCGTGACTCGTATCGCCTACGTCGACCCCGTCGGCGGGTTGGCCGGCGACATGCTGATCGCCGCGCTGCTGGACGCCGGCGCACCGCGGAGCGCGCTCGAGGACGCAACCGCAGCGCTGGGTCTGGACGTTCGGATCGAGGTGGAACGGGTGCAGCGCGGAGGGGTCTCGGCGACCCATGTCGACGTCCACGCGTCGCCACGGACGCACGAGCGGCCCGCGCGCGACCTGCTCGACATCGTGACCGAGGCGCCGTTGTCGTCGACCGTGCGCGCCCGGTCGCTCGATGCGATCTCTCGAATGGCGGCGTCAGAGGGTGCGGTCCACGGGGTCGCCGCCGACGCGGTCGTGTTGCACGAGCTCGGCGGCGACGACACGCTCGTCGATATCTGCGGCACCCTCGCGCTGCTCGAAGCGCTGGGGGTCGAGCGTGTCGTCTGCGCGCCCTTGCCGATGGGGCGCGGCGTGATCGCGAGCAGCCACGGTTCGCTGCCCTCTCCCGCACCGTCAACGCTGGCGCTGTTGCGCGGGGTCCCGGTCATCGGCGCCCAGACGCCGGGGGAGCTCGTCACGCCCACCGGCGCCGCCATCATCACGACCATCGCGGACGGGTTCGGAGCGATGCCGCCGATGGTGCTCGATGGTGTCGGTACCGGCGCGGGAAGCCGCGAGCACGCGGATCGGCCCAACATCGTGCGGGTGATGTTCGGCGACGCGATCACGACCGGCACGCCGGGGCGCGGCGAGGTGGTAGTGCTTGAGGCGAACGTAGACGACCTCGTGCCCGAACTCGTCCCCGATGTGTTGGACGCATGCCGTGCCGCCGGCGCGATCGACTCGTGGACCACGCCGGTCCAGATGAAGAAGGGGCGTCCTGGCGTGATCGTCAGCGTGCTCGCGCGACCCGAGGACGAACGGGTCGTTGCGGAGGCGCTGTTGCGGCATTCGACGACGCTGGGTGTTCGGGTGCAGCGGCTGGGGCGCTACGCGCTGGATCGTGCGATCCGTGAGGTCCAGGTCGCGGGCCGGACCGTGCGCGTGAAGATCGGGTTGCTCGACGGAGGCGTCGTGAACGTCGCGCCCGAACACGACGACTGCGCGATCGTGGCCGCGGCCACCGGGCGACCCGTGAAGCAGATCTGGGCCGAAGCGCTGGCCGCGGCGACCGCCGCGCACGGCGCAGGCGCCCCGACGGAGCAGGTCGATGACGTCGCTCGCTGAGCTGGAATCGGCGATCGCCTCAGCGCCGAGCGCGCTCGTCGCGTTCTCCGGCGGTGTCGACTCGTCGCTGGTCGCGGCGGTCGCCGCTCGCGTGCTCGGGGACCGGGCACTCGCGGTGACCGCGGTATCGCCGGCGCTCGCGACCGGCGAGCTCGACGGGGCGCGCTCTGTCGCGGCTGCCGTCGGTATCGCCCATCGCACGATCACGACCGACGAGCTCGCTCGCGTGGGGTATCGCCGCAACGGCCCCGACCGGTGCTATCACTGCAAGTCGGAGCTGTACGAGCGGCTCGCGGCACTGGGGGGGAGCGGGGGATACGCCGTCGTGTACTCGGGCGCTAACGTCGACGACCTGGGCGACTGGCGCCCCGGGCTCCGCGCGGCCGCCGAGCACGACGTGAGGCATCCACTGGTCGAGGCTGGGTTCGACAAGACCGAGGTGCGTCGGTGCGCGTCGGCGCTCGGTGTTCCGAGCGCCGATAAGCCCGCGATGCCGTGTCTCGCCTCCCGCCTGCCCTACGGAACGGAGGTCGACCCCGCGATGCTGGCACAGGTGGATCGCGCGGAGCAGGCGCTGCACGCGCTCGGCTATCGGGAGCTGCGGGTGCGGCACCTCGGTGCGACGGGTCGTGTGGAGCTCGGCGAGGCGGACCTGGCCCGACTCACCACGGTCTCGGCGCGCGACGCGATCATGGCCGCGGTGCGTGCTGCCGGGTATGCCGAGCCGGTGATCGCCGATCGCCCGCTTCGTTCGGGCTCGCTCAACGGGATACGTCGCCCGTTGCCGCTCGCGGTCAGAGGCTGATCCACTCCGCCGACTCGTCGCACCGATCGCGAGTTCGCCGGATCCGTTCCTCCCGTGGCCCGCGCTACGCAGGTGGGATGTTGTGGTTGAACCGGAACAGGTTGCCCGGGTCCCAGGTGCGCTTCACGGCCCGCAGCCGCGCGAACGCTTCCGCGCCGAACGCGCCCTCGACGGTGTCGGCGGCGTCGTCTGTGGCGTAGTTCAGGTAACCGCCCTTCGAAAGCGGCTGCAGCCGATCGCGCGCGGCCTTCGCCCAGCCGATCGTGTCCTCGTCGATCGCGGGGTCGCTCCAGATCGCCATCGGGCTCACGTTGAAGCGGGCGTGGCGGTACGCGAACGCGGTGTCCATCGGACCGACCCGGGTGGCCGCGCCGTGGATCGGTTCGATCAGCACGACGTTGTTGGCGTCGGGATGCACGTGCCTCATGTGATCGACGAGGAAGTCGATCAGGTCCTCAGGCATGTCCTCCACGAACCGGCCCGTCCAGTAGTTGCGGAGCCCGAACGGCATGTACGGGAAGAGCGCTTGGAGCTGCGAGTAGAAGGCGGGCCCGACGTTGTCGAAGAGCGGGGTGGCGGCCTCGCGCAGCCGGGCGAGCGCCGCATCGGCCTGGGCGGGCGTGCCTAAGTACGCGATGGATGTGAGCAGGCCCTTCGCCGCGTCGGCGTAGTCCGAGATGTCACCGAGCTGTGGCATCAGGGTCAGCGCGTCGGGGAGATCGGTGCGCATCTCGCGGAACGCGCGGAGCGCCGCCGGTGCGTCCTCGAGGGCATGGACGACGAACCCGCCCGTCATCATGGGCACCTCGTGCAGCCCGAACTCGAACTCCGTCACGACGCCGAAGTTGCCGCCGCCGCCGCGGAGCGCCCAGAACAGCTCGGGCTCGGTGTCGGCGTCGACGTTGACGACCTCGCCGCCGGCCGTCACGACCTGCGCGGACACGAGATTGTCCAGCGTGAGGCCGTACGCGCCCACCAGGTGGCCGATGCCACCGGTGAGCGCCAATCCCGCTACGCCCGTGTCGCCGTAGGTGCCGCCGGGCATCGCGAGCCCCGCCGCCTGCGTGGGGGCGTCGACATCGTTCCAGCACGCGCCCCCGCCGACGCGGGCACGTCGCGCGGAGACATCGACGTGCACGTCGCGCTGTAACCGAAGGTCGATCATCACGCTGCCCTCGCCGACGGAGTGGCCGGCGACGCTGTGGCCGCCGCCACGCACGGAGACCGCGAGACCTCGTCCCGTGGCGAACGCGATCGCTGCGGCCACGTCGATCGCATCTACGGGGCGTGCGATCACGGCGGGGCGCGTGTCGATCAACGCATTGAACGTGCGGCGGGCATCATCGAACCGCGGATCGCCTGGACCGATGACCGGCCCACGGTGCACAGCGAGGAGTTCGTTCGCGAGGGTATCGACCATCGGCGGACTCTCGCATACCTGGCCGACCGTTGCAGCACGCTCGTCGGCCGGCGATCGGGTATCCGCCTGCCTGCGCACGAGCTAGACGTCAGACGCAGGACCAACCCTTGCCCGATGAGTACGGACGGCCCCGTCGGTTGACCGTCCTGCGCGGCCTCGCGTACCCTGCGCCCGTCCCCGGCCGATCGGAAGCCACGAGCCCGTTGACCTCTCTGAGCGTGATGCCCGACCCGTGACCGCCTGGCTGATCCTCGTCGGCGCCACCCTGGCCGCGGGCCTCCTGGCCGCCGCCGGCATCGTGAAGCTGGTCCTCCCCCTGCCCACCGCCCGCGCGATGTACGCCGCAGGGCTGCCCGGGACCGCCCGGCTCGCACGGGGTGTCGGTCTGACGGAAGTCGTCGTGGGTCTCTGGTTCCTCGTGGCGCCATCCGCCGCCGCCGCGATCGCCCTCGGCACGATCTACCTGGCCTTCGCGGGCTTCGTGGCCTACCTCGTGACCGCCCACCCGGAGGCGGCCTCCTGCGGATGTGCGGGCGCGAAGGACGTGCCGCCGAGCCGGCTGCACGCCGCCCTGAACCTGCTGGCAGCCACGACCTCGTTCGCCGCCGTGATCTGGCTGCCGCCGAGCCTGGGCTCGACGTTCGCGGCTCTCGGCGTGGCGTCCGTGCCGTTCGTGCTCGGGCTCGCGACCGCCGCGGTCCTCGCGGTTGTGGCAACCACCGATCTTCCGTCCGCGTTCGCGGTATACCGCCGGCCCGCGGGGCACCCGGTCGAGGCCGACCGCGACCGCCACGCCCGGGCGGACACGGCGCTCGCCTCGGTGGGCGTGGGCGCCCTGCATCCGAGCCTGTGGCCGGGGATCGATCCCGACGAGCTCCGCGCCGCCGCCTCGCCCGGGGAGGACGCCCGTGGCTAGCTGGGTCGACCGGCTCGCGACGTTGGTCGCCGGTGACGGCAAGGACGAGGGCGGTCTCTCGAAGGTGGCGGTCGCCGCGGCCGCGCTGGCGGTGGCGCCGGTGGCGCTCGCCACGAAGCCCGTGAGCGCGCAGGAGGTGATCCACCGGACGTGCGCCGACTGCCCGCCCGGGAGCCGCTGCTGCGGCGGGTACACCGCGTTCTGCTGCACCCTGCCCGGCGGCGACAACTTCGGCTGCCCGGACGGGATGTACGTCGGCGGCTGGTGGCAGTGCAACTACGGCGGCACGGGCCTGTGCGGCACCACGAACCTGCGGTACTACATGGACTGCAACACGCTGCCGGGCGTGAACTGTCCGGGTGGCTGCCACTGCGGCGCCGACGATTGCGACAACTTCAAGACGTGCTGCATCAACTTCCGCTACGGCCAGTGCAACACACAGATCAAGAACACCGGCACGATCATGTGTCGCCTCGTGACGTGCATCATCCCGTGCCAGATCGACTGCCTGAACTGCAACTGCTCCGCCGCCTACGACCAGTACACCTGCCAGATGGAGGCCGGGTGCCTGTGAGCGCCGGGGCCGTCCTCGCGCTGGACCGGGTGAGCGTGCTCACCGCGATCGTGGCGGTGGAGACCGTCGTGCTGGCGCTCCTGGCGCTGGTGACGGTGGGCCTGCTCCGGAGCCACGCCGAGATCCTGCGGCGCCTCCCCGACGACGGGCACGACGGCCACGCCCACGCCCACGCCGACGACACCCACGGGTTCGAACCCGCTGAGCATCCGGCGGGCGCCACGATCCCCTCCCACCTGCCGGGACCGCGCGGCGCCGCGACCGCGGTGGTCGATATCTCGGGCCCCACCCTCGACGGCGCCCAGATGGCGATCTCCCCGGCGAAGACCGACACGCTTGTCGCATTCCTCTCGAGCGGGTGCATGACGTGCAAGACGTTCTGGGACGGGTTGCAGCCGGCGCGTCGCGAGGCGCTCCCGGGCGGCGCGCGCCTGGTCGTCGTGGTGAAGGACGGCGACAAGGAGAGCCCGTCGCGCCTGCGCGACCTCGCGCCGCCCGACCTCGCCGTCGTGATGTCGTCGCAGGCCTGGGACGACTATGGCGTGACGGTGTCGCCGTACTTCCTGTTCGTGGGGGCGTCGTCGGGGACCGTGCGATCGGAAGGCGCGGCGTCGTCGTGGGAGCAGGTGCGGTCGCTCCTGACCGACGCGATCGACGACGAGCGGCTGGCGATGGAGGAGGCGGCGCGTGACCGCTGACGTGTCCGGCGCGGTGGTGGTGGCCGGCGTGATCCTGGCGATGGTGGCGGCGGTCCGTGCCACCTGGTCGCCCTGAGGCGCGTCGATGCTGGGCAGCATCACCCCGCTCGGGGAGCGGGGCCGCAACCGGAGGTGGGGGATCACCGTCACGACGTACGTGATCGGCTCGGTGTTCGGCGGCGTGGCGATCGCGGGTGCGCTCGGCTGGCTGGGCACGGTGATCGGGCTCGGCGAGCTGAGCGTCGCCGTCCGGCTCGGCGTCCTCGCGGCGGCGGTCGTGATCGGCATCGTGTTCGACCTGCACCTCGGCGGGCTGCGCCTCCCCACGATCCACCGGCAGGTGAACGAGGACTGGATGGTCCGCTACCGCAGCTGGGTCTACGGGCTGGGGTTCGGCGTGCAGCTGGGCCTGGGCATCGTCACGATCGTCACGACCTCGGCGATCTACGCGATGCTCGTGGCGGCGACGCTCAGCGGCTCGGCGGCGGCGGGCGCCCTGATCGGCGGGGTGTTCGGGTTCGTGCGGGCCGCGATCGTGTTCACGGTGGCAGGCGTGAAGCGGCCCGAACAGCTCGGGAAGGCCGACGTGCTCCTTCGCCGATGGGACTGGTGGACGTGGCGCGCGGCCGTCGGCGTTTCGGGCGCGCTCAGCGTGGCGCTCACGGTGGGGGCGGTGCGGTGACCCGGCTGGCGTCGCACGGCATCGCGATCGAGGTCCCGAAGGGCTGGGAGGGACGGATCTTCGTCCCGGACCTGGATCCGCCCGCGATCAACCTGCCGATCCTGCACCTGACCGACACGGTGCTCACCGTGGAGCGGAGCAGCTACGCGCCGGAGCTCGCGGCGCGGGCGGGCGGCACGGGCACCCTGGTGGCGCTGCTGGAGTTCGATCACACGCTCGCCGACGTGGGCCTCTACGCACCGCTGGGCCTCCGCCTGCCACTCACGCGCGACCGCTTCCATCCGAAGGCGCTCCAGTTCCCCAGCCGGGTGCAGGAAGGTCACCAGCGGTTCTTCTCCCTGGGCGGACGTGCGTTCTGCCTCTACGTGGTGCTGGGGACGGGCCGCGGCGTCGACCGCCGTCTCGCGGACGTGAACCGCGCGCTCGCCTCCCTCGAGATCGAAGCGAGGGAGGTGGCGGTGTGACCGGCCTGTGGATCGCGGTGGCGGCGCTGGGGCTGGCCGTGGTGTTCCTCGCACTGGTGCTGGCGGCCGCGGTGCGGCGCATGGACGGGCTCCGCGCCGAGGTGGCCGCCCTCTCCGAACGGCTGGATCCGCCGGACGGTGCCGTGCGCGGCGTCGCCCATCCTCCGTCGGGGCTCCCGGTGGGCGCGGCGGCCCCCGTGGTCGACGGCGAACGCATCGACGGCGGCCGGTGGTCCTCGGCCGCGTGGGCGGGCCGCAAGTATCTGGTGGCCTTCGCCGATCCCGGGTGCCTGGCGTGCGACGACCTGGTGCCGGCGTTGGTCGCCCAGGACGTGGCTCCCACCGTGGTGGTCGGCGCGACCGACCCGGGCGCGTGGCCGGTGAATTGGCGGCCGCCCTCGGGTGCGGTCGATCGGGTCGTGGTCCTCGCGGATGCCGGAGGGGAGGTCGCGGCGGCGTTCGATTCGGGATTCACTCCGCACGTGTTCGTGGTCGACGAGGGCGGGGCCGTCACCGCGCAGGGACCCGCGGACTCCCTCGACGCCGTGCGCACGCTGCTGCGCGAATCCGAGGGGATCAGGATCGTGCGGCCGGGAGCGAGCGGTGCCTAGCCGCCCCGGCTTCCCGGGCGAGCGGCACGTCGAGCCGTTGACGTTCAGCCGCCGTGGGTTCTTCGTCCGCGCGTCGACGGCCGCGCTGGCCACGTTCGCGGTCGTGGCGGGAGCGCCCGACCTGGCGCGGGCGGGTCCGGCCGGCGGCACTGCCGCGTCGGATCCGGGCGTCGCGTCAGAGCGGCCGCAGCCGCCGCCCTGCCGGGTCCGTTGCGAGCCCGTGACGAAGACCGGCTGCGCGTGCGGCGGCTTCCTCTATCGATGCCGGGGGTGCGGCACGTCCTTCCACGCGTGCATCGACGGCAAGCCCTTCACCTGGGTCTGCCTCCGCCGCACCTGCTGATCCGCGGGGACTACGTCGAGGTCGCGGAGCGGCCCAGCACGCGATAGGACGTCCAGGCGTTCGTGCGCGCGAGCCAGGTGAACCAGCGGGACCCCGAGGGGCCGTCGGCCTCCATCGACACTGCCTCGTTCACGCGCGCCGACTTCGTCGCACGGGCCAGGATCCGGCGCTTCGACCAGCTCGCGCCCGCGTCCCGTGACTCGCGGTAGAGGGTGTCGATGCGGGCGGTCCTCGCGTTCGGCCGGCACGGGTCCTTAACGCCGGGTCGTGACCGGCACGCCGCGTACGTCACCGCTACGCCGTCCGCGCCGAAGGGCATCGCCGTCGCGCCGTACGCCCCGCCCCAGCGGAGGCCGCTCGCGCTCACCGGCCACGACCCGTCCACGCCGAGCTCGCCCGAGAGCGTGGCGCCGTCGAACACACGGGCCGACACACCGGTCGAGGTCGAGTAGCTCACCGCAACCCGGTCGGAGACCCCGTCGTCGGCGCCGCGGACCACGGGATAGCGGTTGCCGTCGTTGGGGCTCGCGCCCGAGATCTCCGTCGGCGTGGGAGCCGGGGCCCAGTCGCTGCCGCCCGCGGCGGACGTGAGCGCCACCTGGCGGCCCCCTGGGTTCGCGAACCACGCAGCCATCAGGTTCATGCCGGACGCGCCGATCGCCGGGTAGCCGGCGAAGCCCTCGGCCGAGCCGAGGCCCGAGGTGGTGGTGCCGATCGTCGTGGTGGTCCAGGAGCCGCCCGCGTCGGGGGAGGACGCCATCCGGATCGCGCCGGTATCCCCGGCCGTCCACACGACCCAGACGGCGTTCCCTGAGGCGGCGACGACCGGATAGTCGGCCCGCGTCGTGGGGCCGGTCAGCGCCAGGGGCGCCGACCAGGAGCCGCCCTGTTGGCTCCCGACACGGATCCACACCCGACGCGGCGCCTTCGGCCGGTAGTTCAGGTAGCTCCTCTGAGTCACCCAGGTCACGTAGACGTGGGTTCCCGAGGCCGCCACCGACGGGCGCACGGCATGGTCGCCCGCTGGTGAGACTCGCCTGGCCGCGGACCAGTCCGCCGGGCTCGCGATCGGGCTCCGCTGCCAGAACACGCTCACGTAGGGACCGCCGTCGGTGGCGCAGGCGCCTGTGGGCGGCGGGCAGTCGCTCGCCCACGCGGTGTGCAGGTAGGCGTCGGACCGGCCCATCGCGTTGCCGACGGTCCACGACGAGGCCGCCGACACACGGCGGATCGGTGTGAGGTCGATCGCGGCGTGGGCGGTGCTCGACGTGACCACTAGCAGCGCGGAGGCGGCGATCGTCGCGACGAGGGAACTCAGCAGGCGGCGGCGTGATGCGAGCATGCGGACAGGATGCCACGAGGGGCGGGCACTACGCTGGCACCATCCGGACTCGGAGGGTGCCACCATGGAACGCCGCAGGTTCGGCAGGACGGGGCACGAGAGCAGCGTCGCGATCTTCGGCGCGGCGGCGTTCTGGGAGGTGAGTCAGGCCGAGGCCGACGCCACGATGGAGCGCGTGCTCGCCGCCGGCGTGAACCACATCGACGTGGCGCCCCAGTACGGCCTGGCCGAGGAGCGGCTCGGGCCGTGGTTGGCGTCGCATCGGGGTGAGTTCTTCCTCGGATGCAAGACGATGGAGCGAACCCGCGTCGGCGCGGAAGGGGAGCTGCGGCGCTCGCTCGATCGCCTCCGGACCGACCGCCTCGACCTCTACCAACTGCACGCCGTCACCTCACTCGAGGAGCTCGACGCCGCGACCGGACCCGGGGGCGCCCTCGAGGCGCTCGTCGAGGCCCGCGAGGCAGGGCTCGCGAGCTGGCTGGGCATCACCGGCCACGGGGTGGACGCGCCCGCCGTCTTCTTGGAGGCGCTAAGGCGCTTCCCGTTCGACTCGGTGCTGTTCCCGCTGAACTTCGTGCAGATGGCGGATCCCTCGTACCGGCGCGATGCCGAGGCGCTGCTGACCCGGTGCCGCGAGCTCGACGTCGGCACGATGATCATCAAGTCGATCGCGCGGAGTCCCTGGGGCGAGCACACCGAGACGCACGCCACGTGGTACCGGCCCTTCGAGGAGCGGTCCGACATCCAGCGCGCGGTGGACTTCGTGCTCTCGCATGACGTCACCGGCATCTGCACCGCCGGCGACATCGGACTACTGCCGCTCGTCCTGGACGCGTGCGAACGCTCCACCCCGATGGACGAGGCGCCTCGAGAGGCACTGATCGCGGAAAGCGCTTCGCGCTACGAGCCGCTGTTCACCTGAGCGCCGCTACGCGGCCAGCGGGTGCGCCGACCCGACACCGCCGAGCTCAGGCGGGCTCGCCTTCTCGAAGTGCGCCGCGAGCAGATACAGGACCCCGGTGACGGTCGCCGGCGAGGTGACCGCGAAGATCGACCCCCAGGCGAGCCCGCTGCTCATGGTCACGAAGATCATGGGCGCGACCATCATCAGGACGAGCATCACGCCGGCGGCGAACGGACGCTTCCAGCCGAGCACCGCCAGCGGGGCCGCGATCGCGAACGCCGCGATCGTGCGCACCGGCCCTACGGAGTCCTCGTACGAGCGCCACCCGTCGGGGTCGATCGCCGACCACAGGTATAGGGCGAAGAGCCCGGCGACCAGCGCCACGAACACGACGGTTGCCCAGGCGGGACGGACCCACGCAAGCACGCCCAGAAGGACGAGCGGGGCGAACCAGAACATCACGTACCCGGCGGCCTCCCAGCCACCCGGGTCGGTGAAGGTATCACCCGCGATGAATAGCCCGATGAACGCCGAGAACAGTCCCATGAGGACCAGCCCCGCCGTCTTCAGGAAGCGCGCGCGCTTCAACGGCTCCTTGGTGCGGACGAGGTAGACGACCGACCAGACGATCACCACGACGATCGGCAACAGGAAGATCGGCATATCCTCACCTCCTTCGATCCCAGCATGCGCGCGTAACGCTCGAGGGGCTCGAGCCGAAGGTCCCGGACAGAGGTGTCCGAACGAGCCCTCGCGGGTTCCCTAGGGAACCGGGGGCGGATCCGTCGGGCTGGGATCCGGGCTCGGGCTGGGGGACGGAGTGGGGGAGGGTCCCGGTTCCGGCGAGGGGGGCGGCAGGGGATCGCCGCCGCCGCCTCCGCCGCCACCCGGGGGACCGCCACCGCCGTCGCCGGGGGAACCTCCCCCTCCACCACCGGGGCCCGGTGTGCCGCCGACGCTACCGCCCGCCAGGCCGCCATTCGAACCCGCGCCGGTCGGCGCCCAGGTCGGGTGCCAACCGGACGACCACGGCGATGGCTCGGGGCTGTACGTGGGGAACCAACTTGCGACCCACGTCACTGGCGGTACGGCGTCGATCACCGCGGGTGAGAGCGACGGCGCGGGCGTGTAGTTGGCCAACGCGTATTGCTGCGGGGCGTCCTTCGTGTAGAGCTCGAACGCGATGGCGCCCACGATGAACAGACACACGCCGAGTCCGGCGCGGATGATCGTGCGTTCACGAGGGGGCTCGATCCTCATCCGACACCAATCGTACCGGGCTTTCGGCCTAGATCACACGACCTAAGGCGGATCTGTTCGACAAGAGCTCGAGGCGCTGCCTCAGACTCGAGCGTTCACCACGCCGGGTCGGCTCGACCCGATCTCCGGGAAGATGTCGGACACGCTCGCAGCGCCACAACGCTTCTCGAGGATCTCGGCGAGCACCTGGCGGTAGTCGGTCGTGGCGTTCAGGTCGCCGTCGACCAGGTTGCCCGGCGCGAGGCCCGGCCACGCGCCGTGGACCTGCCCGCCCTTGACCCCGCCGCCCATCATCAGCACGGCCTGGCCGTACCCGTGGTCGGTGCCGCCCGAGCCGTTCTCCTCCACCCGCCGGCCGAACTCCGTCAGGGTCACGAGCGTGACGTTGTCGAGCCCCGCCCCCAGATCCGTGCCGAAGGCCGCCAACGCATCGCTCAGCTCGGTGAGGTGGTCGTGCATCCACCCCGCGTCGAACGTGCCCTGGCCGACATGCATGTCCCAGTCGCCGTAGTCGACGGCGGCGACCTGCAGCCCGACGCCGGCCTTGATCAGACGGGCCACGTCCTTCAGCGCGTCGCCGAGCCCGGTGTCCGGGTAGACGGCGCCGAACTCCGGGGTGTACCCGGCTGCCTGGAGGTTCGCCGCCGTTCCGATCGCGCCCAGCGCCGTGTTCGCGGGGGACGCCAGCATCTCGGGCGCGTCGACGTGCAGGCCGCCGAGGGCTGTGCTCCACCTCGCGAGCTCGGTCGCATCGCCCGCGCCGCTCAGCTCGAACGAGTCCACCGACCACATCGCGAGCTCCTGGCTCGGTCCGAGGAAGGCCGACGACGCCGTGTTCGACCCGAGCTGGGACGCCTGGAACGCGGTTCCCGTGTCGCGGAGCCCGAGTACTCGGTCGAGCCAGCCGGTGCGCAACGAGGACCCGGGCGCCGCGCGCTCCATCTCCTCCATCGCCGAGAAGTGCGAGCGGTTGGGCTCGGCCATCCCTACCGCGTGGATCATGCCGAGGTCGCCCGCGTCGAAGAACGGCTTCAGCGAGCCCATCGCCGGGTGCAGGCCGAAGATCCCCCCGAGTGGCAGGAGCTGCCCTTGCGGGATCGCGATGTTCGGCCGCCAGGTAGCGTAGTCGGCGTCGCCGGTGGGCACGATCGCCTGCAGGCTGTCGAACCCACCGCGGAGCGAGAGCACGACTAGCACGTCGCCGTCGTACAGGGTGCCCGCGAAGGCCATTCGCGTGAACATCCCTTCGGACGCCAGGCCGGCCACGATGCCCGCGACCCCGGCGGCCTTCAGGAACGAACGGCGCGAGAGCTCCGGCCCGGCCGGGCAGCCGCACTCCCTGCGCGCGCGGGTCATATCCGTGGGCTCGAGCGTGTCCATGCGATCACCGGATCCCGTGGTAGGGCGAGTCGAGGATGAGCGCCACCAGGTAAGGCAGGCGCCAGGTCACGGCCGCGTCGCCCTTGGCGAGCGGGCTATCGGCCGTCTCGCCGAGGAACGTGAGCACCGCGTCACGGTGGGTCGTCGCGAGCTTGCGGAACACGAGCTTGTTGGCCACCGCGTCGACGAGCGCCCCGTATGTTGCCGGCAGCTTGTCGGGAAGCACGGTGTCCTTCAACGGTGGCAGCTGCAGCGCGTCGGGCCACCAGTGGGCCGCGAGTGAGACGTGGGTGTTCCAGCCGTTCAAGATCCCGCCGGCGGACTTCCAGGCCGAGGCGACGTCGGGGTACCCGTTCGGCTGCTTCCACGCCATCGGTGCATGGCTGAGTCCCTCGATCATCCAGTAGAGCCCCTGGAGCCCGTCCGAGCCGCTCGCGTCGGGCTCGATCCCCAGGATGCGGAGCGTCGCGACCACGTTCTCCATCGGGCGGCGCACCTTCGTCCCGATCGCCCCCCCGAACGCCTTCGAGCGGAAGAGCTGACGGAGCACCGGCGTGATGTCGGTGTCATGGTCGAGGTAGGTCTGCGCCAGCTTGTCGACGAGCCCCGGCTGGGGATCGTCGCTCACGAATCGCTCGCAGAGTTTCGTCGCGATCCGCACGGCGGTCGACGGGTGGTGCGCGAGATGGTTCACGTAGTCGAGTCCCACGTCGTAGCCGCCCTTGGCCGAGCCGTTCGGCGACGACCAGTCGACGACGCTCACGGGCCCCACGTAGTGGTTCCACTTGTCGTACTCGAACTCGCCGGTGTCCCACGAGATGCCGAACCCGGTCATCACCAGGGTCGACTGGCGCATGTCCTCTTCGTCGTAGCCGCCGGCGACCCCGAGGCTGTGGAGCTCCAGCAGCTCGCGCCCGTAGTTCTCGTTCGGGTTGTCCTTCGTGGACTCCGCGTTGTTGAGGTACATCATCATCGCGGGGTGTGTCGCCGAGGCCTTCAGCATCTGCGAGAACTTCCCGAGAGCGAACTTCCTGATCACGCGGCGGTCGTAGTCGTGCCGTGACCACCACACGTTGTCGCTGGGGTTCGTCACGTTGAGGTGGTTCGACCAGAAGTCGACCATCACCTCCAGGAGCTGGCGCTTGCTCCAGGCGGCGCGGAGGATCGATGCCTGCCCGAGCTCGAACATCAGGTCCCAGGAGCCGTCGATCGTGGCGTACGCCTGGGCGACGCCGAGCGACAGGCTGGGGTAACGCGAGGCGATGAAGTCGTCGACGAACGTGTCGCCGATCGATGTGGGGTCGAGCTGCTGGTCGAGCCAGGCGCTCGCGCCCATCCGCCGGATGGATCTCGATGAAGCGGGCGTGGGCCCGTAGGTGGCACGTCGCAGCAGGTGCAGGTCCTGATCGGCGGGGACGAAGGTCGTCGCGGCCGACGCGGGCCGCGATGCGAGCAGGGCCGGGAGCACTCCCGTGCTCCCGGCCACCGCCCCCAACGCCGCGGTGCGGATGAAGGCGCGCCGGCCGAACCGGTTCGCCCCCTCCGCCGATCGCTCTGCGATCCCCCTCATCAAAGGCGACTATCGGCCGGTGGGCCACCCGTCCTTGACGGCCTCGCGGTAATGTGGACCG
>Ga0315273_10005974_pt1 | contig 15106 bp, 10 predicted proteins | sample YL17G02_0_MG_FD_205753 | JGI IMG/M metagenome (GOLD analysis project Ga0315273, IMG submission 205753) | Sediment microbial communities from Yellowstone Lake, YNP, Wyoming, USA - YL17G02_0 | ecosystem: Environmental > Aquatic > Freshwater > Lake > Sediment | place: USA: Wyoming | collected...
CGCCGATGTGGGCACATCCGACCCCGGATGCGCGAAAGGTCCCCGGGCGAAAGACGCTGCCGACACAACATCCTACCGCAGGTTTTTGGAGGGCAGACATGAATCAAATCAAGAATCACTGTCGTCACCTTCTGGTCGCCGTGGGATTGATCATCTGCTCTTGCGGTCTGGCTTGGTCTTTCGGTGACGCCTATGCAGATCCCGCAAACGACACCGGGGCATGGCATGCCGTCGGCACCCATGGCGCGGTCGTGGCAGGGGGAAAGGAAGCGGTCGATGCAGGCATACTCATTCTGAGAAGCGGGGGCAACGCCGCGGATGCCGCTGTTGCCACTTTGCTTGCGCTCACCGTGACGGACTCAGAAGGCGGATTCTGCTTCGGCGGCGAGGCGCCCATTCTCGTTCATGAGCGGAAGCGCGGCACGGTGGAGGTTGTTTGCGGCCAGGGAGCAGCTCCAAGACTGGCCACTCAAGAATATTTAAAGACGAAGGGTGGTATTCCGGGCAGCGGCGCGGAAGCGGCGGCGATACCGGGGGCCTTTGATGCCTGTTTGACTACCCTGGACCGATACGGCACCCGCACCTTTACCCAAGTCGTTATGCCCACCCTGCGAATCCTCGACCGGCATGAAAGGATTTGGCACGCGGATCTGGCCAGAACCATTCGCCGGCTCTTAGAAGCCGAGAAGCTTGCGGTCGAACGCAGCCAGGGCCTGCGCCTGGTGGCTGACTACTTCTATCGTGGTCCGCTTGCTCGCGAGTTGGACGCCTGGTCTCGAGCGAACGGCGGGCTGATCCGATATACAGACCTTGCGACCCACGTGACCAGGATCGAGGAGCCGGTATGGGTTGACTATCGAGGATACAGGGTTTACAAGTGCGGTCCCTGGACCCAGGGGCCCTGTTTGCTGCAGACGCTGCGGCTGCTGGAGGGATTCGACCTGAAGTCGATGGGGCAGAACCGGTCGGACAGTATCCACGTGGCCGTCGAGGCAATGAAGCTGGCACTGGCGGATCGCGACACATACTATGGCGACCCGCTATTCGCAGACGTTCCACTGCGGGAGCTGCTCGCGTCATCCTACACAGAGCTGCGGCGCGGGCTCATCAACATGCGGAGCGCTTCCCTGGAACGGCGTCCCGGATACCCTGCCGAAGGGAAAGCACTTCTGCGACCGGTTGAAGACCGAATGGGGACTGGAGCTCAAAGCCATGATACAACCACATGCCTTGTGGCGGATCGATGGGGCAACGTGGTGGCGGCGACTCCCAGCGGCTGGGGGGGTGTGGTGGCCGGCAATACCGGTGTTTATTTGGGCACCCGGCTCATAAGCTTCAACACGTGGCGAGACCATCCCAACTGCATTGCGCCGGGCAAAAGACCACGCGTTACGGTGACACCCACGCTGGTTCTGAAGGACGACCGGCCTGTTCTCGCCGTCAGCGTGGCCGGGGGAGACATGCAGGATCAAGCGACGCTGCAGTTGCTGCTGAACTCCATCGAATTTGGCCTGGCACCCTCCGTGTCGGTGACCACTCCACGCTTTTACACGAAGCACTTCGTCGGCTCGTTTCATCAGGCTCCGCCGGAAAAGGGTAGCCTGTATCTCCAGCCGGAGATAGGGCACCAGATCGCCGATGAATTGAAATCGCGCGGTCACACGGTCGGCGCAGCCGACTGGTCGTGGGGATACGCGACGGTTCTGAGCATCAATCCCAAATCCGGACGGATTGAAGTTGCCGGGGACCCCAAATGCCGTCGCCATGCGGCGGCCTTTTGATATGCCGACCGTGAGAATGGCTTCGGGCGCGCCGTCTCCTACTCAAAAAAACGAAGCAGTGTCCTAAAAAAGAGCGGCTTGGAGGAAGAAAAAATGTCAGGCATGTTTCGAAAGTGCGCCGGCATGGTGACTTTGCTGGCAGTGAGCATCTTGATCTTCACGAGCTGGCAAGGGGGATCTCGAGAGCAGAAGCGCGAATTAAAAGACCCGAACATGAAAAAGCTTTACCTCGAACTGTCCGACAAGGGCTGGATTGTATTCGCCGCGAAGACGGATAAGGGCGACTACGATCTTTTCATATCCCGACCTAATGGCGCCGGCGTTCGCAACATCACAAATACCCCGAGCAGGAATGAGTTGGGCGCCCGTTTCTTTCCGGACGGTAAAAAGATCATTTACCGGCGCGTTGATTCCTGGAATTCCAAGCAGGATTACCGGGATCTTACGACCGGAGCCTTGGTGATCGCCAATGCGGACGGCTCGAATCCCATCGCTGTAGGCGAGGAGGGGGAGTTCCCCTGCGCGAGCCTGAGTCCGGATGCGAAGCAGATCGCCTGTCTTTATAAGAAAGAGGGGAAGATCAGAATTTTCGATCTCGAGACGCGGCGGCTGGTGAAGGAGATGCCTCGTCAGGGCATTTTCATGCAGCTGAGCTGGTCTCCGGACGGAAAGGAGCTATGTGGAACCGCGAATGTCGAAGGAGCGGAATGGAACATAGTAACCTATCGGGTCGTCAGCGGAAAGCTGACTCTCATCACTCGAGTCTTGAACTGCACCCCCGGCTGGTTTCCGGATTCCACAGCCTGCATCTTCTCTCATAGAAATCCCAGCTTCGCCTCCGATGACATGGGCGAAGCTGCCAAGAGAATCGGCCAGGACGTCAACGCCAGCTGGACAATGATCATGATGGCCGACCGGGAAGGAAAAGAGCGCAGGCTGGTTGTAGCCGAGCAATACAGGCATCTTTATTTTGCCTGCGTTTCCCCGGACAACAAGTATGTCATCTACTGCAGGCCCGAAAGAGACGGGAGCCTGACAGGTTCGATGGCCGTCATACGACTGGCCGATAGCCCCATCATCGACGGATCATGGACGGCTGTGCAAAAGCAGTACGCCATGAATGCGAAAAAAGGGCCTATCTTGCATCTGGATCTTCCGCCTAGCTTCGGCCCCCAATGGACCTACGCCAAGCTCGGAGGCAAGTAAGTGGCTGAGGACACATCGCAGCTGTCAATGACTTCGACTGCCGCACCGGCCGGTTCGGAGCGGACCGAGCAGCTACAGAACTCGGCCCCCTTCGACGCATCCGCCTCCGTGCGTGAATGGCCGCAAGGCCCCGGACCAATCCGGGCCTTGGCTGTGATCGGGGGGCTGGTGCTGGGGATCTTGTGGCTGGCAAACAAAGTCGAAGACGGCCGCGATCCGGTGGTCTCCACCGCCGGTCGCATAGAAGTGATTGCACGCCTGGTGGAACGACCCGTCCAGTTCCCTGAAAGGGGCGCATACCGATACACGTACGTCCTGAGGTACCAAGTGTTGATGGTCCATCGGCAGGATCCCCTGGGGAAATACAAGCTGAAGCCCGGGGACGAGATCTTCGTGGGCCATTACAAGCCCTGGATGCCTCGCTCCGAGATAAAGGACGAGGATTGGGGAGACTCTCCACTCGGCGGCAAACTCGCACAATTTGTGACTGGAGAAGCACACCGCATGTCGCTCGACTATGAACTCCAGGATTTGGCTCCAGCCGGGGTCCTCGATTACTGCTTTCCGCAGCGAGTCAATCGGTTCTTTGCAGTTTGGACCAACCCTACCACTTACTAAGATATACGGAAACCGGAAGAAATGGTATTTACAACTCATATCTTCGTTTTTTACTTCCTCCCCCTGGTACTACTGGTTTACTTCAATCTCCCGTACCGCTGGCGCAATCTGTTTATCACCATCATGAGCTACGTGTTCTACGGATGGTGGAAGCCTTGGTTCGTGATCTTGATGATGATCTCGACCATCATGGACTTTATCTGGGCTAGGGTCATAGCCAAGCCCAATGCAACGTCGGGGCGCCGGAAGGTGGCTGTGGCGGCTTGTTGTGCGACTAACCTCGCGTTACTTGGTTTCTTCAAGTACTACATGTTCTCGGTTGAAAGCTTGAATTCCTTGCTCGAATTCGCAGGACTACCGGCCTTTCGGATCCTGCGCATTACTCTTCCTATCGGCATCTCATTCTACACGTTTCATAGTCTGAGTTATGTAATCGACGTGTATCGCGGGCACGCAAAGCCAGCCAAAAACTTCTTCGATTACTCCTGCTTTGTTGCCCTTTTTCCGGACCTGGTTGCCGGTCCGATCATTCGATACCACACGCTGGCCGACCAGATAGCCTACCGGGAACACAACATGACACGCTTTGCTTCCGGAGTGGCGATCTTTATTCTCGGCTTCGCAAAGAAGATCCTTCTGGCCAATACAATGGGCGATGTTGCCGATGCGGTTTTCAATGCCGCAGCTCCCGGCTTCGCTGCGGCATGGTTCGGGCTTCTCGCTTACGCGTTCCAAATCTACTTCGACTTCTGCGGTTACTCGGACATGGCCGTTGGGCTGGGACGCATGCTGGGATTCGAGTTCATGAAGAACTTTGACGCCCCTTACAGATCCGAGAGCATTACGGAGATCTGGCGACGCTGGCATATATCGCTGTCGAGCGTCCTGCGCGACTACCTATATTATCCGCTGGGCGGCAACAGAAAGGGCGAAATGAGGACACATGTCAACCTGGCGATTGTGATGCTGCTGGGTGGCTTGTGGCATGGTGCCAAATGGCAATTTGTCGTGTGGGGCGGCTACCACGGACTATTGCTCGGGTTTGAAAGATGGCGGGGTAGGAAGAGCGCCTATGAACGGCTGCCCCGATCGGTGCGCATAGCAAGCACCTTCCTGTTGATGCTGTTCTCCTGGGTGCTGTTCCGTGCCGAAAACCTGACCTCCGCCTCCCGATATTTTGGTGCCATGTTCGGTTTCGTGCCTGCCAACAGCACCGCCCCAGTGCTCGCCGCTGAAATCTATAGGCCGCACTTTGTAGGAATCATGGCGCTGTGCGCATATCTGACGTTTCAGCGTGTCCAGGCGTTCGATTGGTCGCTGGAACCCCACACATGGCAGCGGTTGCCGTTATTGGTGTCACTATTCCTATTTGCTCTCATTGTGATGTTCAACCAGGCATTCAACCCGTTCCTCTATTTTCAGTTTTAGGAGGGAAACCATTTGTTTCGCCCACCACTAAAAAGCGAAGTAGCCCTGGCCGTGTGTTTCCTTTTCATCATCTTCGGAGCTCCCATTGCCCAGATCTGCTTCCAACTCAGCCGGGGCGAGCGTGCCCAACTCTCGGACCTTATTCGATACCCGCCAACGGAAAAGAACCTCCGGCAGTTCGAACGGACATTGAAGGAGCAGTCCTGGTTTGAGCAAAGGCTGAGGCCTGTGATGCAGCAATTCCTGTTTCGAACGGTGAAGGACACAGGTTCGAAAGCCATGATGGGCCGCGATGGGTGGCTCTTCTACCGTCCTGATTCCAGGTACGTGGTCGAGCCCGACCGTCTTGATGGCCATGATAAGGAAACTTGGGTCCAGCCTGCCAATGGGACGCGTCAGGATAGTGTTGCCCGGGCCATCGCACATTTCAGGGATCAGCTTAGGGAACGGGGGATCGAACTGCTGGTCATGCCCGTGCCAGGTAAGCCGAGCGTATACCCCGACATGCTGTGGCGAACGGGTTCGGCTGGCGGGAAAGGCGCTTATTCACCCACACTAGAATTCATTCATAAGCTGGAAATGCAAGGAGTAAAGACTGTTGACCTGTTTACCCTTTTCAGTAGGCTCCGGGAGGAGAATCGATCGGACTATTTCTACTATCTCAGTCGGGACACCCACTGGACGCCTGTGGGCGCGAAGCTGGCTGCGGAGGCCGCGGCCCAAAAGCTTCGAGCCCTCGGCTGGGCCCCAAAGCCCACGCAGGAATATCGCGCGAGTAAGGTGTGGGTAAAACGCTACGGTGACATTTTGGAGATGCTCCAGTACCGGGGAAAACAAAACAGTCTCATGGGGGAGGACGTGGAGTGCGAACAAGTGATCGATAATACCGCCGGACTTATAACGTCGTCGGATATGGAGCGGCCCGGAACTTACAGGTATCCAGGCGAGCAGTCATCGGTTCTCGTTCTGGGCGATAGCTTCCTCCGCATCTACCAGAACAGGGAACCTCAGTCTCTGGGCGAAATCGTCAACCCCACAGCCGATCCAGAGCGAGGAGGAGGCCGGGAAGGAAAAACCACCACTCGTCTGTTACCCGGTTCAGCGGGATTTCTATCGCACCTGGCCTTTTCGTTGCGTGCTCCACTAGATTTTATCATCAGTGACGGTGGTGCCTCCACCGATGTGCGCCGAAGCCTGAGCACCAATCCCGAAATCCTGGAAGGCAAGAAGGTAGTGATCTGGGAGTTTGTGGAGCGCGACATCCAGCTGGGCAGAGCAGGCTGGCAAGATGTGCCTCTTCCCCCGACATTGGGTGCATCCGGCCCTTAAACCAGCGTCGTTTTTCGCCTGAAAGAGGAGAGAAACAGCCTTGGAATGCTCGTCCATTCAGCGCGCTGAGTGGGTTGATAAACAGTCAAACTGCCTGTCAAGTCAATTGGCGACGCTGGAGCGAACCGGCGTATGTCGCTGGCGAACTGGCTTAGCAACTAAAGGTCTGCTCCCGTGCAGCAATTATCGAGACCTGCTCAGCGTTCATTCGCATTACGGCCAACATGCTCCCAATCACCAGGGAGGATTCCCCGGGGTAGGGGGGGCTATATCCGGTGCCAGACTTGGTTGAAGGCGGCCTCGACATACTCGCACAGACCGAACCAACTGACAGGCTCTGAGGGGACGCGCACAAACTGTTAAAAATTGCTTGACTTGAAAAAGACATGAATATAGTGTTCATCTATCGAGATCATTATGTTCTTATATAATACCCTCCAGGCTGTGGTGGGATACAAAGTAGTTATGCTAAGCCACGCGAGCGACTCTGCTGCTGGACTCCCAACCCTGGCAAGTCCGCAGATCGGGTTTCGCGCGGTTAATCCGCTGTTAAGGTCGCAGTAGGGGGACAGAATGGAGTGTCCATGATGTTCGATACGCCACGGACTTCTATCTCCCGCCGAGGTTGTCTGCCGGGAACCATGTTGGCCGCACCTCGAGTGGCGACAGGTCTGCAAATCATTCGTGAGATGAAACATTACTGGCTTCGCTCCACACGGATCGCGGGAAGGGACCACAAAGTCACACAGGCACCCGGATACAGGTGTGCTATCAGGATTCAAGATGAGAGGAAATTCCCAAAACTAACGGAGGGTTTATGCGCAAACCGAGTCTTTTGTATTTGATGTTCATTTTGCTCGTTGCGGCCGCTTCGCCGCCGCTTTGCCGCGGCCAGATACCGCAGGGACAGATATTGGGCACGATCACGGATGCCTCTGGAGCTGTCATTCCCGGTGTCAATATCACCCTTGAGGATGAGCTGAAAGGCATAACGCAGAAAACCGTCAGCAGCGATCAGGGGGTTTTCACATTCTCCTATTTGAATAGCGGTACCTATCGACTCACGGTGGAGCAGGCCGGTTTCAAGAAGGTAGTCTACCCCGGCATCAGGGTTGAGGTGGGAGAAAAGAGACGCGTCGACGTAAAGCTTGAGGTTGGTGACATCTCGACCACCGTCGAGGTCACAGGCGGGGCGGCGCTGGTGTCCACCGACAGCGCGACCGTGAGCTCGATCGTATCTACAAATGAAGTCATTGGGATGCCGCTGAACGGCCGCGAGTTCGGCCAATTGGCTGCGCTCATGCCCGGGGCTCGCATCACGGGCAGTTACGGCGGCGCGTTGATTACCTACTTTTCTGTGGCGGTGACCGTTGGCGGCACCGACTCCGCGAAGAATTCCTACTCGGTCGACGGCGTCGACAACACATTTAACATCTGGAATGGCCCTGCGATGAACCCATCGGTCGACGCCATCCAGGAGTTCAAGATTGACAAGAGCCAGTTCGCCGCCGAATACGGGCGTGGAGGCGCTGAGATTCAGCTGGCCACCAAGAGCGGCAGCAACAAGTTCCATGGCGCCGCCTGGGAGTATCTGCGCAACTACGCTCTAAACGCCGGAAACTACACCACGCACATCCAGGACGCGCTTAAACGCAACCAGTACGGCGCAAACCTGGGCGGCCCGATTTTCCGGAACAAGGCGTTCTTTTTCTTCAACTGGGAAGGCAACCGCGAGCTTGATTCTGTTCAACCGCGAGGGTCTGTCTTCACCGACAAGATGCGAACGGGAGATTTGACCGAGTTCCTCCCCAGCAGAGTTGTCAAAGATCCCCTCACGGGACAGCCTTTCCCGGGGAACATCATCCCGAGCAGCCGGCTGGCCCCCGTGGCGTTGGCCTATATGGATGCAATGATGCCGCGCGCCAATCTGCCGGGAGTCACGTCCAACCTTATCCGCCCCTTTACCACTCAGAGAAATTGGGATCAGTATATTTCGCGAGTGGATTTCAAACTGACCGCCAAAGACGACCTTTTCGGCCGGTTTAATGTTCAGCCCAGGTCGGGCATTGCGGCACCCCTATCTGCGACTAGCATCAACCACGAGGAACAATTCAAATTCTACAACGCCGGGACAGGCTGGACTCGATCATGGAGCCCCAAGTTAATTACAGAAGTCCGGTTTGGTTATCACCACGAGAACCTGTTGCTTCAGAGCAAAAAACCGGAAAAGCTACCCTCCACCTACATCAAAGGGTTCGGCAGTACGCAGCCGCCACCCGACCGTCTGCCTGTGGTCAGCATTACCGACTTTGACGGGTACGCCATGTGGGGATTTCCCCTCGGGTTTATCCAGAACTCCTACGAGTACGTCGCTAACCTCACCTGGTTCCGCGGGAACCACTTGATCAAGGCGGGTACCACGCTCCGTAAGCAAAGCATGGACAAGACCCGCTCGCCGGAGTTCCAAATCTCGATGGGTTTCAACGGGTATGCGACCGGAGTAGCAGCCGGCGATTACCTTCTTGGATTGCCCTACAACTCTACGGAGGGCCTCAGTTATGTCATCCGAAAACAGCGATACGGAGATTACTCTTTCTTCGTGCAGGATGACTGGAAGGTTTCTCCGCGGCTGACACTGAACATCGGCCTGCGCTATGAACTCCTCACTCTCCCCTCCGAGGTATCGGACCTCTGGGGTGGTTTTGACTATGGTTCAGAGAAGATCGCGCTGGCAGGGGACCACATAGTCCAGTCGGCCATTCCGGATCCGTTTGTATATGAATCCTATAAGAATTTCCTGATCACTGCCGACAAGACGAAACTGCCATTGCGCACACTGGTTTTCGGCGACCACAACAATTTTTCTCCCAGATTTGGATTCGCCTGGAGACCGTTTGCGGACAACAAGACGGTGGTCCGAGGAGGGTATGGCAGCTTCTACTTGCTTGAAGACGGCAACGTCATGTTCAACCAAACGGGTACCATTCCCTACGGGGGATCGGTCTCGACGACCGCAGTGGTAAACCCGACGCTGACAATGCTGGAACCATTCGGGAAGATCGGCTCGGCCCCGCTTCCGAGTACGGGCGGGAGATATCCCAACATGCGGACGCCATACCTTCAGCAAATAACTCTCGGGGTCCAAAGGGAGTTGCCCTGGAAAATGGTCGCGGAGGTCAATTTCCAAGATCAGAACAGTCTGAAGCTCGAAACCAACTACTCCATCAGTCAAGCGCCGATCGGCCCCGGTACTGTCGCTGAGCGGAGACTGTATAAACAGTACGCCGGAGTCAGTATGACGTTTCACGATGGCCACTCGCGTTACAACGCCCTGGAGATCCTGCTCAGGAAGAGCTCTCCGAGTTACACGTTCCAGTGGTCACACACCTATGCTAAAAACATGATCCGATCCGGCCCCTACATTTATGCCAAGGATATGTTCGACGGGCCAGGTGGCTACGTGCCGCACCTGGATAAGGCGCACTTCCTCATCAACCTGCCGCTCGGCAAGGGGAAGCGCTGGATGAACCAGGGAGGCGTGGTTGATCAAATTCTTGGCGGCTGGACTCTTTCTGGGATCGCCATCCTGCATCAGTCCGGCGGACCGTTCACGATCGGGTATTCAGGAGATCCCGCCAATGTGGGGATCTTCAGTGTGCGGGCCAAACGAATCGGCAATGGCAACATTGACAATCCGACGATGAGCAAGTGGTTTGACACGAGCGCCTTTGCCGCACCCGATGCGGGCACATTCGGAAACACCGGGACGGGAATTCTGTTTGGTCCGGCCAGCCAGTATTTCGACGCCGCGATTTATAAGAACTTCATGATCCGTGAAGGCACAAAGCTGCAATTCCGGACCGAGATGTTCAATGCTTTCAACCATCCCAATCTGGGTTCGCCCAACACAACCCTGAACGGCTTCGCGTTCGGTCAGATCCTGACCAAGAGCCAAACCCCGAGAGTCATCCAGTTCGCTTTGCGGTTTGAGTTCTGAGGCTTGTGTTGCGTCCACCGCGGAGGCTAATGCCCTGCGGTTTTCTACCAAGGCCTGGAGGGGCAGATTATCCTGCCCCTCCGGGATTCTCCCCGCGTGCCCTCTGCTCGCAGGAGACATCTCCCAGTATCGAGTTCTGGCCGGGATGCCGGATTCCATCCGGCCGCAGCCCCGGTCATTCTCTTAGAGGAGGTCCGGAATGCGATGGTGTTTCCCAGCCCTCTGCCTTGTAGCGCTTGCTTCAACAACTATCTGCCTGGCCGAGGTCAGGTTCCCTCACGGCTCGACTGCCTATGTAATCGCCGCGCCGGCGACTCCGTTGGAGAAGCGAGTCACCAATGACCTCACCGATTACCTCGGGAAGGTTTTAAAGAAGCCGCCCCGGGTTGTCGCAAATCTGGCCGGAGTGCCCGCGAAGTCCCCAGCCATCATCCTGTCCAGCAAAACGATTAGCGCGCCGGTTCCTCTCTCGGCGCCTGCCGGCTCCGAAGAAAGCTTTGCCATTTCGACGACCAGTTCGGCTGGGCGGCCTCTGGTGTTGGCAGTGGGCAGCACCGATCGAGGGTTGAAGCGTGCGGTGCAGCGGCTGATTATCCGGAGTCTGCAACAAGACGATGCGCTTGTGATTCCCTCAATCCAGGTTTCTGAGAAACCCTGGATAGCAGAGCGGGAATGGACTGTATGCCCCTGGGTTCCGCAGCATGTCCGGGGCGCATTCGTAAACCCGTATGCGGACAACCGCATGAACATCTGGCTGTACAGCGATGAGCAGCTCGCCAGATACGCAGCGATGTACGATTGGTTTGGCTTTAGCGGCGCCCAGCTCATGGAGACCTGTTACAGCTACGCCGTCATGGGATCTCCCGAAGCCTTCCAGGGCAGGCAGAAAGCTCTTGCCCGCTTCGTAAAAGAAAATGGCCAGAACGTCTCCCTTTGGATCTGGGCTGCCGAATTCAACGGGTATGGCTGGCTCGATCCCGACGTCACGTACACTCCGGAGAACGGGAAGTCCGCATTCGATGATCCCAAGGTGCGCCGGGCATTTGAGAAGTACTATGACATCTATGCCCGCCTGGCGCCCGACGTAGATCGTCTCATCGGCCATTTCTACGACCCGGGTGCGCTGCGGGACCGGTCCGACGTTTTTAAGTACATGCGGCTTCTCGAGGGGAAGTTTAAGGCCAAGAATCCTAATGTCCGGATGAGCATCGATGCCTGGGCGGCCGGTCTCGATTACATGGACCAACTCGTACAAAACGGATTTTCCGAGTACTTATTGCTCGAAATGAGCATGCCGCACCTTTTCAAGCCGGGGGAGCGCGAACGATTCCATGAGCACGCAAAGAAGTTGGGCCTAAAGGTTGGCGTGTGGGGCTGGTATACCACGGAGTATGAAAGCGATCAGCTCCCGTCTCTCTACGTCAACGCCCAGGTCTACAAGCAGTTCTGCCAGCAGATGAAGCAAGGGGCTCTACAGGTTCAGCCGGCCTCTTACTGGTCCGAGATGGAAGCCCACCACATCAACAATATATACAGCATGTATGCCGCAAGCCAGTTGCTGTGGAATCCGGACCGCGATCCGCACGAAATCCTCCAGGAATTGGCCGAAGGGATCTGGGGACCGCGCAACGGCCCGAAAGTTCTCGCCGCGCTCGAACTGATCCAGGAACTCCGGTCTGGATCCCGTTGGGAAACCTACTGGTGGACACTCCCGGATTACCGGCTGGGATCACAGAACCCGAACGAAGATCTGCGCCGGGCCAACGAGGTCATTGCCGCCCTTGAAGGGATGCAGCCCGATTCCTCTTTTGTGACCAAGTTTCCGCTCCCGTTTCCACCGGCGACATTCGTGGAGCTCATGCTGCCGCATCTCCGGCAAATCAGGCTGTTCGCTGACTTCCGCATCAAGTACAACTTGATCCGGGAGGCGGCAAAGAACGGAATCCCAACAGCCAAGCTTGGGGAAATGATTTCGGCGGCCTGGCAGCCGATCCCGGAATTCAACACCTGGATCGGCACCTTTGGTCAACCGGAATCGAAAATGCAGGATCAGATGGCGCGGAAGCTCTGCAAGGACTTGGGAGTCGAAGTGGCAGAACCTTCCTGGTCCAAGAGCCAGGATGCCAACCGCCTCCTGCAAAAGATACAGAATCTGCAGCGCCGGGAGAGGTCCGCATGGACCTTCAGCCCCTCCGGCCTGAATGAGTTTTTCTGGCCCAAAGAGAAATTCCAGACCCGATTCCAGAAATTGATCGATGACGGATGTATTAGAAAGGTGGGAGAGGACAAATATCAACTAGTCAATTGGGGGGATTACCGGTACCTTCGCTAGGAGGATGGGAGCATGGCTCAAGATTATCACCTGATAGATCTCGAATTCGCCGCGCGCAGTTTGCGCAAGCTCGGCGACCTTGAACTCAAATACCTTGCCGAGGTCATGCGGGGAGAGACGCTGAGCAACTATATAAGCGAGCAGAGTCTGACCCGCCGATTCGAGGAAGCCTTCGCTCGGAAGGTCGGAACAAAAAAAGCCATGGCCAAAAATGCTGCCATGTCCGGCTTGTGCGAAGCTGTGAGCGTTTCCGGCGCCGGTCCCGGATTTGAAGTCATCTGTGATCCGATCGTTCACTTCGGGGGCCTCGCCGCAATCTATTTCAATGCCGTCCCCCGCTTCGCGGATGTCAAGCGCGACACATACAACATGGACCCCGGCTCGCTGCTGGCCAACATCACTCCCCTGACCAAGGCTGTCATCGTCACCCATTTGTGGGGACAGAGCGCAGAGATCGATACCATAGCTGAAATCTGCCGGGACAAAGGAGTGTTTCTGATTGAAGACTGCGCGCATGCAATCGGAACCACCTGGAACGGCAAGCATGTAGGATCATTCGGGGATCTCGGGATCTTCAGTTTCCAGGAGTTCAAGCAACTGTCCACGGGCGATGGGGGAATGACCGTCACCAACGACGAAGGTCTATTCGAAAAGATGCGTACCGCCTGGTGGTTCTCCGGTGAATCGCCCCGGTTCGTCTACATCAACTACCGTATGAATGAAGTCACCGCCGCGGTCGGACTCGCCCAGTTGCAGAAAGTGGACGAGATCATCGAAGGTACCTACAACCAAACCCTTGGCATCCTTAACGAAGCCATCGAAGGATGCGAATGGCTGAAGCCGCGAGCGGTCCCGAAGCAAGCTCACATGAGCGGCTACTGGTGGAGCTGTTCCTGGGAGGGGAACAGGCTCGGGCTCTCGTATGAGAAATTCAAACAAATAGACCAGGAATTTCATATCGGCCTGCGTTTCGGATTCAACCATTATCCTGCGCAGGAATTTCCATTCTTCCGGGAGTCTACGGCATACCGGACTCACCCGGATTGCCCGGTCCGCTGTCCTCTTTACACGGCGAAGAGCACCTACCGCTACACCTGGGACCAAACTCCGGTCTGCCAGGACCTTATGCCTCGGCTGATCACCGTGAATCTGATATTCCTCTCCATCCCGGCAGCCCATATGATGGCCGAACGGATCCGGACGGCGATCAAGAGAATGGAGGTATGAATATGGTGCGGCGAAAGGGCAGTACTTGCTTCGGTTATAACGAGACGCCGTTGCACAAGCCCAATGGAGCAAAATCCACTCTGTCTCTTTTCTCCGCAACTCTGGCGATTGGATTGGCCTGCTTGATGGCTTTCGCGCAGGAGCCTTCCTACGACGAGGCAGCCGCGCGCTGGCCGGACATGCGGCGTCCCATCGCCTTCCTCGGCTGCAAGGATCACCCGGACGAGTTTGCCATCATGTGGAACGGCAACATCGGCGTTGCCTCCGCGGCCCTGACCGATGCCGATCGTAGACTTTTGCGTGACAAGCGGGAGAATGCGCTCCAGGTGAGCTTCTCGATTGGAGAAAAACCAAACTACGACAACAGACAAATGGAGGATCAATCCGCAGAACCGTCTCTCTTGGAAGGGGCCTTGCCGGTCACCAGAGTCAGACTGCGGGCAAATGATGTTGTGCTGTTGCAGGAGGCGTTTGTCACCGGCGAGCAGGGCGGAGGCACTGCTGCGTGGGACGCCCCTGTCTTTCTGCGTGTTCGTTTCACGGTACAGCAGCCAGGTGTGGGAACCCTCCCTATTCGGCTATGGGCTCAACTGGCCAGGAATCATACCGGCTATGCCATGAGCACGCGCAGAAACGTCCGGATTGCCCGGGTCGCGCCCCTCTATGGCAGTGCTTTGAAGTCGGATGGGGACCGGTTGGTGAATGAACGCGGACTGGTAGTCCTCTCAGCAGATCCTGGCTTCCGTTTCCACCCGCAGGTTCCAGCACCGCTGAGTTCAGTCGCGCTCCGGGAGTCGCAACTGGACCGTAATGTGTGCGAGTTCTCGATCGAGCGAAACGCCGGAGCCACACTGGATCTCGTAATCCCGTTCTCTCCCGTCTCAGCCGAGCGGATGGCATCGCATCGTCGCCTGGGCCTCGAGCAAGCACGTCAGAGTGTGATCTCCTTCTGGGAGGGTGAAATCGCCAGAGGAATGCAAGTTGAGACGCCGGAAAAGCCGCTAAATGAGCTTTGGCAATTCAGTGTACCCATGTCGTTCATCACGGCGGATTCCTACCCCAATGGTGATCGAGTGCTGAAGACCTCATCTCACCATTATGAAGGCTACTGGCCGACGCCGATGGCGATGAACCTGCAGGAATTGATGCGGCGCGGCTATCGCTCGGAGGTGGCCGCCTATCTCCGGC
>Ga0315273_10005975_pt1 | contig 15104 bp, 17 predicted proteins | sample YL17G02_0_MG_FD_205753 | JGI IMG/M metagenome (GOLD analysis project Ga0315273, IMG submission 205753) | Sediment microbial communities from Yellowstone Lake, YNP, Wyoming, USA - YL17G02_0 | ecosystem: Environmental > Aquatic > Freshwater > Lake > Sediment | place: USA: Wyoming | collected...
TAGATATGCAAGGGAATGTAATAGCCGATACTTTAGTTACAACTGAACTTCATATACCAGATGCAACAACTGCCAACTCTTTTCACGTAGATACTTTAGGTAACACTTGGTGGGGAGCAACTGCTATAGGTAGCGCAACAGCTAAAATTTTAAATACGGGTAGTGCTACTTTTAGTGACGTAACCATCACAGGTGGTTCAGTCGCTGTCTCAACTTTGAATGGAACTCTTTCTTTTGCAAATCTTGATGTAGCAGTTCAAGGCTGGAGTCAGACTTGCGTATTTACAGTCACTGATGCCGATACTGTCGCTTGGAGCACTGCCACTTTCAAAACAGCTGGTGGAACGACTTATAACATCACAGGAGCCAACACAGGCAATATGGCGGCGAAGACTTATATCTATTTAGACACTGGTGTTTCAACTACTGTTTATCAAACTACAACGACAGCAAGCACAGCAGTTGGTGCAGGTAAGGTCTTAATCGCTATTGCTCAAAATGGCACAGGTGAAGCAACCTATAATGTATTGAGTGGTCAAGGAGGACAAAATATAGATGGTGCAAATATTGTAGTTAAAACGATAACTGCCGCAGAAGTTGCAGATGCGACAATAACTGCCGCAAAAATTGCCGCTTTAACTATCACAGCTAATGAAATAGCTGCTAACACTATAACTGCCGCTAAAATTGCGGCAAATACAATTACAGCAAGTGAAATAGCTGCACACACTATTGCCGCAGGACAAATTGTGGCAAATACTATTACCGCTAACGAACTTTCAACTTCTATCACTTACGCTGGAACAATTATTGTAGATACTAATGGAAATATCCGAAGTGGACAAACTGCTTTTGATACGGGAACAGGATGGTTTATTGGAAGTCCTAGTGGCACGGCAAAGTTTTCTTTCGGTAATTCCGCAGGCAATAAAATAACTTGGGACGGTGCTACTTTACTTATAGTTGGTACAGTCCCCGATACTCAAGTCTTCACAGCTAGTGGCACTTGGACAAAACCTGCGGGAGCATTGTTTGTGCGTGTGGTTCTGGTTGGTGCAGGTGGAGGCGGAGCAGGCGGACATTCTCAATTTGGTTATGCTGGAACAGGGGGTGGTGGAGGAGCAATTTTTGAAAGAATTTTTAGAGCATCTGATTTATCAGCAACAGTTGCAATAACTGTTGGCACAGGCGGAGCAGGTGGAAGTGCAACAAATAATGGAAGTCCGGGAGGAACATCCTCTTTTGGAACTTATATTTATGCTTATGGTGGAGGGGGAGGATTACAAGGCAACACGAGTTCTAAAACAGGTGGTGGAGGAGGTGGTTCGGGCGGAGTTGGAGCATTAGGAGCAGCGGGAGCAGATTGTTTAGGAGGTGTTCCTGCGTCAGTGGCTGGAGCTTTTGGTATAAGTGGTCAAGGTGGTGGTGGAAAACAGGCTTCTTATGGACGAAGTGCCGAATATGGTGGCGGAGCAGGTGGCGGAGACGCACCAAGTAAAGGAGGAAGTTCTTTATTTGGAGCAGGAGGAGGCGGAGGCGGTGGAAGTGGAAATGTTGCGGGAGAAGAAGGAGGTGGTATTGGTTCTTATGTTGCAGGAGGTGGCGGAGCAGGCGGAGCAAATGGAAATCCTGCTACTGCGGGAACGGCAGGAACAGATGGAAATACTACAAAGTGTGGCACAGGAGGAGGAGGTGGCGGTGGAAGTAGTGGAGGAGGTACAGCCGCTGTTGGTGGTGCGGGTGGAGCAGTAGGAGGAGGAGGCGGAGGTGGTGGTGGAGCAGCTGGTGGAACATCAGCCGCAGGTGGTGCAGGTGGTCGGGGGCAAGTAGTAATTTATACTTCGTAATTTTAATAAATGATATAATAAAAATATATGGCATACACAACAGCACAAGCACTATCAAATTTTCAATCAAATAAATGGACAGCTGACCAATACAATAAATGGGCGGCGGCTTATTCGCAGGGAAATACAGGTTTTGACCCCACAACAACATCTGCACCTATCTCTCCGACTGTTGCCACTCCAGTTTCAACTCCTACTCCAGTAGTTTCAAGTCCCACTCCAACACCAACTCCCACCCCAACCCCAACACCAATAAAAACAACAACTACTCCAACTAAATTATCTTTTTCGGATTATTACAATAAAGGTCTTTCAAGAAATGCAAGTAACCAAATTATATTTACAGACTTAAATACTGGAAAGGTAACTAACTTATCCAGTTTTGGAATCAATGTAACTCAAGATATGCTAAAAATGATTGCGGGAATTGGCGGATATAATGTTACAACTGATGAATCTGGAAGAACAGTAGAAGTAAAACCAATTACCCCAACACCTACTCCCATAACAACTAACGAATACAACACAGTTAGTGGCGCAAAATTAGCACAAGGCGAAACTTATATAAATGCTCAAGGACAGACTGTTAAACAAGGGACTCCAATCACTACATCAACTCCTACACCAACCACTACTCCCATAACAAACAATGTGCCGACAATAACTACCGCTCCTACTTTAACCACTCCAACTGCTTCCGCAAGCAATGATGCCTATTACACTTCTTTAAATCAGCAAGTATCAACTCTTACTCAACAATTAGAAACCGCCCGCCAAGACAAACTGAATAAAATCCAACAAGATAAAGCACAGGCACAAGATGAATTAAATACTTTAAGAAGTAATGAAGCCAACGCAATAAGTTCACAAGGAAATCTAGCCAGTCAAGAAGCCCAGCAAAAACTAGACCAACTGAATATAGAACAGGCGAGATTTGATGAAAATTACAATAAAGTTCAAGGGTTGGGAAATGAATTGCAAAATTTGCTTACCCAGGGGAATACTTTAATCGCTCAACAGAAAAGTGTGACGGGACTTGGAGTAATCCGAAATCCCAGAATAACCGAAACAATAAACAACATTACCGCTCAAACGGCAGTTATTCAGGCAGGTATTTCTGTCTTCAATGGACAAATGAATCAGGCGCAATCTCAACTGACCCTTGCTACCAACACAATTACTTCAGCATATTCAGACCAAATTTCTTACTACAAAACTTTGGCGAATTTCTATGAGAGCCAAGCAAGTGATACGAATGCAAAACTTATAACTTTGACTGCTAATGAACAAACTTATCTGGCTTCTAAAATTACCACCTTAGAAAATAATGTTAAACGAGTGCAAGACAATGCAAATGTAATTCAAAAAGCGATGACCGACCCAGATACTGCTCTGGCCTACGCTAGTGCGGGTGTAACCTTAAATGATAGTCCGCAAGTTATCAACCAGAAACTAGCAACTTATGCCTACTCCAAAGAACTTGCCGACCAAAGTAAAGATATGGCGAATGATGGTTGGACACCTTTGATTTCAGGTAATGCCCCAGCAGGTTCTACCACCACCCAAAGAGTGGATAGTCAAGGCAAGGTAAAAACCTATTGGAAAAAAGCACTCGCATCAACTGAACTAAAAACTACTGAAGCAGAAAGATTATCTGCAAACATTTCTCAATATAGTTCTGCCTTTGTCGCAGGGGCTAAACTTTCTAATGGAACACCTATATTGGATAATAATGGATTTATCACACCTGTTGCGTGGAAATCCGCTATTGCTGAAGCACCAAGTAAAGGAATAACCCGCCAAGATTTTATCAAGCAATTCGGTTATCTGCTTTATAGAGAAAAAGATAGTAAAGGAGATATTGTAGTATCTTCTGCTTATGGACTTACACACCAAGAACAAAAGTTAATTAACGGATAATTTTATGTCTTTTTTAGATAATGTAATTTTACCAACAGGAATAAAATTTACAACTACTAAAAAAAGTGGGGGATTTCTTGGTAGTGTAATTATGCCTCCTAAAAATTATATAGAACCCGCTAAAACAACTCAAAGTGGAGGTATGGAATTTAAAACTTTACCTAATGCAAAACTTGTTCCCGATAATTTTATTCCAGTTGGGCAAGAAATAAAAACACCATTTATGCAAAGTGGAACAATAGTCCCAAGTGGTGGTGGAGTAGGAGTTGCTTATTCTGCCCTTAAATCTATTATTGAAACTCCTGAAAAAGCGATAAGAAGTTTAACAGAATTTGGTGGTATCACGAAACAAACTGAAAATAAACAATGGCGAGTTCCTTCTTATGCTGAAACCGCTGGAAAAAATGTCGGGCAACTTATAGACGAAGGTATGCCTCCAACTGCCGCAGTTATTTTAGGTGGAAGTCAAGTTGCTGGAGAATTTGCCAATGATGCTTTAATCTTTGAAGGAATTTTTGGTAGAGCAGTTAGCGGTTTAGCAACAAAAGTGGCTAGAGATGAAGCATCAGTTCTTGCTTATGATTTTCTTGGTAGACCAAAAACTTTAGTTGAAGCAGAAAAGAGTTTTAAGGCAATTCAAAAAGAATTTCACCCTGATATTTCTGGTAGTGATGTGATGTCAAAACAAGCCAATAATGCCATTGAAGTTTTAAGAAAAAATGGTGTGCCGAATCAAAACATTTTAGTAAGAGGATTAGACACACTTTTAAATAAACCTTTATCTTTTTCAAAACCTATCGTCCCAGAAACTAAAATAAGTGGCTTTTTAGATAGTGTAATCTTACCCAAGGAACCCGTAAAAGCCCCTACAACGCCCAAAACTGCCCCAGAAACAACGATTACACCTAAAACAGAACTATCTACCTCCATCTCCAAAGCCAAAGCCTCTGGTCAGTCTTTTGATGAGTGGGTTGATGATGCAAAATATCTTTCACGATATGATGAAGTTATCAAAGATACTCCTGAAGTTTTAAATCTTCAAAAAACTCAAGACAATTTAATTAAAGAAAGAAATTTACTTGTTAAATCAAGTGAGGGAACTTCATTAAACCCCACTGGTAGACAAATTTCAAACAACGAAAAGTATATTGAACTGGATAATGAAATTACTGCTAATGCGAACAAATTAGAAAAACTAAAAATTAGAAATAAAGTAGAGCAATTAAAAGCAGAGTGGGATAAGATAGAAAAACCTATTGCAGTAGCACCTAAACCTATTGAAGTAAAACCTAAAGTGGTAAAAGTTTCAAGTGAACAATTACCTGTGGGAACAGGCGAAACCAAAGTATCTCGTCTTGAAGCCCGAATGAAAGAAAAACTAGATAGTGTAAGTCCTGAAAAAGCCAAAGCCGAAGGACTATCTACTTTTGAGCAGATGAATAAAAAAGAACAAATAAAACTGGCAAGTGATTATGTTTCCAAAAACCCAGACGAAGCCCTGCAAGTATTGAAAGGCGAAGTTCCTGCCCCGAAAGATTTACTCCATAACTCCATAGCCCTTGCTTTAGAAAGCCAAGCCGAAATTACAGGTAATGCCGAACTAGTTTCTAAACTTGCTTCACTTCGTTCTACAAGATTTGGACAGGAAATAAGTATTTTAACTGAAGCTGACCCATTAAATGTAGTTTCACAAACAAAAAACATACAAATTGCCCGTGAAAATGCTATAATTAAAAAAACAGGCAAGACAATTTCAAAAGCAAAAGCAGATGTTAAAACAGAAATTGACAAAATTATAAAAGAAGAAAGAACTTTAGCTCAAATAAAGGTCGCTGAAGCCGAAAAATTATTAGATAGTATAACTTGCTAAAATGCCTCTCTGTATCCCAAAATCAACAATAGAAAAAGTAAAAAAAGCTCTAAAAAGTGGTGATTTACCTTTGTCTCGTTTATATGAAATGGATAGTAAGGAAATGAACGCATTTTTTGCCAGTTATGTTGGAGAAAGTTTAGCTCCAAGAGTTTCAGCAGTTTTTGAAGAAGCTATAATCTCATCTAATAAAAAAGCATTTGCAAATGTAATTAAACGAACCTTTACACCAAAACAACAGACAGATTTACTTGGTAAAGTAGAAAAAATAGATAAACTTTTAACCGACAAAGACATTGGGGCTTTCAAAGAGAATTTTGTATCAAGGAAACTTGGGATAGAAGTTACGGAAGCTGAAACTCAAAAACTAATAACAATGACAAAAATGGTGCGAGATAAACTAACCGCTTTTGATGAAAAAACTTTAACTTGGAGTTCTAAAAAAGCACAGGGAGAATATGGGGCGACTAGATTAGCATTTGAAAAATATGTCAATGATTTAAAAGCTCCGACTTTACCTCTCAAAGAAGTTGTTAAAGGTAAGATTTCCGAAATAAAAGCAAACATAAAAGAAGATGTGTTTAAAGGGGTTAAAGGAACTTTATCAGATACTTTACTAACCATAGCCGATACTTCGGTGTCATTGGTAGGTTCGGTAGACAACTCGTTTATAGGCAGACAGGGCTTAACTACTCTCTTTACTAGACCTACTGCTTGGTGGAGTGGGGCTCAAAATTCTTTCGTAGATTTTTATAAAACAATTAAAGGAAAAAATATGGAAGATGCTTTATGGTCTAGTATCTATTCCGAACCTCTTTACATAAATGGCGAACTTACAAAATCAGGGATATTCCCAAAGTTTGAAGAAGCATACCCCACTTCTTTACCAGAACGCATACCAATTTTAGGAAGATTATTTAAGGCATCAAAGGTCGCTTTTGAAGGTTCGGCTTTGAGAATGAGAATAGGAACATATAAGATTTTACGAGATATAGCACAGAAAAATAAAGTAGAATGGTCTGATGCTCAGATTAAAGATGTGGGGAAGTTAGTTAATTCAATGACTGCTAGGGGATATTCAGGCGAAGGAGATAGAATAATTCGTCTGATAATGTGGGCTCCAAAAATGCTTGTAGCAGATTGGAATGTTTTAACAGCTCACACACTAGGAACAGGACTTGATACTGCATTTGCCAGAAAACAAGCAGGTTATAATATGATTAAAGTAATTTCTTCAATGGCTTCTGTGATGCTTATCTCAAATGCTATAAATAAAGGAAGTGCTGAAACAGACCCAACCAGTTCTGATTTTGGGAAAATTAAAGTAGGCAACACTAGATTTGGATTCACTGGAAGTAAGGGGGCTTTGATAGTTTTGGCTTCAAGATTAATTATGAACTCTATGAAAAGCACTACCACTGGAAAAATAACCGAGTTTGGTAAGGGTTATAAACCAACTACTAGATTTAGTGTCCTTATAGATTTCTTGGCAGGTAAAGCAAACCCACCCGCAAGAGCAATAATTGACTGGGCAAAGGGAATGAATTTTGATTTTGAAAAACCAACAGTATTAAGCACCCTTGAACAAACAACAGTTCCAATTACAATTCAAAATGCAATAGATTTAAAAGATGACAATTCCGTTCAAGCAGTATTAGGAGTTATTTTAGATGCGGTCGGTATTAACACTTCAACTTATAAAAAGAAATGAATCAATCAACCATAACTGAATTAGGATACCAGTCTACATCTACATTTCTTTCTTTACTTGGTGGGGTTGTAATTACAACCCATAAAAAGATGGCTATAATAATAAAAAATATAAATTCTTTCATAAACAAACTTTACCACATAACTAACAAAATAGCAATATGGAAAACATCATAAAAATAGTGCAAATATTAAAACCATTATTAGAAAAAACTGCTCCAAGTGCAAGAGGAGCGTTAATTAAGTTTTTGACGGAGAATCGCCAAGAATAGCCACAAACCAAACGATTAAAATGAATATAATCCATCCCATAATATAGAAAATATAGCATAATTATGATAAAATAGCAATATGGAAAAAGGAAGCAAAAAAAGTATTAACTGTAAAGAGTGTAAGAAAACTAGGGAACTTTCCTTAAAGCATTTTTCTCGTATTCAAAGAGGAAAGAAACCAAATATCTGTAAAAGTTGTATTCATTTAGGTAAAAAATTATCTGAAGCACATAAACTTGCCTTAAGAGTTCCTCATAAGCCTGCGAAGTTTTATCATCATACATCATTTTCAGAGGATAGAAAAAAAAGATGGAGTAAAATGGCAAAAGAAAAAGGTTTTGGTAAATGGATGACTGGTAAAAAGGCATCTGAATCTTCAAAAGAAAAGCAGAGAGAGAGAATGTTAGGTAATAGATATGCTTTGGGAACTAAACAATCTAAAAAAACTATTGAAAAAAGAGTTAGCCAATTTAGAGGTGATAAAAATTGGAATTGGAAAGGGGGAATATCTCCAATACAAAATAAAATTAGAAGTAGTATAGAATATAAATTATGGGTTCAGTCAGTATTCGCTAGAGATGGATATACTTGCCAAAAAACAGGACAAGTTGGTGGTAAATTAGTTGCCCATCATATTCTTAACTTTTCTTCACATATAGAACTTCGTTTCGCAATAGATAATGGAATAACTTTATCTAAAGAAGCCCACGAAGCATTTCATAAGATTTATGGTAAGCACAAAAATACAAGAGAGCAATTATTAGAATTTCTAAACAATAAAAAAAATGGATAATTGGACTAAAATCGCACAACTAATAAATGGAGGATTTACTCTTTTAACTAGAGAAATAAAAATGTTGGCTCTTGAACTCCGCAACAAAAAGACTCCTCCGACTAGCATTTCCGTAGATAAAGGAGTCAGCGATGCCCTAAAAGAGGGCTTCTTATTGCACGTTCTTTGTTTACTTCCCGCGGGGTTTCATATTTGGATCAAGTATTTGGAAATGATTTACAAGGTTTCATAAAATTAGCAAAAACATTAACTGGACTAAAACCACAACAAGTGGATTTAGAACTACAAAAAGCACTTACAGAAAAAGAACAAAAAAGAGCATTAGAAGATTTATCAACTAAGTTGGGAGAAACAAGTCAATTTACTAAAACTTATATACCAAAATGAAAATAATAATATTTCTAATAATTTGGATAAGTTTGATACTTTTATTTTCAGATAAAGTTATTCCTAATTTTAATCAAGAATATCAACCTTCTAATGGAGTAGGACACCCCCTTTGGAACGATTATCAATAATGTTATAATATATTTATGGAAAAAATAGCACAAATAATTGTAAATTCGATGAATCTCCTCGGTCGCAAAATAGACAGCCTCGCGATGGAGTTGCGTAATCAAAATAGAAAACCTAATTCTCCGATAAATATTCCACCGACTGAAGTAAAATTCAGCGACTTCACACTTCCCAGTATGGACACGATAGGTATTGAAAAAGCAATTCAAAAAGGGCTAGAGAGTATTCAAGTAAATGTTCCTGAAATAAAAATACCTAAAAATGAAACACCAATAGTAAATGTCGAGGCTCCTATAGTAAATGTACCGCCAGCTAATATTACAGTAACTCCAACACCTATAGAGTTTCCTAAAGAGATGAAAGTGGAAGGAATGAAGGAACTTATTAAAGGTGTTAATCGTGAAACATCCGAGCCTAAAATATTTGAAGAAATAACAAGTAAAAGTCCTTTAGCAGTGATGATTGTAGATAAGAAAGGGCGACATATTGAAGATTTTGCTTCAGAACTAACTTCACCCTCGATGGTAGCAATACGTGTAGGTACTACAGCAATAGGAGAAGATAATCCTATGCCAACAAGTACAGATGGATTTATGATTCCTGTTTTCGATCAACAAATAATTGAAGAATCGGGTGCTCCAGCTTTAACTACTATAACTTATAAAAAATCTGGTGTAACAGTCGCTACTAAGAGTATTGTTGTAAGTGGTACAACAACAACCATTACAGTAATACGTTAATATGACAAGAAAATATATTAAAAAAGTAATAAATAGCGGATGGCATAAAAAGGGACATACAAAACCTAAAAATGCTTATATTTTTCCTGTGGGGAATCAAATAAACAAAGGTAGAGCTTCTTGGAATAAAGGCAAAGAATATTTTCAAATAAAAGGAGATAAACATCCTAACTGGAAAGGAGGAATATCTAAAAAAAATAAAACAGAAAGACAATTAAAAATGGAAACAATTGAATATAAACTTTGGCATGATTCTTGTTTTGCTCGTGATGGGTATACTTGTCAAAAATACGGAGATAAAGGAGGAAGATTAATTGTTCATCATATTTTTAACTATCAAGATTACCCCGAACTAAGGACTTCTATTGAAAATGGTATTACTTTATCTGTAAAAGCACATAAAGAATTTCATAAATTATATGGTCATAGAAATACTACTAGAGAACAATTATTAGAATTTTTAAATACATAATATGGGAAATAATAAATACGATAAAATTTTAGATAACTACCGAGAAGACGACTTCACTAGTCTAACTTTTATTGAACTCTCCGATGTCCCCTCAACTTATACAGGTCAAGAACTAAAAGGAGTTAGAGTAAATGCTACCGCTACCGGTCTTGAATTTTTTACAGGATCAGGATTAGTTGATTGGGGAGAAATTGGTGGCACCCTTTCTAATCAAACCGACCTACAAACCGCATTAAATGCAAAAGCAAATTCTCTTTCAGGAACTATCAACGAAATAGCTTACTTCAATTCAGCAACAACTATTGCTTCTCTTGCTGTCGCCACTTACCCCTCCCTCACCGAACTTTCTTATGTAAAGGGCTTAACTTCTGTAGCACAAACACAATTAAATGGAAAAAAACCCTATATGGGAGTAGAAGCAATAGGAGCAGTAACTTTTGTAGATGCTACTCACATTCTTTCAGTTGCTTCAATGACATATTGGTTTAACGGTGTTAAATATGTAACTGCTTCACCAGTAACTTGTGATATAGACGATTATGTAGTAATAGCAAATAATAATTGTTATCTATTTTACTTTGATGCAAGTGCTGGACTTTTAAAATGTAAATTAGGAGCAACTGCAAATTATTACACAGAAGTTCCAATCGCTATAGTATTTTGGAATGGAACTAATGGAGCAATACAAAAAGAATCACATAGTTATTTAAGAGATTTAGCTTGGCATACTAACGCACATCTTACTATTGGTTCAAGGTATTATACAGGGCTTGATAAAACATTACCTACTACAGTAACAGATAATCAACTTTCTTTAACAGGTGGAACTATTTATGATGAAGATTTAGCAAGTGTTATTGCAAATCCACAAACAACTTGTAGAATAGTCTATCAAGTAAGTTTAGGAGTTTATACTTGGGTTAATTCTGCTTTACCTTATGCTGGAACAGATGGACAACCGCAATATTTAGATACAGATACTTGGACTTTAACTAATGTAGGAGCAAGTGATTTTGTTAGTATGTGGGTTTATGCAACAAATGACATAGATAGACCAATAACTATAATTCCAACACAGGCTTCAATAGCACATAATACTATTGCTTTAGCACGAGGAGAAGTAGCACCAAATATTGCTGCTCTTAACTTATCTCCTGAAATGAAATTACTTTATAAATTTATATATAAAGGAGATGGAAATTTTCAAGAATCAGTTGATTATAGATTAACAACTTCTATTCCGGGAGGTATTCCTACTACAATAGGGGCTTCAGCAGTTACTTTTGTGCCGACTGGAGCAATATCAGCTATTGATGTTCAAAATGCTATTGCAGAACTTGATACAGAAAAACTTCCCCTCGCAGGTGGCACAATGACAGGTGGAATTGTTTTGGTAGCAGGGACTACAACTATTCAACCTTTGAAAATGGTATCAGGAACAAACCTCACAGTTCCAGTCGCAGGAGTGTTTGAATTTGATGGAACTAATTTATTTTTTAGCGTATAATATAAATATATGACATTTATAAAAGGAAAAGCACCACCAAATACTGGAAGAACTCACATAAAAAAGGGGCAACACCTTTCTATTAAAACTGAATTTAAAAAAGGAGTATCTACTTGGAATAAGGATAAAAAATTAGCCCCTGAACATATAGCAAAATTGAAAGGAAAAAGACCAAATGCTTCAGGAGAAAAAAATCATAACTGGAAAGATGGGGCAACACCAATAAATACTCTTTTGCGTAAATCTTTAGAATATAAACTTTGGCGAGAAGCAGTTTTTAAGCGAGATAATTATACTTGCATTTGGTGTGGTGGAGAGTCTCACGGAGACATAGAAGCTGACCACATAAAATCGTTTGCATATTTTCCAGAACTCCGCTTTGCGATTGACAATGGCAGAACACTTTGTCGGAAGTGTCATAAGACAACAGATACTTATTTATATAAGGCAAAATTAAAATATGGCAACTAGAAAAAAAATACCTTTAATACCATCAGATGCTTCAATAGCTATAACGGCAGGGAAAACATTAACTGTTACTTTAGATGCAACTGTAGAAAATACTAACACAGGTGATAATACAGTTGCTACAGCTTTAACAGGAACGCCAAGTATTACAGTTGCCACAGTTACAACTACAGGAGATATTGAATTAGGACACGCATCTGATACAACAATTCATAGAGTTTCGGCAGGTTTAGTTTCTATTGAGGGTTCAAATATACTTACAGCCACAACTGGTGCTGCAATAGCCCAAACATTTTACATAGGAACAACGCAAGTAGCTATAAACAGGGCCAGTGCCGCTTTAACCCTTGCGGGAATAACCTTGACTACTCCAGAGATAGGTTCAGCCACGGGGACATCGTTAGATTTGGGAACTACAACATTATATGGTTCAAGAGCCATTACAGTAGATACAGGTGGAGTATTAAATATAGTCTTGGCTTCAGCCGCAGGTGATGATTTCACAGTTGATACAGATAAATTAGTTGTTGAGGGTGATACCGGCAACGTCGGCATCGGGACGACGGGGCCGTACCATAATCTGGACGTTGGGACAGCGGTTTCGTTGGGTATTGCGCCTGGAGCTGCGGACTCAAGTTATGGAATCGTGACGAATAAGATTATAGGTTCAACCGGCGGAACGAACTCTGCTATTTATTTGAAATACGTGGCAGCTAATCTTATGGGATACTTGGGAGTCTATGATTATGGAAATGTAATCGAACGCCCATTAAAAATACAACCTGATGGTGGGAAAACCTATATCATGGGCAACGTCGGCATCGGGACGACGACGCCGGAGACATTCTCTGAGAAGCTAAAAATATTAGGGGATAGAACAACAACGGGAATTGTTGATGTATTAAATCTACAGGCGGGGAAAGACGATACGGTTTCAGGTGTTGGCATTATGTTTCAACAAGGCTATGCGGCAGAAAATGTAAAAGCAGCACAAATAAACACGATTTCAACGGGATATTTAGTGGATTATAAAAATGACCTCGCCTTTTGGACGAATACTGGTGCTAATGCATTAGATTTTTCAGAAAAGGTCAGAATACAATCAACCGGCAACGTCGGCATCGGGACGACGGCGCCAGCCACTAAACTGGACATTGCAGGCTCAATGCAAGTATCTTCAGCAGTTGCTCTTTCATTAGGTGGATATGTCAGAACTTTTGCAGAAGCTACAGCAACTCTCACAGGAGCGAATACAACTATCCAAGTAAATATTCCAACAGGTTCAAGAATACTTGGCGCACAATTAAGAGTAGATACTTTAGTCGCTTCCGCTGATGGTGGGACTTCTTGGGCAGCGACTTATTCTGGTGGAGCGACACAGGCAATAGGTGCAGCAGGTCAAGTATTTACCAAGAATACAAAAGTAAATGCTATGTTTAATGACACGACGGAAACCGATATAGTAAGTAGTGAAGTAGATATTTTAATAGATTGCAACGGTGCGTATACATTTTCAGCGGGAGTTATCCGAGCCATCGTTTATTACGAAACATTTACCGCAATGGGGACTGCGGCATAGGAATATTATAATTAACAAATAACATTTATGGAAACAAAAATAGAACGACAAGAGGTTTCAGATGAACATCCTTTACAATATAAACTTACCAGTTATAAAAGTCTTACTGACTTTGAGAGTAAAGAGTTTTTTGTGGTGGACAAGGTGGAAATAAAAAACACTATAGAATTAGATATAGAATTAGAACAATTAGAAAAACAAAAACTTGAGTTACAAAAACAAATAGTTGAAGTAGAAAGTAAAATAGATGATGTCAATAATAAAAAGGCGAGGATTGCAGTATTAGAGCCAAAAGTTGAGCCAGTAGAAGTATTAGAAGAACCTATCCCATAATTTATGCCAGACGATAACGGCAAAATAGCAAAAGAAGAAAACAATTTACTTAAGTGGCTGGTCATCACTCTTTTGACGGCAGTAGTCGGTCTGATAGTTTTCCTGTATAATGATTTAAGAACTGCCGACAAATTACAGATAGAAAATCAGATGCAAAACGATAGGAAGGTGGCCGCTATCTTGACGAACATCTACATCATCTGCCAGAATCAGCCCAAGAACGCCACCAAGTGCCGTGATATGCCAAATTTAACTTCAGAGATTAACAGTCTAATTGTAAAGAAATAATTGGGATAGAAAGAAAAAAATGATTACACTAGAAAAAATGAAGAGTTTGCCAAAAGACAACTTCCCAGAGTATATTGTTGTCCATCACAGTGCCGCCAGTGCAGACCAAACTTTTAAGAGTATCCAAGATTATCATATATCACTTGGTTGGGAAAATATCGGATACCATTGGTGCATCACAAAAGATGGAACTATTATCGCAGGCAGGCCAGAACACTATCATGGCGCGCATGTCGCCGAGCAGAATATAAATAAGTGCAGTATCGGAATTTGCCTCATAGGGGACTTCAATAAGACAAAACCCACTTTAGAGCAGGAAAACGCTCTGAGAGGCCTTCTTGCCCCTCTAATGGCACGCTACACGGCTATTACACCCGACAAAATAGTACCTCATAGATATTTTTTAGGAAATCCGCCGTACAAAAATTGCTATGGCAATCTACCGGACGACTGGGCTAGAAACTTACTAATATTGAAACCTTCCAAAGAAGAAATTAAAAAACAAATAACGGACTTGCTTGCAAAATTATGAAACCCTACTATAAAATAGAAAAAGATATTTTACCCGAAGATTTTGATTTTCAAGAAGACCTAAAGGTCGGAAATTTACAAATTAACGAAAATAAAAATATGAGTTATTCACTTGGAAAAGGACTTTGGAAAACACTTTTGGCCGTCATCCTATTTGCAGTTCCTGTTTTTTTGACCAGTTTTCCTAGTTGGGCAAATCTGACAGTTGGTGGCGTTTTGTTTTTGCTGTTAAACTTCGTGAAAGTGCGCTATAATCTT
>Ga0315273_10005976_pt1 | contig 15104 bp, 14 predicted proteins | sample YL17G02_0_MG_FD_205753 | JGI IMG/M metagenome (GOLD analysis project Ga0315273, IMG submission 205753) | Sediment microbial communities from Yellowstone Lake, YNP, Wyoming, USA - YL17G02_0 | ecosystem: Environmental > Aquatic > Freshwater > Lake > Sediment | place: USA: Wyoming | collected...
GAGCTCCGGTGTGCTGCGTTTCTCGCCGAGGAAGACGGCTGCAGGATCACCAGGTACCAATTGGAGCATAAGGAAGACGAGCACCGTCACGGCCAGGACCGTCGGGATCGTCATGAGCAGGCGCCTGAGCGCATACCGGGTCATCGACATCGTTTCTATCCTGTCAGCCCAAGGGTGGGGCGGAGGAGCTGGCTCCTTCACCCCACCCCAGCGAACAGTAGGGACTTTACTTGGTCAGGCTTGCATTGTAGAAGTAAGGCGTGTTGCCGCCCAGGTAGAGGGTGATGCCGTCGAGCTTGGCGCTATGGGCGTAGAGAATAGACGGGTCCGCCCAAAACTCCATGATGGCCTCGTCCTTCACCTTCTGCTGAAGGGTGCTGTAGAGCTGGCAACGCTTCACCATGTCGGGCTCCGCGGCTGCGTCGTCGATCAGCTTGTCCATCTCCGGATTGATGTAGTTATTGCGGTTGGTGCCGCCATGGGCGTTCGAGCTATGGAACAGCACGCGCACGACGTCGGGATCGGTGCCGGTTTCCCACCAACCTTGCGTGTTGTGCTTGCCAGCCCGCACCGCGTCGAAGTAGCCGCTGCGGGCGAGGCCGTTGAGCTGAACGTCGATTCCGATCTTGGCCATGTTGTCCTTGAGGAAGGCGCCTTCCGCGGGACCTGTGGGTGAATCGGCCCGGAAGTAATGACCGATGGTGAGCGGCTTGCCGTCCTTCTCGCGGATGCCGTCGCCGTTCGTATCCTTCCAGCCGGCATCCTCCAGCACCTGCTTGGCCTTTTCCAGGTCCGTCGGGTACACGGCGCACATGCTCTTATCATAGCAGGCGACGCTGCTGGTGAGCGGGCTGCAGGCCGGGTTGCCGAAGCCATTAAGCACAGTGTCAATGTATCCTTGGCGGTCCAGCGCCAGTTGCATGGCGCGGCGCACGGGCAGCTCGCTGGTGGGGAACAGCTCGTGGTTGAACATGAGAGCCCAGCCGGAGCCCGGCTGAGGCATATTTTCGGTCTTCATGTCCTTGTTGGCTGCGAGTGTCTTGAAGTCCTCGGTCGGCACATCATCTTCGAACTGGATCTCGCCGGTTTCCAGGGCAGCCGTGCGGGTCGCGCCTTCGCCGATGAACTTGAAGATGATCTTGTCGAAGTTGGCCGGACCGGTCCTCCCGACCCATTCAGGGCCCCAGTTGTAGTCGGGGTTCTTGACCATCACGATTTCCTGGTCCTGCACCATCGACTCGAACTTGTATGGGCCCGTCCCCACGAACTCCTTGATGCCCCAATCCTCGTTGCCCACGCGCTTCTGAGCGGTGGGGGAGATGGGGACGAGGGTTGCACCGGATAGGCTGTCGAGAAACGGCGCGAAGCCGGTTTTGAACCGGACGATCACTTCATGATCGTTGACGACCTCGGTCTCCTTGTAGGGGCCGATCGCGCTCAGGGCCGACTGGGACTTGGTCTCCGGGTTGACGATACGATCGAAAGTGTACTTGACCGCCTGCGCGTCGAAGGGCGTGCCGTCATGGAACTTCACGTCCTCGCGCAGCTTGAAGCGATATTCAGTCGCGTCGGCGTTGACCTTCCATTCGGTGGCGAGGCCCGGGACGAAGACGCCAGGCTCTTTCTGCCAAACGAGCGGATCGGTCATGTGCAGGGTCATGTTGCCTACGCGTGAGAAGGTCGTAACGTTGGGGTCGAGCCGATCGAAGCCGCTGGGCAGGCCGACGACCAGAGTACCACCGCCACCTGCGGCTGGCTTAGCTGCTTCGGTGGCCTTGGGCGCCTCGGTCGGCGGCACAGCCGTTGCGGCCGGCGCGGCCTTGGGCGGAACCGCAGTCGCTTGAGGCGCCGCGGCCGGCGGTACGGCCGTAGGCTCGGGAGCCTGCGTCGGGGCCGCCGGTGGCGCTGCGGGCGTAGCACAGGAAGCGAGGGCCATGCTGAGAACGACGATCAGGCCCAGCAGGCTCAGGAATCTGGCGCGTTTCGTGCCTTTCATACCGTTTCCTCCTTTTGTTTCTGGTGCGAATCGTGATGAGATGGCTGCAAGACTGCCGACTGAGAACCCCCCCAGACGGTTGGCCCCGCGTTATCCTACGCCCGGCTGACCGCCCAGCCCATAATCACCCCCTTTCGCAAAGACCCAGGCGCGTGTCCCAGCATGGTAGGTGCGGCTTGACGGGTGCGGCCGCGGCCTCTCACTCCAGGACTTCCGCAACATCCGCATCAGCGACGATGTAGAGCGTGTCGCCTACGGCGCGCCACGACGGCGCGACCGCGCTGGCAAGCAATAGGGTGCGTTCGAACGGCGAAGCGAAGGTCTCGCTCACGGCCAGGTCGTACATGCTTATCAACTGACCCAGCACGAGCTTGCCCCCGACCGGCTGGCCGTCAAAGGAGACCCGCGGGGTGATGGCTGGGTCGGGCATGAAGAGCCCGCCCTCGCGGCAGCGACCCAGCACCAAGTTGCGGTGGTGCCCCTTGGTATTGTCGACGACATATTGCCGGGTCGGCTTCTGGACCTCACCCGGCAGCATGCCCAGGTGGCGCATGACGTTGAAAGCGCCGCGCACGCCGCGCTGGAGCCACTCATCGAACAGCAGCGCTCCGCCGCCGCACTCGGCCACGATGACACGGGCGCCACAGCGGGCAGACGCGCCCCACATCTGGTTAGCGCCCCACGAGTCCTTGAGCAGGATGGGCATGCCGAAAGACCGGGCCACGGCCAGGGATTCGGGATCGTCAGCATATTCGATCATGTTCACAGCCAAGCCGTCATCGCCGGCATGGTAGTCGATGTGGAAGTTGAGCTTGCTCAGAAAGCCATCGGTGAGCACCCGGGCAATCTCCTCGGAGATAGATCGCACGGGCATGACCGTGGAATCTTCGGGCGGCACCCCGAAGGCCGTGTTCATATTGAAGCCGTCTAGCGGCGTGTTGCGGGCGAGCAGGCCGGCGCCCAGCGGGTTGACGACGGGGACTGCCATGACCGTACCCGCCAACTCGTTGGAATCGAGCAGCTCAAAGATGCGCCGGATGATGGCGACGGAAGGTAAGGCTTCGTCGCCGTGGATGAGCCCGGTGAGCCCCAACGTCGGGCCCGGCTTTGCCCCCTGCAGGACGTGCAGGGGCAGGCGCAGCTCCGAGCCGTCGGCCATGGTAGTGACAGGCAGCCACGAGAATGACGTACGCGGATTCACGGTTTTGCCTCCAAGAAATGCTTCATTAACCGCACGGTGTTCTCGACATCGTCGAGGTGGACCATTTCGAATGGGCTGTGGGTGTAGCGTGTTGGCACGGCGACCAGCGCGGCTTGCAGCCCCTTGCGCGTGAACATGCTCGAATCGCTGCCGTACAGGCCGAAGACGGCGGGCTGCACGGGGATGCCTGCCTCGCGCGCAGCGCTCATCAAGGACAGCGTGAGCGGTCGGCTGTAGTTTGAAAGGTCTTTGTGCACGATGATCGGGCCTGCGCCCAGGCGTGCGCTGGCGTCGCGCTGGTCCACACCCGGCACATCGCCGACCAGGCCCACATCGAGGGAGACGGCCAACTCGCAATTGACATCCTGGACGATAGATTCGGCGCCGACAAGGCCGATCTCCTCTTGAACGGTGGAGGCGAAGAACACCTCGTAAGCGAGGCGGTCGCGGTCGAGGAGCTCGACCAAGCAGTCCATGACGGCGAGCGCGACCCGATCATCCATCGCCTTGCCGTAGGCATTCTGGCCAATCCGCCGGGTGGAGGTGTTCCAGACGACGCGGTCGCCGACCGCAACGCCCCGTGCCACAACCTCGTCCCGGCCGTAGGCGCCGATATCAATCCACATGTCGTTCCAGTCGGGCTGGGTCTTCTGGCGCTGTTCTTCGGTAAGGATGTGACCCGTGAGGGTGGCAAAAATCCCCTCGACCGGGCCGGTCGCCGAGCGGATCAGAGCGGGCTGGCCCCAGGGGACCAGGACCGGGCCGCGCAGGCTGGGCTGCTGGCGTTCGTCCCGCTGGCCGTTGGTGACAAACACGAAGCCATCGGGAGTGATGTGCTTGACCACGTAGCACAGCTCGTCCGCGTGTGCGGCCACCAGAAGGCGGGGGCCGCTGCCGCCGAGATGCGCGATGAGGTTGCCGACGGGCGTGGTGCGTAGCGTCTGGAGCCGGGGGCTCCAGCGCTTGGAAAGGAACTCCTGAACGGCCCATTCGTCTCCGCCAGGGCCAGGGAGCTCACAGAGCGATTTGATCAGATCGAACATCGCGTTACTCTCTCGTTGCCGTATGTAACCGCAAACATCGCGAAGCGACGCCTCTTCTTCATCGCCTTCACAAGGTATTTAGATAGATCCGGCCGTCCTTCATGACTAAACGTAGACGGTTGGGCTCGCTGAGAATGCTGACGTCTTGGGTAGGGTCGCCGGCGATAACGAGCAGGTCGGCGTAGAGCCCGTCACAGAGGACGCCAGTTTCGCCCCCGAGGCCAATGCACTCGGCGGCCATGCCGGTGGCGGCGACGATGGCCTGCATCGGGGTCATGCCGGCCTCGACCAGGTAAATCAGCTCGACCGCGTTCTCGCCGCGCCCGAAGCTGCCAAGGTCGGTGCCCATAGCCATCTTGACCCCCGCGGCCAGCGCTTTGCGGAAGCTGGTAAGCTGCGACCCAAGCAGGCTGCGCGCTTTGCGCGGCATGTAGGCAGGTACCGGGCACGGGATCAGGTCGCCCAGGGCAACGATCTTGCGAAGAACGGTGAAGGTGGGGACCAGCCAGGTGCCCTGGCGCACCATCTGCTCGATCAGGTCGTCGTCCAGCGCGGCCCCGTGCTCGATGCTGTCCACGCCCGCATCCAGGCAGATCCTGATGCCCTCACCGCCATAGGCGTGGCTCATCACAGGTTTGCCCGCCGCATGCGCAGTGTCGACGATCGCGCGGACCTCCTCAAGCGAGAACTGGCGGATGAGAGGCCCGCCTGTTGGGGTGCCGACTCCTCCCGTCGTGGCGATCTTGATCCAGTCCGCACCGGCTCGCACCATCTCTCGCACCTTGCGCCGGCAGCCGTCCACGCCGTCGCAGACACCGTCCGGGATGGTGGCCAGTTTCGGATAGCCCGAGTCGACGCCGGCGGGCTCGGTATGGTCGTTGTGACCGCCGAGCTGGCAGATGATGTTGACGCTGATTTTGAGCCGCGGGCCGGGGATGAGGCCTTCTTCCACGGCCATCTTCATGCCGAGATCGACGCCTGAGGCGTCGCGGATGGCGGTGAAGCCGGAGAGAAGCGTAATTCGGAAGGACTCGGCGGCCTTGAATACGGCCATAGTGGGCGGGATGGCCGCGCGTGCGACCATGCCACCCGGCAGGTTGGCCAGGTGTTCGTGGCAGTCGATCATGCCGGGCATCAGGGTCATGCCCTGGATGTCAAGCACGTGAGCGCCGTCGGGCGGTGGAAGCTGCGACTGGGGCGCGACGCCGCGGATGCGACCGCCTTCGACGAGGAGCGCGTGCGGCTCGCTTGGTATCGGGCCGCCGCGGCCGTCGATGAGGCGGGCACCAGAGAGGTAGATCGGGCGATCGTTCATCGGACGTGTATTCCGTATCGTACTCAGGATAACAGGCCTGGTTCAATGCCCTTCCAGGAGCGTAAAGTCGTGGTTGCCCTGAAAGGAGTAGTGGCCGGACATGAGGCCGCCGTCGACAAGATGGAGTTGGCCGGTGATCCAGCCGGCATCGTCGGAGCAGAGGAAAAGCACCATGCGGGCAACGTCGGATGGGTCGCCCATGCGAGCTAACGGCACCTCCTGTAAGTAGCGGGTCTTGTAGGCCGTGGAGATGTTCTCCTCGGCACGCTGAGACGACACGTCAACGAGGCCCGGCGCGACCGCGTTGACGGTTACCCCGTACGGCGCCAACTCCATGGCAGCGACCTTGGTGAGCATGGTCAGCCCGCCCTTGCTGGCGCAGTGTGCGCCGCCCTTGACGCGGCCCATGAGCGCGGACACCGATGAGATGTTGACGATCCTGCCGCCACCATCGCCCGTCACATCGTGGCGCGCAATCATATGCCGGCCAACGTGCTTGGTGGTCAGGAAGGGGCCGGTGAGCTGAACGTCGAGCTGGCGCTGCCAAGAGGGCAGATCGAGGTCGACCAGCGACTTGTGCACCACCACGCCGGCGTTGTTGATCAGGATATCGATCCGGCCCAGGCGGTCGACCGTCTCCTGCACCATGTGTTCGACCTGGGCTTCGTCCGCGACGTCAGTCGACACGGACAGAGCCTTGCCGCCCAAGGACTGGATCTCCCCTACGGCGCGGGCGCCAGACTCGGCATTGATGTCGGCGATGACGGCACACGCGCCTTCCGCGGCAAAGGCGTGCGCGATGGCGAGGCCGATGCCGTTGCCCGCGCCGGTTACGACGGCTACTCGGTCAGTAAAACGCATAATTTCTCCCTCACACCCGGGCGGATGACTCATGCTGCCCTTCTCTTGGCCAGCCGTATGCGTCGACGACTACCCGGCCGTTTACCACGACCGGAACGCCATCGATGTAGACATGCTCCACCCGGCTCTGCACCTTGAGCGGATGGCCGGAGTAGACGGCAAAGTCGGCGTCCTTGCCCGGCTCGATGCTGCCCACCCGGCCGGCCACGCCCGCGATCTCGGCGCCGTTGATCGTGAGCATGCGCATGACATCGCGCGGGGTCAGGTCGGTGTAGCGGATCAACAGGGCGCCGAACACGCGCAGCTGCTTGATGCTGCGATCGGGATGGTCGGTCTGGAGAGCGACCGTCACGCCCGCGTGATGCAGGATGGCAGCGCCGTGCGGGCCGCGATAGGGGAACATCTTGTGCCGACGCAAACCCGGGCCCGGACCATAAACGACCGGAACGCCGCGCCGCGCGAGCTCATCCGCCAGAAAGTGCGCCTCGAAGCCGTGCTCCACAGTGAAGTAGAAGCCGAATTCATCCTGCAGTCGGCAGATGGCCTGAATCTCAACGGGCGTGAACGAGTGGATGCGGACGGGCAGCTCCCGGCGCAGAACCCGGGCCATCAACTCCTGGACAGGATCTTCAGGCACCTCATCGCGGTCGCGACGGGCCATATAGTTGCGGGTTTCGACCAGGGCGTTGCGGAGAACGCCGGCAATGCCCATCAGGCTCATCGGGTAGGGCACATCGTGGGAAGGCTTATTGGTGCCCTTGCGCCAGGCCATCTTCATGCCCGCGGGGTCTCTCAGGATGCGGGTCGGCAGGTCCGGACCTGCGGTCTTCATCACGAGGCTCGTCCCGCTGATCACGTTGGAGCTGCCAGGCGTTACGATCACGGTGGTGACGCCCGCCAACAGCGCGTCCTCGAAGCCGGGGCTGTTGAGCTTGATGGAATCGAGGATGCGGACATGCGGCGTCACAGGACTGGTGGTCTCGCCGAAGTCCTCCAGGCCGATGTGCGTGTGCGCGTCCACCATCCCGGGCACAACGTACTTCCCGGTGGCGTCAATTACCTCCGCACCCGGCGGGACGTCACCGCGTCCGACAGACTTAAAGCGCCCGTCCTCGACGAGGACAAGGGCGTGTTCGAGGTCGTCACCGGTAACAGTCAGGACGCGGCCTCCGACGACCGCTATCATGCCGCGCCTCCCACCAAAGGCATAGGGTCGAACACGATGTGATCGAATACGGTCCGCCCATCCGCCACGACGAGCCTGATGCGGGTCATCGCCTCGAGCGGGTCGCCATCGTGGAGGACCAGGTCGGCGTCCTTCCCCGGCTCGATTGAGCCGACGCGGTTCGCAACCCCAAGAATCTCGGCGGCGTTAATCGTGATCGCCCTGAGCGCCTCGGCAGCTGCCATGCCCTCGCGAACCGCCTGGCCCGCAATGACCGGCAGCACCTGGATGGGCTCGGTGGGGTGGTCGGTCATCAACGCGACCTTCACACCCCGGGCAGCCAGGATCCCTGGCGTCCGCTCGCTCAGGTTGCGGGTCTCGCGCGCCGATTCGCGGGCGATGGTGATCGGTCCGACCACACAGGGCACGCCCGCGGCTGCGATGGCATCCGCGATGAGGTGACCTTCGGTGGCGTGGTGGATCACGAGTTTCAGCCCGAACTCTTCGGCCAGGCGCAGGGCGGTCAGGATGTCGTCGGCCTCGTGCGCGTGAATATGGGCCGGGAGCCGGCCCGCCACGACGGGCGCCATGCACTCGAGTTTGAGGTCGATCGATCCCGGACCGGGGGCGCTGTTCGCATAGCAGCGGGCGTTCTCGAGCACCTTGCGAAGCAAGGCAGCGATCCCCATCCGGCTGTTCGGGCCGATCTTGCGCTCGTTGAGGAAGCCCGCAACGTCGGTACCGAGGGCGAACTTCATCCCCGCGGGATCGGAGAGGACTTCGCGCCGTCGGACGTCGCCGCGCGTCTTCATCACGACTATCTGGCCCGCCACGGGGCTGATGTTCTGGCTGCCGATCATGAGCTTGCCCGGCAGAATCCCAACAGTCGTGACACCGCCCTCCAGCGCGTCGGTAAAGGCGACGTCGTGAAGATTAACCGAGTCAATGGCCCGCAGGTGCGGGTTCACCGCGGCAGTGCTCTCATTCGTGTCGGCCTCTCCGGGAAGCTCCTGCCAGGAAATTCCCATGTGCGTGTGCGCGTCGACAAAGCCGGGGGTCATGATCAGGCCCGTCGCATCGATGCGCTCGGCCTCGGCCGGGATCTCGATACCGGCCCCTACGGCCACAATTTTGCCATCCTGGATGAGGACAGCGGCCCCAGGCAGGTCGCCTTGCGGCCCGCACGTCCGTACTTCAGCGTTGACGATGGCTAACATCCCTCGCTCCTGGCTCACAAGACCAACCGGACGACATCTTCGATCGGCAGGCGATAAGGGGGCTGCACGGCGTACTTTGAATAGCCGAGCACCACGAGCAGCAACGGCGTGAGTTCCGCCGGGATGGGCAGCGCGCCCTTGAGTGCCACTGGATCGAAGCCTATGACGGGGCATGAGCCGACCCCAAGGCCCGTGGCGGCGAGCAGCATGTTCTCCGCGCAGGCCATGCAGTCGAGGATCGTCAACAGCTCGCGCCCCTTGCGGCCGTAGCGCGCGGTCATCCGCTTCACGTCATAGCAGACGACAACCACGACGGGCGCATCCAAGATCCACGTCTGGGTGTTCACGCCGCCGCGGCTTACGATGCCGGCATCGGTCGTCTCCACCAGCTTGCGCTTTTCGTGGGGACTTTTGACCACTACAAATTCCCAGGCTTGCATGTTGCCCGAAGAGGGCGCCCAGGTGCCGGCCTCAATAATCTGCCGTAGAACCTCATCCGGCACCGGCCGGTCGGTGAACTCGCGCACGCTGCGGCGAGAGTGAATGGCTTCGAGGACCTCCATACGCCCCTACCACCCCTCCTCGTGCACGTAGTCGCTCAAGGGCAACCGCGGCAGCGGCCGCGCTTCCACATCAGAGTAGCCCATGGCGATCATGATCAGTGGCCGAACATGCGATGGCAGGTTCAACAGCTCGGCCACCCGGTCCCGGTCGAGCTCACGCACCAGGCAGCTCTTGATGTCGCGTGCGAGGGCGACCAGACGCATGTTTTGGATGGCGGCGCCCGTATCCTGGATGCCGAACAGGTCCGCTCCAATGTCGCCGTAGCGCGTCTTGGCGCGAGTGCGATCCAGGCAGACGACCAGCAGCAGCGGCGCGCTGCACATCCAGCTCCGCCGCGCGTCGCCGCCGACGTTCGGCCGCAGGTGGGAGTCAAGCAAGCAGTCGCCGATGCGGGCCTTGGCATCGTCCGACCGGAGGGCGATGATCTCCCACGGTTGCACATTTGCCGCGGACGGGGCCCAGGCGGCAGCAGCCACAATCAACGCAAGCGTGTCATCGTCGATCGGGCGAGCGTCGTACTCGCTGACACAGCCGACCCGCTGAAGTTCGCGGGCGATGGGCGGCTGCAGGGGCACTGTGGCGTCGTCGTCGGCAACCCCGGCGTAGATGGGTGGCGGCAGCGGCCGCTCGCCGCGGGTGCCGTCAGTCCCCGAAGGGGTGGTCATGGGCCGCCTCCCGGCGCATGTCAGCAGCGATGAGCGCGACGGGCAGCGAACCGTACGACAGAAAGCGGTCGTGGAAAGCGGCCAGGTCGAAGCCATCGCCGTGGCGGGAGGACAACTCCCGCCGCAGGTCCTGAATCATGTCGCAGCCGAATAAGTACATCATTGCCGCGCCCGGAAACATGCTGTTCTTTACCGTCTCCCCGCGTGCCGCGCCGGGGGACATCCCCGCGCGCAACTGATAAAAGCACGCGGCCTGGTCGAGGGTGAATTCACCACAGTGCAGCTTTACGTCGACGACCGCTCGGGCGGCCATGCGGCGCCGCGACTGGTACTCGGAATAGGATTCCAAGGGCGTCAGGAAGCCGGTTTCGCCGATAAGGTTGGTGGCATAACAGGCCCAGCCCTCCGCCATAGTGCCGGCGCTAAACAAGGCGATCCGCGACGCACAGTCGACGGCTGCGATGCGGCCGATCCTGGACCCCGCCCTGGAAGCATGCCAGTTCTGGACGTGATGGCCAATCGCGCCGTGATGTACGACGTGGTTGAGCTTAATAACGCTGTCGTTGTTCGCGCGGAGGAAGGCCTCCTGCTCGACAGGCGTTGCGCTCTCGTCCAGGGGAGCAATCAGATACCGATGCACAGGTGGCCGCCGGAACGCCGCGGGCGAGCGATAGAAGAGAAAGTACAGGTGGGGCGCTGCGCCTTGGGCCCAGCGCGGGCGCGGCGCATACTCAATCGGGAAGTCGGGCCAGGTAAGGAGCCTGTTGTCGACTGCCGCGGCCCGGCAATCCTCCCACAACTCGGCGTAGCGAGAGTGGTAGCGGGCGGCAGGCGGGTGCAGGTCCGCCAGCTGGGCGAGCGCCTCGTCTGCGGTCTGGGCGCCGAAGCATCGCGCTTGGACGGCGAGACGGGCCTCTGCTTCGGCCAGCGCATTCTCAGCGTAATCGACAATCTGCGCTCCGGTGAGGTCAAGGAAGTGTCCCTGACGGATGAGCAAGTCGAAGGGTTCTTCCCCGCACCCGTACGCCTCATCAGGCCGCTTCGCCAACTCATCGTGGAGGTAGGTTCTGAATTCCACGGTGGCGCGGGCGGCCAATCCCGCCGCGTCGAGCAGCCGCGGGTCGTCGTGCCGTTCGTCCGCCAGCAAGAGTTCGATCCCGTCGCGGTATAGCGCCAGCGAGCCGTCGCACTCGCGGATAGCCCGTTCGGTCCACTCGGCCGGGGCCTCCCGCACGTTTTCCCGCGCCTGCCGCAGTAAGTTCGGAATGGCACGCAGGCGCTCGGCCGCGGCACTCAGCCGTTCAGACAACGGGGCGAACGGGGTCAGGAAGAGAGCGATGGCGCCAAACACCGCTTCGCCAGCGTAGAAGGAGGGGTTCCGGCGGAAGAAGTGATCGGACCCGTACTCCCAGAGCTGGATTCGAAGGAAGCCTTCGGCGACGGTTCGATCCAGCGACTCGGCTGGACTGAGTGGCTCCGGCGGCAGGGCCTGGAGCCGTTCCAGTAGCCGCTTCATATCGGCTACGCAGTCGCCCAGCCCATTCTCTGAAAAGTCGGGTAGCTGCGCGTCGTAGCGGTGTTCACCGATGAACGTGGCGCTGACCGGGCGGCGCAGGTAGTACGACGCGAAGAAGTCGTCCATCCACCTGCTGAAGTCTGGGGCAGCTGACGGCTGAGCAGCGGGCGGTCGGGCTTCCAATATCATGGTCAACGCTCCAGGGGCAGATCTACCCAACGTCGCTCGTGGAACGAGCGCTCGACTGCGTTGATGGCCTCCTGCACCCAGGCGCCGTCCCGGAAGTTACCCTGGTTGCGCGTCCCGCCCTTCTGAATCTCATCGATGAAGTCCTTTATCAAGTTGGCGTAGAACATGGAGCGCCACGATTCGCGGGGATGGCCGCCGGCAGGGTAGAAACGCTGCGGAATCTCGAGTTCACGAAACTCGACGCTGTCCGGCGTAGCGACCTTGATGGTCTCGGCGACGCCGAACTCCTCGACCAGGCGGCAGACGATCGCGCCCCGTTCGCCGTATAACCGCGCCTCGATGCCCGGATAGTTGCCGACCGTAACGAAGGAGGTCTGCACGGTGCAAAAAGCGCCGTTTGTATAGTCGGCGATGTAAACGTCGCCGTCGTCGATATTCATGCGCATCATGCGCCCGGTTGCCCGCACCATACGGACGGGGATGAAGTTGCGCATCGTCCCGACCACCCGCTCATAATCCGCCCCGACCCACCAGTGGCTGATGTCGATGATGGGTGCGCCGTACCCTTCCAGCGACGAGGTCTGGAGGATGGGGGAGTCGGCCTCATGATCGACCTGGCGGAGGGGCACCTGCGGGTCGAGCCACTGGCAGTTCTGCTCGTAACCGTTGAAGATGAAGGGCTGACCTGCAAAGCCATCATCGATCATCGACTTCGCGAACTGGACTCCCGGGCTGTAACGAAAGGTGAATCCAAGCTTGGTCTTGAGGCCCTTGCGGTCCGCCAGATCGGCGGCGCGAAGCGTATCGCGAAAGTCGTAGGCAACCGGTTTTTCGCACAGCACATGCTTGCCGGCCTCAATCGCCGCGCAGGACAGGTCCCAATGGGTGGCGGAGGGGGTACAGACGTCGATGACATCAATATCGCCCCTTTGGATGACAGTGCGCCAGTCGGTCCTGGCCTCCGGAATCCGGAACTTGCCCGCGAATGCCTCGGCCCGTGGGGCCTCGACATCGCAGATGATCGCCACCTCGCTGCGCGGATCGCGCTGCCAGCCAGGAATGTGCGCCAGCTCAGCCCACCGGCCGGCTCCCAAAACCGCCACGCGGAGCCTGCTGTTCTTCACTAGTGGAGCTCCTTCCCAAGCGCGACGAAAGCCTGCCGGGCGGCCATCATCTCGACCAGTTGGTCAATGCGGTCCGCGTGCCCGGCCTCATCGGCAGGGCTGGGGGTTTGTGATGGACTACGGCGGCGACCATGGGATCGGCGTCGCCAGTGCGTAGCTCATCGATACAGTCCTCGTGGAGCTTCGCCATGTAGTCCAAAGTTAGGTGCTTGCTCTCGATGCTGCGGAGCATCAGGGCGCCGACGCGGCCGCTGAGCGCTGACCAGAGATCGAGTAGCCGTGGAATGTCTGCAGCCTCCGCGAGAAGGGTGTGGAACGCGCGGTCAATTTCGATGACACGAGGGATATCGCGAGAGAACTGGCAGGTGCAGAATTCCGGGAGGAGACCGGCTAAATCGTCGAGCCGAATGTGGCCGATCCGTGGCCGTGCAGCGTTGATGGCCAGTGCCTTCATGAGCGAGCGGAGCATACTGACTTCGAGAGCGTCGAGGGCAGAAAGCCGCGTGACGAATGTACCGCGCCGCGGGACGCCGACGGCAAGCCCTCGCTCGACGAGCATGAGCAAGGCCTCGTGCACCGTTGTACGGCAGGCACCAAATTCATCGGTCAGGCGGATTTCAAGCAACCGTTCCCCAGGACGCATCGCAGCGGAGAGAATCGCGTTCTCCAGGCTCTGGCGGATGTCATCGACCACGCGGATACGGCTCGGCTTCCACAGCAGTGGTTGTCCGTGAGACATCGCCTCCTCTGCGCTGCGCCTACATAAATCCCGGGCAAACATTTCTCAATTGGCGATAATCGACAGAATACCATTTGTGCAATGCTCTGTCAACGGCAAGAACGCAAAGTGTTACTGCTCAGGGAAAACGGCCGGGTTAACTGCTCAGGGAACATGTCCGCATACTTGAGGTATGAGGACGATAACCTTGAACCCGGTACAGCATCGTGAGGTTGAGATTCTGACCCGTTTGGAGGCCGGCGCGCTCGATGGAGGCGCTGCGGCGGCGCTCCTGGGGGTGGGCTTGCGCCAGGTGCGGCGGCTGCGGGCGAGCTTTCGCCAGGAGGGTATGGCCGCCGTGATCCACGGGAATGCGGGTCGCAGCCCCGCGAATCGCAGCGATCCGGCCCTGCTGGAACGGATCCTGGCCTTGGCTGGTCCTGAGGGCAAGTACCACGACCTGAATGTTTGTCACCTCCAGGAGCTCTTGGCGCAGGAGGAGCAGATCGTCATCGGCCGCTCGACGCTCGACCGGCTGCTCAAGGAGGCTGGGCCGCGCCAGAAGGCCAAACTAGCCCGGCGCGTGCGCCGCCGGCACCAGTTGCGCCGCCTGGCGGAAGGGATGCCACTGCAGATCGACGGCAGTCCTTTCGACTGGCTGAAGGGGCGGGGCCCAAGGCAGCTATGTTTCGAGCCTATTGGGGCTGCCGCGGCGCGTCGGTCACACCGCAGGCGTCGCAGCATCCCTCCTCGTCGGCGAACCTGGCACTGACAGCAACAAACCCGTCGTCAAGATAACTCCTCGTTGTGTATTGTGTCTCGTACCATTCTGCCGCGACGGCCGAGCAACGCAACTCAAGCACGCCGACCTGGAACAGCGGGCCTGGCAGTTGCTCACCAGAGCGTAGGCCTGAGTGTCAAATTGCCGATTGACAACTGGTCGGAAGCGGCTCGAGAATGGAGTTGCAGCTCTGTGTCCGGGCCGTGATTCCCCAACGCTACTCCATCGTAGCCCCGGTCTCCCCTCACGCACTAACTGCGCAGCACTCGTTCCAATGGGGCCGCGAAGCGCTTGATCTTTGTGTGCTGGCCCCTTCAAATTACGGCATCAACCCTTGACTCATTGCTGTCGGACCTTGACCTTCTGGACGAGGGTGGCGGGCATGACGGGACGCTAACTGCGAACCGAGCATTTTCGGTCACACCCCATATGGGCTGTCTAGCAGCCTGTCGGAGAGTGGTCACCTTACGACAGGCCGGAGCGTGATACACTGGTGGCATGACCAGAAAGTTCAAGACTGTTGATTACGAAGCGGCTCTCGATCAGACCGTGAGTCTGCGGGAAGCCTTACCGGCGAATCATTTGGCTCGGTTCGTGGTCGACCTGGTAGCCGAGTTGGATCTGGCCCGCATCTACGCGCGCTACGGCCCACGCGGCGGCGAAGCCGATGCGCCCGAACTCTTGCTGGGCTGGTTGTTTTACGGCTATGCCACCGGGAGGTTCAGTTCCCGCAAGATCGAAAAGGCCAC
>Ga0315273_10005979_pt1 | contig 15101 bp, 9 predicted proteins | sample YL17G02_0_MG_FD_205753 | JGI IMG/M metagenome (GOLD analysis project Ga0315273, IMG submission 205753) | Sediment microbial communities from Yellowstone Lake, YNP, Wyoming, USA - YL17G02_0 | ecosystem: Environmental > Aquatic > Freshwater > Lake > Sediment | place: USA: Wyoming | collected...
GGCTTCATGTTCAGCGTATTGACTCCGATGACCTTGACTTTGAAGATCTCCTCCACCGCGGTGGCCACGTGCTGCTTGTTGGCCTTGGGGTGAACCTCGAAGGAGTACTTGTTGTGGTCTATGGCCGCGTAGCTCTTCTCCGAGACGACGGGCCGGATTATGATCTGCCGCGCATCCATCATGCTTCACCGCCCTGCAGCAGCCCCAGTGCCGCCTCGGTGAGGACCGCACTGCGGGCCCACACGTAGTCCTGTACCTCGACCTCGTTCAAGGGCAGAACCCGGGTGTCGGCCAGGTTGCGGAAACTGCGCAGAGTGTTGACCTCTTTCGGCGAGGCCACCACCAGTGTAGGACCCTCGAGCCCCGACTGACTCAGGATCAGAGCGGCCCGCCGCGTGGACGGCCTCTCGAATTCGACGCCCGCCAGCACACGGACGGTGCCGTTCTCGATCAAGGAACCGAGAGCCATGCGGAAGGCCTTGGCGCGCACTTTCTTGTTCACTTTGAACGAGTGATCGCGGGGGACGGGCGGGAACGTCACTCCGCCTCCGGTCCAATGCGGAACGCGCGTCGAGCCGACGCGTGCCCGACCTGTGCCCTTCTGGCGCCACGGCTTCGCCCCGCCGCCGGCGACTTCGCCGCGGCGCTTGGCCTTAGCCGTGCCCTGCCACCGCGCGGCCAGCTCGCTGCGCACGACCTCATACAGCAGTCCGATGTTGGCCTCCGATTCGACCAGACGATCAGGCAGGGCGTGCTCCCCCACCGCTGTACCTGTCGCGTCAATCTTTGTAATCGCAGCCATGCCCCCTACCCTCTGACTACCACGAGGGAGCCCGTGCTCCCCGGAATCGCGCCCTTCACGAGCAACAGGTTGCGTTCGCTGTCAGTCGCCACCACAGTGAGGCCCACCTGGGTGATCTTCTTGTTCCCCATCTGACCCGGCAGACGTGTGCCCGGAAAGACTCGAGCCGGATCGGCCGACGCACCGATGGAGCCAGGCGCACGGTGGAAATGGGAGCCATGGCCGCCGGGACCGCCTTTGAAATTGTGTCGCTTCATCACACCCTGGAAGCCCTTGCCCTTGCTGATGCCGCTCACCTTGATCGCATCGCCCGGAGAAAAGACCTCCACGGTCACCTGGTCGCCAAGGGCCAGGTCGTGCTCGCCCGGCACTTCCATCAAGTGCTTCTTGGGTGGCGCGCCCGCCTTCTTCAGATGACCCAGCAGGGGCTGGTTGAGTTTCTTCGCCTTGACGTCGCCATAGGCGATCTGGGTGGCGGGATAGCCGTCGGTAGCGACCGTCTTCTTCTGGGTCACCACGCAGGGACCGGCCTGGATGACGGTCACCGGAGTCACCGTGCCGTCCTCGCCGAACAACTGCGTCATGCCGACCTTCGTGCCTAGAAGAGTCTTCATCACAGTTTGATCTCGATGTCCACGCCCGCGGGCAGGTCCATACGCATCAGGCTGTCAACCGTCTTTGGAGTCGGCTGGTGGATATCTATGAGGCGCTTGTGCGTCCGGATCTCGAAATGCTCTCGAGAGTCCTTATCCTTGAACGGGCCGCGGATCACGCAGTACACGTTCTTCTCCGTCGGCAGCGGCACAGGGCCCGAGATGGTCGCGCCCGTGCGCTCCGCCGTCTCGACGATGGCCCGCGCGCTCTTGTCGACGAGCTCGTGGTCGTACGCTTTGAGCCGTATGCGTATCTTCTGTTGCGCCAAGGTGTCCTCGCCTCTCAATGGCCGGACGGCGGGGCCCCGACGGGGCCCCCTTCCGTGTCCTTACCTCTACTACTCGATGATCTTGGTCACCACGCCGGCGCCCACGGTGCGGCCGCCTTCGCGGATAGCGAAGCGCAGGCCCTCCTCCATGGCGATGGGGGTGATGAGCGTGACCTCGAAGTTGGCGTTGTCGCCCGGCATGATCATCTCGACGCCTTCGTCCATGCGCACGTCACCGGTAACATCGGTGGTGCGGAAGTAGAACTGCGGACGGTAGCCCTGGAAGAACGGAGTATGCCGGCCGCCTTCTTCCTTCGACAGCACGTAGACCTGCGCGCGGAAATTCGTATGCGGGGTGATGCTGCCCGGTTTCGCGAGCACCTGGCCGCGCTGCACTTCTTCCCGCTTGATACCGCGGAGCAGGACGCCGATGTTGTCCCCGGCGCGGCCTTCGTCGAGCAACTTCTTGAACATCTCGACCCCGGTGCAGACGGTCTTCTTGACTTCGTCGCTCATCCCGACGATCGCTACTTCTTCGCTCACCTTGATGATGCCGCGGTCGACCCGCCCGGTGACCACGGTGCCGCGGCCCTGGATGGTGAAGACGTCTTCGATCGGCATCAGGAAGGGCTTGTCAAGGTCGCGCTGCGGTTCGGGCAGGTAGCTGTCGACGGCGGCCATCAGGTCGAGGATGGGCTTGCAGGCCTCACACTCGTCCTTGCCGCAACCGCACTCCAGGGCCTTGAGGGCCGAGCCGATCACCACGGGGATATCGTCTCCGGGGAACTCGTACTCGCTGGCGAGCTCACGCACCTCCATCTCGACCAGCTCCAAGAGCTCGGGGTCGTCGACCAAGTCTGCCTTGTTCAGGAAGACCATCATGTAAGGCACACCCACCTGACGGGCGAGCAGGATGTGCTCGCGGGTCTGCGGCATGGGACCGTCGGCGGCCGAGACCACCAGGATCGCGCCGTCCATCTGGGCCGCGCCGGTGATCATGTTCTTGATGTAGTCGGCGTGACCCGGGCAGTCGACGTGCGCGTAGTGACGATTGTCGGTCTCGTACTCCACGTGCGCGGTGGCGATGGTGATACCCCGCGCGCGCTCCTCGGGAGCGTTGTCGATGGAGTCGAACGACCGGACGGTGATACTCGGGTTGCGCGCCGCCAGGCAGGACGTGATGGCGGCCGTCAGTGTCGTCTTGCCGTGGTCTACGTGCCCGATGGTACCCACGTTGACGTGGGGCTTGGTGCGTTCGAACTTCTTCTTGGCCATGTGCTCCTCCTTACGTTCCTGTACATCGCTCAGGCGCCCGCCCCCTGGCAGGACACCGTGTGGCCTAGTCTGCGCTCTTACGCGCCGCCCCGTTGACGGGCGACGATCTCCGCGGCGATCGGCGCCGGCACTTCTGCGTAGTGGCTGAACTGCATGGTATACGTGGCCCGCCCCTGCGTCGACGACCGCAGATCGGTGGCGTAGCCGAACATCTCCGACAAGGGCACCTGAGCCCGGATCACCTGGGCGCTGCCGCGGGCTTCCATGCCCATGATATGCCCACGGCGGGAGTTGAGGTCGCCCATCACGTCACCCATGTATTCCTCGGGAACCACCACCTCCACGTCTTCCACCGGTTCGAGCAGTACGGGCGACGCTTTCTCGGCGCCCGCTTTGAAGCCCATGGAACCCGCGATCTTGAAGGCCATCTCAGATGAATCGACCTCATGATAGGAGCCGTCATACAGCTCGATCTTGACGTCGACCATGGGGTAGCCCGCAAGAACTCCGCTATCCATGGCCTCGACTATGCCGGCCTCGACGGGCGAGATGTACTCTCTCGGTATCGTGCCCCCGACGATCTTGTTGTCGAACACGAACCCGCCGCCCTGCACGTTCGGCATGATGCGTAGCACCACGTGCCCATACTGACCGCGGCCACCGGTCTGGCGGACGAAACGCCCTTCGGCCTTCTCGACCGTCTTGCGTACCGTCTCCCGGTAGGCCACCTGCGGCCGGCCCACATTCGCATCCACCTTGAACTCTCGCAGGAGCCGGTCGACGATGATCTCCAAGTGCAGCTCGCCCATGCCGGCGATGATGACCTGGTTCGTCTCGACGTCGGTGCTCACCCGGAACGTAGGATCTTCTTCGGCCAGCTTCATCAGGCTTTCGCCCAGGCGGTCCTGATCCATCTTGGTCTTTGGCTCGATGGCGACCGAGATCACCGGCTCGGGGAAGTCCATGGACTCCAGCACGATCTGGTGGCCGAGGCTGCTCAAAGTGTCGCCGGTGCTGGTCACCTTGAGGCCTACGGCAGCGGCAATGTCGCCGGCATTGATCTCAGACTGGTCCTCCCGGTGGTTGGCATGCATCTGGAGAATGCGGCCGACTCGTTCTTTCTTGTCCTTGGTGGAGTTCATCACGTAGGAGCCCGCCCGCAACGTGCCCGAATAGACACGGAAGTAGGTGAGCTTGCCCACGAAAGGGTCGGACATGATCTTGAACGCCAATGCGCTGAAGGGTGCGTCGTCGTCGGCCGGCCTGGTGAGCTCCTGCCCGGTGCGCGGGTCGATGCCGACCACCGGCGGGACATCGGTAGGTGCGGGCAGGTAGTCGATGACGGCATCGAGAAGCATCTGCACGCCCTTGTTCTTGAAGGCGCTACCGCAGAGAACGGGCGTAAGGTCGATCGAGAGCGTGGCCGCCCTGATGGCTGCCTTTAGGCGTTCCTCTGTGGGCTCGCAGCCCTCGAGATAGGCTTCCATCAGCCCTTCGTCGGTGTCCGCCAGGGTCTCGAGCAACTGGTTGCGCGCGTCCTTGGCTGCCTCGACGAGATCGTCCGGGATGGGAGCCTCGTCCCAGTCGACCCCCATGTCGTCCTCGTACAGATAGGCGACCATGCGCACTACGTCGATGATGCCCCGCAGGGAGTCCTCCTGCCCGACAGGCAGCTGGACAACCAGCGGACGCGCGCCGAGCCGGTCGACCATGGTCTGCACCGCACGGAAGAAGTCGGCCCCGGTACGATCCATCTTGTTGATGAAGGCTATGCGGGGCACTTGGTACTTGTCTGCCTGCCGCCACACCGTCTCCGACTGAGGCTCGACACCCGCGACCGAGTCGAACACGGCGATGGCGCCGTCGAGGACCCGAAGCGAGCGTTCTACTTCCATAGTGAAGTCCACGTGCCCGGGCGTGTCTATGATGTTCACACGATGCTGCTTCCACTCGCAGGTGGTGGCGGCGGCCGTGATGGTGATGCCCCGCTCTTGCTCCTGCTGCATCCAGTCCATCACAGCGGCGCCGTCGTGAACCTCGCCCATCTTGTAGGTGCGGCCGGTGTAGTAGAGGATCCGCTCGGTCGTGGTGGTCTTACCGGCATCGATGTGAGCCATGATGCCGATATTACGCACCCGAGCGAGCGGGAACAGCCTCTTGCTGCCACTATCGGCCTTGTTGGCCGTTGCTTGTGCCACGATCTCTTCTCTTACTCTCTCTTCTCGTTGCCCTGCAGGGGTTTCCAGTACCCCTGAGGGGTGTACCGCATGCCCGTGTCTACCAGCGGTAGTGGGCAAAGGCCTTATTGGCCTCGGCCATGCGCAGCAGGTCTTCTTTCTTCTTCATGGTGACGCCCGTGCGGTTATGGGCATCGAGGAGCTCTCCGGCCAGCCGTTCGGCCATACTGTGCTCCCGGCGCACCCGGCTATGCGTGACGAGCCACCGTACCGCCAGGGTGTACGAACGCCGAGTGGGCACTTCTATCGGCACCTGGTAGTTGGCACCACCGACCCGACGAGACTTGACTTCGAGGGCGGGGCGGACATTCTCCACCCCTTCTTTGAGGACGGTCACCGGGTCACTGCCGGTACGCTCACGCACAATATCCATGGCCCCGTAGACGATGCGCTCGGCCGTCGACTTCTTGCCGTCGAGCATGATGCGGTTGATCATCTGGGTTACCAGCCGGTTCCGGTACACCGGATCAGGCTGTATGTCGCGCTTGGGCGCCCGTGCTCTGCGTGCCATGACTGTCTTCGGCCTCCCCTACTTACTTCCCGGCCTTGACGCCATATTTGGAGCGGCTCTGCTTGCGATTCGCCACTCCGGATGCGTCGAGAGCCGCACGGATGATCTTGTAACGGACGCCGGGGAGGTCTTTGACCCGACCGCCACGGATGAGCACGACTGAGTGCTCCTGAAGATTGTGCCCGATGCCCGGGATGTAGGCGGTCACTTCCATCCCGTTGGTGAGCCGTACCCGTGCCACCTTGCGGAGGGCGGAGTTCGGCTTCTTGGGCGTCGTGGTGTACACGCGTGTACACACGCCGCGCTTCTGCGGCGCGCCCTTGAGGGCGGGAGTCCTGGTCTTCTTTACCAGTTCCACTCGGCCCTTCCTGATCAACTGATTAATCGTCGGCACGAACACTCCTCGGTCACGAACCGTCGTTTCAACACTTACCTGCGACGCGGCCTCTGCACGCACGCCCATTGGGCGGCCGGCTGAGCCGCGGCGGCGAAGTATAACAAAGCCGCCCGAGGCCTGCAAGGACGACGCGCCGCTCATCCTGGGGAGGGTCGTGGCCAACACGTCGGGTAGTGCCCCGAGAGCGACCACGACTCCCTGCCGATCTCCTACGCTTCGGTGACCTCCGCGGCGTCGCCTTCGTCGCCGCCTTCGACGAGCTCCTCGGACCCATCGGCTCGCTCTTCAGCCGCCTCGTCGTATTCCTCGTCGTCCGAGTAGCTCTCCGCGTAGTCCTCGGCGTCGAGCGTGTCGCCACGGAGCGCCCAGCCGCGATCGGCCAAGTGCGCGCGCACGTCCTCCAGACTCTTTTGGCCGAAGCCTTGGATGGAGAGTAGCTCTTCCTGCGTGTGGCTGAGCAGAGCGCCTACCGTCTCGATATCCTGCCTCGAGAGCACCGAACGCACGTATGTGGGCAGATCGAGATCATCGAGAGCCATGTCGTCGAGCTCGTCGTCAGGTCCGTAGCCGCCGCCCATGAGCTGCGCCCAGGCCTCCTCAGGAGTCAGGGGCCCGTCACCGCCGTAGCTGCTGCTCTCGGTAGTGCCGAAGAGCGCGGCAACCGCATCCTCGACCCGCGCACGTGTCGGGTTGACTTCGATGGCCCGGTACCGACGCAGACCCGTCGCCGCAGGGATGAGCTTGCCGATGATGACGTTCTCCTTGAGGCCGCGCAGGTAGTCTGTCTTGCCCTCGAGAGCGGCATCGGTGAGCACCTTGGTGGTCTCCTGGAACGAGGCCGCCGACAGGAAGCTCTCGGTCGCGAGCGAGGCTTTGGTGATGCCGAGGATCATCTCCTCCGAAGTGGCCGCTTCGCCCCCGGTTTCGTCCATGACCCGATTCGCCCGTTCCAGCGCGATCCGATCGACCGTCTGACCGGGCAGAAGGTTAGTGTCGCCCGAAGACCCCACCCGTACCTTCTTGGTCATCTGCCGGACGATGAGCTCGATGTGCTTATCGTTGATGTCTACGCCCTGCGTCTTGTAGACCTTCTGCACCTCACCGACCATGTATTGACCGATACCGAGAACACCCCAGAAGGGGAGTTGCTCGTGGGGGTTGAGCGGACCCTCATCGAGAGGGTCGCCGGCCTTGACCTCTTGGCCATCTTTGACCTTGAGCCGCATGCGCCGGCTCACGGGATACGACACTACCACTTCACCGAGATCGTCGACGATGGAGATCTTCTTGGGCGTACCCGGCTCGTCAAAGTGGACCAGGTAGGTGCGTTCGGGATCCAGGTCCTCGTCGATGATCTTGGCCTGACCCTTGGGCTTGCGCGCCTCGAAGAGCTCGACCACCCGCGGCAGACCGTGGGTGATGTCGGCCCCAGCCACACCGCCGGTGTGGAAGGTGCGCATAGTCAGCTGGGTGCCCGGTTCACCGATGGACTGCGCGGCGATGTGCCCCACTGCCTCGCCGATGGCGGCCAGTTCGTTGGTGGCCAGCGAGCGGCCGTAGCAGCGCTGGCACACACCGAACTCGCTCTCGCACACCATGACGGAGCGCACCTCTATCCGCCTGTCGCGGTACGTCGCGACGGGCAGTATCTCCTCGAGACGCCGGCGGGCCCGCACGGTGATCGGCTGGTCCCGCTCGAACAGCACTTCCCCCGTCGCCGGGTCGGCGATGTCCTCGCCGAAGAGCCGGCCGAGAAGGTTGTCGTTCAAGCGGTCCTCTCTGTAGAGAGCGAGTTCCACCGAACACTCGGTGCCGCAGTCGAGCTCGCGGATGACCACGTCCTGAGCCACGTCGACGAGCCGCCGGGTGAGGTAGCCCGAGTCGGCGGTGCGCAGCGCCGTGTCGGCGAGACCCTTGCGGGCGCCGTGCGTGGAGATGAAGTACTCGAGCACCGAGAGGCCTTCCATGAAGTTGGCCTTGATGGGCCGCTCGATGATCTCGCCCTTCGGATTGGCCATGAGACCCCGCATGCCCGCCAGCTGCCTGATCTGCTGAAAGGAGCCCCGAGCCCCCGAGTGAGCCATCATGTACACCGGGTTCAGGTGGCGGAAGTTATCCTGCATGGCTTTGGTGACGTCGTTGGTGGCCTCGGTCCACAGATCAGTGACCTTCTCGCGGCGCTCGTCTTCGGTCATAGTGCCGCGCCCGTACTCGTGCTGCACCGACTTCACCTTCTCCTCATATCCCTGGATGATCTCGGTCTTGTCGGGCGGCACCACGATGTCGTTCTTCGAGATGGTGACGCCCGCCACGGTGGCGTAGCGGAAGCCCATTTCCTTCAAGACGTCGAGCAGCTCGTGGGCCACCGCGGTGGCTCCGAAATACTCCACCAGGTCGCTCACGAAGTCCGACATCACCTTCTTGGTGAACACGCGGTTCTGGTAACGGTATTCGGCCTTGCGCGGAGATTGCCCCTCTCCTCCCGGCTTCTCCCATGTCTCGCCGAAATAGCGGCTGAGCGCCCCCACCACGGCCGAGTTGAACATGGCCCTGCCCGCCGTCGTGAGAATGCGCCGGTCGTCCCACCGGAAGAGGATGGGGTCCTGCAGGCCGACCACTTTGTCGGCATAGGCCCGCTCGATCTCGGCGACCTCGCTGTAGGCCCGGGGCTTCAGTGCTCGCACGACTTCTACGTCGGTGACATCGACCGCGTCGAGATCGGCGCCGTCATAGTACGTCATGTAGTAGACGCCCAGGATCATGTCCTGGGAGGGCACGGCGATAGGCCTGCCGTGCGCCGGCGAGAGGATGTTGTTGGACGACAGCATGAGGATGCGGGCTTCGGCCTGAGCCTCCACCGAGAGCGGCAGATGCACGGCCATCTGGTCGCCGTCGAAGTCGGCGTTGAACGCCGTACAGACCAGCGGGTGCAACTGGATGGCCTTGCCCTCGATCAGCACCGGCTCGAAGGCCTGGATGCCCAGACGGTGAAGGGTCGGGGCCCGGTTCAGCAACACCGGGTGCTCGCTGATGACCTCTTCCAGGATGTCCCACACCTCGGGCGACTCGCTCTCCACGATCTTCTTGGCCGCCTTGATATTCTGTACCTGCTTGCGTTCCACCAGCCGGCTCATCACGAAGGGCTTGAAGAGTTCAAGGGCCATGGTCTTAGGAATGCCCGCTTGATGCAGGTGCAACTCCGGCCCCGCCACGATGACCGAGCGGCCCGAGTAGTCCACCCTCTTGCCGAGCAGGTTCTGCCGGAAACGCCCTTGCTTGCCTTTGAGCATGTCGGAGAGCGACTTCAGGGGCCGGTTGCCCGGGCCGGTGACCGCCCGCCCACGGCGACCGTTATCGAAGAGTGCGTCGACCGCCTCCTGGAGCATGCGCTTCTCGTTGTTCACGATGATCTCGGGAGCCCCAAGGTCGAGCAGACGCTTCAGACGATTGTTGCGGTTGATCACCCGCCGATAGAGATCGTTGAGGTCGCTGGTAGCGAAGCGGCCCCCGTCGAGCTGGACCATGGGCCTAAGCTCCGGTGGGATCACCGGCACCGCCCCGAGCACCATCCACTCGGGACGGTTCTCGCTGCGGACGAACCCTTCCACCACTTTGAGGCGCTTGACCGCCCGGCTTTGACGCTGGCCTTTCGACGTCCTGATCGTCTCGCGCAACGACGCAGCTTCACCCTCGAGATCGACCGCCGCGAGTAGGTCGCGGATGGCCTCGGCGCCCATACCCCCCCGGAAGTAGACGCCGTGGCCGAAGGGGCTGCCGAACTTCTCCTTCAGATCGCGGAAGAAGGTCTCGTCGGTGATGATCTCGGCCTTCTCCAGATTGCGGAAGCTGGTCCAGAGTTCCCGGAAGTGCTCCGCCTGCTCCTCTGTGTAGCGCTCGTTTTCCCGCAGCGAGGACTCTGTGTTCTCCCGCAGTTCCGCGATCTTCTTGTCGACCTCCGTCGCGCTCCACTCCTCCAAGGGGACCTGGTGAAAACCCAGGAGGATCTCGTCGTCTTCATCGGGGGTGGAGTTGCCCATGAGCACGCTGGTGCGCTTGTCACGCTCGGCCATGAGCCTGACCTTGCGCTCGTCACGGGAGACGAAGAGGTTGTCGATGTCGGCCTGGATGAGTTCCTCGAGCTTCTCCCGATCGTCCTCGCGCTTCTTCTCATCGACGAAGGTGACGATCGAGGCCGAGAAGTAGAGCACCCGTTCCAGGCGCTTAGGCGAGATATCCAGCAGGTAGCCCATCCGGCTGGGGACGCCCTTGAAGTACCAGATATGACTGACGGGGGCGGCCAGATCGATGTGGCCCATGCGCTCCCGACGGACCTTGGCGCGCGTCACCTCGACGCCGCAGCGCTCGCAGATGATGCCCTTGTAACGCACCCGCTTGTATTTGCCGCAGTAGCACTCCCAGTCCTTGGTCGGACCGAAGATCTTCTCGCAGAAGAGACCGTCCTTCTCCGGCTTGAGCGTGCGGTAGTTGATGGTCTCCGGCTTGGTCACCTCGCCCGACGACCAGGCCCGGATCTGCTCCGGGGAGGCAAGCCCGATCTTGATGGCGTCGAACTCGTTGATATCGATCAAGGAGACTCCTTCGTTTCGAGACGAGCTGTCATTCCTCATCCTCAGCGGTCAAACCGCCCAGCAGGTCATCGTCGCCGGAGGGCACCCGCAGACCCCCGAGATCATCGCCGACAGCGAAGGGATCGACCTCGGAGACTTCCGGGTAGGTCGGTAGCTCGAGATCGGCCTCGAAGTCCTCGCTCTCCCCGCCATCGTCTTGGAGCATTTCAAGGGCATTGCGGTTGCTGACCAGCGCCGCTTGGGCCTCAGCGGCCCGTTCCTCGGCCCGCCGACGCGCCGCCAGGTCGATGCCCAGCTCTTGGGCCGCCCGCAGGAGGTCATCTTCCTCTTCGGATACCTCGAGGGGTCCACCCTCCTCGCTGATAACGTTGACGTCGAGGGCGAGCGATTGCATCTCCTTGAGCAACACTTTGAACGATTCGGGTATGCCCGGCCGGGCGATGTTCTCGCCTTTGACGATGGCCTCGTAGGCTTTGACCCGACCGATGGTGTCGTCGGACTTGATGGTGAGCATCTCCTGCAGCGTGTAGGCGGCTCCATAGGCCTCGAGCGCCCACACTTCCATCTCGCCGAAGCGCTGGCCACCGAACTGAGCCTTGCCGCCCAGCGGCTGCTGGGTGACCAGGCTGTAGGGGCCGGTGGAGCGGGCGTGGATCTTGTCGTCGACCAAGTGGTGCAACTTCAGGATGTACATGTAGCCGACCGTGATGTCCTGGTCGTACGGCTCGCCGGTACGGCCGTTGTAGAGCTTCACCTTGCCGCTCACCCGAGTGCCCTCTGGGTTCGCGAAGTTCACCCGCATCTTGATGGGGCTCTCCGGATGGGCCATGACCCACCCGATAAGAGCTTCGTCGACCTGCTCCCTGGTCGCTCCGTCGAAGACCGGCGAAGCCACGGGGATCGGACCGGCGGCAGTGGAGTCGTCAGCCACTTCGTAGTACTTCTTGATCAGCTCGAGATCGTCCTCGGAGAGGTCTTCATCCGCGCTCGGGTCCAGATCCTTCTTCTTGAGCCGGAAGAAGCCGTGGTGCGCCGCCCAGCCCAGGTGTGTCTCGAGCACCTGACCGATGTTCATCCGCGAGGGCACGCCAAGCGGGTTCAGGATGATGTCTACCGGGTTGCCGTCTTCCATGAAGGGCATGTCTTCGTCGGCCACGATCTTGGAAATGACGCCCTTGTTGCCGTGGCGGCCGGCCAACTTGTCGCCCTCGGCGATCTTGCGCTTCTTGGCCACATAGACCCGCACCAGCCGGTTGACGCCCGGGGAGAGGTCGTCGCCGTTGTCCCGCGAGAACTCCTTGACGTCGATGACCACGCCGCGCTCGCCGTGGGGCACCTTGAGGGAGGTATCGCGCACCTCGCGCGCCTTCTCTTTGAAGATGGCCCGGATGAGCTTCTCCTCGGCGGTCAGCTCGGTCTCTCCTTTGGGCGTGATCTTGCCCACCAGAAGGTCGCCGGAGATGACCTCGGCGCCGATGCGCACGATGCCGTCTTCGTCGAGGTTCGCGAGCGACTCCTCGCTCCGGTTGGGGATATCGCGCGTGATCTCTTCGTCGCCCAGCTTGGTGGAGCGCGCCTCGATCTCGTACTCCTCGATATGCACCGAGGTGAGGATGTCGTCCTTTACCACCTTCTCGCTGATGATGATGGAGTCCTCGAAGTTGTAGCCTTCCCAGCACATGAAGGCCACGAGCAGGTTACGCCCGAGAGCGAGTTCGCCGTCGCTGGTGGAAGCCCCGTCGGCCAGGACGTCGCCCGCGGCCACGTGCTGGTTGATGTCGACGACGGGCTTCTGATGGATGAACGTCCCCTGGTTCGAACGCCGGAACTTCAGCAGGTCGTACCTCTCGAGTTCACCTTCGTCGCCCTCGACCAGGATCCGCTCGGCGGACACGGCTTTGACCGTGCCGGCCTGCTTCGCTCGCACTACGTCGCCGGTATCGACGGCCGCGCGATACTCCATGCCCGTGCCGATGAGCGGCGATTCCGCCACCAAGAGCGGCACGGCCTGGCGTTGCATGTTCGAGCCCATGAGGGCCCGGTTGGCGTCGTTGTGCTCCAGGAAGGGGATCAGCGCTGTGGCCACCGAGACCACCTGCTGAGGAGAGACGTCCATGAAGTGCACGTCTTTGGGCGGAGCCACGTCGTACTCGCCCCCACCCGAGGAGCGCACCGAGATGGCGTCCTCGAGGAATGCGCCCGTCTTCTCGTTGTACGGGGCACTCGCCTGGGCGATGGTGAACTTGGCCTCCTCATACGCGGTGAGCCACTCGATGTCGTCGGTGACCTTGCCCTTCTTGACCCGGCGATATGGGGTCTGGATGAACCCGTACTCGTTGATCTTGGCAAAGCTCGAGAGCGAGCCGATCAGGCCGATGTTCGGGCCTTCCGGCGTCTCGATGGGGCACATGCGCCCGTAGTGGGTGGGGTGCACGTCGCGCACCTCGATGGGCGCCCGCTCCCGGGTGAGGCCGCCGGCGCCGAGCGCCGAGAGCCGCCGCCGGTGCGTAAGACCCGCCAGAGAGTTGGTCTGGTCCATGAACTGCGAGAGCTGAGAGCTCCCGAAGAACTCCTTCATCGCCGCGACCACCGGCCGGATGTTGACGATCGTCTGCGGGGTGATCGTGTCGACGTCTTCGGTGGTCATGCGCTCCTTGACCACCCGCTCCATGCGCGAGAGGCCGATGCGGAACGCCTCCTGCACGAGCTCGCCCACGGTGCGCAGGCGCCGATTGCCGAAATGCTCATATTCGTCGAGGTGGCTGCCCACCTCTTCCCAGTTCATATTCGTCGCCTCGAAAGCCAGATCGGCGGCCTTCTCGAATGCGCCTTCCTTGTCGAGCAGCACCGGGACGGTCACCAGCTCCTTCACCAGAGCGATGATGTCGCCTTTCGTGAGCGTGCGCACCGAAAGATCGGTGTCGAGTTCTAGACGGGCGTTGACTTTGTGGCGACCCACCTTCGTCAGGTCGTAGCGTTTGGGGTCGAAGCAGGTGTTCCAGAGCAGGGTGCGGCTCGCCTCGAGCGTGGGCGGCTCCCCTGGGCGCTGCTTCTTGAAGAGCTCGACCAGCGCTTCTTCCACCGTGCGCAGGGAGTCGCGCTCGAGCGTGGTGCGGATGAAGAAGTTATTGTCGAAGAGGGCGAGGATCTCTTCGTCGGTGCCTGTCGCCATCTGCCCCAAGGGGTCGCCCGTAGCCTCGTTCTTGATGCCGGCAAGGGCCCGCAGGAATACAGTGGCCGGCAGCTTGCGCTTGCGGTCGATACGCACATTGACCAAGCCGCGCTTGTCGATCTCGAACTCAAGCCAACTGCCTCGAGAGGGCATCAGGTTGGCCACCAGCACCTGGGTCTGCTTGTTGGTGTCCTTGGGCATCATGACGTAGGCGCCCGGGGACCGCACCAGCTGGGTGACGATCACCCGCTCGGTACCGTTGATGATGAACGTGCCTTGCTCGGTCATGATGGGGAAATCGCCCATGAAGACGCTCTGCTGGCGGATCTCACCTGTCTCCCGGTTGACGAAGCGGACGGTGATGAAGAGCGGCGACGCGTAGGTCATGTCCTTGTCGCGGCACTCGACCAGGGAGACGTTGGGAGGCTTGAATTCGTACTCGCCGAACTCGACGGCGTACTTGTTCGTGTAGTCCTCGATAGGGTTGATGTCGGCGATGGTCTCCTTGAGACCCTCGTCCCGGAACCATTTGAAGGAGTCGAGCTGGATAGAGATGAGGTCAGGAACATCGAGGATCTGTGATAGTTTGGAGAAGGATGTGCGCGGTCTGGGAGTCGTCCTCTGGCTCAAACGGGCTCACTCCTCGCGTGATTTGACGGGTTTGCACGGCCTGAATGCGCAAACCTAGATATTACCATGCCCTCCTCAGGGCCAGCAAGGAGCCGCGCCACAGAAACAGGTGACGACGGCGCCACGCCCCCGGGGGCATCGACCGGTTGACGGTACTCGGGGCCCAGGTGAAGGCACAGCCGGCCCCCAGGCCCCGACGCATGTGAACGGTGCGCGTCGAGAGGCGGCTACTTCACCTCGACGATCGCGCCGGCTTCTTCGAGCTGCTTCTTGACCTCTTCGGCCTCGTCTTTGGTGATGGCCTGCTTGACCGCGTTCGGAGCTCCATCGACCAGGTCCTTGGCTTCTTTCAGACCCAGACCGGTGACGGCGCGCACGACCTTGATTACCTGGATCTTCTTGTCGCCCACGGCCGACAAGATCACGTCGAACTCGGTCTTCTCTTCCACCTCGATGGCGGCAGCGGGTGCGGCTGCTGCCGCCATCGGGGCCGCGGCGGTGACACCGAACTCCTCTTCGAGAGCCTTGACCACTTCAGAGAGCTCGAGCACGGTCATCTTCTTGAT
>Ga0315273_10005981_pt1 | contig 15098 bp, 17 predicted proteins | sample YL17G02_0_MG_FD_205753 | JGI IMG/M metagenome (GOLD analysis project Ga0315273, IMG submission 205753) | Sediment microbial communities from Yellowstone Lake, YNP, Wyoming, USA - YL17G02_0 | ecosystem: Environmental > Aquatic > Freshwater > Lake > Sediment | place: USA: Wyoming | collected...
CGGAGCGCGAAGGCTATGTCCCGAATGTCGTTTACACCTGCGGCTCGCTGCTGCACGGCCGGGAACTCATCATCCCTTACGCCATGAGCGACTACGCAACCAGTTTCGCCACCGTGTCGCTGGACGAGCTACTGGGGGCGATGGAGTGAGACGAGAACGGTTACGGCATGCGATCATTCATTAGGAGTTCCGCTAGCGGATGGGCTCAGCGGATGGGCCCATTGACGCTGTGATTCTTGAGGCCGCGATCTCCGATCGCGGTCGGCCGAAGGCCGATCTGGAACGCATCACATGCTGTCAAGCGCCCCGTGCACCGTATGCCATCGCCGCCGGAACTCCCTGGAGAGGTCTGGATCAACAAGCCGGGTCCGGTAGCGAAAGCGCCTTGACCGGAAGCAAGCCGGGTGCCCCACCCGAAGGGTGGGAAGAATTGTCTGCGTTGCGCCGTCACGAATCCACGAGAACCTCACATTGCGTGTCCGGCCTCTTCGGAATCGTCTAAATGAATTGACTCGTCGCAGGCCTCACGAGTAAATCCCACCCTGCGGGTGGGGCACCGGTTTTCGCTCTTTCCGTTGTCCACAAAGACGGACAAGGGGCTGAAAGCCCCTTGCCCGAATGCCTTGGCCTATGTAGCTGTGAAGCGCAAGCGCTCTAGATAAACAACGGCGCCAGCACCAGCGTAATCGTGGAGAGGAGCTTGATCAGCACGTGCAACGATGGGCCGGCGGTGTCCTTGCAGGGGTCGCCGACTGTGTCGCCGACTACCGCGGCCTTGTGCGCGAAGGAACCTTTGCCGCCGTACATGCCGGTCTCGATCCACTTCTTGGCGTTGTCCCAGGCGCCGCCGCCGTTGTTGAGCATTGTGGCCATCAGGATGCCGACGATTGTGCCGGCCATCAGCAGGGCCGCGACCGCCTCAGCCGCGATCAGCGGATCCTCGGGTGTGATGAATCCGCGGAAACTCAGGCCCACGATAATTGGCATTCCCACCGCGAGAATTCCCGGCAGAATCATCTGCTTGAGCGCGCCACGAGTCACGATATCGACACAACGGCCGTAGTCGGGTTTCTCGGTTCCTTTCAGAATGCCCGGCTTCTCTTTGAACTGGGCACGAACGTCGTTGATGACATAGAAGGCGGCCTTGCCAACAGCGCGGATCGCGAGCGCTGAAAACAGGAAGACCAGCATCCCGCCCAAGAGTGCGCCAACAAAGACGACGGGCTTGGCGATATTCACCGTATGGAAGGGCACGCCGGTGTAGTTGGTGATCTCATCCATGTATGCGGAGAAAAGCAGGAACGCCGCCAGAGCGGCCGAGCCGATGGCATACCCCTTGGTCAGCGCCTTGGTCGTGTTGCCGACCGCATCCAGACGATCGGTCTTGCGACGGATCGCTTCAGGCTGCTGGCTCATCTCGATGATCCCGCCGGCATTGTCGGTGATCGGGCCGAACGTATCCATCGCCAGAATGTAGGCTGCGGTTGCCAGCATCCCCATTGTCGCCACCGCGGTGCCGAACAGACCGGCGCCGGGGATCGCGGCGTTACCGAGGAAGTACGATGCCAAAATCGCAATCGAGATTGCGATAACCGGCAGCGCGACGCATTCCATCGCCACCGCGAGGCCCGTGATAATGTTGGTTGCCGGACCGGTCTGGCAGGACTCGGCGATCTCTTTGACGGGACGATATTTGTATTCGGTGTAGTATTGTGTGATGTAGACGAATGCCACGGATGCGAGCACGCCGATAACCCCACAGGCGAAGAAGTACAGCCAGGCATTGGGATGGTTGTCGGTGTATAGCATCCAGCGAGAGGCGATCCCGAAACCGATCATCGCCAGAACGACGGCCACACGGTACCCCTTGTTCAGGGCCTGCATGGGGTCGCCGTCTTCCTTGGTCTTGACGGTCATCACACCAACGATCGATGCGATGATTCCAAAGGCACGGGCAACGAGCGGGAACAACATCAACCCTACGGCCCCCGCCGCGAAAACGACCCCCTGCTTGGACGCCGCCAGGTAAAGACCGGCACCCAGTATCATCGCGCCGATGTTTTCGGCTGCGGTCGATTCGAACAGATCGGCGCCACGACCGGCGCAGTCGCCGACATTGTCGCCGACCAGATCGGCGATCACCGCCGGGTTGCGTGGGTCGTCCTCGGGGATTCCCGCCTCGATTTTGCCGACCAGATCAGCGCCAACGTCTGCGGCCTTGGTGTAGATCCCGCCGCCGAGTTGCGCAAAGAGCGCCACGAATGACGCCCCAAAACCATAGCCGACAATCATCAGGGGAATCTTCTCCAGCGCGACCGATGTCGTCGCGCTCACCAGCCAGTAGAGACCGCCGACACCGAGCAGGCTCATGGCGACGACGAGCAGGCCGGAAACGGCCCCGCCACGAAGGGCGAGTCGGAGGGCATCATTGAGCGAACGGGTCGACGCGCTGGCAGTGCGGATGTTGGACCGAATCGAGATCCACATGCCGATGAAGCCGGCAATCCCCGAACACAGAGCGCCAAGGACAAATGAGAGGGTGATCCACCAAGCCAAGGCCAGACGGGAGGCAGTCGGGTCGAAGTCATGGTGCCCCCGGACGAATCCGTAGAGCACGAAGATGACTGCAGCCAAAAGGACGCTCAGTTTGCCGATAGTTCCATACTGGCGGCGCATAAACGCCTCGGCGCCCTCACGGATGGCATCGGATATTGCCCGCATCGCGGGGGTGCCGGTGTCGTGGCTTAAGACGTGGCGCGCCAGCCAGACAACAAAGAGAAGGCCGCCGATACTGATGCCCATGATCAGGAGCATGTACCCGGTAATTGGTTCCATGTGGTTAGTCTCCCTCCAAACCTTAGACTATTGGGTTTCATGTGGAAGAGGGCACTTCGCTGCCCAAATCCGCTCCGCGCTCGAACACGGACGGCGAATATACCAAGAGCGGTGGGGTTTCAAAAGGTTTTTCGGGCAGTGGAATACCCTTGGGGAGTCAGCGGGGACGTCCCGGAAAGCAGAAAAAAGACACGGACAAAGAAGGCCAAGCCCAAAAGCGACCTGGTCTTCTTTGTCCGTGGCACCCCTGCCATCGATCCCTCAGTCTAAATCGATGGGTCGCTTCAACCCGCCTTATGGTTTTGCAGGAATTACTTATCCATGCTCTGCCCACCAGGGCGGCGGGCCACATCGTCGATTTCCGGATCGCCCTCCCGCTGGGCACGTGGTCAATCATTTGTTGCAAAACCATCGGCCGTGATGGATCCAATTCTCGGGGAAGTCATTCAGCAGCGCTATCAGTCCCCAAACAGGCTGTCAAAATCCGATTTCGATTTACCGCCCTTGCCTTTGGGTTTAATCTGGGTCGCCACCCTGAAGGAATCGCACGCATTGGCCACTTCCTTCTCCGGCTGCAAATCTGCCTGAGGTTCACGGCAGTCGTTGCGCAATCCCGGCTGGTAGAATTCGCAATTGCGACAGCAGCGCAGATACGCCGCGCAATGCGGACACTCCGTGGTGCGTGTGACCAAATCCGGTGGTTCGTATGATTTACTGCAGTTCCAGCAGATTGCCATGGCGGGTTCCCTCTCCAATGGCCACACCAAGGGCCGCTCCCCATGTAGCGCAAGGGCGGCAGTGAATCAAGGGTGAAAATCGATATCGGCCCGCGCGCGCAGCCGCTTCGGGTCGGAGCGTAAGGCGGTGTCCCACGCGACACCGGTCTGGCCCGCAGGGAATTTTGCCGCCCACAATTCGTTTGACCCCTCCATCCGGTTGCCTCTTTCTTCATCGCGTGGCAGCCAGGCGTTCCGCGCTTTCTCTCCCCGTTCTTCGTCGCCAAACGGTCGGCATCGGGCGACGGTTGTATGAAAGGGGGCTGATCGTTGCGGCCGAAGGGAACATTTCGGTACGACTGAAAGACGGGAACATCTTGGTAACGCCCGCGGGAATGTGCAAGGGCCTGATGAAGGCCACCGATCTGGTCGTTGTCGACCCCGCTGGTCGCAAGATGCAGGGTTCGCGTGAGCCATCCAGCGAGTTGAAGATGCACTTGGCGGCGCTCGCCAGGCGGCCTGATGTGGGTGCGTGCGTGCACGCGCATCCACCGTATGCGACAGCCTTCGCCGTCGCGGGGATCGCGCTCACTGACGACGTTCTGCCGGAAGTGATCACGACAATCAGATCGGTGCCGCTGGCGCCCTACGCCACTCCCTCGACCGCCGCGGTGGGGGAATCAATAGCAGGGCTTGTGGGAGGGTTCGATGCGATCCTGCTAAAGAACCACGGCGTGCTAACTCTTGGCGCAGACCTCGAGTCAGCATTCCGCAAGATGGAAACAGTGGAGCGGTTCGCGCAGATTGTCTGGCTGGCACGATCCTTGGGGAAGGTTGATACACTTCCCCCAGCGGAGGTGGAGACACTTCTTGACTTGTCGCGGCGGACGGTTGCCCGGGAATCTGTTGCCGAGAAGCGCACGGGCAGGAAATCTTCGGCGGGTCGCAAACGAACGTCCAATTGACAAACACGACCGTTCCATGCTTCTCTAACGGCTAATATGCCCGTCACCCGGAAAATCTTCATCGACCGCGCCGATCGGCTGCAGCGTATGCCGGTCGCAACCGCACTCGATTTGGAGCACATCGCGGCGCGTATGACGCGACGGGGCGTCGAAGTGATCGATCTGTCACGTGCGACAGCCCCCGCGCCGATGGCAAATCTCCCATTCAGGGTGGCAGAGAACGCCGATGACTGGCGTCCGGCCGGTGATGAGTTGCTCAGAGAGCTGGCTGGAGCCGTCTGCGCGTGGTACGACCATCGATTCAGTGTTCGACTCGATCCTGAGCACGAGGTTGTGGTAGTTCCAAACTCCGTCATGGGTTTGTCGCTTCTGACCCTTGCCTTCGTTGATTCGGGCAACATGGTCCTGCTCCCCGACCCGGGGCTGCCGTTCTATCGCGGCGCAGTGGCCTTGTGCGGTGGCGGCGTCATGCCGTACCACCTCTGGGAACGCAACGATTACCTTCCCAGCTTCCCTGGGCTGGAATCCGGGCTTGTCGGACGCACACGCATGATGGTGATGTCGTATCCCAACAACCCGACGGCCGCCGTGGCCGACTTGAACGTGCTGACACAAGCGGTGGGCTTCGGCCGGCGGCAGGGTGTGTTCATGGTGTTCGATGCGGCATTCACTCACGCCTTCCATGGTCCCGTCCGTCCACGGGGATTCATGGAAGCCACTGGTGCCCGCGGTGTGGGAGTTGAAATCTTTCCCCTCGGCCTGAGTTTCGGAATTGATGATTTGCCACTGGCGGTCCTGGTCGGCAACCGCGACGCGCTCAGTGCAATCTCGTTCCTGACGCAGGCATCGCGTCTGCGGCCGCTCTCACGGACTGTGAGGCTGGCGATTGCGGTTTTGAACAATGCCGAGCCGCTGATGCAACGGCGGATGGAACAGCTCGCCTTGTCCCGGCGGATACTAGTGGAAGCTCTGACGGAGGTGGGCTGGATGCCCCGGGCCGCGCCGACCGTGCCATTTCTCTGGGTGTCTGTGCCGGGGATGGCGGGCAGTGAAGGTTTCGGTCGCCGTCTTCTTCGTCGCACCGGCCTGAGAGTCACCCCCGGGTCGGTCTTTGGTGTCCGCGGCGAAGGTTTTGTCCGAGTGGCAATCCCCGCAGACGAAGCGGCCGCCAAAGTTGTGGCGGAGCGCCTGCACAGCCACGCGCGGCTCTATCAACGACGTATTCCCCGGCGCAATCCGTTACGGCGTCGCAAACGCACCGAGCCCGCTGAGGGCAAAAGCACAGATTGAAACACGGGTGGATCGTATGGCCAAGATTCGTTTGCAGAACATGACGTTCTACGGATTCCACGGCGTCTCGAAAGCCGAGAGGGAGACCGGACGACGCTTTGAGGTCGATTGTGAACTCGAGCTGGATATCTCCAGTGCTGCCCACACCGACAAGCTCGACGATACGGTCAACTACACAAGCGTCTACTACACGGTTGAACGGATTGTCCAGAAGGACAAGTACAACTTGCTCGAGACCGTCGCGGCGCGGATTGCCCGTGATCTTCTGGCCACGTTCTCAGCCCAGCGTGTGCTGGTCCGGGTGCGCAAACGGATACCGCCAATTCCCGGCAACCTCGATTACATTGAAGTGGAAATCGACTCGGCGATCGATTCGCTGAGGGAAATTCTGTAGTTGTTCGTACTAGAATATGGAAGATGATGAATCCGGCGATTGTACGAGCGGGTTTGAATCCCGCCCTTTGGCCACGGCCCCGGAAGGGCGCGTTTGAATCCCGCCCCACAGGAACGAGACGCTCATGTTCATCCGGCTGTTGAGCGGCCCACCACTTCGTTCACAGCGTTGAGGAGAGGCTCGGCTATGCAGACATCAGGACACACGAGCCGAGCGTTTGTCGGAGTGGGTTCCAACCAGGGTGACCGTCTGATGATGATCACGGAGGCGGCGAATCGCCTGACGGAGACACCGGGCATTGCCGAGCTGGCGTGTTCGCCAATCTATGAAACACAGCCGATCGGACCTGCCGGTCCGGGCGCCTTTCTCAACGCCGTTTTCCAATTGTCGCTGCGAGTTTCCCCGATGCAGCTGCTGCGGCGCTTGCAGGAGATCGAGACGGCGCTCGGACGCCGCCCTCCGCACAATGGCCCACGACCGATCGACTTGGATCTTCTTCTCTATGATGACCTGGTGTTTCAAAACGATGTACTGATCATCCCCCATCCGCGGCTGTCAAAAAGAGCGTTTGTCTTGCAGCCTCTCGCCGATTTGGCTCCTGATATTTGTCATCCGGAATCGGGGTGTTCCGTCGGCGAACTACTTGCATTGCTTCCCAAACCCAACGAGATTATTGGCCGGTTTGCCGATCCGATCGTGATCACACACGCATACGCCGGCTGATTGACATGCCCTGCCCAGATCATCGCCTTATCGCCGTCGAAGGTCTTCCAGGCTCTGGCCACACAGAGTTCGCTGCCTGGATCGGCAGCCAGCCGGACTGGTTTGCAGAGCTGGAGGAATCGACCGATCACCTTCCCGATATCGAACGCAGCCCTTTGTCCTATGTCCTGCAGCGCCTGATCGGCCGTTACGAAAGGCACCGGTCACTGGTCGGCGCAGACCTCTTTCGGCACCGGGTGGTGACCGACTACACATTTGCCACACACGCACTTTGGGCCCAGTGCCTTCTCTCCGATCACGAGTGGTCGCTCTACCAGAAGATCGCGGTGGCCGTGGTGCCTCCATCCGTTCGCCCGGATCTGGTCGTGTATTTCCAGGCCCCCGAGCGTCAGGTCGCGACGGTCCTTCGTCAGCGGCACAAAGGGGTCGAGCTCGACCAGTGGCTGGAGCTCTGTCGTGCCTACCAGCGCCATTTCTTTGCTTATGAGGATTCCCCTCTTCTGGTTGTGCGCACCGATGGCGCCCAGTGGTTCGATGGAATTGGTCCGCGTGAGGCGCTCTGGAAACGAATCATGAGCTACCACGGTGGCAAGACCTACTTCGTAGGTGAATCAGGCCTCTGGGACGGGGGTACGCCGGCTGATGATTGATGCAAATAGCAGTTGCAGGCAGGCGGGAAAACTAACATGACCGACCCAGTCAAGCCCATCACGACTCAGGACATCATCCGAATGAAGCAGTCCGGGCGCACGATCGCGATGCTCACTGCCTATGACTTCCCGACCGCGCGATTCCTCGATGAAGTTGGAATCGACGGTGTCTTGGTTGGCGATTCGGCCAACATGGTCTTCTATGGCGAGCCCAACACGCTATCGATCACGGTCGACCAGATGATCTACCATACACGGGCGGTCGCGCGGGCGGTCAAACGCGCGCTGGTGATCGCGGACATGCCGTTTATGTCCTACCAGGTTAACGCCGATGAGGCGCTACGCAACGCCGGGAGATTCCTCAAAGAGGCGGGCGCGGCCGCAGTGAAGATGGAGGGCGGGCTGCCGATGGTGCCGACCATCCGCCGGGCGATCGATGCCGGCATTCCGGTCATGGGACATCTGGGACTTGTCCCGCAATCGATCCACCGTTTCGGCGGATACGGTGTGCGGGGGCGCAGCGAGAGCGAGAGGAGTTTCCTTAAGGAATCTGCCCACGCGCTCGACGACGCCGGATGTTTCTCGATCGTGCTGGAGGCGATCCCGGCCGATCTCGCGGCGGAGATCAGCCGGTCGATCAAGATCCCGACCATCGGGATCGGCGCGGGGGTCGGGTGTGATGGACAGATTCTTGTGACCAATGATCTCCTGGGTCTCTTCGAAGAATTCCAGCCCAAATTCGTGCGCCGGTACGCCAGCCTGGCACAGGTGATGAGGGATGCTTTCACCCGATATATCGATGACGTCCGCGAGCATCGCTTTCCAGCCGAACATGAAGGGTACAATTGAGGATAGTGTAACGAGCGACGGCCTTTCGTTTTCTAAGATGGAAACCCGTCGTGGGATCGAAGGCGGGCGGGGTCCGTTTCCTGGGACAGAATGAGGTAGCGGGCTTCTAGCCTTGCTCCTCAGGGAAAGGCGATTCTCAGTGAGTTCCAGTGAACCCGGCAGAGTCGAGACGCGCCACGTGAAGACCGCGACCGCGCGTTCCGTAGCTGGGGTCCGGCGTCTCGTCTCCGCGTGGCATCGGCAGGGGCGGTCGGTCGGGTTTGTCCCAACGATGGGCGCACTCCACGCGGGGCATCTGTCCCTGATTCAGCGCTCCAAGAGGCTCTGCGATCGAACAGTTGTATCCATCTTTGTCAATCCGGCCCAATTCGGCCCGAACGAGGATTTCCGGGCCTATCCGCGGCCGTTGAGTGCGGACTTGGAGGCATGTCTCAAGGAGAGAGTCGATCTGGTATTCGTGCCGTCAGTAGCCACGATCTACCCGGATGGATTTGGCACAGGAGTAAAAGTGGGCACTCTCGGGGATTTGTGGGAGGGGAGAAGTCGGCCGAGACATTTCGACGGTGTGGCAACGGTGGTTCTGAAGCTGTTTTCGATTGTCAGCCCGGACGTTGCGGTCTTTGGACAGAAGGACTTCCAGCAGACCGTTGTGATTCGGCGTATGGTGTCGGACTTGGATTTGCCGGTGAAGGTCGTTGTCTCGCCGACGGTGCGCGAACGCGACGGGCTTGCTCTCTCGTCGCGGAATGTGTATCTTAACAGCTTGTCGCGAACGGCCTCGGCAGGAATCTATCAGTCCCTCTGCTGGGTTAGAGAGCAGATCAGGAGAGGGGAGACCAAGGTCGGGAGGCTGAAAGCGCGGATGAAGCTCATAATTGAGAGGGACGGCTGCTTCTCGCTGGACTACATCGGGTTCTGCGATCCGCCGACTCTCACCGAGAAATCCCTGGCCCGCCCGCCTCTCGTGATCCTCGTCGCTGCCAAATGCCTTACGCCCGGGCCGGCCCAGAACCGTCGCTACATTGACAACGTTGTTATTCGTTAAGCCGCACTCGCTTCTGTCTGTTTGAGCCATGCTGATCCACGTCTGCCGTGCCAAGATCCACCGCGCTCGCGTCACCGATGCGAACCTCGACTACGAGGGTTCGATTTCCATTGGGCCGGAGCTGCTGGCGGCTTCAACCGTAAAGCCCTTCGAACGAGTCCAGGTCGTCAATGTCAACAACGGCGAGCGGTTCGAAACTTACGTCATCAAGGGACGCTCCGGCGAGATTTGCCTAAACGGTCCCGCCGCGCGTCTCGGCCAGAAGGGCGACCTGGTGCTCATCATCGCCTACGGCCTTGTCGAGTTGGAAGAGGCTGGCAAGACCGCCCCCCGCATCGTGAAGGTCGACTCGAACAACAACCCCATCACCTGACTCTCAAGACACTGACCCGCTCGGCGTTAGTAACTCTTTATCGACGAATGAAATACAGAGACGAATTCGGAGACTCGCCGGTCGATTCGGCCGTTGCTGTCATCCTGGCCGCAGGTCTGGGCAAACGCATGGGCGCGGCGATCCCCAAGGTTCTGTTCACCTTGCAGGGGAAGCATTTGATCCGTTGGGTCGTCGAAGCCGCTCAGCGTACGGGGATCAGCAGAGTTATCGTCGTTATCGGACACCAGGGTGAGATGGTGAAGGATGTGATTGCCGACTTGAACGTAGAGTTTGTCTGGCAGCACGAGAGACTTGGGACAGGGCATGCCGTCTTGCAGGCGGAGCCACTTCTGGCCTCGCACACCGGATCAGTCGTGGTTCTGAATGGTGATGTCCCGCGCATCCGTCCCGCGACAATTACTGAACTGGTTGGCAAGCGGCAGCGCTCAAATGCCGCTGCTGCCATTGTTACGGTCCAGATGAGCCACCCCACCGGATATGGGCGAATTGTCAGGCGGCCCGATGGTCTGGTGGACCGCATCGTTGAGGAACGCGACGCAGACACTGACACCAAAACGATCACGGAAATCAATACGGGTACGTTCTGCTTTCTGGCGGCAGAGCTTTTCTCTGCTCTCCACCAGGTGACCAATGACAACGCTCAGGGCGAGTATTATCTCACGGACGTCGTTAGTATGTTGTGTCGCAAGGGGTTATCGGTTGTCGCCTGCGAGTCGCGGGATTCCAGCGAAGCCCACGGGGTGAACTCGCTTGAACAACTGGTGGAAATGGAGAGGATGATCCCGATCTGGGATGCGCGGGGTAATCCTTGAGATCGCTGCGGAACACCCGCCCGCGTCGGGGGTATTGTTATATGAAAGGGATGCAGATCGCTGGCGGGCGTTGACATGGGGGCGATTCCTGCCGATCAAGGAACTGGTGACTCCTTCAACAATAGTGGGGAGGAGTGCTTGATTTGGCTTGACATCGGGCTGCGCTTTGTCAATGATGAGAGCGGGTGGGCGCATTACGTTTGACCCCCGCTGGATTTGGTTTAGCCATTCTGCAGGGTTGAGATGAAACCAAGAGCATTGCTTGCGATTGCTGTGTTGTGTATGGCCGTGACGCCGTCATGGGCGGACGATCAGGTCGTCTCTCCGTCCGGTGGCTCTTTCACTGGTGCTCCACGGGCCAGCGACCTGGTGGGATCGGTGGCGCGCTCAGGGTTTTCTCTTCTTGATCCGTCACGGTTTCGTATCCACAACTCGTATTCTCTGTCATTCTTGTCCGGGTCCGGGCAGTCCGCGTCAGTGGGCCTGTTCATGAGCACGATCGAGTATCAGATTTCCCGGCCTCTGAGTTTGAGGGTGGGGCTGGGGTATCTGCACCAGCCGCTGGGGTTTTTGAAGAACGTGGGCGGGCCAGAGCAGGGCCGCTTTCTGCCCAACGTGAGACTCGATTTCCGGCCATCGGACAAGTTCTATTTTATCCTGGACTACAGGACGATTCCATCGTCCTATGACAGGATGGGGTATGGGCGGGGGTGGAACAGTCCGTACCCGGGTGGCAATAATCTCTGGGACTGGTGACAGTCAAGGTCGGCGCTTGGGTCCTTTTGAGCCAGCGTCGGCGTTTTTTCCAGCAAAAGATATGAGTACTCCCGCGCGCCAGCGTCGCGCCCGCCAGTCAAACCCCAGTGCATCCCGGTGGAAGACACGTCTTTTGGACGTGGGTATCATCCTGGCGACCGCACTCGTATGCCTGTTCCTGTTCTCGCTGAGCACGCGCCTCGGGTACTCGCGCCCCGAAGTCAAGGAAGCGCCGATCATCGTGCGGACACAGGTGCTGAATGCCTGCGGACGGCCCGGATTGGACCGTACGGTCGCCGACCTTGTGGGTGAGCTTGCTGTCGGGCGTCTGCGTTTTGATGTTGTCGACGTTGGAAATTTCGAGCGGACCGACGTGCGCCGGTCATTTGTCATCAATCACCATTTAACGGATGAGCAGGTTCGTTCGATCGCGAACGCCCTGAAGATCGGACCGGTGGACATCACTGATGCCGAGCCGGTTTTCAATGACCTCGGCTTGGATCTCACCATCGTCTTGGGCTCCAACACGGCCGACGTGCCCCCCGTGGTCCCGGGCGAACGTCCCTGATCTCCACAGTCCCATTCCTTAAGGAGAAGACCCGATTACACCCGCACGGTTGGCTCTGGCCGCCGGGCAACTGGCCCGGGAGAAGAAGGCGTTTTCCATTCGCATCCTCGATTTGCGCAAGCTGTCGTCGGTCACAGACTACTTCGTGATCTGCTCCGTCGATGCCGAGGTTCAGGCACGGTCAGTCGCCGATCATGTCACTGAGAAGCTCAAGGAGAAAGGCATCCACGCATGGCAGACTGAGGGATACCGGGGAACCGGCTGGGTTCTCCTGGATTTCGTGGATGTGATGGTGCACGTTTTCATGCCGCGTGTCCGGGAGTTCTATGCCTTGGAAAAACTCTGGGCCGATGCCCCGGCGCGGGTGCTCCCCGACGAAGAATGACGATCCGCTGGCGCCTCGCAATCCAATTCCCGCCAAAATCAATCTCAATCAACCCTGTTATTAACGATTGTTGAACCCATTCGGTCTGGAGGTGTCTGTTGGACATCATCGAACTAAAAGCGAAAACCATAGCCGATCTGCTGGAGATTGCCGAGGGACTCGGCATTCCCGGCGTTTCGGGTTTACGCAAGCAAGAGCTGATCTTCAAGATTCTCGAGGCGAATACCGAGAAGGACGGTTTAATATTCGCCGAAGGCGTGCTGGAAATTCTCGACGAGGGGTATGGATTCCTTCGGTCGCCCGACTACTGCTACCTCCCCGGGCCGGATGACATCTACGTTTCGCCCTCGCAGATCAAGCGCTTCGATCTCCGCACCGGCGATACGGTCTCCGGGCAGGTCCGTCCTCCGAAGGAGTCGGAGAGGTACTTTGCCCTTCTCAAGATCGAGGCGGTCAACTTCGAGAACCCCGACGTCGCCAAGCACAAGACCCTGTTTGACAACCTGACACCGCTTTATCCCCAGCGGAAATTCAACCTCGAGCTCGATCCGAAGGACATTTGCACGCGCACGATCGACCTCCTGACGCCGATCGGACGCGGGCAGCGCGGTCTGATCACCTCCCCGCCCAAGGCAGGCAAGACGATCCTTCTGCAGAAGATCGCCAACTCGATCAGCAACAACCATCCCGACGTGAAGCTGATTGTTCTGCTCATCGACGAGCGTCCCGAGGAAGTGACCGACATGAAACGCTCGGTCAAAGGTGAGGTCATTTCGTCCACCTTTGACGAGCCGGCCGAGCGGCACGTGCAGGTTGCCGACATGGTGATCGAACGCGCCAAGCGCTTGGTCGAGCACAAGCACGACGTGGTCATTTTACTCGACTCGATCACCCGTCTGGCCCGCGCGCACAACGCCGTCGTGCCGCATTCAGGCAAGATCTTGTCTGGTGGTGTGGATGCCAACGCTCTTCAGCGCCCCAAGCGGTTCTTCGGCGCCGCCCGCAACATCGAAGAGGGAGGATCGCTCACAATCGTTGCGACTGCTTTGATCGAAACCGGTTCGCGCATGGATGAAGTGATCTTCGAGGAATTCAAAGGCACCGGCAACATGGAACTCGTGCTGGACCGCAGACTCTCCAACCGGCGTATCTTCCCCGCGATCGATCTGAATCGTTCCTCGACCCGCAAGGAAGAATTGCTGCTGGACGAGGAAACTCTGGGTAAGCTCTGGATCCTGCGGAAGTTCCTGTCGGACATGAACCCGGTCGAGGCGATGGAGTTCTTCATCGACCGAATGCTCAAGACAAAGACCAACGACCAGTTCCTGAATTCGATGAAGAGGTAGGGGGCGCGGTTTCAACCGCCACATTCCCTTTTTTCGTCATTCCCGCGCAGGCGGGAATCCAGCACCCCTGGACCGGGTGACCACTCTTGGCGAATAGCAGCAAAGGGGGCGGGCCGGGTACTCCCATCTGGATTTCCGCGGAAGAATCATTCGTGATCGGACGTCAGGCCCACCCGCCACCTCCCCCGGAGGGGGATTTCCTTAAACAATCGGCTTCGGCCTTCGATGGGATGCCCCCTTGCAGTCCCCTGTAACCCAATCGCCAGCCTGGACGCCCGTCGGTCGGGCGGACCACTGAGGGCTCGGCTTCGCAACGCCTTTCGGGCACGTACTATGCGCCCCTTTTCTCCCCCTCAGAGCCGTCGAACAAGTCAGGATCAGGCGTAGTAGGTCGGCCAGATTCAAATTGCCAGTGTCGATCCTCCAGCCAATCGAGGAATGTTTCCTTCTCGCCAGGATTGGCCCAGTCTATTTGCAGAGAATTGCCGTCGACCCGGATGCCCGGTTGCTTGTCCTTCCAGTATGCGGCGATCTTCCGGAGAACGTTTTCCCTGACCAAGCGCCGAAGCCCTCTTTGACGCGCGTAGCCGATGTACTCAAAAACCCCATCTGTTGTTCTCAGGAGTAGATCGTTAGTCGTCAGATCGTATCTCAAGGCCGATGGGTCCGCATGCAGGTCGGTCAACAAGCACGAACGAACTTGCTCAATCACCGCGCGCCGGTACATATCGCGTTGATCGTCATTCGCGCAGTCCTCATCGCTGAAGACCAGTATTAGCGGAGAAGGATCGGTATCGTCGGTTACATCGTTGAGAATCGGAGTGCAGTCTTCCGACTCACCCACATACTCCTTGAATGTCGAATCCCAAGAGTAGATGATCTGGGTTCCGGTCTGCGCGAGCCCATGGCAGGAGAACGGACCGGGATGGAAGCCCGCCGAGTTGAGCTCGTTGCTTAGCGAGTGGAGACAATCGCGCATTTGGGATCGGGAGACGTCGGGCACAAGGTAACACAGGAGGCATGTGCTCAACGGAGAGTAGACTTCCCCGAAATCCGGCCCACATGCCAGGAGATGACCTCTTGCCTGCTTGGTGTTGGAACTGGCGGTTCCGAACGAACTGGCTTTCGCCTCGAAATACAGAGCGCTCATGTCGCGATCTCGCTGCAAGATGAGCTCCGGCTGGGGTGGACTTGTGATCGGGAGCGAGTATGCTGCGATCGACCGCGCTGTCTCGTTGGGAAAGCCCTCTGTGCCAATAAAAGTGAGACGGAATTTGAGGGAGGACGTGAGGGTGGTTGGAGGACCGGTGGATGAGTGGAAACGGGATCAAGGAGTTGGAGAGGGCAGCGGCCGTGGGGTCCACGACGGA